>Ga0078972_1004661_pt1 | contig 36794 bp, 25 predicted proteins | sample YelNatPaOPGAMG01_FD_67568 | JGI IMG/M metagenome (GOLD analysis project Ga0078972, IMG submission 67568) | Hot spring thermophilic microbial communities from Obsidian Pool, Yellowstone National Park, USA - OP-RAMG-01 (SPADES assembly) (version 2) | ecosystem: Environmental > Aquatic > Thermal...
TACCTAAAGATGCAAGAACTTTTGTTATTGCTGAAGTTAAAGTAGTTTTACCATGGTCAATGTGGCCTATGGTTCCAACATTCAAATGAGGTTTAGTTCTCTCAAATTTTTCTTTAGCCATATTCTTTTACCTCCTTAAAATACTGTATCCATTCCCCTGACTCTCTTTATGATCTTTTCATAAACTGTCTGGGGAACAACTTCATATGAACTAAATTGCATACTATAACTTGCTCTACCTTGACTTAAAGATCTTAATTCAGTTGCATAACCAAATAGTTCTGATAAAGGTACATGAGCAATTATTATTCTTAAATTTGCTTCTAACTCAATGTTATTAATTTTTCCTCTTCTTAATGATATTCCTTGAAGAATATCTCCAAGATATTCTTCTGGTGTTATTATTTCAACTTCCATAACTGGCTCTAATAAAATAGGATTTGCTTTTTTTGCACCATCTTTAAATGCTTTAGATGCAGCTATTCTATAAGCAATTTCAGAAGAATCTACAGGATGATATGAACCATCTATTAACTCAACTCCTATATTAATTGCAGGATAGCCAAGTACAATTCCTGTTTCAAGTGAACTTTTAATACCTTCTTCAACTGCTGGGACAAATTCATCAGGTATTGCTCCACCTCTTATTTTATTTTTAAAAAGAAATTTTTCTTCTTTTAAAGGATAAATTTTTAAAACTACATGTCCATAAAGTCCTTTTCCACCACTCTGTTTAATATATTTACCCTCCTCAATAACCTCTTTTGTTATTGTTTCTCTATAATTAACTTCTGGCTTTCCAACTCTTGCAGAAATCCCAAATTCTCTTGTCAATCTATCAACTATAATTTCAAGGTGTAATTCACCCATTCCAGAAATTATTGTTTGACCTGTTTCCTCATCAAATCTTAGTTTAAAAGTTGGATCTTCAAGAACAAATTTTCTTAAAGCAAGTGACAGTTTATCCTGCTCTGATTCACTTTTTGGTTCAATTGCAATTGAAATAACTGGTTCAGGAAAAACAATTTGTTCTAATATAATTGGATTATCTTCATCACATATTGTATCACCTGTTGAACTATCTTTTAATCCAACAATTCCACCCAATTCTCCTGCTTTTAATTCTTTTATATCTTCTCTTTTGTTTGCATGAAGTCTTAAGATCCTTGAAACTCTTTCTTTTCTTTTTAAATTTGAATTATAGACATATGAACCAGAATTTATTTTTCCTGAATATACTCTTATATAATGGAGTTGGCCAATATATGGATCATTTTGCACTTTAAAAATTAAAGCAGACAATGGTTCATCAATAGATGGCTTTCTAATAACTTCTGTCTCTTTATCTGGGTTCTGACCTTTTATTGGTGGTACTTCAACTGGAGAAGGCAAGTAATCAACTATTGCGTCAAGAAGTGGTTGAATACCTTTATTTTTAAGAGAACTACCAAAAGTCAGAGGAAAAAAATATCCTTTAATAGTACCATTTCTTATTGCTTTTTTTAATTCGTAGTTCTCAATTTTTTCTCCATCAAGATACTTTTCAAGTAAAAAATCATCTGATTCACATACTCTTTCTATGAGTTGATTTCTATATTCATTTATCAATGAGTTTGGTTTAGCATCTCTTACTTCATACTCTTCTCCACTTCCGCCCTTTTCCCAGAGATACTCTTTCATTTCAATAAGATCAATTACACCTTCAAAATCTTCTTCTTCACCTATTGGAAGTTGAATTAAAAGTGGATTTATGTTTAATTTTTCTTTAATAGAATCAACTACTCTTCTGAAATTTGCTCCTGTTCTATCCATTTTATTTACAAAAATGATTCTTGGAACTTTATATTTTGATGCTTGTCTCCATACAGTTTCAGTTTGAGGTTGAACTCCTGTAACACCTTCGAGTATAACTATCACTCCATCAAGAACTCTTAAAGATCTTTCAACCTCTGCTGTGAAATCCACATGCCCTGGTGTGTCTATAATATTAATAATAAAATCACTCCAAAAACAAGTTGTTACTGCTGATGTTATTGTAATTCCTCTTTCCTTTTCTTGAATCATATAATCCATGGTTGTTGTACCTTCATCTACATTACCAAGTTTGTGAATTTTTCCAGTATAGTATAATACTCTTTCAGTTGTAGTAGTTTTACCCGCATCAATATGCGCAATAAAACCAATATTTCTAATTTTTTCTATATTATATTCATACCTTTCCATTACCATCTGAAGTGCGCAAATGCTCTATTGGCTTCAGCCATCTTGTGGGTTTCATCTCTCTTCTTCATTGTTGCACCTTGTTCTGACAATATATCAAGCATCTCCTTTGAGAGTCTTTCTACCATTGTCTTTTCGCCTCTATCTCTTGCAAATTTCACAAGCCATTTAAGTGCAATTTTAATTCCCCTTTGAGGTTCAACCTCAACAGGAATCTGATAAGTTGCTCCACCAACTCTTCTTGGCTTTAGTTCCACAAGCGGTCTTGCCTTTTCAAGAACCTCTAATAAAGCAACATCTCCTTTTTTACCAGTTTTTTCTTCAACAATTTTTAAAGCAGAGTAAACTATCTTTCTTGCTTTTTCCTTTTTTCCACCTAACATTATCTTATTGATTAACTTATGAACAAGAACACTTCCATAAACTAAATCTGGTTCAATCTCTCTTGGTTTAACAGAACCTTTCCTTGGCACTATTCACCTCCACTCTTTTTTGGTCTTTTAGCACCATATTTTGATCTACCCTGATTTCTTGATTCAACACCTGCACAGTCATAAACACCTCTAACTATATGGTATCTGACACCTGGTAAATCTTTTACTCTTCCACCTCTAACAAGTACAACAGAGTGCTCCTGTAAATTGTGTCCAATTCCTGGTATATAAGCAATAACTTCTCTTCCATTTGATAATCTTACTTTTGCTACTTTTCTTAAAGCAGAATTTGGTTTTTTTGGTGTAGTTGTATAAACTTTAATACAAACACCTCTCTTAAAAGGATTCCTAATCAAATCCTTGGAACGTGTTTTACTTATAACCTTTTCTCTCGGTTTTCTTATCAATTGATTAATTGTAGGCATAAAACCTCCTATCCTTTATCTAAAATCAGGGCTTAAAAATCGAATAAGTCCCTTATAATCAATTCTTACTCTATTTTAAATAGAGCAGATTAAAATTATACATATTTTTTATATTTTGTCAATATGAATATGGAATAATAAATTTATTTAAGAAATTAATGATTAATTTTATCTAATATTCTACTATTCTTTTATGCTTATTTTAATTTAATAAAATTATTTTTTTTATTTATATGAGTAAATAACTTTATTTTCTAAAAGATATTTAATTTTATCTTCTGAATAATTGAGAAGATTTTTAAGAATTTCTATAGTATGCTCTCCTAAATTTGGAGCAGGTTCTTTAACTTCTCCTGGTGTTTCAGATAATTTGAAAGGAGAACCTGCAATTTTTATTTTACCAACATCTGATTGATCTAATTCAACAATCATTTTTCTGTAATTAATTATAGGATCATTAACTATTTTATCAATTGTATTAATGGGTGAATAAGGTAAATTATTCTTTTCAAAAATTTCAACCCATTCTGAATATTTCTTACTAACAAAAATCTCATCGAGTATCTTATTTAATTCCTCTCTGTTCTCAGTTCTTAATTTATTTGTTTTATATTTTGGATTATCTATTAAATCAACTCTTCCAATTGCTTCACAAAATTTTTTCCATAATGAATCATTTCCTATTGGAACTATTATCCAATCATCTTTTGTTCTATAACTTTGAAATGGTGTTATTGTTGGATGTTTTGTCCCAAGTGGTTTTGGTATTTCTCCAGTCACACTATATCTTAATATTGCATTTTCAAGTATATAAATCAAACTATCAAGCATTGATATATCAATATATTGACCAATTCCATTTTTCTCTCTTATGTATAGTGCTGATAAAATTGATATTGCACAATGATGACCAGCAATTATATCACCAATTGAAGTTCCTACTCTAACATAATTACCTTCTTCGGTACCTGTAATGCTCATCAAACCACTATATGCTTGAACCACCATATCATAAGAAGGTTTGTTTTTATATTGAGGTAATGTATCATGACCAAAACCACTTATTGAAGCATAAATTATGTCTGGTTTTATTTTTTTAACTTCTTCATACGAAAATCCAAGTTTTTCAATTGTTCCTGGTTTGAAGTTCTCAATAAAAACATCTGAAAATTTTATTAAATCATATAAAACTTTTTTTCCATCATCTTTTTTCAAATCAATTACAACACTTTTTTTATTTCTATTAACACTAATAAAATAAGCACTTGTTTCACCTATAAATGGTCCAAATTCTCTTGAATCATCACCCTTAGGTGGTTCAATATGAATTATTTCTGCTCCTAAATCTCCAAGAATCATTGAAGCAACAGGACCAGCAAGAACATGACTCAAATCTAATACCCTAACATCTTTTAATCCTTTTTTCAATAAAACCTCCAGACTATTTTAATGGTTCAGAGTGTATGGTTACATTTGCTCCTTTGATTTCATTTTCAATTGCTTTTTCTATTTTTGTAATTTTTTCATGAACTTCATTTAAACTCTCCTCGCCTTTCAATCTAACATGAAAAGTTATTTCAATCTGGTTGCCATAATCATGTATATGAATATGGTGAACATCTTCAACAAAATCAAAATTATATGCAATATCTTTAATTTTTTTTATCATTGTCTCTGATGCCTCTTCTCCTATTAAAAAACTACTTGACTGAAGAATAACTGAAAAACCTGTATATGCAATTAAAATAGAAACTGCCATACCCAAAATTCCATCGAGGAAATAAAGACCAAATTTAAATGTAAAAAATCCTGAAATTATGAGTAATGTTGCTATTGAATCGCTTCTATGATGCCATGCATCTGTTTTAAGGGCAAGAGAGTTAATTCTTTTTCCGAGTTCAAAAGAAATTAAAGTTAAAAACTCTTTCATTAAAATTGTTAAAAATAAAATAAATATTGCTATATAGTTTATATCAATTATAACTGGGTTTTTAAATCTATTTAACGATGAAATAAAAAATTCATAACCAACATAAATTAAAATTATTGCCATAAAAATTGAAAATATTTTTTCAATTCTACCATGACCAAAAGGGTGTTTTTTGTCTGCTTTTTTAGAGGAAAAATAAAAACCAATAATTACAATAATTGAAGTTAAAATATCTGATAAAGTGTGAAAAGCATCTGCCTTTAAAGATATTGAGTTTAAAGAGATACTTAAAAAATATTTAATTAAAAAAATTAAAAAATTTAAAATAGTTGAAATAGTTCCTTCAAAGAAACCAAAGTTTCTATTTATATCACCTTTTTCAAGGTTGAAAATTTTAATTAAAAAATTTACTATTTTTTCTTTCATTAGTTTCAACATTTTATTCCAAAAAGAGTTTGTGTCAATAAAAAAGGGGAGGCAAATACCTCCCCTTAAATTTTCCTGACCTTAACTTAATCCTCTATATAAATAATTCTTCCTTCAACCTGTGGATTAAGTGGTGTGTGCTTCTTGATATATTCTACAAAATCATCTCTCATCCAGTTTCCAGTTACCCAGACAGAAGATTTTGCATTCTTGAATGCTGAATATCCATCTCCTCCTGCTGCCATAAAATCATTTGTTGCAACAGTGTAAATTTTATCTAACTCAAGTGGTTTACCATTGATTAAAACTTCAACAACTCTATTCATTGGAGGATTTTTCTTATTAACTTTTACAGTTAATCCTGAAACTTGAGGAAATCTTCCAGCACCAGATTCAACCTGTGAAAAACCATTTTCAAGAGCGGCTAAAATATCCTTTCCAGTTAATTCAAGTTTTACAATTACATTATCAAAAGGAAGTACATTATATACATCTCCAATTTTAATTGGCCCTTTCTTTATACTTGCTCTTATACCACCACCATTTGTTATCGCAATATCAGTTTTTGAAATTTCTCTCATAAAATCAGTAACTAAATTTCCTAAATTTGTCTCTTTACTTCTTACATTTACTCTTTCTCCGTCAAGATCAACTAATGCCTCTCCAATAACAACATCCATTGTTTTCTTTAACTGGTCTTCGTATGGTTTAATCATTTCTCTTATTGTTGTATCTTCTTTTATAGCATCTGTTATTGGAACAAGAGTGTAAAAGAATCTTTTAACTTTTGTTCCATTATAGGTATTTTCAAAATCAATATAGATTTTTCCCAAATTCTTGCCATAAGAACCCGTTTGTACAATATAAGTTCCATTAACAATATCAGCGCTTTTAAGTTCAGTGTGAGTGTGACCGCCTATTATTAAATTGATGCCATTTACTGTTGATGCAAGTGTTTTATCATCATCATTATTTCCATCATTATATCCAAGATGTGAAATTGCAATTACAAAATCCGCATTTTCCTTTTTTAATGTTTCAACCATATCTTTTGCTGTATCTATTGGATCAAGTATCTTTAAACCTTCAATTCCAACTGGATTAACAAGTATAGGCAATTCTTTTGTATCAAGTCCAAAGAAACCAAGTTTTAATGTTGAAAAATCCATAGTATCATATGCTTTTGGAGCAAATGTTTTACCTGTTGAAGTATCAATTATATTTGCACAAAGATAAGTAAATTTTGCCTCATTCATTCTTTCTTTTGCTACTTCCTTTCCCCAGTCAAACTCATGATTACCAAATGTTGCATAGTTATATCCCATAGCATTATATATCTCTATAACATTTTTACCTTTAAAGAAGTTAGCGATATTTGCACCTTGAATATGATCTCCTGCATCTATCAAAATTGTATTTGGATTTTTTTCTCTCTCCTGTTTTACTATTGTATATATTCTCGCAATACCACCAGTTTTAGCATCTGTTCCTAATAGCCAACCATGGAAATCGTTTGTATGAAGAATAGTGATGGTTGGGAATCTTACATCAACAATAATTTTAATTCCTTCTCCAAGAGTGAGTTTCTTATTTGGCTCAAGTTTATTATCAGTTGGTTTTATAATTCCTTTCAAAATTGCCCACGCAAATGCTTTTCTTGCCCATGAAGATACATTTTTACTATCTTCATATTTATCAAGAATTGATGTATCAACTTTTTCAGCCTCTTTAAGACCACCAACAGTGTAAACTGAAAGTAAAACTGCCTCTTCTTTTGTTACTGGAAGTTCTGGGAAGAAAGCATCATAACCAGTTAAAATTCCATAATCAACTTTTAGTTCTGCCTGAGTAAATTCTGTTGATTTGCTCAATAGATACAAGAAATGATTCTTTGTTAAAGTCATCGATGGGTTAATATCATAAATTTTATATGGATATGTATCAATTTTTACATTTCTAAAGAAAGTATCAAATGTGTTTTTAAGAGGATCGAGAAGATAACTTGGGTATAATCTCCAGTTATTATCTACTTCTGGAGTTATATACTTTTTCTCTTTAATATACTCTATTATCAAATTTCTTATCTCTTCATCAGATTTCCAAAGAAGTGGTGCTTTTGCAAGCATTGTATATCCACCACCACCATTACCTCTATAGTTATTAACTGCAAGTTTGAATTTCTGATTCATTGAAACAGGTTTGCCTTTATATGTCATCTTTATAACTCTTTGACCAATTGGTTTTGTCAAATCAATCTCATAATCAATTCCTTGAACTGTATCAAAGTTATATGCTCTTATGTTTGGATTTACGAGTGGTGTGTCTGTTGCTCCAAAATCATAAGTGTTGTAATATCTATAAGACCATTCAAGGGCATCTTTTAAATCTTTTCCAGTAACTTCTTTTACCCATAAAGTGTTTTCATAAATATAAAGAGAATAAACATCTCTAACTTTTATCTCACCTTTTGGAAATATTGGAGGAACAGTTGGAAGCATTGCTGCAATTGAAACATCTGCACCTGTGATTTCAAGTTGAACCTTATGAATTAAATCAAGCATTGCATTATCCTGAAGACGACAGAGAGTTCCATCAATTGTTTCAACTGCTTCACCAATTGGTGAATCTACATATTTTACTGCTTTTTCATGATAATCTTTTATTAAATCAAGAACTTCTGGTGCTGCCTCAACTTTATCATCTACTGCTAAATTGACTCCTTCTTTTTTAACTATTTTCCACTTATCACCAGATTTTTCAAGTGTTACATCAATTTTTCCTAATGCTTGTCCCCAACAACTTGGTTGAATACATAATACTCCATTTCTTATAAATGGAGGGATATTATAGTGATCATGTCCTGTGATTAAAATATCGATTTCTGGATATTTTTGAACAATGGCATCAGCAACATTTCCTTCTCTTAATGGTTCTAAATATTTAAAATTCTTTGTATCATTTCCAAATTCAAATCCCATATGTGCAGAAACAATTAATATATCAACCTGAGGCCTCAAAAGTTTTACATATTTTCCAGCAACCTCAACTGCATCTAAAAATTTATGACCCTTTAGATTGTAAGAAGGGGTTACTGTATTTGTCTCTTCTGTTGTTAAACCAATAATTCCAATTTTTACCCCATTAACTTCCTTGATTATATATGGTTTGAAAGGAAGTTCACCAGTTTTTTCATCAACCATATTTGCAGATAAAAGAGGAAATTTTGCATCTCCTGCAACCTTCATCAACCAATCAAATCCATAATCCTGAATTTCATGGTTACCTATAACCATTGCTTCATAACCCATATAATTCATTGCAAGCATCATTGGATGAGTAACATCTTTTTCAATTTTTGTGAAGTAGTAGGTTAATGGTGTTCCCTGTATCACATCACCATTGCTTATTAAAATAGAATTTGGATTTTCATTTCTTGCCTGTTTAATTAAAGTATAAACTTTTGCCAAACCTCTATTTGCTGGTTTCAGAGTGTAATAATCTATTGGATAAACATTACCATGCTCATCGGATGTAGTAAGAACAGTAATTTTAACCTGGTTTTGAGAATTTGAAATATTAACTGAAATGGAAATCTTTACAACTCCAAAGATTAAAATAAGAAACAAAATTGTTAATAAACTTTTTTTAATAAAATGATTCATTTAACACCTCCACTAAATTTTTTTTAAAATTTTTCTATTCTTTCTCACCTCCTTTAAATTATCTTTAATTATATTATATATCTTTTTTTAAAAAATTTTATATCTTAATATTTCCTTAATAATTTATTATTATATATATGTTATGAAGATTTTAATTGTTGAAGATGATAAGGAAATAGCAAAACTTGTGAAGTTATATCTTTCCAAAGAAGGATATGAAGTAATATTAGCAGAAACCGCTTCAAAAGGTTTACAAAAATATTATGAGGAGAATCCTGACTTAATTATTCTTGATTTGATGCTTCCAGATTTTTCTGGGCTTAAAGCATTAAAAGAGATAAAAAAAGAAAAGGATATACCAATTATTATAATCACAGCAAAAGGAGAAGAAGATGATAGAATTTTAGGATTTAAAGAAGGAGCAGATGATTATGTCACAAAACCTTTCAGTTTCAAGGAATTAGTTTTGAGAGTTAAGGCTGTTTTAAAAAGATATGGTGAGAAAGATATAATCAATTTTAAAGATCTTACAATTTATCCAAAAGAGTATAAAATCTTAAAAAATAACCTTGAATTAAAACTTTCATCTCTTGAATTTAAAATTTTTATGGTTTTATATAAAAACATTGGAAAGCCACTTTCAAGAGATGAAATTCTTGATTCAATTTATGGTTTTTATGGAGAGCCAGTTATTGATAGAAGTATAGATGTGCATATTGTAAACTTAAGAAAAAAGTTAAATGATGATTCTAAGAATCCAAAGTATATTGAAACAATAAGAGGAGTTGGTTATAGGATGGTAAACAATGAAAATTAGATGGAAAATTATTATACTATCAGTTTTAATAGTTATTATTGTAATAATATTTATAGTAATTTTTTTGAATTACTCTATACCACAGAATTTCGATAGAGCATTAAGAATGCATGGTCCACCTCCAATGTCTGAACCTGGTCCTTTTAGAAGAACTTTCCTTAATGATGTAAAAAATTCTTTAATTCTTGGTGGGATTTTTTCAGTTATTATTGCAATAATTTTGTCTTTAATTTTTTCAAGAATTCTTGAAAAACCAATAGTTGATTTAAAAAATGCAACTAAAAGAGTATCAGAAGGAGATTTTAATTTCTCTATAAAAAAGGAATCTAATGATGAAATTGGAAATCTTGTTGAAAATTTTAACATTATGATTAAGAAATTGAATAATCTTGAAAATATAAGAAAAGATCTACTTTCTAAAATTTCACATGATCTATCAACTCCTCTAACTGGCATTTTGGGTTATATTGAGGCTATAGAAGATAAATTAATTCCTAAAGAGAAAATTCCTGAAACATTAGAAATAGTAAAAGATGAAATTGAAAGATTAAAAAATTTAATTAATGACTTGAGAGAATATTCTTTTATTGAATCTGCAAAATTTAAATTAGATTTAGAAGAAATAAATTTATTTGAGGAGATGAACCACTCCTTAAATATCGTGAAGAATAAGTATCAAAATAAGAATATCAATGTAATTTTTAATCATCAAGATGCATATATATCTGGAGATAAAAAGAGAATTAGTGAAATTTTCAATAATTTATTTGATAATGCTTTTAAATTCAGCCATGAAAATGGAAATATTTATGTAGATTTAAAAAAAGAGGATGATAAAGTTTTAATATCTATTAAAGATGAAGGTATAGGTATAGACAAAGAAGATATTCCATACATTTTTAATAAATTTTATAGAGGGAAGAATCTTAAAGATGTTGATTCAAAAGGCTTTGGGCTGGGATTATCTATTGTAAAAGAACTTGTTGAGGCTCATAAAGGAAAAATATCTGTTCAAAGTGAAAGAGGTAAAGGTACTGAATTTTTAATAACTTTTCCTGTAATTAAAAAGTAAACTCTCTCCAGAGAAAATTTTCCCAACCACTTTCTGTAAAGAAAGTGAGATTTATTGGAAAATAATATGGTGGAAAATATATTGAAAATCCATTTAAAGTTTCATCAAAAGAGTTTAAATTTAAAATAACATATTCATTTACTATTTTATCTAATAATTTCATATTTTCTTTATCTAAAAGATTAGAAAAAAGAGAATAATAATCAACATATTTTTGATTTAAAGGTATTAAAAATTTTTCTCTCAGATTTTTTATATTATCAATTTTTTTATCATTTATTACAAAGTCCTTTGTCAAATTTAAAACATCCAGACTTTTTGATGTATTAAGAAGAGAAATTGAAACTTTCTCAAAACCCTGTGAACCATTATTATATGAATCAAAATATGATTTAGTAATTTCTTTTCCAATTTCCAAGATGGATAAGTTTTCAGAGGATATTTTATTCAAAATATCATCATAAGGAAAACCATCAAGAGGAACATATGCCTGTGATGCAATTATATATTTAACATAATCTTTTAACTCATATGAGACCTCAACTGTTTGCATAAAACATGCATCGAAAATTATTATATCTATAGATCTTTTTTTCTTATCATAAATAGTTTTTAATGACTCCTTAATCTCTTTAACAGTTAAATAATCAGTTGAATTTTCATCAAAACAGACACCCTTACCATCTGTCCCTTTAAAATTTCTTCCATCACCATGTCCCCATAAAGTAAGAATAATGTTTTCAGGATTACAGAAGTTCAAAGAAAAAAGAATAAATTCAGTCAAAGTTTCAGGATCTCCAGTATTTAGATTGTCAAATTTTTTTAATATCTTTTCTTTTCCATCTTCAATTTCAACTATTTTTGTTTCATTTTCTCCATCCAATAAAATCAATACTTTCGTATTCAAAATCAAACTATTTTCAATTTCCAAGATATCTCCAAGCGCATGAGCATAAAGGTCATTATCAGCTGCCATATATATAATAAAAAGATTTTTTATATTATTACTTTTAACAGGAGTTATAAATAAAAGGAGAAATATTAAAAAGATAAAAAGTTTATTTTTCATAAATTATTGTTACACCTGAATCTACGGGATTCCAAAAAACATAAGATCCAAGAGCCTCAGCAACAAACCTTATAGGAACCAATGTTCTTCCATTTATTATAACAGGAGGAGCATCAAGAATATATTTATCACCATTTATATAAGAAATTGAATTGTTTATCCACATTAATATCTCTTTTTCAGGAAAAACTATTTTAATACTTGAATCAAGGTTATTCCAATAAATATTACCACCAAAATTTTCTACTATAAACCTTAAAGGTACCATTGTTCTTTTATTAATTATTATTGGTGGGGTTTCAAGTTCTATTTTCTTATCATTGACATAACCAATAGTACTATTTATCCAGATTTTCAAAACCATTGAAGAGAGTTTGAAAATGTGAATTTTTTTCTCATAAATATTATTTTTTTCGTCATACTCATTTATATTATGACCACTATCAATTTGAATTATTAAACTTTTATCACCAACTAAATTTATATTTTGATTTATAAAACTCTTTTTTGATAAATCCAGTGTAAAATTTACTTTAGCATTATCAACATTATTGATCTCAATAAGTTTAGACTCAATGTGTGTATATTTTGAAGGTGTATCCCAGAAAATGGAAACAAGAAAATTTAATTTATTAGTTGATTCTTTTAGATTTTTAACTCCAATTTCAATTACAATTTCAAAACTATCATTCTCAAAAATTATCTCTTTTGATAAATTTACCTTTTTAATAAAAAGATCTAATTCATCATCTCCCTTAACAATATTAAATAAACTTATTATTAATATTGTACATATTAAAAACAAAATTAACTTTTTCATTTTAACCTCTATATATTTAGATAATAAATTACTGAATTTGTTTCAGAAAAAACTCTGCAATAATTACTGTCTTTTTTCCCTCTCTCTTAACTGATACATTTAAATCATCTTCATCAATTTTTATATATTTTAATACCATCTTTGAAAAATCTTTTTTAAGTTCATCAAGTTGTTTTGGTGAAAGAGTTAATCTGTCAGAATCAAGAACAAATGAAATTCTATCTCTTGCAATCTTTCCACTTTTTTTCCTAAGGAGTCTCATTATTTTTTCTCCCTCTTAAAAATGTTTGATATTTTATCAATAAAAGATTCTTTTTCCTGATAAACAGTTAAAGGTATATCTTCTCCAAGTAATCTTCTAACTATATTCCTTAGTTCTCTTCCTCCAATTGAAGAATCATTGAGAATCGCTGGTTCACCAATATTAGTTGAAACAGTGATATATGGATCTTCAGGTACAATACCAATAACTTTGATGGATAAAATTTCTTCAATATCTTTCCAGTGAATCATTTCGCCTTTTTTGACCATATCAAATTTAACTCTATTTATTATAAGTAATGGATCAAATATCTCCATTGATTCTAATAAACCAATGACTCTATCAGCATCTCTGATTGCAGTTATTTCAGGTGTTGTAACTATTATTGCTTCATCACTGGAAAGTGTTGACATTCTAAAACCATGTTCTATTCCTGCGGGTGAATCAAGTAAAACATAATCATATTTTTTCTTTAAATCATTAACAATCCATTTTAAATCTTCTATTTTTACCTCTTCTTTTAATCTTGTCTGTGCAGCAGGAAGTAAAACTAAATTGTCTTTAAATCTTTTATCTTTTACAAGGGCTTGAGATAACTTACATGTTTTATCAATAACATCCATCAAATTATAAACAATTCTATTTTCTAAGCCAAGAACAAGATCGAGATTTCTTAATCCAATGTCAACATCAATAAGAGCAACACTTTTGCCTAAAGATGCTAAACCTGCTCCAATATTACCAACAATAGTTGTTTTGCCAACCCCACCTTTTCCAGATGTAATAACAATGCTTTTACCCAATTTCCCTCCTTTTAATTAAAAATATTATCTTTTTCTATATTGTCTTCTTTTTCTTGCGGTATGTAATCCTGGTTTCTTTCTCTCTTTTATTCTACTATCAAAAGATAGAAGTCCCTTTGATTTAAGAATCTGTTTTGTACTTGAATCTAATTCAACAAGAGCCCTTGAAATCGCATGTCTTATTGCTTCTGCCTGTGAACTTAAACCTCCACCTTCAACCTTTACAAAAAAATCATAAATATTCTCTTTGTTGGTAAGTTTTAATGGTTCAACTACTTTTAATCTTAAATATTCAAGTGGAAAATATTCTTCAAATTTTTTTCCATTTATTGTAATTTCACCTTTTCCATTTGATGCTTTAACTCTTGCTATTGAACTTTTTCTTCTTCCACTTATTAAACCAATCATTCTTCCTCCTTATATGGTAAAGGGTTTTGTGAATTATGTGGATGTTCTTCTTTTGGATAAATTTTTAATCTCTTCATCATTCTATATTTTAATCTATTCTTTGGAATCATTCCCTTTACAGCCTCTCTTATAGGAAAATCTGGATGTTTTTTTATTACTCTATCAAAAGTATACTCTTTTAATCCACCTGGATAACCTGAATAGTGAAAATATTTTTTATTTTCTGCTTTATCACTTGAAAGTTTGACTTTTTCTGCATTAATAACAATAACATAATCTCCACAATCAGCATATGGAGTATAATCCACTTTATGTTTTCCCATTAGTAATCTTGCTATAACTTCAGCAAGCCTTCCTAATGTTTTATCTTCAGCATCTATAATCCACCAGTTTCTTTTAACTTCTGCTGGTTTTATTAAAGTAGTTTTCATATCTCCTCCTTAAACATTCAATATTCTAATATATTTTATATCTTTGTCAAGTTAAAAATTATTAATTTTTTTCATTTTCATAAATTTCAATATATGCATTTACAACTTCTCTATCATATAATATATCAATATTTTTTACAAGTTCATCTATAACATCTTCCATTTTAAATGCTGGTCTATATGGTCTGTGAGAAGACATCGCATCAACAACATCGGCAACAGCAAGAATTTTTGCTTCAAGCAAAATTTCATCTCCTTTAAGACCAAGTGGATATCCAGAACCATTTATTCTTTCATGATGTTGTAAAATAATTTCATGAATAGGATATGGAAACTCAATATCTTTAATAAGATCATGCCCTATCTTTGGATGTTCTTTTATTATTTCATATTCAACAGGAGTTAATTTTGCAGGTTTTGTTAATATTTCGATAGGTAGTATCATTTTTCCAATATCATGAAGTAAAGAAGCATATCTCACTATTTCAATCTGTTCATATGATAATCCCATTTTTTCAGCAATTTTTACTGCAATTTCAGAAACCTTTTTTTGGTGACCTGCTGTGTAGGGATCTTTAAATTCAGATATTTTTGTAATTAACATAATAACCTGTTCTGCTGTGGTTTTTAATCTCTCAATATGTTTACTATTTTCAATTGCTATACCAAGGGTATTTGATAAAATCATTAACTTTTCAATATCTGAAAAAGTAAAAGCATCCTCTTTATCACTATCAAGCCTTAATAAACCTATAACTTTATCTCTAACCAAAATTGGCACTATAATATGTGATTTAATAAATTCAGTTTCTTTTAAAACTATCCATTTACTTTCTTTGTGAGTGTTATTTATTAAAATTGGTTTTTTACTTAAAACTACTTCCTTTTCAATAGGAAACTCATCTATATTCATCTCAATGTTTTTTACAAAATCTTCAATTCCATATTTTTCATAACCTCTTATTGCCATATTTTTTAGTTTTGAATCTTCAAATAATGCAATGTTTGAAGAACTTGATGGCACAATTTTATCTACTTCATTAAGAATGGCTTGAAGAAGAGTTTTTAAATCTCTATAAGAATTCAATATATCTGTAATTTTTCTAATGCTCTGTTGATAGTAAAGTTCATTTTTTAAGGAATTTATAAGTTCATCTCTCTCCTTTTCTCTTTTTTTCAAATTAGTAATATCATTTGCAAATCCACAAATTCCTATAACATTTCCATTTTCATCAAAAATTGGTGATTTTGTTGTTTTAAAAATAAGTTCTTCATCATTAACAAATAATCTATCTTCATCAGTTTGAGGTTGTTTTGATTCAATTATTCTCTTATCAATTTCTCTTAAATATTCTGCCTCTTCTTTTGAAAATATATCATTATCTTTTTTCCCAATAATTTCATCAAGTGGTCTTTCAAAAATATCTGAAAAGGCTTTATTAGCAAGAGTATATGTACCATCTAAATCTTTTACAAAAATTATCTCATCAGATATATCAAAAACTTTCTTTAATAAATATTCACTTTCTTTTAATTGCTTTCTTATTTTTATATTCTCAGTAATATCAAGGCCTGAACTTAATAATTTGGTTATATTTTCATCTTTAATAAGACTATTATTCCAGAGTATAATTCTTTCTTCACCATTTTTTGTTTTAATTGGATTTTGATGGTAATTATATTCATTAATTCCAATATTATTTAAATCATTATAAAATTTCTTAAGTTCATCTTTATAATAATCAGGTGTAAAATTTTCTACCCAATTTTTACCTATAATCTCCCCTTCACTATATCCAAGTATTTCACAACCCTTTCTATTTATCATTAGCACATTTCCATTTAAATCTTCCAAAACTACAATAAGTTCTAAATTATTTAAGATATTGTTTAAAAAATCTTTCTCCTTTTTTAAGTTATGATTTAAAATTTTTTCTGTTGTTATATCAAAAATTGTTAAATAAATATAGTTAACATTTAACTCTTTATCTTTAAAATTGTAAAAACTCATTTTAAGAAAAACTTTATCACCACTTTTTTTAATATAGGGGGTTTCAATATTCAATTCATCTATTTCTCCTTTAAAAAATTTCTCTAATTGATACTTATCAATTTCAAAATAAGTATCATTAAAAATCTCTTCAAAAGATTTTCCCAAAATATCATCCTTATTAATTTCTAAAATCTCTAATAGTTTATTGTTAACAAAAAATATATTTTTATCACTATCAAGTAAAGCCATACCAACAGGAGAATAGTTAAATATTGATTCATATTTATAACTGTTTCTTCTTATATTTTTTATCTCTTCAAATCTCTCTTTGGAAATATTCTCATTATAAAAAAAGAATGTATTTTTACCAATATTTTTTGCATGATACATTGCAAAATCTGCCTTTTTAATCAGATCATCAAGTTCATCTCCATCATCAGGATAAATTGCTATTCCGATATTTACTCCTATATTAAATTCTTTATCTTTTACAACAATTGAATCATTGAATGAATTTATAATTTTATTTGCAACAACACCTGCGTTCTTTGGATCATTTAAATCTGTTATTAGAAGAACAAATTCATCCCCTCCAATTCTTGAAACTAAATCACATTTTCTTATATTTAACTGAAATCTATCAGAAATTATCTTTAGAACTTCGTCTCCAATATTATGTCCATAATTATCATTTATAATTTTAAATTCATATAGATCAACAAATAAAACAGCAAATTTTATATTATATCTATCATGTCTTGCTTTTTCTATCAGGAATTTTTCCTGTAAAAAAATTTTATTTGGTAGACCAGTAAGAGGGTCATGTATTGAAAGATATCTCAACATTTCTTCATGTTTTTTTCTATCACTTAGATCTATATACAAACCAATAACTCCACAAACTTCACCATTAATTATTATTGGAGAGCCAGAGATTGAAACAGGAAAAGTTGTTCCATCCTTCCTTTTTCTTATGGTTTCAAAATTTATATATCCAGATTTTAAAGCAATTTCATCAAGTTTAATTCCTTCTTCTTTAAGATTATCTGGATGGATTATTCCACTATTTAAATTTTTCCCCTTTATTTCATCAAGTGTATAACCAAATAATTCTGTAAATTTAGGATTTATATCAATAATATTTCCATATTTATCTATATATACAAGTGCCTCTGGATTATTATAAAAAAGGCTTTTAAACTTTTCTTCACTCTCTTTTAATGCTTCTTCTAAATTCTTTTTATAATTCTCTTCCATTTTTTTAAAAAATTAACCTTTCTTTATTATAATTTTATAATAAAATTAAAAAGATTAAAGATTTTTTATTGAAAAATAAAACAAATTTAGTAAAATGTTTAAGAAGGCGGCGTAGCTCAGATGGTCAGAGCACACGGCTCATACCCGTGGTGTCGTGGGTTCGATTCCCTCCGCCGCCACCATTAAAATGGATTTAATTAAAAAAGTCAAAAATTTTGTTTCAAGCAACTCTTTGATTGATGAAAATGATAGAATCCTTGTTGGTTTATCAGGTGGTCCAGATTCTATCTTTTTATTATATTTTCTTTATCATAATTTTAATAATAAACTTATAATTGCTCATATAAATCACAAATTAAGAGGTGTAGATTCTGATTTAGATGAGATATTTGTAAGAAAGGTTTCTCAGAAATTAAAGATTCCTCTATATGTTAAAAGGGAGGATGTAAAAAAAATTAGTAAAGAAAGTAAAAAATCCACTGAAGAGTGCGGAAGAGATGTCAGGTTCAATTTTTTTAATAAAATTATAAAATCAGAAAATTTAACAAAAATTGCATTAGGACATAACCTTGATGATAATGTAGAAACAATTTTAATAAATTTTATTAAGGGAAGCGGGACAAAAGGTTTAACTGGAATTTCAGAAAAAATAGATAATTTAATTCATCCAATAATAAATATAAAAAAGGAAGAAATTTTAAATTATCTAAAAATAAATAATATAGAATATAGAGTAGACAAAACAAATCTCGAAACTGACTTTCTAAGAAACAAAATTAGAAATTATCTAATTCCAATTATAGAAAAAGAGTTTAATAAAAACTTCAAACAAAAAGTTATTTCTTTGTCAAATATATTGAAAAACGAAGATAAATTAATTGAAAATTTAGTTAAAAATATTGAAAAAGATTTATTAAAATTTGGTGATGATTTTATAAAAATAGATCTTGAAAAATTTAAAAAATTAGATCTATCCTTAAAAAGAAGATTAATTAGAAAGGCGATTTCTTATTTAGAATTTAACGGTGATTTAAGAGAGTATTCACTTGAGCATATTGATAAAGTTATATCTCTTGAAAATAAAAAAACTGGAAAAACCATAGAACTTCCTTTAAATATATTGGCAATAAAAGATAAAGATAAAATTATTATTGAAAGGAAAAGTTTAGAAATAGAAGATTTTTATATAGAAATTCCATCATTTGGTACATATAAAGAAATTGGTATGGAAATTAATATTTCTTTAGTAGAAAAAATGTCAAAAATTAATGACCCATTTACTTCTTTTTTTGATTATGATAAAATTGATTTTCCTCTAAAAATAAGAAAGGTAGAATTTGGAGAAAAATTTAAACCACTTGGTTTAAAAAAATATAAAAAACTACAGGATTTTTTTGTAGATAGTAAAATACCAAAAAGTATAAGATGGAATTTACCAGTTTTATTAGATAAAAAAAATGATATATTATGGTTAATTGGAATTAGAATTTCTGAAAATTATAAAGTAACAGAATTAACAAAAAGAATTATTTGTATTAAAATTAAATTGGAGGATTTTAGATGGATAAAGATATTCAAAAGATTCTTATAACAGAAAACGAGATTAAAAAGAGAGTTAATGAACTTGCGAAAGAGATCTCAAAAGAATACAAAGAGATGTTTCCGCATCTTGTATGTGTATTAAAAGGAGCAACTGTTTTTTTAACAGATTTAATAAGAGAAATGAATATATACCTCTCTTTAGATTATCTTGGAATTTCATCTTATGGTGCATCTACAAAATCATCTGGTATAATTAAGATAACTAAAGATCTTGACCATTCAATAGAAGATAGACATGTCCTTATTGTTGAAGATATAGTTGATACAGGGCTTACACTTACATATTTGAGAGAAATGCTTTCAGCAAGAAAACCTCTATCTTTAAAAGCATGTGCTTTGTTAAACAAAAAGGTGAGAAGGAAAATTGAAGTTCCTGTAGAATTTTATGGATTTGAAATACCAGATGAATTTGTTGTAGGTTATGGTCTTGATTTTAATGAAAAGTATAGAAATTTACCATATATTTCTGTTTTAAAACCAGAAGTATATATGTATGAGGTGATGAAATATGAAAAAAAGTGAAAACAACATTTTTAATATAATTAGAAGTTTAATACCATTAATATTAATGATTGTTTTTATCTATTTTATGTATAGTTTCTATTCAAATGCAACAACATCTAATATTGAAAAGATTTCATACACACAATTCATTTCAAAAATTAAAGAAGGAACTATACAGGAAGTTACTATAGATGGGCAGAATGTAACTGGAACTTATGTTAATGGAAATAAATTTTCAACAACTCTACCACCTTTTGATGATCCTAATCTTCCGAATTTACTCATAGAAAAAAATGTTAATACAACAATAAAACCAACATCTAATAGTGGAACATGGTGGTATATTTTAAGCAATATTGGTTCTGTTATTCTTATAATATTCTTCTGGATGATAATGATGAGATCTCTATCTGGAGGAGCAAATTCACAGGTTTTTAATTTTGGAAAAAGTAAAGCAAGATTATTTATTGAAAATAAACCAAAAATAACTTTCAATGATGTTGCAGGTCTTGAAGAGGTTAAAGAAGATCTTCAGGAAGAAATTGAATTTTTAAGAAATCCGAGAAAATTTTCTGCAATTGGAGCAAAAATTCCAAAAGGAGTTCTCCTTGTTGGACCTCCTGGTTGTGGTAAAACACTTCTTGCAAAAGCAGTTGCTGGAGAAGCAGGTGTTCCATTTTTCAGTGTTTCTGGCTCAGAATTTGTTGAAATGTTTGTTGGAGTTGGTGCTGCAAGAGTAAGGGATCTTTTTAATGAAGCAAAAAAATATTCGCCATGTATAATATTCATTGACGAAATTGATGCAGTTGGAAGACAGCGTGGAGCAGGACTTGGTGGTGGGCATGACGAAAGAGAACAAACTCTTAACCAACTACTTGTTGAAATGGATGGATTTGACCCAAACATAGGAATTATAGTTATTGCAGCAACAAATAGACCTGATATACTTGATCAGGCTCTACTTAGACCTGGAAGATTTGATAGAAGAATAGTTGTCAATTTTCCTGATGTAAAGGAAAGAGAGGCAATTTTAAAAATTCATACTAAAAATAAACCTTTAGGACCAGATATAAATTTACCAACACTTGCTAAAAGGACTGCCGGATTTACAGGTGCTGATCTTGAAAATCTTGTTAATGAAGCAGCACTTCTTGCAGCAAGAAGGAATAAAAATAAAATAACTATGGATGAACTTGAAGAGGCAATTGATAGAGTAATTGCTGGTCCTCAGAAAAAGACAAGAGTAGTATCTGATGAAGAAAAAAGAGTAATTGCATTTCATGAAACAGGCCATGCTGTTGTTGCAAATCTTTTGCCTCACTCAGATCCTGTGCACAGAATTTCAATAATATCAAGAGGTATGGCTTTAGGTTATACATTACAACTTCCACAGGAAGAGAAATTCTTAAGAACAAAAGAACAACTTTTATCAGAAGTTACAACTCTTCTTGGTGGTAGGGCTGCTGAAGAACTTTTCACATTTGATAAAACAACTGGAGCAGAAAGTGATTTAAGGAAAGCAACCGAAATTGTAAGAAAAATGATTACTGAATTTGGAATGAGTGATAAACTTGGACCATTAACTTTTGGAAGAAAAACTGAATATGTATTTTTGGGAAGAGATATAGCATCTGAAAGAGACTATTCTGAACAGGTTGCATATGAAATAGATAAAGAAGTTAAAAAAACTATTGAAGATTGCTACGAAAGGGCAAAAAATATTTTGAAAGAAAACAGTGAGGGAGTTAAGAAAGTTGTAGAAGTCCTCATTGATAAAGAAACAATTGAAGGTGAGGAACTTAAAAGAATTCTTGAGGATATAAAAAGAGAGAAAGTTGCTTAAAATAGTAAGTCTTGATCTCTGGGATACAATAATTGAAGATGATCCAAATTTAGAAGAAAAAAGGGGAGAGATAAGAATTAAGAAATTATATGAATATCTCTCCCCTTTAAATATTTCAATTAAAGATGTAAGAAAAGCATATCAAAAAATGAGTGACTGGCTTTTTTCAACTCAAAAAAAGACACAAAAAAGCATTAATGTTTCTCAACAAATTTATTTTATTTTTAAAGAGTTTGGAACAATACCAAATAGTCTGGTTTTAGAGGATATAAAAATGAGTTATGAAAGTGCTATTTTTGAATTCCCGCCAAAGGTTGTTGATAATGTTTATGAATTTTTAAAAAAATTGAAAAGACTGAATTTAAAGTTATGTATTCTATCTGATGCTGGTAGAACACCTGGTTGGGCTTTAAAAGAGATATTAAATAAATATAAATTAATTGATTTTTTTGATAAAATTTTTTTCTCAGATGAAATTGGATATGTTAAACCAAATAAAAACACATTTAATAAAATAATAAAAGAGTTTAATGTTAAAAAAGAAGAAGTTGTCCATATAGGTGATAGTATTGAAAAGGATATAATAGGAGCAAAGGAGTTTGGTATAAACTATATATATTTTTCAAGAAAAAGTGAAAGTAACTTTGAACTATCAGGAAAAAATTTTCAAGAGATTTATAATGTTCTTACAAAAAATTTCATTGTTGAGACATCTCTTTTTTAACCCATTGTTCTCTGATCAATAAGACCCCTGTATCTTGCAATTCTTAAAGAGAAATTAAAAAATAGAAAAATTAAAATGAAATAGATAATATTCTCAAAAATTAATAAAGACAACATATTATTAATGTTCATATTCATAAAATAACTGTTCCATCCCTGTCCTAAGAGTATCTTTCTCATTCCATCAATCCAGATTGTTTGAGGGATATATATACCAATTTTTCCAATTATCCCTGGAAATGTATTTATTGGAAAAATCGCTCCGGTTAAAAGTAAAAAAACTCCTGTTGCGCTTTGAGTTAAGAACCAACCCTGTCTGCTTATCAAAAAATTTATTCCAGCAAAAAAATAACCAATTATAAATAGAGATAATGAACCAACTAAAAGAAAAACTGGAAAATATATATACCAGTAAGGAATTGGTGTAAATCTAACTTTTAAGAAAATAAATCCAAAAATAACTATTATAAAAGATGAAATTGTGGTTGTTAAGTATTTTGCAAATCCTCTACCAGCAAGAAATTGAAACATACTCACCGGAGAAATATAAACATATTTCAAGGTCTCATAAAATTCTCTATCATCAATAACAGTCCATGCTATTCCAAATAAAACATTTGCAGTATAAAGATGAAGAGCATTTCCTATGATTAAGTGAGGCAAGGTCTCCTGAATTTTTCCCTGTGAAATAATAATGTACATAATTATCAATATAAAAGCACTTGATAGAGGTTTTGCAAGTGAATATATTAAAAATAAAAATGGGTCTGTCCAGTTACTCTCAATTTTCCATCCGAGATAAAAAGATGATTTGAAATCATTTAAAATTTTCTTAATTACTCCCATCTTATTGTTAGTTTTCCCTCCTTTCTTGCAAGATATTCCATTTTTTTAAGATAGAAAACAGCAAGAATCATATAGATAACTGTTAATATTAGAAGAATTAAAATCTCAATATTTACAGATAAAAATCCAAAAGTTGCACCTTGCTTAAATAGAACCTGTCTTAATCCATCAAGACCAATTGTTAATGGGATAAGTGAGGAGAAAAAACCAACTCTTCCTAAAAATTTTATTGGAAAATACATACCACTTACAAGATAAACTGGCTCCTGGAAAAATTCTGAAAGATGCCATGCTTCTCTTCCCCAGATTAAATATAAAGAGGCAAGAGTCATACCAAGACCATATAGAGCAGATAGAGTTAAGAAGAAAACTAAAATTAGTTGAGTTAAATTTATCAAACTGAAATCGAGTTTAAAAATAATTGTTCCAACAATTAGTGTTGCTGCTGCTCTTAAAGAAGTTGCAAACATTCCACCTATACTCATTCCAAAAAGAATTGAAATTAATGATATCGGGCTTGAAATATAAAGTTGAAGGTTCCCACTCATTCTTTCCCAGTAGAGTTGAGATGCCATATCCCATAAAACATTTAGCCAGAAGGCACTCATTGCTCCACCAAGAACTGCAAAACCAAGAAAATCATTGGATGCTCCAAGAAATTTATAAAGTGTTCCATAGGCAATAACTGATAATAAAGGAAGAACAATATCAGCAATAACCCAGGAATATTCTCTATTTGCAGCAATTATTCTTGGGTATGCTCTTCCAATTACTGCTCTTAAGTTCCTAATCAGATACTCTTTCTTCATTTTCCTCTAACTTTTTCCCAACAATTTCAATAAAAACATCTTCCAAAGTTGGCTCTCTTTTTCTAAAAGATGTCAGGTTAAAACCTCTTTCTTTAAGATAATTTAATATATCAATTATTCTGCCTTCATCTTCTATTTGAAATTTTATTTCAGTTTTTCCATCTTTTACTGGATTAACAGTAAATTTCGTAGTATAAGGCAATTCTTTTAATTTAAAATATGATTCTCTTTCAAGTTCAATTGAATATAAAATCTTATTTTTAAGAAGTTTTTTCAATCCTTGAGGAGTATCAAGTGCATGAATCTCACCATTATCAATAATTGCAATTCTATTACACAACTCATCTGCTTCATTTAAATAATGTGTAGTTAAAAGTATTGCTCTATTCTCTTTCTCTTTCATCCAGATTTTAATGAAACTTCTTACTGCTCTTGCAATCTGAACATCAAGTCCAAGAGTTGGCTCATCAAGAAATAAAACTTCTGGATCAGATAAAATTCCTCTTATTATATTCATTTTTTGTCTCATACCAGTTGAAAGTTTACTAATCTTTGTATTAGCATCTTCTTTAAGACCAAAGATTTCAAGATATTTATCTATATCTCTTTTTGCTTTTTTTGAGGGAATTCCATAAAATTGTGAAAACATCCATAAGTTTTCTCTAACTGTTAATATTCCATATCCTGCCCATTCACCGCCACTAACCATATTTATTTTTTCTCTTATCCTTAATGTTTCAGTTTCAACATCATATCCTAAAACATATGCTTTTCCAGAAGTTGGGAGCAAAAGTGTTGTAAGAATTTTTATTAATGTTGTTTTGCCTGCTCCATTTGGACCAAGAAGACCAAAAATCTCTCCCTTATTTACTTCAATATTAATATTTTTAAGGGCCTCAATAACTCCTTTTTCTTTCTTATAAGTTCTTCCTAAATTTTCTGTCTTAATAGCAATAACTTTTTCCATAAAATAACTCCTTAAGATAAACCATATCATTATATCATTAAAATAACTCTAAATTTAATTATCGATTGATATAATTTAAATTAATAAATTTAAAAAGAATGAATATTAAAGAATAGGTAATTATTTTATTATGATTATTATAGTTCTCTTTTTTGTTATTTTGCTTATAGCAATATATTCAAAATTCAAGTTATTAAAATTCAAAAAGAAATAATTAATTTTTATATTGATTAATGAAATAGATAAATTCATCTACAATTTCTGGATCGAATTTAATGCCTTTATTTAATTTTATTTCATCTAAATTACCATTTTTACAATAACTATAAATAATTGAGAAAATTCTACACTCTAATGGAATCTCATCTCCTTTAAGATGCAATGGAAAACCCTGACCATTAAATTCTTCATGATGCTTTAAAATTAAATCTGCTATCTTTGATAATTTTTTTGAATTTATAGCGATTCTGTAACCAATATGGGTATGCCTGAGATAATCATAAGAAATGTCCTCTTTTTTTATTGTTGGTACATTTTCGTAAATTTTTATTATTCCAATATCATGATACTCAATCAAATTAATAAGGTTTTCTCTTTTTTCATAAGGAAGTTTAAGATAGTCAGAAAAATTTATAGCAATTTCTTCCATTTTTTTAATAAGCAAATCATCAATATAACCTTTAGAAACTAAATCACTTTTAAGTTTATCTATAAAATAATCTTTAGATAAATCCTTTTTTAAAATTTTAACATTATACATCATATCATCAGCCTCTTCAAAGGACATGAATGGGTCTTTATCTTTTTCCTTTAAAATTGAATAACCTGTTGAAACACTTATTGGTAAAGAGCCAACTTTTGATGAATAATTTGCCATTTCCTCATAAATTCTATTTATAATATCTTTAATAACATTTTCATCAATATTCTGCAAAAGTATAACAAATTCATCACCGCCTATTCTTGCAATAATATCTTCGTCTCTAAATATACTTTTCAGAATTTTTGCAACCTCTATTATTGCAATATCACCTATTTCATGGCCAAATGAATCATTTATAAATTTTAGATTATCTATATCACATATGATTATTGATAAAGAAACTTCTCTTGATTTACTTAATCTATCAAGTTCTTCTTCAAAATAGAATCTATTATATAAACCGGTCAATGAATCGTGAAATGAGATAAATTTCAGGTTATTTTCATTTTTGATTCTTTCAATTGTATTTATTATAATATCACTGAATATTCTTAAAAATAGTTTTATAAAATCATCATACTCAATTTTTTCTTCACCTAAATTTTCAAATCCAATAAATCCTTTAAGAGAAGAACCATATATCAAAGGAATTAAAATTAAACTTTCAATAGAATAATCAAACAATGGGTGTATTAATTCTTTATTATTATCTTTATTTATAACTATCATATTTTCATACTTTATATTACTATTTAATTTAAAATTATTGATTTTTTCTTTAATTCTTTCAATTCCATTCTTATCACATTCATAAAAATCATCAATTTTATTATCATTAGATAAAATTAAAATATAAATTCTATCAAAGAATAACATTTCACGGAGTTTTTCTAAATTTTTAATAATTTCATTATTAAGATTTTCATAATTTGTTGAAATCAATTCTAATGCAATCTCATTAATTAATCTTTCAAGTTTAACTCTAAAAGATAGTTTCTCTTCATATTTCTTTAACTCTGTTATATCTGTAAACATTCCTTCATAAAAAAGTATATTTCCTTTCTCATCATTAACTGCTCTTGAATTTTCTAAAACTATAATTTTAGTACCATCTTTCTTCTTTAAAGTAAGTTCAATATTATTGAAAATGCCCTTTTTGTTAATTTCGTTTAGAAATTTATCCCTGTCATCAGGATTAAAATAAATATCTCTTTTAACATCTAAGTTTTTAATTTCCTCAAAAGAATCATAACCAAGCATTTTAATAAAAGATCTATTTGCATTGATAACTTTACCATCTGGTGTACTCTGAAATATTCCTTCAACAGCGTTTTCAAAAAGAGATCTATATTTTTCTTCACTTTGTTTTAACTTATCTTCATAAATTTTAAAATTTTCAATTATCTTATTAAATGATTTACTGAAATTTGATATTTCATCTTCTCCTTTAACCTCTAATCTCTGATTAAAATCAAGATTATCAGCAATAATCTTCATTTTTTTGAGAGTATCTGTCAATGGGTTTAAAACTGTTCTTCTTAAGATAATAATAAATACTATAGATAAAACTAAGCCCAGGGTTAAAAATATAACAAGGAAATAGTTTAGAGTCATAATGCCTTGTGAATAGATATCTCTTTGAAACTCAACTCTTATAATGGAACATTCATTTTCAAAAATATCTTTCAAAGTAAAGTAAGCATATATATTTGATTTATTAATAGGGTTAATGTATATGTTAATATTTTTTAATTTTTCTAAAGCAGTTTTAAAATCTTCTGGAAGATATTTATAGTTATATGAGAATAATACTACTGGATAGCCTAAAATTTTTGATAATTCCCATAATCTTTCTGGAGTTAATAAATAACCCATTGAAAGGTATCCATTATATGGAGATGCCAAATCGCTTGTTGTTATTTTTTTTATTGAAAGAATGAAAACCTGTGAATCAATAGATATAATACCACTTAAATTTTCGACATCTGATTTTTTTAATATTTCACTTATTTTTTCATATAAATTTTCTGGAAAGTTTTCTTCCTCATTTAATATCAAATCATAAAATTTTTTAAAAACTAAATTATATTCTTTATTAAAAAATAAAACATAATTAATTCTTAAATTCTCAAATGTTTCATCAACGAGATTTGATTCAATATAATTTTTATTATTTGTTTGAATAAAATTATATGTATCATCCCAATATGCCCAATCACTAACTATTTTATCAAGATTTTCTATCTCCTGATCAAAAAGTAAATTAAATCTTTCAATATTACTATTTATAAATCTATTTTCTGACTTTAAATATTCATTTAAAATTATACCTGAAGGTATAACATACCCTAAAATAAAAAGAATAAAAAAAATAGATCCAATTATTAAACTATTCTTTACTCTTAAAGTCATTTTTTCTGAATTAATTTTAACATATTATTTTTAAAAACCATTATATTATTTATTTCTTAAAATTTTTCTTTGATATTTCATAAATTTTTATTCTTCCTTTAAAAATACTTTTTCGATTGTTTTCATAAATTTAATAAAATCATTAAGATCTTCTTGAGCATATTTAAAAATCAATTGATCATTAATTTCCCAATATCTATGAATAAGTTTATTTCCGAATTTAGCCATATTTTTCAATCTTTCAGTTAAATCTTTATCTAAAATAACCTCTTTTTCCATAATTTCAAAGCATTCTCCTAATGTTGAAACGGCCTTATTAAATTTTTTCGCTAAAATATGTGTACAAATGCTTCCTACTGCTTCTATAGCCAATATTAGATAATATTTTAATGCTGCTATATTCTTTTTTTCTTTCCAAAACTCTTCTGATGGTATAGAAACAAGTTTTTGAATTTCACTTAATGCTTCATCAATTTCAGAAAATCTTTGTTTTATCTTTTCAATATCAATTTTCATTATGGAATTAATTCCTTCAAAGATTGATAAGATATAGATTCATTTGTAATTGCTTCTAAAGATGTTTTTTCAATTAAATCTGATAACAATTCTTCATCCTTTGTAAATAAGAGTTTTCCATATTTAAAAATACTATTTAAGAAAGAATTTGGTACAAAATTAAGAACTTTGATATCAATTATATCAAAAGGAACTCTGCAATTATTTGAGATTTTTTTAGATAAATATATCTCATAACTTGAACTATTTTCAGACTTTATATTTTTTAAATAAATTCCTATATCAATATCTCTAAAAGAAAGACCATCTAAAAAAGAACCAAATAAATATGCAAAAATAACTCTATTGTCTTTGAGAAGAGTTATTTTAATCTTTTCAATAATTTCTTCTCTTCTATTTTGATTAATAGAATGATATTCTTTCATAATTATCACTATAAAAATTATAGCATACTATTTCTTAGTTTTATTTATTGTTAACTAAACATTTATAACTAAAAAAAATAAAATTAAAATACATAAGAACCCTTATCGCCCCTAATGTCATAGTTTAATCTCTAATAGACGAGCCAAAAAATTATTTCTGATATTTATTAATTTAAAATAATTTGAAAAGTTTCAATCCCTCATAAGCGAACTAAAAACGAAGGAGTCCCTGAAGAGATTTTGATTTTAAACAAAAGTTTCAATCCCTTATAGGCGAACTAAAAACAATATATTCTTTCCAAAATTATATAAACATCTTTTTAAGGTTTCAATCCCTTATAGGCGAACTAAAAACAGAATTTGAAAGCATAAAATAAGGAGGTGCAGGATGGGTTTCAATCCCTTATAGGCGAACTAAAAACGGTGTGGTAATATGTTTAAATGGCTCGGTGATTTAGGGTTTCAATCCCTTATAGGCGAACTAAAAACGAGTTAGGAACTCGATTTATTTTAAACGTCATATTAGTTTCAATCCCTTATAGGCGAACTAAAAACTCTTGGATTAAAAGCACTTTATTAGGTTTATTTGTATGGTTTCAATCCCTTATAGGCGAACTAAAAACTTTCATTATTAAAATGGCACTCTAAACCTTTTTTTAAGTTTCAATCCCTTATAGGCTAACTAAAAACTTAGGAAAAACAACGCCATTATCTTCACTAATATATTGTTTCAATCCCTTATAGGCGAACTAAAAACTTCATACCAGCGAGCGACATAATTCTTTATTATATTGTTTCAATCCCTTATAGGCGAACTAAAAACTATAAAGAAATTCCAGAAGAGATGGTTAATATTGAAAAGTTTCAATCCCTTATAGGCGAACTAAAAACTGAAGTAATTGTTTCACCTTATCTTAGAGGAGATTCAGAGTTTCAATCCCTTATAGGCGAACTAAAAACGAGGTGATGATGATGACTAAAGAATCTACAAGGTCGAGTTTCAATCCCTTATAGGCGAACTAAAAACCAAATATGAAATTTTTAGTGTGAAAACTTTTTCCTGGGTTTCAATCCCTTATAGGCGAACTAAAAACCCAATAAATGCAGGTTACCAATCGAAAGCGTTGTTGTAGTTTCAATCCCTTATAGGCGAACTAAAAACCAAGACTGGAGCGGTAGTAAACCAAACTTCGCCGCTCTGTTTCAATCCCTTATAGGCGAACTAAAAACTTAAAATATATCTATAGAGGAGAATCTTTATTACAATGTTTCAATCCCTTATAGGCGAACTAAAAACCATTAAAAGCATCCACACCAAGCCAATCACCTACCTTGTTTCAATCCCTTATAGGCGAACTAAAAACCAAGTCAAGAGCCCGAAGAGGGTTCAGGTTATCTTGGGTTTCAATCCCTTATAGGCGAACTAAAAACTTTATCATTTATTGAATATTTTTCGAGATATAAATTTGTGTTTCAATCCCTTATAGGCGAACTAAAAACAGATATAGAAGATTATTATAGAAAAGCAACTATGAGTGAGTTTCAATCCCTTATAGGCGAACTAAAAACAATTATTTGGATGGAACAGAAGAATTAAACTATCTTCGTTTCAATCCCTTATAGGCGAACTAAAAACAGTGTATCAAAAGCAACATTAACAAATTTCAATAGAAGTTTCAATCCCTTATAGGCGAACTAAAAACTGTTAAATCCTGTCTTAAACCTATTTTTATATTTTTGTTTCAATCCCTTATAGGCGAACTAAAAACTCCTAATCTAAATTTTGCTCTCAAAGTGGTTTGGTCGGTTTCAATCCCTTATAGGCGAACTAAAAACTATATAATTATTCATCATAGTGCAACGGATGGTAGTTAGTTTCAATCCCTTATAGGCGAACTAAAAACAGCTCAAAAAATTATCCTTTTCTGTCTTTTATATTCGTTTCAATCCCTTATAGGCGAACTAAAAACTAAGTAGTTCCACTGCTTGTTCCTTTTCCAGACAGGTTTCAATCCCTTATAGGCGAACTAAAAACATTCCTGCCCTTGTGGCTTTCATTTATTGGGTTGTGAAGTTTCAATCCCTTATAGGCGAACTAAAAACGACGCATAGAAAATAAATTAAATCAATCTCTTATGTAGTTTCAATCCCTTATAGGCGAACTAAAAACTTTTCTACCTCTATCACTTCCTAAGGAAATTTTTAATATGTTTCAATCCCTTATAGGCGAACTAAAAACTAAAAAAATTGTTAGTATTTGGAACTCTATTTATTTGTTTCAATCCCTTATAGGCGAACTAAAAACTTACTTACTTCAAACTGGCCTACAATTATAGGAATTGTGTTTCAATCCCTTATAGGCGAACTAAAAACACTTATAATGAAATGGCTAAAAGAATTCAAAATGTTTTGTTTCAATCCCTTATAGGCGAACTAAAAACTATTGTACCTCCATTCTGACACTTCTTTATATATTTAAGTTTCAATCCCTTATAGGCGAACTAAAAACTTACTTACTTCAAACTGGCCTACAATTATAGGAATTGTGTTTCAATCCCTTATAGGCGAACTAAAAACGCGTAATTATAAAACCAACAACTTATAGAGATTATAGTTTCAATCCCTTATAGGCGAACTAAAAACTAGGTCCTGTTAATAAATTAGTGAGCCAAGTAAGAAGTTTCAATCCCTTATAGGCGAACTAAAAACCCGTTCTACCATTACCCCATCTATGAGTTATATAAATGTTTCAATCCCTTATAGGCGAACTAAAAACGGCTTCCGAAGATACAGAATGGGATGGACCTAAAGAAAGTTTCAATCCCTTATAGGCGAACTAAAAACTTGAATAAATTTGACCTTTAAACACCCCCCATTCTCCGTTTCAATCCCTTATAGGCGAACTAAAAACGAACTGCAAAATCAGGTGTATCAAATCCAACAAAAAAGTTTCAATCCCTTATAGGCGAACTAAAAACGTTCCATCGCCTGTCTGAGTTTGGTCACCCATATACATGTTTCAATCCCTTATAGGCGAACTAAAAGCCTCTTTTAGTTTTGGAATTTCCATATTAGATTCTTTTCGTTTCAATCCCTTATAGGCGAACTAAAAACCATCATCTCTTATTAATAAAGAATCACTAAAAACATTGTTTCAATCCCTTATAGGCGAACTAAAAACAAATTACGAAAAAGAGGCTACAAGTGGATTAGAAAAAGTTTCAATCCCTTATAGGCGAACTAAAAACCAAAAAATATAAGTGGAGCAAACGAGTATGTGCAATGTTTCAATCCCTTATAGGCGAACTAAAAACGGTGTCTATAAGGTTACGCAATCAATTATGACAACAAGTTTCAATCCCTTATAGGCGAACTAAAAACACCTCTATCAAAAAGATATTTTAGCAACGTATTTTTTGTTTCAATCCCTTATAGGCGAACTAAAAACATCCTTCTTCTTTTTATAAATTTGGAAATTTTAATATGTTTCAATCCCTTATAGGCGAACTAAAAACTTTTGTGGATACTTGTTAACAATTATATCGCTCATGCGTTTCAATCCCTTATAGGCGAACTAAAAACCCTTTGTCATTACCATCACCTCCTTTATACAATATCGGTTTCAATCCCTTATAGGCGAACTAAAAACCCAAGATAAATAAGGAGAATAGTAAGATATATGTAAGTTTCAATCCCTTATAGGCGAACTAAAAACCAAATATATGGTTTAATGCTCGAGAATGGAAAAAATGTTTCAATCCCTTATAGGCGAACTAAAAACGAGATTTGATAAGTATCTAATGCAAAAAGATAAATTAGTTTCAATCCCTTATAGGCGAACTAAAAACGCACTCCAGCAGATTTAGTATTGAGATTATTTTCTAAGTTTCAATCCCTTATAGGCGAACTAAAAACTTAATGTGCGCTTGGTATGATTCAGAAAATCCTGATAGTTTCAATCCCTTATAGGCGAACTAAAAACTTTATATCTCTCATCCAAGTTGTGTTTTTATCAGAAGTGTTTCAATCCCTTATAGGCGAACTAAAAACCTGTTGAGGAGCCAACATCAAAAATATTTGAATAAGAAAAGTTTCAATCCCTTATAGGCGAACTAAAAACGATACTGCTATAGATTTGGCAGTTTATTCAATTTTACGTTTCAATCCCTTATAGGCGAACTAAAAACACTTTGTGGAATTTTTCTACAATGAGCGTCTAAAATGGTTTCAATCCCTTATAGGCGAACTAAAAACGCAGGATATCAGAATTTAAAAGAATTTATTAACCCTAAGTTTCAATCCCTTATAGGCGAACTAAAAACTGATGGACTTGAGTGAATACTACTTATACTATTATGCGTTTCAATCCCTTATAGGCGAACTAAAAACCTCGATTGTAGAGAAATCATATTCGTTGACAAAAAAAGTTTCAATCCCTTATAGGCGAACTAAAAACCTTTTTTGGGTCATTCCAATAGTAATTCTATTGATATGTTTCAATCCCTTTTAGGCGAACTAAAAACCAGTATCAGCAAAATTTGGTTTTGAGTGCCATTTTAAGTTTCAATCCCTTTTAGGCGAACTAAAAACTTGCTTTTTAGGAAATTTTCAAAGGAATGAAGTTCCTGTTTCAATCCCTTTTAGGCGAACTAAAAACGGTAAAAGACATAGAACTCTCAAAAGTAGCAATGGATGTTTCAATCCCTTTTAGGCGAACTAAAAACTTTATTAAACCTTCATAAAACCTTTTGAAATATTGAGTTTCAATCCCTTTTAGGCGAACTAAAAACGAGAATTTCATTCGACCGAAGATAGGAAAGAAAAAAAGTTTCAATCCCTTTTAGGCGAACTAAAAACGAGTTCAGATTACAACTTTGATAAATTGTTGAAAAAAAGTTTCAATCCCTTTTAGGCGAACTAAAAACTATTTAGGAGATAGTTCAAAAAAGAATTTATTTTACAAGTTTCAATCCCTTTTAGGCGAACTAAAAACTATCTTTTAAATGGTGTTAAATTTCAGGGGTTTAAATGTTTCAATCCCTTTTAGGCGAACTAAAAACTTCTACCTACCGTGCCAATTGTTAATGCAACTCCTAAGTTTCAATCCCTTTTAGGCGAACTAAAAACCTTTAGTCACTATTATCACCTCCTTTATACAATGTCGGTTTCAATCCCTTTTAGGCGAACTAAAAACCTGTTTTAAAGATATATCTTCGTCTCCTGTTCGAGTGTTTCAATCCCTTTTAGGCGAACTAAAAACACTAATTGGATTTTAAACAATCATGATTTTTGGAAGGAGTTTCAATCCCTTTTAGGCGAACTAAAAACTTATTGTATCTATTACATAGCCATTTATTTTATCAAGGTTTCAATCCCTTTTAGGCGAACTAAAAACTTGTAGAAAGGAGAGATCCAGAAGAATTATATAATTGTTTCAATCCCTTTTAGGCGAACTAAAAACTTTTAAAATCTCTTTTGCTTTTTCTTTATTTTGAATGTTTCAATCCCTTTTAGGCGAACTAAAAACTTGTCTGGATCGCTCCAAAACTCCCATAAAATATCAGTTTCAATCCCTTATAGGCGAACTAAAAACGCGTGTCAAAAGCAACATTAACAAATTTCAATAGAAGTTTCAATCCCTTATAGGCGAACTAAAAACGAACTTGCTCCGCTCCAAATCCTGTTGGAGGAGGAAGTTTCAATCCCTTATAGGCGAACTAAAAACTGTTATACATTTTCATTTATTAACTAATTTACAACTGTTTCAATCCCTTATAGGCGAACTAAAAACTCTTTTGGATATAATTATTTCTGCAAACGAGTTTATAAGTTTCAATCCCTTATAGGCGAACTAAAAACTAAAGAAGATAGAAATGGAAATGTTTTAGAAGAACCAGGTTTCAATCCCTTATAGGCGAACTAAAAACCAACTATTTTAAAATGGAAGGGGATGTGACATTAAGTTGTTTCAATCCCTTATAGGCGAACTAAAAACTATTAAGAAAGGAATGGCAATAACATATATTTCCAAGTTTCAATCCCTTATAGGCGAACTAAAAACAATCATCAACTTCTATATCATCTATTTTAATACTATGTTTCAATCCCTTATAGGCGAACTAAAAACTTATTTCCAGTTTTGCAAAATTTTATGACTATATCTTGTTTCAATCCCTTATAGGCGAACTAAAAACGATATGGTTTATAACTATATTTCTTCACCGGTCTCAAGTTTCAATCCCTTATAGGCGAACTAAAAACTTTCCTCTGGTGGAGATATTTGCAATAGTATATTCCAGTTTCAATCCCTTATAGGCGAACTAAAAACTTATCAGTACCGGAATTATACAAGTTAAAACTAAAAAGTTTCAATCCCTTATAGGCGAACTAAAAACTTAAAAACTCCTTTACATTCCCATTTTCTAAAATAAGTTTCAATCCCTTATAGGCGAACTAAAAACGTGTAAATTATATCATAACCCAATTTGCGGGATTGAGGTTTCAATCCCTTATAGGCGAACTAAAAACAAATGGAACAGAAGTTTCAATATTTATTGTAAAGTCAGTTTCAATCCCTTATAGGCGAACTAAAAACTTTATAACGTTAGGTTTAGCGTTTTCATATCCTTATAAGTTTCAATCCCTTATAGGCGAACTAAAAACTCCTTATAAAGAATCAATTTATACAAGAAAGAAGTGTGTTTCAATCCCTTATAGGCGAACTAAAAACTGGATTTAGAGGAGTTATCCAAAGCAGGAGGTTCTTAGTTTCAATCCCTTATAGGCGAACTAAAAACTCCCCAGTTTGTGTTTGGTCACCAATATAAGTCAATCCGGTTTCAATCCCTTATAGGCGAACTAAAAACTATAAAAATATTTATATTCTATTTGCTCATTTTTAGATTTGTTTCAATCCCTTATAGGCGAACTAAAAACTCAATTTTCTTATAAATACTATCAAGTTTTATATTTGGTGTTTCAATCCCTTATAGGCGAACTAAAAACGGTTTTTACTCATTTGACGTAATCGCTAAAGGTGTAGGTTTCAATCCCTTATAGGCGAACTAAAAACTATTTTTATTGTAGTGCATATTCAAATACAGGTCAAAGTTTCAATCCCTTATAGGCGAACTAAAAACTTTTACGCTCAAGTTCAATGGCGGTTTTATCATTATGAAGTTTCAATCCCTTATAGGCGAACTAAAAACGAAGTTCTTTTTTATATCCGAGTAGTGAACCCCAATAAGTTTCAATCCCTTATAGGCGAACTAAAAACAAAAGAACAGGAGCAAAAACCTAAGTAGATTTGTTTAGTTTCAATCCCTTATAGGCGAACTAAAAACTAATAAAATATTTATTAAATGATAATTTCTTAAAATTATAATTTTTAATATTTCTATTTTTCAAGGTTCAAA
>Ga0078972_1004662_pt1 | contig 36793 bp, 32 predicted proteins | sample YelNatPaOPGAMG01_FD_67568 | JGI IMG/M metagenome (GOLD analysis project Ga0078972, IMG submission 67568) | Hot spring thermophilic microbial communities from Obsidian Pool, Yellowstone National Park, USA - OP-RAMG-01 (SPADES assembly) (version 2) | ecosystem: Environmental > Aquatic > Thermal...
GAGTATTGCCATTCTTAGGCCAAACTCTTCACCAATACGGATTGAAGTTGCGATATCATCTGCCCTGAAACTTGCAAAAAATGCCAAATCTTTGCCTTCAAGAAGTGGAATAAGTGATTCATAGCCCAGTGAAAATTCCTTATGTTCTTTTTTGTATTCTCTTGCTTTGTACAGTGCGTCTCTTATAAGGTATACTATCCCCATTCTCGTCATAGGGGTTTTACCTTTTGTACCATAAGTACTTTTAGGTTCCGTATTTACTGAAAACTTTACACCAAGAGGATTTTCAATGGCCATATCAAGCAAGTGCTTGCCTTTATTGTAGATAAGAACACCGTGTCCACCTATAGGGTTTGTATTGCCAGGAAGTACAAGACTTATAAGACTTCCACCTTTTATTGCCTTTTCAAGTGCTTCATCATACGGATTAACTCCATCCGCTGCAAATAATTCTGGTGTTGCTGGACTGGTTGCTTCGTCAAGGTCATCTCCCTCAACTTTTCCAAGGGACTCCTCCCGAAGACCTATTCCACTTCCCAAATCAATTATTGGAGGCATCAAAAAATCCACAGTGTATGTTTCCTTAAAATTGTCATTTATATCCTCTCCAATGTGGAGTATTTTCTCTTCATTAAAAACTACAACTCTATCCTCAAGAATCTCTTCGCCATTAAATAACTTTTTTGCATAAATCTTATACATACTTGCCTCCTTCAATTATTACTTCGCCTTCTAATAAAACAGTATCTGCTTTTGAGAGAACTGAAAATGGATTTCTATCGAACATTACCAAGTTTGCAACTTTACCCTCTTCGATACTTCCATAGTCGGAATCAATTCCAAGAATTTGTGCAGGGTTTATGGTAATTAATTTTAAAGTTTCATCAAAGCCTAATTTACCTTCATATGCAACAAGTCCAGCCTGGATTAACGCATAACCTATTGAAACAACAGGGTGATCCGTCATCAGTGCAACTTTTACACCTGCTTCAACGAGTTTTTTAGGGTTCTCGAACGAATTAGGTTTTGTTTCAACCTTGGGAGAAACATCAAGGATTGGTCCTAAGATTACTGGTACATTTTCTTTGGCTAAGAAGTCCCTTATTTTAGCGGAATCTGTTCCATGCTCTATTACTACATCTAATCCAAATTCGTGTTTTGCAATGCGAATTGCTGTTACTATGTCGTCAGCTCTGTGCGAATGTATTCTTAGTGGTATCCTGTGGTCGAAAACAAGAAAAAGGCTTTCCATGTTTAGATCAAAATCAACTTTTTCACCGTTTTTCTTTTTTTCGTAATAATTTTTCCCCTTGTAAAGTGTCTCTCTGAAAACTTTTGCTGTTCCCATTCTTGTCGTTGGGATCTGGTTTTTTGAAGAGTATACCCTTTTGGGATTTTCACCAAAAGCACATTTAAGTCCAGCGGGATTCTTTATAACCATCTCGTCTACGATATTTCCATAAGTTTTCATAGTTATGCTTAGTCCACCTATAACATTGCCTGAACCTGCTCCTGTGAATACTATCTCATAACCTGTCTCAAATGCCTCTTTAAATGCGGGATCGTACGGATTAATTGAGTCAATTGCACGCAGTCCGGGAGTTGCAGGATTAGTCATTTCATTTCCGTCGGCATCCATTTCTGTCCCCTCCAACGGAAAAGTCCCTAGATGAGTGTGAGCGTCAATAAATGATGGAAAAAGCATTTTACCTTGTGCATCAATAATTTTTGTTTTTGACAAGTCAACTTCGAGTGGTTCATTTGACACCTTTTTAATTCGTTTTCCTTCAATAAGCACAGAGCCATTCTCTATTACGCCCTGTGTTACTGTGTGTACTTTTGCGTTTTTAATCAAAAGCATTTAACGCCTCCTTCCTTCTTTATTTTATACCTGAAATTGAAATTTTGGAATGCTTTTATTTGCCTTGTTATATATTTTCTATCCAGCAAATAATAAAATCCCTTTAGTCCTTTTTTCTCTTCTTCTACAGGTTCGCCCTTGCTAAGTGTGTTTGCCTCTAACTCAACCAATACAATTATGCTTTGATCTGGCTTGGAACACCGATTTGGATTTTCTTTGGAGTCCTCTTAATAGCCGTAAAGTACCTCAACCTGTAAAGGAAGAGGATCGATTTTGGAGGCTTTTACAACAAGAAGAGGTCGTAACTTGATGTGTGTTTATACCCTTTGCCTCTTAAACTGGGAAAAGATTCCGTTCATAGGAGTATACCAATGCCCACTTCATCCTGCGGAGTGGCAGGGGAGAAGGTTCTTTACAACAATGTCAAATTAATGCGGGTTTATTGGGTCAATAAAAGTCTTATAAAAAGTAGTTTCTTAAATTTTTATAGAACCTCAAAATCAGGCGTTTTTAGGGGCAAAAATATATTCATAGGTACTTTTACCCATTTTAGGGTATTAGTGACGCTCTACGACGCTTTAAATGCGTGGTTTTAGATAAGTATTAATGCTGTCTCTACGAAAATATGCAGTGTTTTAAGGGGTAGTTTTCAGGTGTTCAAATATTAAAAATGGCACGAAATCAAGGGTTGAAGGTATAATTCTATGCAAGAATTGGAGGTAGCATCTTAAAACCGAAAATTTGGGCTCAATCAAAAATGCAAGATAAGGGACATCTCGAGCGGAGATTACGGGTGCTTTCAACAAGCATTAGAAGAAGTTAAGGATATATAGATTTATCTCCGTCCAGTATGGTAAGGTTTGAGGTGTCAAATAGCACTGTTATATCACCCTTTTTATATTGAAATTTATCAGGGACAAATCTGAACCTTGCAAAATTAAGGGTAATAAAATCTTCATCTACACTATCAAGCGCAACTACTAAATTGATTCTATAGGATTTTCTTCCGAGGTTTGCTATTTCACTACCTTCCTTTATAGAGGGTGCTTTTAAAAGAAAAAGTGTTTCAATTGTATTAACTCCATTTTTCTTGAGAATTGAATCGATCGTTGTATCTGAAACTTCAGAAGATATGGATTGTTTTGGAAGAATAAAAACATAAGAAGAGTATCCCTCTTGAAAGACAATAATTTTTGAATCACCTGTATAACCCACATCCAGGATGTGTGTATAGGTTCTTGAAAAAAGTGTAAAAGCATAGATAACCAGGAGGATTGGCAAGAATATTTTCTTTTTGCGTGTATCAGCCTTTAATAGAACTGTAAAAATGAACAAAATTACAATAAGGATTATAAATTGAATAAGGCCTATGTTTAAATACATATAAGATATGGGCAAACTTGAGAAGAATTCTACAGATTTTAGAAGTATGAGATAAAGAAAATTCACAATACCTGCAAAGGGTTTTGATATGTTTACTGAAACAAGCACAACGAGCACATAAATGAGACCTATCGGAAGCAATATACCCATGTAAGGAATAACAAAGACATTGAGAAGAGGCGAAGAAGAGGAGAAAAGGTTGAAGAAATATGTTAGGATCGGTGTCTCGTATAGATTTACAAAAAATGAGGCTTTCAAAAGAGTGAGGGCTTTATTTTTGGTAGAGACTTTTTCACTGAGGATAAGCCCTAAGATTGCAACACATGAAAGGTAAAAACTTACAGAGATGATTGATTCTGGAAAGCATGCCAGAATTATACACATAGAAACTAATAGACTATTAAGGAAATTTCTTCCTCTGCCAAGTTCTTCACCTAATACAAAAACGAAAAGCATTAGAACTGCGCGTAGTGCCGAGTATTTCAAGCCGATAAATACAAGGAAAAGGATTACAAAAATGAGTGAGAGGATGTTCACATAAACAGTAAAATTTCCTAAGATGTGTGAGAAAAAGAAGAAAAGAGTCCCAATATGAAGACCAGAAATTGCAAATATATGACCTACACCGACAATTTGAAAATCTTTTTTTGTTTCGCTTTCAAGCGCATTAATCCCGAGGAGTGATGACAGTAAAAGGTTTCCTGCCTCACTTTTTAGCGTAGACCTTACCCTCCCCACAATCGACAATCGTAACTCTGAAAGCATTTCATTTATTTTGCTACTTTCCTTTATTGTGAAATGTTGTGAAGTTGTAATAAATCTACTTTTATAGTCAAATATATTTGCATTTGTCTTTTCTATCTTTCCTTCAAACTCAACCCTTGAGTTCTTTGGAGGAGGTATATTATGGGTATATGCCTTAATAAATATGTTTGCAGGAACACCACCTATCCTCTCCGTTTTTATAACAAGCACAAAATTCTCAGAGGATAGATCAAAAAAATCGTCCACAATGCCTTCTATAACTACATTTTCTTTTTTTACATCAGAGTTTAGAGTAGAAATGATAGAAGGGAAAGTATAAAAAGTCCGCAATAACACAACTGTAAAGAAGAGAAAAGTCATGAGAAAGAAACTTTTCTTTGTAAGAATGATTGAAATGAGGAATAGAGAAAGGGCAATTACTATTAGAATGAGATCCTTTGTAAGAATTCCAACACCCAATCCTATGGAAGAAACAGTTGTTAACAGGAGAGAGACTGAAAGCATCTAAGTCGTTATAAGGTCCTTTATCTTTTCAAATGTTTTCTCCCCAATTCCGGATACATTTACTATCTCGTGTATATCTTTAAATGTCCCATTTTTTGTTCTATAGTCAATAATAGCCTGTGCCTTTACATCGCCAATACCAGGTAAATTCATTAACTCTTCTTTACTTGCTGTGTTAATATTGATTTTTCCAGATTTTGCACTGTTACTTCCACTTATTTGAGCATTGCCTGTTCCATTTACTGCGGTTTGCTCTTTAGAAGGGACAATCACCTGCTCTCCATCGGAGAGTCTTTTTGCAAGATTTATTGCAATCAAATCTGCCTTTTCTGTTGTTCCTCCTGCTTTTTCTATTGCATCTTTTACAATAGAATCTGTATCTAACTCATAAACATCAGGATGTTTTACCTCGCCTGTTACATAAACTTTTATCTTGATAGGTTTTGGCTCGATGCCACTTACAACTATATCATCTGGATGAGGGTGCACCTGTTTTGCAAAAAATGTCTTGCCCACAAGGATACCAAGTCCAAAAGAAATAATTATTAAAAGAATACCTATTATGATTAATCTTTTTAGGTCGAGACTCTCCATCTTAATCCTCCTTATCTATTTTTGGCATAGCGGACAAAAATACGCCTTTCTCCCAGAGGCAGATATAGTTTTTATTTCACTCCCGCAGATAGGGCATCTCTCTTTTTTATGCACGAGGAAATGCTCATGAAATTCACCCCTTTTCCCATCAAGATGAACAAAGGATAATTCGCTTGCACCTCCAAACCTTTTTGCTTTTTCGATAATAGCAAAAATATTGTTGTAAATTATTTCAATCTCTTCCTTTTTTAATTCTCTGCATTTCCTTTTTGGGTGAACCCTGGAGAGGAAAAGCACTTCATCTGAATAGGCATTTCCCAGGCCTGCAATGATTTCCTGGTCAATAAGCAGATCTTTTATTGTCCTGTTACCGAATTTTGCAATAAGGGCTTCAAATTTTTCGAGAGTGAAATCCTTGCTTAACACATCTACGCCCAATTTTGCTACTTCATCAATACGATGGATATCTTCTTCCTGATAAAATTTTACAAATCCCTGGAACATAATCCCAAATATGCCACACTTTAAACCATTATCAAACGCTAAATACGCCTGTGATTTATCCTTTTCCTCCTCTTTTATGAGTTTCATATAGCCTGTTAATAAGAAATGAATAAGAAGGTGCTTATTGTTTGTAAAATTCAGTATAAGAATTTTTCCATGTCTATCAGTTGATACAAGAGTCTCGTCTGTGAGGATTTTTGAAAAAAGTATCTTATCAATATTTGATATTTTTTCATTATTAAGGACTGCCTCAATGACCCTCTTCCCCTTAAAGGTTGAGGCAGTCTCATTTTTTAAAAATTCAACCTCAACAACCTCTGGCATATTTAAGAATGTTTCAGAAATTTATCAAATACATCTAATGAAGCAAATCTTGCATATTCACCAAGTTTTTCTTCAATTCTAAGAAGTTCGTTATATTTTTCAACTCTTTCTACTCTTGCTGGTGCACCTGTTTTAATCTGCCCAGTCATCATCCCTACTACAAGGTGTGAAATAAATGTATCTGCAGTTTCACCCGACCTATGCGAGACAACGGCATTAAACCCTTTGGATTTTGCCAAATTGATGACCTCTAATGTTTCAGAAAGAGTTCCGATCTGATTGAGTTTTATAAGTATAGAGTTACTTGCATTCAACTCTATTCCCTTTATAAATCTCTCCTTATTCGTTACATAGATATCATCCCCGATAAGTTGAACCTTACTACCAAGGCGTCTATTCAGTTCAACCCAGCCTTCCCAATCTTCTTCTGCAAGTCCATCCTCTATGGAAATAATGGGAAATTTGGCAAGAAGGCTTTCATAAAAATCGACCATCTCTTTCGAAGTCCGCTTCTCCCCTTCAAAGTTATAGTATCCATCTTCAAAAAAGCTACTTCCCGCAGCATCAATCCCCAACAAAATATCCTTTCCTGCAATATAATTTGCACTGGTTATCGCATCTACTATTAAACTCAGCGCTTCTTCGGTATTTTTTACCCTAGGTGCAAAGCCACCTTCATCGCCAACGGAAACTGAGTAGCCACTTTTTTTGAGAATTGATTCAAGGCTTCTGTAAACTTCGGCTCCTGCTCTTAACGCTTCCCTGAATGTCTTAAAATTCACCGGGAATATAAGAAACTCCTGTATATCAAGACCAGAGTCTGCATGAGCACCACCATTTAGAATGTTCATCTGAGGGAGAGGTAGAAGATTTGCATTGATGCCACCTAAATACTGGAAGAGCGGGATACCAAGTTCATTTGCCTGTGCCCGTGCAACTGCAAGCGAAACACTTAAGATTGCATTTGCACCTAACTTTGACTTATTTGGTGTCCCATCCAATTCGCACATTGTTTTATCGATAAGATATTGGTCGGATGCTTCCATTCCAATAATGGTCTCTCCTATGACTTCATTTACATTTTTTACCGCATTCAAAACACCTTTCCCGTTAAATCTTGATTTGTCACCATCTCTTAATTCAACAGCCTCAAATTTACCAGTAGATTTCCCCGAAGGGACATCTGCTACACCCATTGCTCCACTTTCGAGCAATACTTCCGTTTCGATGGTGGGGTTTCCTCTTGAGTCTAAAATCTCTCTTGCCTTTACATAAATAATTTCACTCATAATTGCCTCCTTAACTATCTGTATTCTTTCCTTTCCTTTATTGCAGTGGAAAGCGTTACCGTATCTGCAAAACCAATTTCTGCCTCTTTTGGTAAACCAACAGCAATACGGGTTATTCTTAAATTCATTCTAACAGATTTTATTAATTTTGCAATATATGTTGCGGTAATGTCGCCATTAAAATCAGGATTTGTCGCAAGGATTACTTCCTTTACGGAGAGCGAATTTACACGCTCCAAGAGTTCTTTTAACTTTATATTTTCAGGGCCTCTGTGGTTAATTGGATCAATATCTCCATGCAAAACATGATATACACCTTTATATACGCCAGTCTTTTCTATTGCAAGTAAGTCATCTACTTCTTCTACAACACAAATAATAGAACTATCCCTATCTGGATTGCTACAAATTTCGCATACTTCTCTATCGGTAAGGTTAAAACAAATAGGGCAAAGGTGCAGATTTTTTCTTGCTTCAACAATTGAGTTAATCAATGCATTAAATTCTCTCTCATCTTGCGATAACAGATATAGTGCAATTCTTTCGGCTGTCTTCGGTCCAATAGAAGGTAACTTTTCAATTTCTTCGATTAATTGTTTTAATTTGTTAGTTAATTCCATTTGGGAAATTTGGTAACAATCCTCCAAGTGCTCCTAATGTCCTGAATTTCTCCTGGGCTACTATTTTTGCTTTATCCTGCGCCTCTCTTATTGCTACGAAAATCAAGTCCTGCAATATTTCTTTATCAATTTTTGATAGGTCTTCCTCTAAAATCTCGATAGACACAATTTCTAATTTTCCATTTACAACTGCCCTGACAATATTTTGAGCAACTCCTTCAACTCTTACTGTTTCAAGTTCATTATTAATCTCTTCAAGTTTCTTTTGCAATTCCTGTGCCTGTCTTACTAAATCATTAAAATTTCTCATTTTTTTCCTCCTTAATATCTGTTATACTCCCATCAAATAAATTCAAAATTTCTTGAATCTCCTTTTTCTTTTCAATCTCTTTTATCCGTTCCTCTTTTGTGAGTTTCTTTTCTTCCTCTGGTGCTATAAGTGAAATTTTCATCTGTCTGTTTGCAATTCTACTTATAGTTTGCTCAATCTTTTCTATGTTCTCCTTCTTTTTTAACATTTCAAACACAAATACTCTATCAGGAAGAATTTCTATAACATCACCCTTTACGCCAATTGGTGTTGCTTTCATCAAAAAAACAGAAAGTGGAAGGTCTTTTTGTTTTATTTCTTCTGTAACTACTTCCCAGAGGGATTTTATTTTTTCAATATCCAGAACTTCTTTAGCATCACTCACTTTTTCTTCTTCAAAACTCCCTACTTCACGGGGGGTTATCTTTATCTCTTCCTCTCTCTTTTCTTCCACCTCTTTTTGGAAAATTTGTTCTCTATTCATTTCAGGCTCTTCAAGTTTGGTCATATCCAATAACGACAGGAGCATAGGAAAATATGGATCATTATAAAACTTAATTTTTGTTGAGAGTTCTGTAAGGGTTTTTGAAATATCAATTAATTTCCTCAAGGTTGTAAATTTTAATAACTCCTTCATTTCAGTAATTACTTTTTCGTTCCTTTTCTCGGAAACGACCTCCTCCCTGTCAAATTTAAAAGAGATGAGGTCTTCGAAAAACTCTATAAGTTCATTCAGTGCTATTTTTGCATCTTTTCCATGCTCTTCAAGCATCCGAATATGTGCAAAGATTTCTTTTGGGTCATTCTTTATAATTGCTCTCACAAAATTTAAAAGGAATCTTTCATCAGGGATATCAAGGAGGCTTCTTACAAGTGCGTCATCGACCTCATTGGAAATTGTTATTACCTGTTCCAATAAGGAAAGCGCATTTCTAAGTGATCCAGAGGAAGCAAGCGCTATAAGTTCTGCTGCACTTTCTGTAATTTTTGCTCCCTCATTAATTGCAACCATTATAATTCTCTCTTTTAAGCCCTTTATTGTAATTGGTTTGAAGTAGAGTCTTTCGCAACGAGATGCAATCGTTGGAGGAATTTTATCAACTTCGGTTGTCGCCAGGATAAAAATGACATTTTGAGGTGGTTCTTCAAGAGTTTTCAGAAGCGCATTAAATGCCTGTGGTGTGAGCATATGTGCTTCATCGATGATATATACTTTATATTTGGACTGAACAGGCACATACTGGACATGTTCCTTCAAATTTCTTATTTCATCTATGCCCCTGTTCGAAGCAGCATCAATTTCAATAACATCAAGGCTTGTTCCGTTTGCTATTGCAAGACAATTTTCGCACTGTAAACATGGTTTTTCTGTTGGTCCATTTACACAATTCAGCCCTTTTGCAAAAATGCGCGCAAGAGTTGTTTTTCCAGAACCTTTTGGGCCTGCAAAAAGATAGGCGTGCGATGCCTTTCCCTGCTTTAATTCCTCTTTCAGGATTTTAACAACTGCCTCCTGTTCGATAACCTCGTCAAATGTTTGAGGCCTGTACTTTCTATAAAGTGCAATATAGTTCATATAATATTATACTATCTTTGCACCTGATTTACAATAAAGCAAACTTGATTAAATTTCATAATTGCATAAAATGTGTAAGAGGTGATAACGGTGGAAGAAATTTCAAAAGAGTATTTAAGAAGTATTATTGATCACACACTCTTAAAGCCAGAGGCGACTCCTAAAGATATTGAGAGGCTCTGCAGGGAGGCAATTGAATACAAATTTTATGCAGTTTGCGTAAATTCTTCCTATGTTGAATTAGCAAAAAGTATCTTAAAAGGCAGTGAGGTAAAGGTTGCAGTTGTTGTGGGGTTCCCATTAGGTGCTTCTTCTACCTATGCAAAGGTTTCAGAGGCAGAAAAAGCGCTGAAGGATGGAGCAGATGAAATTGATATGGTTATACACATTGGATTTCTAAAGGCAAAAGAGTTTGGAAAAGTCGAAAATGATATAAGAGAAGTGGTAAAAGTTGGAGGAGGAAGGATCGTTAAGGTGATTATAGAAACATGTTTACTCACTAATGAAGAAAAAATAATTGCATCTTCACTTGCAGTCTCCGCTTCTGCACAGTTCGTAAAAACTTCAACTGGTTTCGGTAGTGGTGGAGCAACAGTTGAGGATGTTGCCCTGATAAGGTCTGTTGTGCCCGCATATACAGGTATAAAGGCTGCAGGCGGTATCAGGGACTATGAAACAGCGGTTAAGATGGTAAAAGCAGGTGCTACAAGGATAGGGGCAAGTAAAAGCATAGAGATTGTTTCATAATGGGATATCTGAATATTAAAGGGATAACTATTAATGCAACTAATGCATATGAAAAGGATAGATACATCACTTATTTTACAGATAAATTGGGAAAAATAAATGTGAAGTTAAAGTCCGTAAGAAACATCGCTTCGAGGAGAATTGGTTATACGGAAGAATTCCTCCTTGAAAAGGTTTTAATATACAGGAAAGGAAACACCTTTATTGCAACTGAAATTAGTCTTATTGAAAATTTTAGAGGTGCAAAGGAAGATTTCGTAAAAAGCATAGCACTTCTTTACATAAAAGAACTCATCGTGTTGTTTGTTCCATATGAGCAGGAAGAAATTGGCATTTTTAGACTGCTCATAGATACACTTACATCTATTGAAGTTAAGGACAGAGAGTTTTCTTATACATTGCTTGCCTTTTTTATGTGTCATTTTCTAAAATTAATCGGTTATCCCATTCCACTCTCTATGAAAGGCATAATGGAACACAATCTCACTTCAAACGTCGATATACTAAAAGATATAGAATCCCTTTCAGCGCTTGATAGTCCACTTAAAATAACAAAGCCATCTTTATTTGCAAAGGAGAGCATTGATGTTATTAATTTTTACATTATGCAGCAGTTTGAAGAAAAGGCGTATTTAAAGTTTCTTGAGCAAATAAAAAAATTAATGTGAGGTGATCTATGTATTTCCAGGAACTTGTTTTTAAGTTAGAAAAATTCTTTCAAAAACAGGGTTGTGTAATACTGCCTCCCTTTGACCAAGAAGTGGGAGCAGGCACATTGAGCCCATATACATTTTTAAAGGTGCTCGGAAGAAAACCGTGGAAAGTGGCTTATGTCCAGCCATCAAGAAGGCCTCTGGATGGAAGGTATGGAGAAAATCCAAATAGATTGTATTTACATCATCAATTTCAGGTAATCATAAAACCACCAGTAGAAAATATAAAAGAGGTATATCTCGAAAGTCTTAAATTTCTTGGACTAAAACTTGCAAAGCACGAAATAAAGTTCATTGAAGATAACTGGGAAACAGCAGTTCTTGGAGCGCAGGGAGTTGGATGGGAGGTGCGTCTGGATGGCCTTGAGATTACCCAGTTTACATACTTTCAACTTGCAGGAGGTGTGGAACTTAATCCTGTTTCAGTTGAAATTACATATGGTCTTGAGCGCCTTGCAATGTTCTTACAAAATAAGGACAATGTTTTTGATATTCAATGGAATGAGGGAACTACATATGGGGTATTAAGAAAGGAAGAAGAAAAGGAAGAATGTATTTATGCATTTGATGAAAGTAATGCAGATCTTTTATTTATGCTTTTTGAAGAGTATGAAAAGGAGGGAAGAAGAATTCTTGAGAGGGGATTGCTCACACCAGGTTATATGTATTTGTTGAAATGCTCGCATATTTTTAACCTGCTTGAGGCAAGGGGTGTGATCAGTGTAAGCGAACGCCAAAACATGATAGGAAGGATGAGAAACCTTGCAGAGTTAACAGCAAAAATCGTCTTAGAAAGAGAGGGGACATATGAAAGACTTTCTATTTGAAGTATATACTGAAGAAATACCTGCAAGACTTTTAAACGACCTTACTGCACAGTTGAAAACACTTGCACTTAATAGGCTTAACGCATATAATCTTCCCTTTGGAGAAGTAAGGACCTTTTCTACACCAAGGAGACTCGTCCTGTTTATAAAAAATGTGGAAGAGAGAGAACTCGAAACAAAGAGAGAGTTAAAAGGGCCTTCTTACGAAATTGCATTTAATGAAGACGGGAAAGGGACAAAAGCACTCCAAAAATTTTTAGAGAGCAATAACCTGAGGGAAGAAGAAATTCAAATAAAAGAGGTAAAGGGAAATAAATATGTCTTTGGTTACAAAACAATAGAGGGGCGCAATGCGACAGTCATTCTGAAAGATGTTGCCCTGTATGCACTTAAGAATTTAACTTTCCATCGTGGGATGAGATGGAATGATTCAAATGTCGTCTTTATAAGACCAATAAGGAGTTTGCTTGCGCTTTTTGGTAACGAAATTGTGGACATAGAGTATGCGGGTATCAAAAGTAATAACAAGTCATATGGTTTCTTTTTTGATAGCCCTCTCGAATTTGTAGTAGATACACCCGCAACTTACTTCAAGAAATTAAGAGAACTGTATGTTGTCCTTGATTATAATGAAAGAAGAGAAATAGTTGTAAAGAATGTGAGCAATCTTGCAAAAAGCGTATCTGGAAAAGTGAAATTTGAAGAAGATTTTCTTGAGGAAGTTGTTAACTTAACAGAGTTCCCAACGCCTTTTCTCTGCGAACTTCATACTGATAAATGTGAGATCCCGGATTGTATAATCGAAAGTATTGTAAAGGGGCATTTAAAGTCCTTTCCTGTTTTATCATCTGATGGGGAAAAATTACTGCCATATTTTATCGGTGTAAGAAACGGAAGTTCAGATTTTATTGAAAATGTTAAAGCAGGATACGAGAAAGTTGCAAGGGCGAGGCTTTACGATGGTGCCTTCTTCTTTAAAGAGGATAGGAAGGTTCCACTTGATAAACAGGTTGAAAAATTGAAAGAAATTGTTTTTATTAAAGGATTGGGAACGCTTTATGATAAGACTTTGAGGCTTGTTGAGATTGCAAAATATCTTTCAAATACCATTAAAATGAGTAAAGAGAGCGAAGAAAAGTTGCTACGAGCATGTTATCTTTCCAGGGCAGATGTCCCAACACAGGTTGTAAGGGAATTCCCGGAACTACAGGGGACAATTGGAGAGCGCTACGCAAGACTTCAAGGAGAAAAAGAGGAAGTTGCAAAATCACTGAGGGAACAATATCTACCAAGATACATTGATGATGAACTACCTGAAACTGATTTAGGAAAATACCTCGGTATCATTGACAGATTGGATACACTTGTTATGAGTATCGCCTCTAAAATAGAGTTCTCCGCATCTAAAGACCCTTTTGGTTTAAGAAAAAGTGCGCTTCAAATTGTCCAGGTCTCCTTTGCGCTCAATAGTGCTCAATTTCCATTTGAAAATCTTATCAAATACATTTCAACTCTTATACAGGATAAAGAGGGAGATACTACAGCAAAAACTGTATGTGCACTGCTCAAAGAGAGAGCAAATTACTTTATAAGAAGCAAGGGTATTTCATATGATAGTGCAAATGCAGTGACAACCCTACCGGTTGATATGCTTCCTACTTTCCTTGAAAGGGCTACCGTATTAGAAAAACATGCTAAAGACGAGAGATTTTTAAATATTGTGACAGTCCACAAAAGAATAAGAAATATCCTTGAAAAAGGCGAAAAGTCTGTTGCTCCCGTAAGAGTTGCGTTATTCTTTGAAAAGGAGGAAACGGATTTGTTCGAGAGCGCTACTGAATCTGAAAGGCTTATAGAAGCACTCCTCCAGAATAGAGATTATGAAGCAATAATTCAACTTCTATATCTCCTTGTTCCTGTAGTAAATAATTTTTTTGATAGGGTACTTGTGATGGATAAAGAAGAGGATATTAAAAATAATAGGCTTGCATTACTCTCTAAGGTAAAAGGTATCTTTGAAAAATTTGCAAACTTTTCAGAGGTTGTTATTGAAGGTTAAATTTTTCAAAATTGTGATAAAATATAGACATAACAAATTTAAATATGGAGGTTAAAAATGAAAAAGTGGGTGTATGATTTTGAAGAAGGTAGTGAGCAGATGAGAGATTTGCTTGGAGGAAAAGGCGCAGGCCTTGCGGAAATGACGAGGATCGGCCTTCCTGTCCCTCCAGGATTTACGATTACAACAGAGGCATGTAAAGATTATCAGAAAAGAGGGTTTATGAGTGAAGAGGTGAGAGAGGAAACACTTGAACATCTGAGAAAACTTGAAGAAAAAACCCAAAAGAAATTTGGCGATCCAAACAATCCCCTTCTTGTTTCAGTAAGGTCTGGTGCCCCTGTATCAATGCCAGGAATGATGGATACAATTTTAAACCTCGGGCTCAACGATGATGCAGTTGAAGGGTTAAAGAAACTTACCCAGAACGGAAGATTTGCTTACGATAGTTATAGAAGGTTCATCCAGATGTTTGGTGATATTGCAATGGGTGTCCCTCATGAGGCATTCGAAGGAATTCTTACACAACATAAGGAAAAACACGGATATACCTCTGATGTGGAACTGACGGAAGACGACCTTAAGGAAGTTATTGTGGATTACAAAAAACTCTACAGGGAGCATACAGGCAAAGACTTTCCTCAAGATCCCATGGAACAACTTTTCCTCGCAATAGAAGCGGTTTTCAAGTCCTGGAATAACCCAAGGGCAATCACATACAGAATGCTCAACAAGATTCCTGATGATTTAGGCACCGCTGTTAACATTGTTATGATGGTGTTCGGAAATATGGGTAATGATTCTGCAACGGGTGTTGCGTTCACAAGAAATCCTTCAACAGGAGAGCATAAACTCTATGGAGAATACCTTACAAATGCACAGGGAGAGGATGTTGTAGCAGGTATAAGAACACCAAAAGAGATAGGAGAACTTGCAAAGGAGATGCCAAAAACTTACAATGAACTTCTAAATGTAGCGCACATTCTCGAACAACATTACAGAGATATGCAGGATATGGAATTTACCATTGAGCGTGGAAAACTTTATATGTTGCAAACTCGTGCTGGCAAGAGGACTGCAAAGGCAGCAGTAAAAATTGCCATTGATATGGTTAAAGAAGGTCTTATAACAAAAGAAGAGGCTGTGCTAAGGGTCTCAACTGAGCAAATCGACCAATTGCTCCATAAGATGATTGATCCAAGAGCAGAACTCAATGTTATTGCAAGAGGACTCCCCGCCTCTCCTGGGGCTGCATCAGGCAGGGTTGTTTTCGATGTAAAAGAGGCTGCAAGAAGAGGAAAGGCAGGAGAAGCAATCATCCTTGTAAGACCTGAGACAACGCCAGAAGACCTCGAGGGTATGGCTGTATCACAGGGTATCTTAACTACCCGTGGCGGTATGACTGCACATGCAGCAGTGGTAGCAAGAGGTATGGGTATCCCGTGCATAGTTGGTGCAGAGTCAATCAAATTAGACTTTGTGAACAGATCATTTACAGTAAATGGTGTTACAGTGAAAGAAAATGAGATAATAACGATAGATGGAACAACTGGAAATGTTATACTCGGTGAAGTGCCAATGGTAGAACCTGAAATGGGCGGAGAATTTGCAGAATTTCTGAAGATAGCAGACGGATTGAGAAAATTAGGCGTGAGGGCGAACGCAAATACGCCAGATGAGGCAAAAAGGGCAAGGGAATATGGTGCAGAAGGTATTGGTCTCTGCCGAACTGAAAGAATGTTCCTTCAGCCAGATAGATTACCCATTATGCAGGATATGATCATTGCAGAAACAGCAGAAGAAAGGAGGATACATTTAAACAAATTAGAGCCCCTGCAGAAGAAAGACTTTTATGAGATTCTTAAGGAGATGGATGCTCTTCCCGTCATTATAAGACTGCTTGATCCGCCACTCCATGAATTCTTACCGCAAAGAGAAAGACTCGAAAAAGAAATTGAGGAATTGAAAGCAAAAGGGGACTCCCCAGAGTTATTAAAGATAAAAGAAAGACAACTCCAAAGGTCAAAGGAACTTGCAGAATTTAATCCAATGATAGGCTTTAGAGGTTGTAGAGTTGGTATCATTTTCCCTGAAATTTATGAAATGCAAACAGCAGCAATTGTAGATGCTGCAATCCAATTAAAAAAAGAGGGATTTAATCCAAAGCCAAAAATCATGCTCCCTCTCATCGGACATATAAATGAAATGAAAGTATTAAGGGAAAAGGTTGAAAAAGTAGTAAAAGATAAACTCAATGAGGCGCGAATTGACATAAAAATCGAGATTGGAACAATGGTTGAGGTCCCAAGAGCAGCCTTAACAGCAGATCAAATTGCCCAATACGCAGATTTCTTCTCATATGGCACAAATGACCTCACTCAAACAGTCTTTGCTTACAGTAGAGATGATGCCGAGGGGACCTTCTTACCATACTATTTAGAGCACAGGATTCTGGAGAAAGACCCGTTTGCAACAATTGATAGAGACGGGGTTGGGAAACTTGTTAGAATTGGCGTAATACTTGGAAGGCATACCAATCCAAAATTGGAGATCGGTGTATGTGGGGAGCATGGTGGGGATCCCGAATCAATTGAATTCTTCCATTTTGCAGGTCTGGACTATGTGAGTTGCTCGCCATTTAGAGTCCCGATCGCTCGACTTTCTGCAGCACAGGTTGCTGTAAAAGAAAAGGGTAAAAAAGTATTTGTTGATAAGTGATAAGAGAAGAGTTTGAAGCCTTAGAAGAAAGACTGCTCTCCCCTTTTGCAATGTTAAGCAAAAATTCGAAGGGGAGGGCAGTCCAGGAAGAAAAAGACCCTTATAGAACAGACTTCCAAAGAGATGTAGACCGTATTATTTATTCAAAAGCATTTAGAAGACTCCAATATAAAACCCAGGTATTTATAGCCCCAAAGGGTGATCACTATCGTAATAGACTCACTCATACCCTTGAGGTAATGGCAATTTCCCGCTCCATTTCCAGGGCATTAAGGCTTAATCCGGACTTGACAGAAGCAATTGCAATAGGGCACGACCTGGGGCATGCTCCGTTTGGACATGCAGGAGAAGAAGTCCTCAATGAAAAAGCAAAAGAAGTTTTTAGTGATATGCAATTTGTCCATACAGAACAGAGTTTGAGAGTGGTGGATTACCTGGAAAAAAGAATGAGATCCGATGGAAGTGAAGTTTTTGGCCTAAACCTCACCTATGAGGTAAGAGAAGGAATTGCCAAGCATAGTAAGGGTCTTAAAGATCTACATGATTTTTCCGATAGCGAACTCCCTTCAACTCTTGAGGGTCAAATAGTGAGGATCTCTGATAGAATCGCATATCTTCACCATGATCTGGACGATGCGATAAGAGCAAAAATTATAAGTGAAAAAGATCTGCCCGAAAAGGTAAAAAAGATATTAGGCGATAACAACAGCAAAAGACTTTCTACACTCATCCTTGATGTTATTGAAAATAGTAGAAATAAACAAAAAATATCGTTATCTCGTATCACAGAGGAAGTTATGGATGAGTGGAAAAACTTTCTTACTGAAAAAGTCTATATGGGTCCACATGCAAAAAAAGAAGAGGAAAAAGTAAGATATCTCATAGGTTTCTTATTTGATTATTTTTTAGGGCATACAGAAACACTTTCGGGATATATTCAATCTCACCCTGTATCAACTAAAGCAAAGAATCCACTGAAATACTTGAAGGAAAACAAAAGAGAGCGAGTTATCGTTATTTTAGATTATATCTCATCGATGACCGATCGCTTTGTAATTGAATTGGCTCAGAGCCTGATGTTTCCAGAGCCTGTCTCTTAATCAAATTTCAAAAAAGGAAAATTAATTTCTTTTTCGTATTTATAATTGATGAGAGATTTAAGAAGTGTAGTTGATGAAATTCATTCGAAAGTTGATATTGTAGAATTTATCGGAAAGTATGTCAAATTGAAAAAGCAGGGTTCAAATTATGTTGGGCTGTGTCCTTTTCACAAGGAGAAAACACCCTCTTTTGTCGTAAGCCCCTTAAAACAACTCTACCACTGCTTTGGATGTGGAGCAAGCGGAGATGTTATAACATTTCTTATGCATATAGAAAATCTTCCCTTTAAAGATGCCGTTAGACAGATTGCAGAATCGGCCAATATAGAGATGCCTGTTTTTTCACATATCGAGACAGAGGATAGAGATATACTCGCATCAATTAACAATGAGATTGCACAGTACTTTCAAGATAACCTTAAAGAGGAACATTTATCATATCTAAGAATGCGTGGAGTGAGCGTAGAAGCGATAAAAAAGTACAGGATTGGTTTTGCTCCGCCAGATTCATTTGAACTCTGTAAGGTACTCCTTGAAAAGGGGTTCAAAAAAGAGCATATTTTGAAGACAGGAAATTTTAAAGTAGATGCTTCATCTCAACTTTCTTCATACTTCAGAAATAGAATAATGATTCCCATTTTTGACCTTGCTAACAATATTGTTGGATTCAGCGGGAGGAGTTTTGATGGTGCTGAACCCAAATACCTTAATTCTTTAGACTCCCCAATTTTCAAAAAGGGAGAACTTCTATATCTCCTGAATTTTTCCAAAGAACATATCAGGGATAAGAAAGAAGCGATAATAGTTGAGGGTTATTTCGATGCAATAATTCTTTATGAAAACGGTGTAAAGAATGTTGTTTCCTCAATGGGGACATCATTTACAGAAACGCAGGCGAAAATTTTAAGACGGTTTGCTAATAAACTCTACTTTTTCTTCGATAACGATACAGGAGGAAGAACTGGTGCAGAAAGAGCAGTTGAAGTTTGCAATAATCTTGAACTGACTGCATATGTTGTAACACAAAAAGAAGATCTTGACCCTGATGAAATTGTTATCAAATATGGATCATCTCCCATTTATGAAATGCTTAAGAATGCAGTCGACCCTGTCTTCTTCATCCTTGATTTTGAAATGTCGAAGACTGATGGGAGTATTGCCTCAAAGAGTCAGGCAATAAAAAAAGTGCTTGAAGTTGTATCAAATATAGAAAACAAAACTATAGTTTACGAGTATATTAGTGAAATTGCAAGAAGATTAAAATTTGATGAAAAATTCCTCGTAGATACTTTCAGTAAAATTAATTCGGCAAAGAAAGGGAATAAGAATGACACCCTGCCAAATGTGGTGAAGAATAAAATGATCGAAATTCAAGAGGTCATTACGCAGGCCATTCTTACCCGTAGTGAAAAGGCGAAAGAAATACTTGCTGAATTTAATATAAATGAGTTTAATGAGCCTTATAAGAAGATAGTAATGAAGGCTTTAGAAGACATAGAAAATGGATTCGAACCGAATCCAAATAGGTGGTTTGATCTGGATGAGTTTTCATTAAATAAGGCAGTTGAACTCTTTTTAAGAGATGAATTTTTAGTAAGAGACGAATCAATAAAGGCAAATATAGCATCATTTCAACGGATAAAACAATATGAAGAAAGACTCGAAGAACTTTATGAGGCTTTACAAAAGACAGACGACCCTGAAAAAATTTCAGAGTTCAACAGGCTCGTTAAAGCATATAAGAGGAGGGTGCGCTTATGAATGAAAAAGATACTTCTTTAAACTTAATTAGAAACTTTTTAAAGAAGATTAAGTATTTGAGTAAAGAGGAAAAAGAAGTTCTCAGAAAACTCATAGAAAGAGGGCGTGTTACAGGTTTTCTCTTTTACGAGGAGATTGCCCAGGCACTTGAGAAAATGCCTATAACAGATGAGGAAATTGATGAAATGTTTATACTACTTCAAAAGTTACAGGTAAAATTTGGAGAAAAAGAACGTCTCGAAAAAATTAAAGGGAAACTTGTGAGAAAAGGAGTTGAGGAAGGGGAAGTAGTCGAACTTAAAAACCCGATTCAATCATATCTCTCAACGATAGGTTCGGTTGACTTACTTTCCCCCAGAGAAGAAATAGAGTTAGCAAAGGCAATTGCTCATGGGAGTGAAGAGGAGAAAAAACTTGCAAAAGAAAAATTGCTAAAGGCAAATCTGAGACTGGTTGTAAGTATCGCAAAAAGATATACTGGACACGGCTTATCCTTCCTTGACCTTATACAGGAAGGTAACCTTGGGCTTATAAGGGCTGCTGAAAAATTCGACTATCGCAGAGGCTTTAGATTTTCAACATATGCAACATGGTGGATAAGACAGGCAATCACAAGAGCACTTGCAGATCAATCCCGACTTATCAGGGTGCCTGTGCATATGATTGATAGTATCGGCAAAATTGAAAAGGCTTCTAAAGAACTTATGCAGGAACTCGGAAGAGAACCTACTTACAGGGAAATTGTGGAAAGGACTGGTATTTCCGAAAAGAAAATAAGCAAATATTTGAGACTTGCGCAACAACCTCTATCTCTTGAAATGCCTGTTGGCGATGAGGAAGAAAGCAGGCTTGAGAATTTTATTGAAGATAACAGACATCTTACTCCTGAGGGAGAGAGTTTAAATCAGTATTATAAAGAGCAGATTGAAAAGGTGCTTAATAAGTTAACTCCGAGAGAGCAGGAGATACTCAAGTACCGTATGGGGCTCGATGGTGAATATCCTCATACGCTTGAGGAAGTAGGAACGATCTTTGGTGTAACACGTGAAAGAATAAGGCAAGTTGAAGCAAAGGCCAAGCGAAAATTAGCCCAATATCTAAAACAACTCGAAAAAGAAGAAGGCACTCTTGAGGAAGAGGAGTTTTTAGAAGATAATGAAGAGGAGGAAGAAGGAGATTGATAAGTTAAACCACCAAAAAAATTTTAGTGAGATAAAAATATCTTTTCGCTTCTGAAAATTATACAGGAAGTCATTATAATATATAAAAATTAAGTGGAGGTCTTTTATGGCGGAATTTCATATTAAATGTGAAAAGGGAGATATTGCTCCTTATGTAATCATGGTTGGAGACCCAGGAAGGGCAGAAAAGATATCAAAACTTATTGAGAGCCCCAAACTTGTAAATGAATACAGATTGCTCTATGTCTACACAGGTTTCTATAAAGGGGAAAGAGTAACAATCGCAACGACAGGTATGGGGGCACCATCAACAGCAATTGTTTTGGAAGAACTTATAAACTTGGGTGGGAGAGTTTTCATTAGAGTAGGTTCTGCAGGTGGAATTGCTCCATACTTAGATGTGGGAGATATTGTAATTGCCACAGGTAGCGTAAGAGACGATGGGACAACACCGAACTACTTAAGAACAACATTCCCTGCAGTTGCCGACTTTGATGTGTTAAAAACTATGATAGATGTAGCAAAAAATATAAGGTCTGATGTCTCTTATGGCGTTGTAATTTCAGAGGACGCCTTCTATATACCCTATGAGGAAAGAGAATTAAAGAAGTTTATAGATGCAAATGTAAAGGCAATTGAGATGGAAAGTGGGTGTGTATTTATTGTATCACAATATAGAGGAGTAAAAGCAGGTGCAGTATTTGCGCTTGATGGGAATGTAACACTAAATAAGATCAAGCCAAAAGGTAGTGAAGAAATATTTAAAAAGGGGGAGACAGATGCAATCACTATTGGTCTTGAGACTCTTTACAGACTTTCTAAAGTTGGTGTCCTATGAATATAAGAATAAGTGAGGAAGTAAAAAGTGCACTTTCAAAGAGACTTCCAGTAGTTGCCCTTGAGAGTGCAATTATCACTCACGGGTTACCTTATCCAGAGAATATTGAGACTGCATTAGAAGTTGAGGAAACAGTAAGAGAAAACGGCGGCGTTCCTGCAACTATTGGTATCGTTTGTGGCAAAGTAATAATAGGTTTATCGGAGCATGAAATTGAAACTCTCGGTAGAAGTGAAAAACCTCTAAAGGTTTCAACTTCTGGTATTCCGCTTGCAGTTTCAAAAAAGTTGAACGCAGGCACAACCGTTTCTGCAACCTCTTTTTTAGCGGAATGTGCTCATATTGAAGTTTTTGCAACCGGAGGCATAGGAGGTATACATAGAGATGTCATTGAGACTTTTGACATTTCAAGAGACCTCGAAGAACTTTCATTGAGGAATATTGTTGTAGTATCAAGCGGGATAAAATCTATCCTTGATGTGAGAAAGACACTGGAGTACTTAGAGACAAAAGGTGTCCTTGTGCTCGGCTATAAAACTCAAGAATTTCCAACATTCTATTCAAGGGGAAGTGGCATAAAAGTCGATAGCGTAGATGAATATGAAGTTGCAAGTATCTTTAAAGCAAAGAAAGAACTTGGAATTGCTGGTGCAATTCTTATTGCAAATCCCATACCTCAAAATGTAGAAATACCCTACCCCATTATGGAAGAATGGATTAACACTGCTCTTAATGTACTTAAGGAGCAAGGAATAACTGGAAAGGATGTGACACCTTTCTTATTAAAAAAGATTTTTGAATTGAGTGAAGGGAAAACACTGAAGGCAAATATCGCACTTATTAAGAATAATGCCCAGGTTGCCACACGCATTGCAAAAGAAGTTTATAAAGATGGACTGGACTAAAGATTACTTCGACGAAATTTACCTTAAATACTTTCTCCTGCCCCAGGATGAGACAAGAACAAGAGAGCAGGTAGATTTTGTCGAAAAATTTATTGAAAAAGACGCCTACATTCTTGACGCAGGGTGTGGGATAGGAAGACATGCAATTGAACTTGCAAAAAGGGGATACAAAGTGCTTGGCATTGATACAAGCGAACTGTACCTGAAAATTGCTGAAGAGAAAGCAAGGGAAGTGCATCTCGAAAATGTTGCTTTTAAGGATATTGATATGCGAAACCTGAATTTTATAAAGGAATTTAATGCAATTATCAATCTCTGGTCTTCCTTTGGCTACTTTGATGATGAGACAAACGAACAAATCCTCGCAAGATTCAGGGAAGGCCTTAAAGAGAATGGTGTTCTCATCATGGATGTTGAAAATAGAGATTACATTCTAAAATACTTTGTAAGAGAAACATTTAAGGAAAAGGAGGATGGTATTTTTATTTTAGAAAGGAGAAAATTCAATCCTGTAACTTCTGTTGTGACAACACATAGGTATATCGTTGGGCCAGATCTTAGAAAGGATTATCTTCGACACATTCGTATTTATTCGCTTTCAGAACTTATAAGTATGTTTAAAAGGAGTGGATTTAAGCATATCGAATTCTTCGGAGACTACAACTTCGAAAAATTCCACATAGACTCTATGAGAATTTTAATTGTTGGAAAAATTTAGAATCCACATATAATATTACTGCAAAAGTAATATAGAGGGAATAAATGATACTAACGACATTAGAAGGGTACGCAATAAAGGCATTAATGTATATTGCGATAAAAGAGGATAAAAAGGCAACAGTAAGTGAAATAGCCCGTTCGAACAATGTATCATTTCCATATATTCTAAGAATATGTGCATTGCTCAGGGCATATGGAATACTTGAAAGCGAGAAAGGAAGAGGCGGAGGATACATACTTGTTAGAGATGCCAAAAGTATTACCCTGCTTGAAATAATTAAGGCGGTAGGAAGAGAAGGCCTGGAGATAAAATGTGAATTTGGGAAGAAGACAGAAAAGTGTAAGCCATCAGACTGTATTTCTCTTCACTCTTTAGAATTTTTAAGAATAGAACTTGACAAATTTTTAAGTAAAATTACTCTTCAAGATTTAATAGAAAGGAGAAAGACATATGCCAATCTTACAAACACAGGTCGTTGATGTATTAAAGACAATTTATGTCCCTAAACTAAAAAAACTGCTTCTAAGCGTAGGTAGTATCGATAGTGTAGAGGTAAACGAAGGAAAAGTAAATATAGCCCTGAGGTTGCCTCCATTGGAAGAAGAAGTTATTGCGGAACTTAAAGAAGTTATAGAGAAAAGACTTCTTCAAATTGGTGCCGAAACAGTTCAATGTGAGATAACCTTTAAAGAGCGCCCCAACATCAAGTATATTATTGCTATAGGTTCAGGGAAAGGTGGCGTAGGCAAATCTACGGTTACAACAAATCTTGCAGTTTCACTTGCCCAATCAGGATTCAGGGTTGGATTGCTCGATGCTGATGTATATGGCCCAAATATACCAAAGATGTTTGGTGTAGAGAATGAACTCCCGAAGGTTTCAGAAAAGAAAAAGATGATACCAATTGAAAAATATGGAGTAAAACTTATATCCATTGGCTTTTTACTTGAGGATAGTTCAACGCCTGTCATATGGAGAGGTCCACTTGTCTCAAAGGCGATTGAACAACTTTACGAAGATGTAGAATGGGGTGAACTTGATTTTCTTCTTGTAGATCTTCCCCCTTCCACAGGTGATATTGCTATCACGGTTGCACAAACGCTCCCTACTCACTATGGAATTATTGTAACAACACCACAGGATGTCTCAGTTTTAGATGCATCAAAGGCATTGAATATGTTCAAACAGATGAATATAGAAGTGCTCGGAGTGATAGAAAATATGGCCTACTTTATATGCCCCCATTGCGGTGCAAAAACAGAAATTTTTGGTGCAGGTGGGGGAGAAAAACTCTCGTTTGCTTCATCAGTGCCATTCCTCGGACAGATTCCTCTCGAAGTACAGGTAAGAGAAGGAGGAGATGCGGGGGTACCAACATTATTCCTCGAAGGTAATTCTGAAGTAAGAAGTGCATTTGAAGCAATTGCAAAAAAAATGGTTAAAATGCTAAACGAGTCAGTGTGATTGCAAATAATGCAATTTTTGATATCCTATATATAGATAATGGGAGAGGAAACAGAGGTAATAAAGATTAAAAACCCTGAATATATTTTGAAAATTAGTGGGGTCCTTGATGAAAACTTTAAAGCAATTGAAGAGCACCTTGGTGTAAAATTATCGCTAAAGGAAGATAAAATTTATATTGTAGGCAAAAAATCTCATGTTAAAATTGCAAAAAAGGTACTGAAAGAAATTGAAAACCTTGTCCAACAAAAGTATCCATTTTCAGTTACTGATATCATATACGCTTCCAAGATGAAAGACGGTGAGTTTCTCAAAGAACTTCCTCAAACACAAATTATCGAGGATATAAAAGGAAGGATTATTGCACCAAAAACTGCTGGGCAAAAGGCATTTGTTGAAGCTGTGTACAAAAATGATATTACATTTGTAGTTGGCCCTGCTGGGACTGGAAAAACTTATCTTTCAGTAGCCATTGCTGTAAAATTTCTTTTGACTAATAAAGTATCAAGAATAATTTTAACACGACCAGTTGTAGAAGTTGGTGAAAAAATTGGATATCTACCGGGGGACATCCGGGAGAAAGTAGATCCATACTTTAGACCAATCTATGATACACTCTTTGAATTTTTAGGGCAGGAAAAGACGCAAAAACTTATCAACAATAAAACAATTGAAATTGCCCCCTTAGCCTTTATGAGAGGAAGGACTTTAAACGACGCCTTTATCATAATGGATGAGGCCCAGAACACAACTTTTTCACAAATGAAGATGTTCCTTACGCGCCTTGGTCTTGGTTCTAAAATGGTCATTACAGGTGATTTAACTCAAAGCGATTTACTTATAAGTCAGGGGAGAAATGGTTTAGAAATGGCAATAGAAATTCTAAGGGACATAGATAAAGGTATCGCCTTTGAGTTTCTTGGTATAAATGATATAGTAAGGCACTCGCTTGTTCAAAAGATAATAAATGCATATGAAAAATTTGAGAATAAGAGAAAGGATTAGTTTAAACGGAATTTTCCTTTATATGAAAAAACAGAAGGAGAGTATTATCCTCTTTTCCTTGATATTTGTAATACTAATGCTTTTGAATTTTTCTCTGCTCCTTCTTTCTTTAAGAAGTCAAATCTCTTTAAAAATTGGTGAACCTGCTCCTCAAGATGTTATTCTTCCCATCACGGTAAGTTATGTGGACGAAGAAAAAACCGAATTGGCAAAGAAGAATGCAGCAAAAGGTGTATCTCCTCTTTACACATTTGATTCCTCTGTAAAATTGGAAATCATCAACGACCTGGAAGAGTTTTTTAACGAAAGCATCAAGGTTAAGAGTGCCGAAACAGGAAAAGATGAAAAATTAAACAAGTTAGTAAACGACTTAAAAGTGGACAACCAGACTGCAACTCTTATTTTGAATGAACCAGACGAAAGATTGATAGACATTAAAAATCTTCTTGTTAACAATATAAATTTTTTATATGAAAATGGAATAAAAGAAGAGAATTTAGATGAGATCATTACCGAAATTAAAAATAATTTGGAGAAGTCAGGTTTTAAAAAAGAGGAAGAGGATATAGCCATTACAGTCTTAAAGAGATTTATAAAACCAAATTTAGTCGTAGATAGGTTGACAACCGAAAAACTAATTCAAGAAGCAGTAAAAAATGTTAAGCCAGTTCAGGTCACCATTCAAAGCGGAACAAAAATTATTGAAAAGGGCGAAACAGTTACTCAAGAAGATATAAAAACACTCGAAAAAATAGGCATCTATAAGCAAATAAATGCATATAATGTCATGGTTCTTATAATGTTATCGTTTTTTGAAGGTCAGATTATCTTTGGGGTAACAAAAGGAAAAAAGTTTGCGTTGAAAAAGTCTATTGAAATAATCACTGTATTTTTTATTGTTTCATTGCTTGCTTTTCTTCTCTCGAAGATTTCGATCTTTCTTCTCCCTATACCGCTATTCATACTTATCCTCATTGAATTTTTCGATTTTAAAGATGTAGTGCTATTATCACTTGCATTTCTCCTCATTCTTTCAAATATGTTTATGCAGGAAGCGTCCATTCTCATCATATACTTCGTTTTTTCGATTCTACTTGCTTACCTGCAGGAGAGAGAAATTAAGATTTTAAGTTATTTCAAAAGAAACTTATATTTCACAATAATTGTTGCTTCTATTGTTCTATTTGTCTCTAAAAGTTTTATTGCAAGTTCTCAAAATGCCGTCACTAACTCTCTTTACGCACTTATAAACTTTTCTGTTTCTACATTTTCCTCGCTTGCGGTGGTTTACATCCTTGAACATATCTTTAATGAAGCGACCTTTTTAAGGCTTATAGAACTGAATGAACCGAATAACCCTATTTTGAAAGAATTACTTGAAAGGGCACCTGGTACATTTAACCATAGCCTGAATGTTGCAAATATAGCCTCTCAGGCAGCAGATGCAATTGAAGCAAATTTTCTCCTTACAAGAGTCGGTGCACTCTATCATGATATAGGAAAGATGTTGTACCCTTATTACTTCACTGAAAACCAGGTTGGTATTCCGAATATCCATAATTCAATATCTCCAAGCCTGAGCAAAGTGATACTGATAAATCATGTAAAAGATGGTATTGCGCTGGCTAAAAGATACAGACTCCCATACGATGTTATACATTTTATTGAAACTCATCACGGAAAAAGCATACTCCTTTACTTTTATAGGAAGGCAAAGGAAACAAACCCGGAAGTTTCTGAAGAAGAATTCAGATATCCTGGTCCTTTACCTGACACTAAAGAAACTTTTATCGTCTCACTTGCTGATGCAATCGAAGCTGCCTCTCACAGTTTATCTGATAACGAGACCGATTATCGTCATCTTGAGGAAGTTGTAAACAGGATTGTAGAAGAGAGAATGAAAGAGGGCGAGTTTGTGGAAGCCCCTGTTACTTTTCATGAAATAGATATTATAAAGCAAACATTTGTAAAAAGCCTCTTTTCTATATACCATAAAAGAGAGAGGTATCCGGATGAAAAAACAGATTCACCTCGAAGTAGTTAACAGGACAAGAAAATTTAAAGTTAATGTGTGCTTGGTTAAAGAAGTTCTGGCGCATATTATTAAAAAGTTAGGAATAGAGGAACAAGTTATTATTGACATTGCGTTTGTTTCAAGGGGGGAGATAAGAAGATTAAATAAGGAGTACCGGAAAAAGGATAAAGTGACAAATGTCCTGTCCTTCACCCTTGAACACAGGCCCAAGGAACTTGTTGTAGGTGAGATCGTTGTTTCCCTGCAGAAAGCACAAGAAGAAGCAAAGAGATACGGCAATAACTTTAATGAGTATGTGCTTTTCTTAATCATTCATGGCTTTTTGCATGTGTTAGGTCTTGATCATGAAGAGGAGGAAGAGAGAGAAAAAATGGAGAAAATAGAAGAAGAAATTTTGCAGGAGATTTTAAAACAAGATAGGAGGCAGGTGATTGAAATTTGTCTTCGATAGGTAGTATAATTTTAGTTTTTATTCTTATTTGTCTCTCTGCGGTTTTCACAGCGCTTGAGTCTGCTTTGTTCAACTCTAATCCTATTCGTCTTGAGGCGTTTGCCAAAAAAAACATTATATACAGGTGGATTTTGAGGCATAAAAAAATGCCTGAGAGCCTTATAAGTACAATTGTTATTGGTAATAATTTCGTAAATTTCCTTACTTCAGCAGTTATCACAAATCTGGCTGTTATTTATGCGAATAGATATCAATATAATAGCGAGGTTTCTGTGCTGGTTGCAACTGTTATTACAACACTTCTTATTGTTATCTTTGGAGAAACTATCCCCAAAAATATTGGAAGCATTCTGGGAGAGAAATCTCTACTATATACCTATCCAATTTTTCTTCCCTTCTACTATATTTTAAAACCATTTGCAATTTTGCTTTCAAGATTTTCAGGTTTAATTATACGTCTTATAGGTTTAAAATACATAGAGAAGAAAATGTTTGAATCTGAAGAAGAGGTAATGTCAATGATTGAAATAGGAAGGAATGAGGGAATCATTGAAAGTGAAGAGGAAAAAATGATTCACTCGATTTTCGAATTTGGAGATACCATAGTAAAAGAAATAATGACACCACGAATTGATATTATTGCAATCGATGTTGAACTGCCCTTCGAAGAAGCCCTCCAGACTATCATAAATAGTGGGCATTCGAGGTTCCCAGTTTATGAAGAAAAGATCGATAACATCATTGGCATTTTACATCTAAAAGACCTTGTCAGAGTAATCGGACAAAAAGGGGCAGTTGACATAAGAAAAATGTTGAGAGCGCCATACTTTGCCCCTGAGTCAAAAAGGGTTGACGAACTTTTTAAAGAAATGCAGAAGAATAAAATTCAAATAGCACTTGTTTTTGACGAATTTGGTGGCATATCTGGACTTGTGACCATCGAAGATATTCTCGAAGAGATTGTTGGGGAAATACAGGATGAATTTGATGTTGAAGAAAAGCAATTCCAGAAAATTGGAGAAAATGCATATTTAGTTCACGGAACTCTCAACATTGATGATTTTAATGAGATATTTAATACGCAGTTAACAAGTGAGGAATCTTCAACAATAGGAGGACTTCTATTAGAGCATTTTGGAAGACTTCCAAATCCAGGAGAGGAGAAACAAATAGGAAACATCAGGTTTATAATAAGCAAAGTCCGCAATAGAAGAATCTGGGAGATAAAGGTTATTCTGTTAAAGGAAAGGACAGGTGAAGACAATGAGTAAAGAAGAATTAATTGATAAAGCGATAAAAGCTATGAAGAATGCCTATGCGCCATATTCAAAGTTCAGAGTGGGTGCAGCCCTCCTTACGAAAAGTGGTAAGATATACACAGGGTGTAATGTAGAAAATGTTAGTTATGGTGCAAGCGTATGTGCAGAAAGAGTTGCAATTTTTAAGGCCGTAAGTGATGGTGAAAGGAATTTTGAGATGCTTGTTGTCGCTACAGAAACCGAAGAACCAACTCCTCTGTGTGGCATTTGTAGGCAAGTGGTCTGTGAGTTTTCAAATGACCTGCCAATTTTGCTGGTAAGTAAAAAGGGTAAAATTGTAGAAACAAACATTAAAGAGCTTCTACCTTTGGCTTTTACGAAAGATAAATTAAATAAGGGAGGTGAATGATGAAGAAGTTTTATCTGTTTGGAAATTGGAAAATGCACAAATCAATAGAAGAATCAGTTTCTTATGCACACTGTATCAAAAATGAAATAAAAGATGAGGCAGTTATAGTAGGTATCTTTCCACCTTTTACGGCAATAGATAGAGTATCACAAATTCTTGGGGGTTCAAATATCTCTGTTGGGGCTCAAAATATGCATTTCGAAGAACAGGGTGCTTTTACGGGGGAAATCTCTCCTTTAATGCTCAAGGAACTTGGAGTAAAATATGTGCTCATTGGGCATTCGGAAAGGAGACATATCTTTGGTGAGTGTGATGAAATTATAAACAAAAAGATGATTTCAGCACTTCTTCACGGGATAACTCCAATTCTATGTGTGGGTGAAACCCTTAAGGAGAGGGAAGAGGGAAAAACTGAGATAGTTATTAAAGAACAGCTTGAGCATGACTTAAAAGATGTAAAAAATAAAAACTTTATTATTGCATATGAACCCGTATGGGCAATAGGCACCGGGAAAAATGCAACGCCCTCACAGGCAGGTGAAGTGCACAGATTCATAAGGAAGGAACTTGTAAGGATTTTTGGTGACGAAAGTCTTATAGATACTCCAATTTTATATGGAGGAAGTATAAAAGTTGATAATTTTAGCGAACTCTCCCAGGAAAAAGAAATTGATGGTGGGCTTGTAGGGGGAGCAAGTCTCGATTGTTTGACATTTCTAAAACTCTATGAAATCTTGCGTTCACAAAAAATGAAAAAGTGATTGAAGAAATTCTTAATACAATTAAGCAACACGAGAACTATAAAGGACAGATTGTAAAGATCTATGAACTTAATGGCGTTGACTACAAAAGATGTGAGGTTCCTTCCTTTATAGATGAGAGGGTAAGAAAAGCACTTGAGAGACTTGGTATTTTTTCGCTCTATACTCATCAGGTCGAAGCAATAGAGGCGTTAAAAAATGGATTTAATGTTATATTGACTTCTTCCACTGCTTCAGGAAAAACACTTGCCTTTAATATCCCTGTTCTGGATGCTTTATATCGCAATAAGAAAGCGACTGCTCTTTACCTCTATCCAACAAAGGCATTGGCCCAGGATCAACTTGAAAAATTGAAGTTGTTTTCGGAATTTCCAATAGGAACATATGACGGAGATACACCGCAGGATGAACGCATTTATTTAAGGAATAAAGGGAGAATAATCATCGCAAATCCTGATATACTTCATGTGGGGTTACTTCCCAATCATCTTCTCTTTGGACGGTTCCTCTCAAATTTGAAATTTATTGTAATAGATGAAGCACATTACTACTCTGGGGTATTAGGTTCACATTTTGCAATGGTAATGAGAAGACTGAGAAGAATTTTGTCCTATTATGGAAGTTTTCCACAGTTCTTTCTCTCTTCTGCAACGCTCGAGAATCCCGAGGAATTTTCATTTAAGTTGGTAGGAGAGCACTTTAAATGGATAAAAGGTCCAGCGCTTTCCCCGTTTAAAAAACTGTTTGTCATTTTTAACCCCGCAATAGTAAACGAAACACTTAACATAAGAAAAAGCACTTTAAGCGAAGCCATCTGGATTGTAGAGACACTACTCAACCAGGGAAAGAATGTCATTGTTTTTGAAAAATCAAGAAAAGGTGTTGAGATTCTATCAAAACAGTTGAAAGAACGCATTGGCAACACCTTTGAAATCTCCCCATATAGAGCAGGCTATACCGTGACTCTACGAAGAGAGATAGAGAAGCGTATAAAAAGCGGACAGGTTAGGTGCGTGGTTTCTACAAATGCATTGGAACTTGGAATAGATATCGGAGAACTTGATGCAACTGTCATTGTGGGCTACCCTGGGACACTATCAAGTCTTTTTCAGCAATCGGGTCGATCTGGAAGAGTGAAAGAATCCATAACATTCTTTATCGTAAGCAGCAATCCTCTCGACCAATACTTTACAAAAGACCCAGAGTATCTATTCAGTAATAAATTTGAAAGCATAAGTATAGACCTTGATAATCCCTATATAATTAAACCACACTTAGCCTGTGCTGCATATGAAGTTCCTCTTTCACCAGATATAGATTCAGAGTATTTTGGAAATTATTTCGGTAACGGAGTGAAGGAACTTGAATCAAATGGAACTATTGTAAAGAAAAGCGAACACTTCTTCTTAAACAGTAAAACTTCAATTGCCTCACAATTCAGCCTGAGGAGCACAGGAGAGGAGCATATAAGGCTCATAGATATGGAAACTGGAAAAACTATCGAAAAGATGTCAAAGAAGAGAGCCCTTGAAGAAGCATTTCCTTCTGCAGTTTATTTGCATCTCACAGAGACATATGTCGTTAAAAAAATGGACCTCGAAAACGGAGTTATCTATCTTAAAAAAGAACAAACAGATTTCTATACAGATGCTCTTGCCATAGAGACAATCTGGATAGAAAAAACGATAAGGGAAAAACAGTTAAGGCATATAAATGTGTACTTCGGAGAAGTCGTTGTTGAGGAAGTGATTAGAGGATTTGTAAAAAAACAGTTCTTCACAGATAGAAAAATCGAGACTTGCCCTCTTGATTTGCCAAAGATCGAATTCAAAACCAAGGCAATGTGGTTTACCATTGAAGATAGTATCGTGAATAAAATTAAATCTGTAGAAGACCTTCCTGGCTCAATACATGCATTAGAACATGCACTTGTTGGGATGCTTCCAATTATTGTGCAATGTGATAGAAAAGATATAGGTGGTGTTTCACATCCAAAACATCCAGATACTAATTTAACTTCAATTTTCCTCTACGATGGAGTGGAGGGAGGTATTGGCATAACTGAAAAGGCATTTGAAAGGGTGGAAGATCTCCTTAATATCACATTTAAAAGCATCTCTTTGTGTCCATGCAAAGAAGGTTGCCCTTCCTGTATATATTCTCCCAAATGCGGGAATGAGAATAAACCATTGAGCAAAAACGGCTCAATCCTCTTATTAAAGGAGATATTATCATGAAATATTTGCTTACTCTTGCTCTGGTTCTTATTATTTTACTTTCTCCTATCTTTTTACTGCTTGCCTTTGAACAACCGCTGTTTTCAATTTTTTACGACGCATTTAATATAAGAAACATACTCAATTTGCAAAAAGACCGATATTTAGACAAAGTTAAAAGCATAATACGCTATTTCTTTGATAGCAATACCTACATAAGTCTCGAAGGTCTTTCTCACATTGAAATAGTACATATGTATGATGTGAAAAATCTTATCAAAGCAAGTCTTTTTCTTTTGATCTTTTCCGCTATCTTACTTATAGTAGGAAGAAAATATCTCACGCTCCCTATAATAAAAAGTGCTTCTATTACAGTGCTCATATTGACAGGGTTTCTTTTCATTGGTAGCCTTGTAAACTTTGATAACACATTCTATTATTTCCACAAGATCCTTTTCAGGAATAATTACTGGCTTTTAGATAGCAATGCATTACTCATAAAACTCTTTCCAGAAAATGTATTTTTTGTACTTGCTATTATATGGTTTTCTCTTTCCTTTTTTGCCTCGATTTTACTAATCCTTCTTTAGTTTATCCTTATGGACAAATGCATATGCATTATGATTATGGATACTTTCAAAACTTATTGCTTCAACTTCATAGTAGGTAATCCTTTCATCTCTATCCAAGATTAAAGCCACATCTCTTACAACATCTTCTACAAACTTCGGGTTTAGATATGCCTTCTCTACTATAAATTTTTCATCCTCTCTTTTCAGCAGTGCATAAAGGGGAGCACTTCCTGAATTTTCAACTACCTCTACAATTTCCTCAATCCAGACAAGTTTGCGCATTCTCACACGCACTTTTACATTTGCCCTCTGGTTATGGGATCCAAAATCCGAGATCTCCTTTGAACACGGACATAGCAAATGGACAGGAGTATTGACCTCTAAAATAAAATCGAATCCTGTATCTTTTGATGCAATGAATGCACATTCATAATTCATCAAACTCTCTTCTCTGGTAACGGGCGCATACTTCTTTATAAAGTATGGGAACCGAATTTGTATGTGAGCAACTCTTGCATTTAGAAGTGTCTTTACATCGTCAAGAATACTTTCTAAATTCGTTAAAGACATATTATTTCGGTGCCTGTTCAATGCGTCAATGAATCTACTCATATGAGTGCCTCTATAATCACCCGGGACATCTACATAGATATCAATTTCAGAAATAGTGTCCTGGAAGCCATTTTCTCTATCCATCACTCTTATTGGATACTTAATGGATGAGACCCCGACTTTCTCAATGGGGATGTTTCTGTAATCTTTTTCACTCTGCACATCTTTCATCTTACTGTTACCCTATTATTATGCCCTTCGTATAGAGTGATTTCAAATAAAGTGCAACCAAATTGCTCTAAAAAGACGGATGAAAGTTTTTCAAAGATCCACATAGCAATATTTTCAGTGGTAGGATTTGGAAAAAGTTCATTTAAATATGTGTGATCTAAATATGATATAACATATTCATCAACAGTTTTTTTAAAAAGTGCAAAATCCAACAACATTCCATTCTCTTTAATGGTTCCAGTAATTGTTACAGTCAATTTATATGTATGACCATGGAGGTTTTCACACTTTCCCTGGTAATCTACAATCTTATGAGCAGCATCAAAATAAAAATCCCGTGAAAGTAAAATCATTGTCCTATCTCCTCAATGGCGGAGAGGGTGGGATTTGAACCCACGGCAGGGATTTGCCCCGCACACGCTCTCCAGGCGTGCACCTTAAGCCACTCGGTCACCTCTCCACTTCAATAGATAATAGCAAAAAAACTAAAAAAATCAAGATTTTGTAGAAGAGTACTTATCTTAGGACTAACACCCACATAAGGTTTACAAGTAAAAGCAATATATACGGGAGTAATAGAAGTCTATAAAAGTCAGGAAATTTTGCCTTAAAATAGTCTACACTTAATGAAAGACACAAATGTGTGGGAGTAAATAAAAGGGCAGTCCATACACCCATATATGCAATAAGCAAATTCGCACCGTTTATCACCCCGTTCTCTTTCAACAAGGGCATCAATAACGGATATGCAATTCCAATCGAGGCGGATGATATACCTGCAAGGAAACCTATCGAAAAAGGAAGCAGGAACAGTGTCAAAAAATAAGGAATACTGAGCGCTTTTAATTCAGTGTATAGGTGTGAGGCAAATTGAGTCGATGAAATAATTTCTCTTAGAAGAAATATCGCATATATGAGGAATGCATATTCAAGGATTTTTTTCCATTTGGAAGAAGCAAGCAAATTGGAAATTGTTACCTTCTTAAAAATTATTATATAGATTACCCCGGATAGCATTGCAACAAAACTTGGTAAATGCTTAAAAGTCAAGAGAATAGCAAAGATGAAAAGGATAGGAGATAATGTTTTTATGGATTTCCACAAGACCAAAAAGGAAAGTTTTTCTTTCATTTCATATTCTTTTGAATTTATCTTCGGTAAGATAAAGATAACGCCAGATAAAAACATACCAAATGTAACAGGCCATTGTATACTAATGACTTTGCCGATTGTCGTCCCCAAGATGGATACACCCAAAAGGAATTCAGGATAGAGGGGAGAAATAGGTTCCCATACATGTCTAAACCAGAAATTAAGCAACGCTTTTTCTTCTTCCTTCAAATCGGTGTAAGTGGCTCCTTCTTCAACCATAGGGGCAGAGACAAGTGCGCCCCCAGGCATAGGCAAAAGCCCGATAATCATAGAAAATGCGGGGAGATAAACTCTGGGAGGAAAAATGCTTTTAAATAGATTTGTTACATCATCTAAAAAACCTGAAACTTTTAATAACTCTGCAAGATAAGTAACAATAATAATGACAAGAATCATATTGATTGTATCAAAATGAGTAAGGGTCTTATAGAAAAGGAGAAAAAATTCACCTAACGGGATGCGCTTAAAAATACCTGTTAATATTGCAAGAATAAAAATGGATAATGCAATATTAAACTTCATGAAGACAAAGCCACCTATGAGAAAGAGTGCAACTATAAGAAAAATTAAATGTGCCATTTTCATATTATACTAACTTCATAGATTTTTGTATAATATAGTATGGATTTAGACAAAGATTTTTTAAATTCCATCGAAGAACTACTCAAGTACTATAAAGAAAAGGAAGTAGAAAGAGAAAATCTTTTGAAAACTCTTACAGAAACAATTTATAAAATTAAGCCCGAGTTCTTTCTGAATTTAGAGACAAAACCTCACTATAACTTTGGAAGGTTTACCGAACCTTTTAAGAAGAGAAAGATTTCTTTAAAAGAAAATTTTGAGTATACAATAGCCGCAGTAGATGGTTCAAGAATCACAATAAACGAGGAGTTTCCTGTTCCATTTTTTGTTATTCAAACAGCATGTATCTTTGAGAGTATATTGCAATCACCACAGTATAAAAAAGATATAAGAAAAAAATTCTTTTTTAAAGACGAAGACATCTTTGATGAGAGAAGTGGTATCGAAATTTCGGCAGATGCAATAAACCTGAAGATGCTTCTTGCAGAATCTGCTCATCTTGATGATTTTATTAAAACTGAACAACCACAGGTTGCTCTCATTGATGGATCCCTTGTATTGTGGGGACTAAAAAAGATTATAGAAACGGCAGGAACAAAAGAAATTATTAGAGCGTATACCCATGTTCTTACTACTGCAAAGTCTTTAAACATCCCCATTGCAGGATACATAAGTGGCTCAAGGTCAAAAGAAGTTGTAAAATCAATAGCGTTGTTCTTAGAGGAGCACAGAGGGAAACTGACAGAGGATACTTCGAAGTGCATCAATGATATTGAATTGATGGACGAACTGCTTGAACCGTAT
>Ga0078972_1004663_pt1 | contig 36789 bp, 29 predicted proteins | sample YelNatPaOPGAMG01_FD_67568 | JGI IMG/M metagenome (GOLD analysis project Ga0078972, IMG submission 67568) | Hot spring thermophilic microbial communities from Obsidian Pool, Yellowstone National Park, USA - OP-RAMG-01 (SPADES assembly) (version 2) | ecosystem: Environmental > Aquatic > Thermal...
GGACGGCAGCTTCGACGGCTGGACGGGCGACGGCGACGCCAAGCTGTCTGCCTCCGACGACGGCTTCATCCTGTCTGCCGATGGCTCGCGCGAGGGTGCGCAGGCCGTTGTCTCGCAGACCGATGACCGAGCCGCCCCGATCGACCCTGCCGAGTCGTACGTCGTTAGCTTCGACCTGGAGATCCCCCGCCTAAGGCAGGGCTATCTGGTGGTGCAGATCCACTTCCTGGACCGCGAGCGCCACGTGCTGAGCCAATACAGGGAGTTCCCTTACTTCTCCGAGGCTCCCAAAAGCCGCCAGATCATCTTCCTCGATCCGGAGACCGGCTCCCACCTGGGCATACCCAAGAACGCCGCGTTTATGCGCCTGAAGGCGTTCTGGGCGTTTTGGGGCGGCCAGGTGGACAACCCAGCCATTAAGCATCTGGATACCAACCACGACGGCAAGGCCGACGAGCCCGGCCCAGACGGCGTTGCCACCATCGGCCGGTTCATGGTCCAGCGGCGCAACCCCAACCAGTCGTGGTATACCAGCTTCGTCGGGGGCGTGTTCCCCAGCGGCGAGGTGCGCACCGCCCCATTCGACGCCGGCCGGGCGGTCGACCCGGTGGAGCTGAAGGTGGATTGTACCGGGCAGGTGGAAGCTCAGCTGCGCGCTGCCGATACCGCGGAGGAGCTGGCGCGTGCCAAGTGGGGCGGGGCAGACGGACCCGGCACCCGATTCCGCTCCTCCGGCGGCAGCGTGCCCAGCCAGTATGCTGGCCACCGCCTGTTCCAGGTCCGACTACTATTGAGCGCCGCTGCCAGCAAGACCCCGGTTGTGCGAGACGTGAGCCTGAGCTACCGGCCATCTACGTTGCAGGTGCCGCCTTTCGTATCGGTGCGGACGTACGCCAAAGAGCAGCGGATGGCGGTGTTCGACGCCGGGGACGCAGTTGACGTGCGGGCAAGCGTCATGCCCTCCAGCCCCGACGATCCGGTCCGCTCGGTCACCGCCTCGCTGAGCGGTCCCGGCATCGCGTCGCCTGCGGCAAAGGCGATGGACGCGGCCGGTGACGGGGGGTACCGGGCGTCGCTGCGGCTGCCGGGCTCCGCATCCCCTGGCATCTACACCGTGAAGGTGGTTGCGGAAGCGACCAGTGGGCTCTCGAGGACGGCCGCGGCTCGGGTTCGCGTCCGCCCGGGGTCGGCGCGCGCGCTGCTGTACGGGATGGGCGAGCCACTGCTGGACCTCCCCGATGCGGATATCCCCCGCGCCATCGAGGAGGAGCGAAAGCTTGGCGTGCGGGTTCACCGCGAGTGGACCGGCATGGGGCGGCTGATGGCGGACGACGCGGCGCTTCGCGCGGATCAGCGGCGCAAGCTGTCTCTTGTCTTGAAGGCGGCCGGGAGCGACATCTCCGTGATCGGCTTCACCGATACCATGCCGCGCTCTGTGAACCTGAGCGACAACGGCGCCGCCATTCCAGACGACTACGCTCGCTACTACGCAGGGGAGTTGAACACGCGCTACGGCCGCTATCTGGCCGCGTACCGTCGCGCGATGAGGGAGATGGCGTCGGCCTTCCCAGCGATCAAGACGTGGGAGATCCAGAATGAACGAAACGGCGTCACCACGCTGGTTAGCGGGCCCAGCGGCGCCTGCCGACAGGTGCCCGTGGACCTCGCGACAGCGGCCAAGCTGTTCGCGGACGTTCTGTGGGCTGGCAGCGCAGGCATCAGGGACGCGGGCACAGGCGCGCGATCGCTGATGGGGGGCACCGCCTTCACCGATGTAAGGTTCCTTGACCTCCTCTACCGCGAGATTCTGTCTCGCCAAGACAGCAACACAGACCACTACTTCGACGCGGTAGCTTGGCATCCGTACGTGCCAGCAATCCGCGCCCCAGAGCCGCGCGAGATCGCTGGCAGCGACCCGAAGCTGGGCAGCATGTACGACGTGATGCTCCGCTACGGCGATGGCCATAAGCCGGTCATCCTCACCGAGTTCGGTTACAGCGACACGGGCGACTATGTGATGCCAACCACGGCTTCGAGGGCTGAAACCGTGCGGGCGAGAGATCAGTTCCGCGTGCGGGAGGCGGCGTTCGTCCGCCGCGTGTACGAAGTGGTGTCTGACATGCCCTATGTAGAGACGTTGTGTTGGTTTCGCCTGCTGGATGCGTGCGGTCCGCGCGGCGGCTCCTCGCTGGCGTCGTATCGCATGGAGCACGGCTTTGGGCTGCTCACCGGCCGCAACACCAACGAGCCAGACGTGGTTGCCGTGTTCGGCGAGGAGAAGCCCTGGCAGTGGAAGCCAGCGGCCCACGCCTACCGCCTTTCCGCGCTTGGCACGGACGTGGCCGACCAGCAGCCGCCAGCCAAGCAGGGGTGATGGTTTGCTGTGCCTGCCGCCAGGGGTATAGCCGCGTGGAAGAGGCTAGACGGCCATCAATGCGAGGAGGTGTGTTTGATGAGCAAGATCCGAGAGTTGCCACAGAGCGAGTGGGAGAAAGAGCTGTCGAGGATCAGCGCGGAGTACCAAGGCCACCCCGTGGACGTAAACGTGGAGAGCCTGGATATCGGCCGCGTGCCCGTGGTTGAGTCCCGGCCTCTGATCGCGATTGAGCCAGACCCGGCGCCGCGCGGCGCTGGCTTCCGGTCGATGGACGTGGTGGTGGGGGACCAGAGCGGCGCCAATCCCCAAGGCTATCGTCACCTGGTTGTCGGGCCGCGGCGCGTGTGCGTTGCTGAGTCGGACGCGGGCCGGTTGGAGTGGCTTGAGGTGGACGGCGAGGGTGGAAAAACCGTGGTGAAGCTGGCGGCCTAAGGCCCAAACGATGGGCAAGCGTTTTCACGTGTGGGCGGCAGACTGGTGTGCAGCGCATCACGTTGCCGCTGAGCGAGGCCGTTGCGCCGCACGACGGTGGTGCCCCCAACCCGGCCCCCAGCCACGCGGGGGATCGGCTGCGGTGGCGCGCTGGGGGCACCTAAAGCCATGGGTTAAGCGGCCGTCTGTACATGGGATCGGCGTCCTAGGCGCCGCCTCCGTTCTTGCCCTGGTCGTCTGCTGGCTTGCCCACGGCGGGGCGACCCGCCTGCTTACGCTGACAAGCCGGGCATAGTGGCTGGCCGTACTGCTTCTGGCTGAACTCCACCTGCGCCCTCGTAAGCTCCGTGGTGCATCCCGGGCTACTGCACGTCACGCGCGCGGCGGATGCGGCTCTGCCTCGAGCTGCCCCGGGGGCGCCGCGCTGAAGCTCCTCGCGGGGCGGCCCGATGGGGGCGTCAACAAACCTATCGCCCTCCTCAAGCTCAGGGGCGAACTGAGTACCATACCCGCACACCGCCAGGGCGCGACCTATGGCACCCGTTTCAGCCTTCTCAACATAATCGCCGAAGTCGTTGCGGGTTTCCATCTTGGTGCCGGTCGCCATCAGTTTCCCTTCGGCGTTGAACACCTTGGCTGAGAAGATCGCTAACCCCTGGCCAAGGTCTATCTCAACCGGGCTGGTCTCGATTCCCCAATCTGGGTGTTCCTCTCTGAACCAGACCAACCTCCATTTGACTTCCAGGTACTCCTGGCCCCCTCGCAAGCGCATTAGGTGCTTCTGGGGGTTGAACGCGGACGCCTCCTTCAGGTTGCCGTTGGCGTCCGCAGCTTCGGTCTCCATAACAAGCTGATCGGGCATTGGGCTCTCCTCTCGCAAAGGCGAGCACGGCGGGGCCGCCCCGCCGGTCGCCGCCGAACATCTGTGCGTCACCTAAGTATAGGGCCGCGCCCGCTGAAAGTCAAGTAAACATGCCTATGGTGAGAGCACGCAGATGAGGCGACGCGTTGCGGCACGGCGCTGCTCTCTGGCTGCTTGCGCCTAGCGCATTGCATATATGGACGAGGCGGCCGGGGAATGCTCGTAGCTGCCCTCACCCCTGGCGTGCAGCAGGGGCTGGGAGGGGTTACCCTCACGCCTGGCCTCCGGCCGACGGCAGTGAGTTGTCCTCGCCCCTACCCCTTACATGATGGGGGAGGCGGTGATGGGCATCCCCTCACCCCGGCTTCGCCACCCCTCTCCCGCTTGCGGGGAGAGGGGAGCTGGGAGGAGTGTGTGAGGTGTAGTTGGTTGTGTGAGCTCCTGAGACGCCGGAGGCTCCCCCTCTCCCCAAGCTTTGCGCCGTGGGAGGGGGCTGGGGGGTGAGGGGAAGTGAGAGGAGCGCTTGGCCTCCCGGCGGTCCGAACGTGCGCATTGTCATCCGCCACCCTTTGCATCTTGTCCCATGCGCCACTTCGCGGTGAAGAAGGAATGACTGTAGCCGAGGCCATTGCGTGGGCCGCTGAGCGCCTCGCCGGTGCCGGCGTGGATCCACCCCTGCTGGATGCGGAGCTGCTTGTGGCTCACGCCATGGGCGGGGATCGGGTTTCCGTGCTCACCCACCCCGAGCGAAGCCTCTCTCCGGAGCAGGATGCCTCGCTTCGGGCTGCCGTGGCGCGCCGTGTTGCCAGAGAGCCGCTCCCCTACATACTCGGCTGGAAGGAGTTCTACGGCAGGCGGTTTCGGGTCTCGCCAGCGGTGCTGATACCCCGGCCGGAGACGGAGCTTCTGGTGGACGTGGCGGCAGCGCACCTGGCTTCGCAGGGCGGTTGCCAACGGCCGTTGGCGCTCGACGTGGGCACTGGTAGCGGCTGCGTGGCCATCACCCTCGCACTTGAGGTGCCCAACTCGCGAGTAGTTGGGTATGACATCTCCGAGGACGCGCTCGGGGTGGCTATGCGAAACGCCGTTGCCTTGGCTGCCGACCGCATGGTGGCGCCGTCTCCGGGAAGGGCGTTTGGCTCCACAAGCGCGAGGGACGCCTCGCTGTCGTTCCGGTGCGGCGATTTCCCCGATGGCTTGGAGGATCTCGTTGGGGCCGTGGATGTGTTGGCCTCCAACCCGCCGTATGTGGCATGGCCGGACGCGTCGGAGCTGCCTCCCGAGGTGGCGGAGTACGAACCGCCGGTGGCGCTGTACTCGGACGAGGAGGGTATGGGGTTCACGCGCCGCCTGGTGGAGCACGGCCCGCGCCTGCTGAAGAGGGGTGGCGCCATGGTGCTGGAGGTGGCCTACGGCCAGGGGCAGCGCGTGGCGGAGCTGTTTGCCAGCGCCGGCCTCAGGGACGTGCGCGTGGCTAACGACTTGGCGGGCATACCCCGGGTTGTGGCAGGGGTGAAGCGCTGAATGGCTCGGTACATCGAGCTCGGAGAGGATGGGGCCGGAGTTGTGGATGCGGCCAGGCTGCTGCAAGAGGGCCATCTGGTGGCCTTCCCTACGGACACGGTGTACGGCCTTGGCGCGCACTTGCGGCGGCCGGACGCCATACAGAAGCTGTACGTCTCGAAGGGCAGGCCGGAGGGCAAGCCGATCCCTGTGTTGGTTTCGGACCCAGAGTGCGTTAGCGTGCTGGCCACCAGCGTGCCTCCTGTCGCTCAGGAGCTTATGCAACGCTTCTTTCCCGGCCCGCTCACAGTGGTTGTTCCGGCTGCGGACAGCGTGCCTCCGCAGGTGACGGCCGGCAGCGGCAGCGTGGGCGTTCGGATGCCGAACCACCAGCTTGCGCTCGCAATCATACGGGAGTGCGGCGGATCGTTGGCGGTAACCAGCGCCAACCTGTCCGGCGTGCGCGAGTGTCTGACCGCCGATGAGGTGATGCAACAGCTTGGGAGCGAGCTTGTCTACGTCCTGAATGGGCCGCCCGCTCCGGGTGGCATCCCGTCCACCGTGGTTGACGCTACGGTGGTCCCACCGGTGGTGCGGCGCGTTGGCGCGTTGCCGATCGACCTGCTTCTGGATGCCGTGCCGGAGCTGCGGCGCGCCAACGGCCATGCCACGGCGAGGGTGGAAGATGGCTAGTGTACCTGTTACCACGCCAGGCGAGACGATCGAGATCCGCCCGATGCGTGCGTCGGACCTGGCGGATGTGATCAAGATAGAGCGGGTCTGCTTCACGGCCCACTGGCCTCTCAACGCCTTTCTGAACGAGCTTTCCAACCGGGCCGCGTGCTACTTGGTGGCAATGGCCGGCGGCATCACCGTGGGGTACGCCGGGATGTGGTCCGTGATGGACGAGGCCCACATCACCACCTTGGGCGTGCTTCCCGAATGGCGCCGCAAGCGGATTGGCGAGCGGCTCTTGGTTGAGCTCCTTACCGTGGCCAAGACGCGGGGCGCTGTGAGGGCAACGCTCGAGGTGCGTCCCAGCAACGAGGCGGCCATCAAGTTGTATGCTAAGTACGGCTTCAAGACGGTGGCCATCCGGAAAGACTATTACGGCGATAACCACGAGGACGCCCTGGTGATGTGGCTGGACGACCTGTGGAGCCCAGAAGTAACCCGCCAGATGGCGGAGGTGCGCCGACTGCCCAGCAAAGATGCTAGCTTTGGGGATTGAGACCAGCTGCGACGAGACATCGGTGGCGGTGCTCACAGAGGAGCGCCGAATCCTGAGCAACCTGATATCCTCGCAGACGGACCTGCACGCCAAGTTCGGCGGGATAGTACCGGAGGTGGCTGCCAGGCGCCATGTGGAGGCCATCACCCCGATGATCCAGGAGGCGCTATCGCAAGCGGGCGCCTCTTTCCGCGATCTGGGGCTGGTGGCGGTCACCAACCGCCCCGGGCTCATCGGCGCGCTGCTGGTGGGGGTGGCCGCCGCCAAGAGCGTTGCCCTGGCGCTTAACGTGCCGCTGGTGGCGGTGCACCACCTGGAAGCGCACATCTACGCCAACTTCACGGAAGGGCGCAACCCGCAGTTCCCACTGGTGGCCCTCGTGGTCTCCGGCGGGCACACGGACCTCGTGCTGATGACCGGCCACGGGGAGTACCACGCTCTTGGACGCACCCGCGACGATGCCGCTGGCGAGGCGTTTGACAAGATCGCCCGCGCTATGGGCTTGGGCTACCCAGGTGGGCCCATCATCGACCGCCTGGCGCGCACCGGCGATCCCACCCGCTTTCGCTTCCCCCGCGCTCACCTGTCGGAGAACGGGTCGCTGGACTTCTCCTACAGCGGCCTGAAAACAGCCCTCCTTCACTTTATGCGCCAGAACCCGGACTACACTCAGTATCTGCAGGACCTCTGCGCATCTTTCCAGGAGGCCATTATCGATCCCCTGGTGGCGAACACCATGCTAGCAGTGCACCGGACCGGCGTGCGGACCGTCTTTCTGGCAGGAGGAGTGGCTGCCAATTCCCGCTTGAGGGAGAGAATGGCGAGCGCCGCCGCCGAGCACGGAGTGGAGGTGGCCTGGCCCCATCCATCGCTGTGCACGGATAACGCCGCGATGATAGCGTGCGCCGGCATCTTCCGCCACGCCGCGGGCGTTGCCGACGGACTGGGCATCGAAACGTTTGCCACGGAGCCGTTGGGCGCTCGCGTCGAGGACGAGCTGCGACGCACCGTCGGCAGGTGAGCGCAGGCGGGCGTTAGCGCGGATCTCCGCGAGGCGGAAGCTTGCCACTTCCGTGTTTCTGTGGCGAGGTCTGCCTACCGGTGGCGCCTGGCTGTGGTCTGCGCCCCTCGCGGCTGTTCGTGGGCCCAGGAGGCGCTTGCTTGGCCGTGGGCTTCTGCGGCGCCGCCGCCTGTGCGCGGCTCGATGGGCGGTATGGGGCAGTGGCTACTGCTTTGGTGAGGGCCGCAAGCTCCGCGCGCGTGAGGTGTCGCCACTGACCCGGCTTCAGGCCGCCCAGCCTAAGCGGTCCCAATGCAACGCGGGTCAGCTCCTGCACAGGGTGCCCAACCGCCTTCAGCATGCGGCGCACCTGCCGCTTTCGGCCCTCGCGCAGGGTCACCTCAACGAGGGAGGAACCGGTGCCGCCCTCCCTGCCGGGGGGGCGGAGCTCCAGCACCCTGAGCTCTGCGGGGAGCGTCATGCCATCCTCCAGCTCGATTCCGTGTCGGAACGCTGCGACCGTCTTCTGGTCGACGCTTCCCACCACGCGCGCGAGGTAGGTTCGGGGCACCTGGAACCGCGGGTGCGACAGCTTGTAGGCAAGGTCGCCGTCGTTCGTCAGCAGGAGCAGCCCGGCTGTCTGCACATCCAGGCGGCCGACGGGGTAGACCGTCGTTCCCACGTCGCGCACCAGCTCCATAACGGTGTGTCTTGCGTGCGGATCATGGCGGGTGGTGGTGTACCCGGGCGGCTTGTTGAGAAGCACGTACACTTTGCGCTCCGGGAGCTTCACAGGGCGGCCATCCACGCGAATGTCGTTCACGTGCGGGTCGGCCTTGTCTCCCAGGCCAGCGCGCCTCCCATCCACGGTGACGCGGCCAGCGGCGATCCATTGCTCAGCTTCGCGCCTCGACGCCAGGCCTGCGGCAGACAGTACCTTCTGCAGACGCTCTTCCATTGGGCGTACTCCGTGTTCTCGCTTGGCTTGTGGGCCTAGTCGCCGTTGCGGAGGCGCCGAAGCCTTGCGCGGCGGCGCTTGGCGGCCACTTCTGCCCGGTACCTTGCGATGGCCAGCAACAACAGGAAAGCAGCTATCCAAGGGTGGTGCCAGCCCGCGCCGGGAAGCGCGGGAAGGTCCGCTGCCGCGATGGCGGGTACCGTGCCCACCAGCGCGTTGCCAGCGTACACGCGCACCACACCGATCCGTTGGCCACGCCGCAATGGGGCGGCTGCATCTGGCGCGGTGGGAGACAGGCGTACAGGGAGTCGAACGCCACGAGGCACACTCGCCATGATCTGCCGTCCGGCCATCACCCGGACGGCGCGCGCGAGCCCGCCTGTCACCGGCACCGCACCTGCGTACTGGCCCGGCGCCACCAGCAGCTGGCGATCGAACGCCGCGAAGCCGTAGTCAAGCAGGCGTTTGGCGTCGCCCCACATGTCGGGGCTGTTAAGGATGACCACCATCAAGCGGCGTCCGTAGCGGGTGGCCGTGCCGATGAAGCAGTGGCCCGCGGCCCTCGTGTAGCCCGTTTTCACCCCGTCGGCGCCTTGGTACCTGCCGAGGAGCTTGCAATGGCTGGTGACCACGCGATCTTCCTGGTTCATGCTGCGGGTGACCACGTATTTGCGGGTGGCCACTATGCGGTTGAACACTGGGTAGCGGATGGCCTCTAGTGTGATGCGCGCGAGGTCGGCGGCGGTGCTGTAATGGCCCTGTGCTGGGAGGCCGTTTGGATTGACGAAGCTCGTGTCGGTACAGCCCAGCTGGCGAGCGCGGCGATTCATCAGCGCCGCGAAGGCGGGGACTGAGCCAGAAACGTGGTATGCCGCCGCCACGCAGGCATCGTTGGCGGAGCGAAGTAAGATGGCGTAAAGAAGGTCGTGCACGCTTATCTGCTCGCCGCACCTAAGGTTCAGCGAAGACGTTTCGGCAAGGGTGGCCTCCAAGGGAGTTGTAACCACCTCGTCTGGGCGGGCGTTCTCGATCAGGAGAAGGGCGGTCATCACCTTGGTGAGCGAGGCCATCGGAAGGCGCTCGTACGGGTTGCGGGCCCATAACACGGTGTGGGTGCCAGCGTCGGCCAGCAGGGCGGACCGGGCGAGCACCTTGGGCTCTGGATGCAAAGCCCTGAACTCGGGGGTGGGAGGTGTGAGCAGGCCTTGGAGCATTGGTGTGGCGGCGCGCGCCGGCGCCGCGAGCAGCGCCATCAAAGCGAGCAGCACAGATGGCAGGGCGTGGCCGTACTGGGCGATGCGGATGCGGGGTGGTTCAGGGTTGCTGTGTATCGGCTGGCTGTTGATGACGGGCAAGCTCCTCAAGGCTGGGCAGTTCAGATAGGTCGTGAAGTCCAAAGTACGCCAGAAACCTCTCAGTGGTAACGTATATGACGGGACGGCCGACGGTATCTTTGCGGCCCGCCTCCTCGATCAGGCCGCGCTCAACCAGCGTGCGGACGACGCCGGAGCAGTCCACGCCGCGGATGGCCTCGAGCTCGGGCAGTGTGATCGGCTGGCGGTAGGCTACTATGGAAAGCGTTTCCAGGGCGGCGCGGCTAAGCTTTGTGGGGGATGCTGCCAGAAACCTAGACACATATGGGGCGAACTCCGGGTTGGTGCACATCTGGTAGCCACCAGCAACCCTGACTATGGCTATGCCCTTATCCTGTGCATAGCTGGTCCGCAGGTCGATCAGGGCCTGGTACACCTCCGGCTCCTCGGCGTCCAACGCCTTTGCCAGGCGCTCCAGCGTGACGGGCTCGGGCGACGCGAACAGCAACGCCTCCACCGCCTGTGGGAGCTTGGCCCTATCGATGGGCGGAGGTGTTTTGGTGGGATCCAGGTCGGTGCACCTATCGGTTTGCTGGGTCTTCGCGTGGTTCATGTTGTTGGTCGGCGACTCGGTACACGATGATGGGGGCCAAAGGACGCTCCTGCGCGACGCGGATGCGACCCAGCCTCAGAAGCTCGAGGATCGCGAGGAACGTGGCGATGATCTCAAGGCGAGAGCCCCCGTGGTGGAACAGGTCCTGAAACGCCACGCCGGACTCGCCAGCGGACATGAGCAGCCCCCACACCTCGCGCATCCTCATGCGCAGGGTAACGCCCTCGCGCGTGATTGTGGCGGTTGGCTCTGCCTGGTCTGCCTCCTCAAGGAGCCGCTTCAGGGCGCCCAGCAAACTCATAACGGCCGGTTCGGGAAGGGCGGCCAGCGCGCGCACGGGGGGAGGCAGGTCCGGCGGGGCGGGCCTGGTGAAGTAGCGGCTTCTTTGGGACTCCAAGTCTCGCAGTAGCTCTGCCACCTCTCGGTACCGGCGGAACTCCTCCAAGCGCTGCTCCATCTGCTGCCGGGCAACCACCGGGTCCTCTTCTTCCTCTTCCTCGGCTGGCCGTGGGCGGGGCGGCAGCAGTTTCTGCGACTTCAGCTCCATCAGCGTGGCGGCGATCAGGATGAACTCGCCAGCGAGGTCCAGATCGGGCGCCGAGAGCATGGCCAGGAATGCGGCGTACTGCTCCACCACCTGCGCAATTGGGACATCGTATATGCTCAGCTTGTCCTCGCGCACGCTCAGGAGGAGCGCATCTGGGCCGCCCTCAAATCCGTCCAGCTTTATCTGGCCAGGCTGCTGCGGGTTGGTGGACGTCAACTGCTTACAGCACAAGGTCGAGCAGGTGGAGGAAGGCGTTGGCGGGCACGAACACCAGGATGTTGAGGAGCCCCGGCGCCATGAACACCACAAGCAACAGGATCACGAAGCCATACTGCGCCATCACGCGGCCATATGCCATGGATTGCTTGGCGGGGAGCAGGCCCGCAAGCACGTGCGATCCATCCAGCGGCGCGATTGGGATGAGGTTGAAGAACGCCAGCATCAAGTTGATCTGGATGATCGTCTGCGACAGCGGGACCCAAGGGCCCCACATAATCGGCACGAACCGGTTCACGACCATCAATGCCGTCACCGTGATGAGGTTGGAGGCTGGCCCTGCGAGGCTCACCTTCACGTCGTCCCATCGGGGGTCCTTTAGGCGCGCTTGGTTGACGGGGACCGGCTTGCCCCACCCGAAGCCGCCGATGAGTATCATGGTGGTGCCTATGATATCGTAGTGCGCCAAGGGGTTCAGGGAGACGCGCCCCATGCGCTTGGCCGTATCGTCTCCACAGCGGAGGGCCACAAAGGCGTGTGCGAACTCGTGGACCGTTATGGCCACGCCGATGGCGACTATCCACACAAGCACATCGAACAGCGTTGCTTGCCCGCTGAAGAACCTAAGTAGCAACCTGAGCCTCCGCTTCCCTCAACCGGCTTACGATGAACTCTCGCTCCTCCTTCTTAGTTCTTAGCCTGCCCTGAAGCTTCTGGGCCAACGCTTCCTTCATGGCGCGCCCGAAGACGGGGCTTGGGCGGTAACCCAGCTTCACCAGGTCGTTGCCGGAGATCTGCAGCCTAACGTGGCGGAGCTGCTGCAGGAACGTGGCGATGACGCCTCTCGTTTCGGGCTGCGGATTGAGGGCAGCGGCGTACACCAGCACCTCCACAGGCAGCGGGCGCAGCCAGTCGTGAAGCTCGATCGTGGTGAGCGCCGGTGCGTGCGCAGCCACTTGTGGGCCGCGAGCCAGCATCTCTGCGACGAGGGCGGAGCGCGTCGGCGACAGGCGGAGCTTCTCGGCACAGGTCTGCATCGCCGCCTCTGGCGCAAGCGTGGACAGGGTTGCGGCCAGAAGCAGCGCTTCGCGGTCGGGCCTATCCTTCTGGTGGAGAGACGCGAACCAATGTAGGGCCTCCAACACGCGGTCCAGAAGCTCGCCGTTGAGGTGTATGGCCGGGTTGAGATGGGCAAGGACGCCCAGCTGATCGAGGCGCTCTAGCACTCGGCGTGGGGATGGTTCCGAATAGCAAAGCATCAGCTCGCGGCGGAGGCGCTCTGGCGAGAGACGAGAAAGGGCGGAGCCGGCGACGGCCTCGCGGGCGAGCGCCTCGGTCTGCTCGTCAATTCTAAAGCCCAGCCTCGCCTCGAACCGCGCAGCTCGGAGGATGCGGGTAGGGTCGTCCACGAAGCTGAGGTTGTGCATCACGCGCACCAGGCCTGCGGACAGGTCCGCCTTCCCGCCGAACGGGTCCAGGAGCTCGCCGAAGTGGCTGAAATCGATTCTGATGGCCATCGCGTTGATCGTGAAGTCGCGCCTGCGCAGGTCGTCTTGGATTGACGAGCGCTCCACCTCGGGCAACGCGGCAGGCTTTCGGTACGCCTCGGTGCGCGCGGACGCCAAGTCGACCCGGAATCCGTCTGGCATCTGGAGGACGGCCGTGCCGAACCGTTCGTGCGTCTTGACGCGGGCGCCGAGCCGCTCGGCCAGCTGCAGGGCCAGAGCAGGAGCATCTCCTTCGACAACCACGTCCACGTCCAGGTTCCGTCGGCCCAACAGGAGGTCGCGAACGATTCCGCCCACCACGTAAGCGGGCACACCGGCATCTTCCGCGGCCGCGCCCATCGAGCGCAGGAGCGCCACGACGCTGGGCGGGAGGCGCGACTCGACTGCGGCGGTGATGTTTTTGGGCCGCTGGGCGTAGTGGCGGCCGTGGAGGGCACGAAGCAGGTCGGTTCGGGTAACCACGCCGACGATCGAGTCCCCGCTGAGCACGGGGAGGCGGCCGACGTCGTGGCGGGTCATGAGGCGCTCCAGCTCGGCGAGTGGGGTATCTGGGGTAGCGGTTACCACGTGGCGGGTCATGAAGCCCTTGACGGGGGCATGGGTGAGGCTGTGATGGCGGGCCTTGTCGGCGTCGCGGCGGGTGATGATGCCCACCAGGCGGCCGTTCTCGACTACGCAGAGTCCGCTATGGCCGTAGCGCTGCATGGCGCGGATGGCGTCTTCCACGGTGGCGTCTGGGCCTATGGTGCGTACGGGGTGGGACATGATGCGGGCGGCGGTGAGCTCCGGACGCACCCTGTCCCTGAGGGCTGCGATCAGGTCGCGCTCCACCTGCTGCAGATCGGCGGCTCGCAGCTGGGCGGAGGCAGCCCGGCCGTGGCCACCGCCCCCCAGTGCGGTCATGACCTCGCCTACGTCAAGGCTATCGGTGTTGCTTCGGCCCACCACGTAGGTAGTGCCCTCCATGCTCGCCATCACGAAGACGGCGGGGGTGTTCTCCAGATCGGCCAGTTTGTGGGCCATGAGAGCCAGCTCGCTTACGTAGGCCGGCCTGCGCACCGACGCGATGGCGATGGGGACGCCGTTGACCTGAACGAGCCTGCTGGTTGTGATGATCTCGTTCAGGAGGTCGCGCTGCTCGGCGGTGAGGGCACGGTGGATGAAATCCGCAACGATATCCAGATCCGCGCCCGCCCTAAGGAGCCAGGCTACGCACTCGAGGTCGGCGGGGGTGGTGCCTGCGAACACCAGGCTGCCGGTGTCCTCGTAGATTCCGATGGCGAGGAGGGTGGCCTCGAACGGGGTAACTGTCATGCCTCGCTGGCGGATCTCGTCGACGAGGATGGTGGTGGTGGAGCCAACGCAGCGATGGACGACCTTGGTCGCGGCGAAGTCGGCCTGCTCTTGTGGATGGTGGTTGTACACGACGACCTCGACCCCGGGGTTAGCGAGGACGCGCTCAACGTCGCCCAAGCGGGACCTCGTTTGCGTATCCACCACGATGAGCCTGGTAACGGATGCAAGATCGATCTGCTTAGGCGAGCGCAGGTCGAGCAGGTCCCCGTGGAGCGCGAGGAACTCGCGGACGTTGCGGTCGGTGGCGCCGGGCAACACGAGCAGGGCTCCAGGGTGGAGCTTAGAGGCGCCCACCATGGCGGCCAGTCCGTCGAAATCCATGTTGACGTGGCTGGTGATGATCTGCATGTGGTGCCAGCGGCTGGCGCGGCCTTGGCCCCTCTGCGATGCTCATGGGGCCACAGCGCCTTGTTGGTTGGTTTGCAGCGAGCTAGGAGCGAGGGGCGGTGCGGCCTCGGCCGATGGGGGCTAGCGCATCTCCTGGCCGCCAGTAACGTTGATGGCCTGCCCGGTCATGTAAGACGCCTCGCTTGAGGCCAGGAACACGGCAACGTTGGCCACATCTTCCACGGTGCACTCACGGCCAAGCGGCACCTTCTCCACGTACTTGGCGCGAACCTGATCTGGCGGAATGCCAAGCTTCCTGCTGTACTCTTTGTCCAACAGGTCCCACATTGGGGTGGAGAACACGTTGCCCGGGCAGATGGCGTTGGCGCGCACGCCGAACGGGGCGAGGTCCAGCGCCATGCTTTGCACCAAGCCGATCCCTCCGAACTTGCTGGCACAGTAGGCGGCATTCCACAAGCTGCCCTTCTTGCCGCTCTTGGAATTGATCTGGATGATGACGCCGGATCTCTGCTCCACCATCACGCGGGAGGCGGCGCGGGCGCACAGGTAGAAGCCTTTGAGGTTGACCGCGAGCACGGCGTCCCATGTTTCCTCGGGAAGATCCATAATGGAGTACGCCTTGATGATACCCGCGGAGTAGACTAGGATATCAAGCCTGCCCCATCGCTGCACTGCCTCGGCGACCATAGCCTCAACCTGCTGGGCGTTGGTTACGTCGGCTTGGAACGACGCGGCATCGCCCCCGGAGTCGCGGATTCCGGCGGCCACCTTCTCGGCGGTAGTCGGGTTCAGGTCCGCCACCAGGACCTTGGCGCCTTCCAGCGCGAACCGTTCGGCAATTCCCTGGCCGATGCCCTGGCCTCCGCCCGCCACAATGGCGACGTTTGCTTCAAGCCTTCCGCTCATGGCAGGATCACCACCTTGAGGGCGTCTCCCCTAATGGCCGTCTCAAACCCCTGCACAATGTCGCTCAGCGGGAACCGGTGCGTGATGAAGCGGCTTGCCTGCACCTTGCCGCTCTCCAGCAGAGCAAGCGCCTGCAGATACTGGTACGAGTACGATGCGAAGGCGCCGAAGACGCTCACTTCCTTGTAGTGGACGACGTTGCTGTCGAAGCCGATGACGGCCTTGTCCTTAGGAAGGCCGCCGAAGAAGCTGATGCGGCCCTGGATGCCTACCAGCTTGAGCGCCTGCTCCTGCGCGGCCGGCACCGAGCACGCCACGATAACCACGTCTGCGCCCTTGCCCTTGGTTTCGTCCATCACGCGCTGAACGAGGTCCTCTTCAGCGGAGTTGACGGTGACCTCGGGCGAAACGCCCTCGGCGAGGCGCAGGCGGGACTGGGAGATGTCCGCGAGGATGACCTTGGCGGCGCCCTGTACCTTGGCCATGGCAACGTGCATGCAGCCGATCGGTCCGGAGCCGATCACCAGCACCGTTTCCCCGGGAACGATCTTGAGGTACGATTGGCCGTTGATGACGCAGGAGAGCGGTTCGACGAGACATACCTGCTCAGCGGGGAGTTCGCTGCTCACCTTGAGGATGTTGCCCTGACGCACCCCTTCCGCGGGCATCACCATGTACTCGGCGAACGCACCTGGGTAGCGGTAGCCGATGGCGGAGAGGTTCTGGCTCACGTCTGGACACATGTTCTGCCTGCCGCGGCGGCACCAATCGCACTGGCCGCACCCTATCTCCGTAACCACGGTAACCCGGTCGCCAACTTGGCAAGCCATCACTCCTTTGCCCACCTCTGCGACGGTTGCAGACACCTCGTGGCCGGTGATGTGGGGCGGCGTGACTGCGTGGTGACCATGCTGGTAGATGCGCAGGTCCGTGCCACAGACGGCACAGGCGTCTATCTTGAGGAGCACTTCGCCTTCGTGGCATTGGGGCGTTGGGACCTCCTGCACGTCGATGCGGCCGGGACCGAGGTAGACGGCTGCTTTCATGGGAGTTTGCTTCCTTAGGCGATAGAATAGACGCGCGGCCCCGTTCGCTGGACAGCGCCCGAAAAGCATCGCTCGGCGGGTGCCGGGCGGTGGGCAGTGGGGTGCGAGTGGTACGTGGAAGGGGGGAGCAGCGCCCGATCTCGCTTCCAGCGCTCCACGCGCGGGCAAGTGGCTGTTTCCTCCGGTGCTCCCGCGGCCGGCGTGCCGTTTCATTATACACCGGGCCGCTTTGCAGGTGCAACGCGTAAGAGCCCACCATGGGGACGGAGCGATCCCCAACGGAGCTGAGCTTTGGCCCAACATCTCCGGTGGCCGTAGGCGGCCAGGCGAGCCAAGGGAGCTGGTTTGCGTTGCCCTTGGCCCGGCTTCGCTCACAACTCCGTACCGCTATGGAGGAAGCGGTGGGCAAGGCCGGTGGTGTCAAGGGCAGGGAGCGGTTGCCCTCATGCCCTGGCCATTGGATGATGGATGCTGCTGGCCTCACCCCGGCTTCGCCACCCCTCTCCCGCTAAGTGGGAGGGGGGAGCTGGGAGGAGTGTGTGAGGTCGCCTTCACCCTTACCCTTTCCCAAGGCTTGCGGGGTGAAAGAGGGAATAGGGGCGAGGGTAACCACCTGGCAGCAACCAGTAGATTCGATTTGGCGCCTGCGCCCCAACTGTTGGGCGGCGAACAGTTATGCCTGTGCTGCGGCGCCCGTATAATAAGATAAGAATGGAGTCGCAAGCTCATGGAGGTAACACATGTCCAAAGCACCGCTAGCTGCGCGTACCGTCTGGATGCCAGCGTTGGTGGCGACGCTGGCACTCATCTGCGCGCCCACGGCGCTGAGCGCAAGGCCGTCACGCCCGATCCGCCCCGTGCCGCCGCGCCCAGCTCCGGCTACCTACGCCCCCGTGAACACCATCAACGTGACGGGAAGCGGAGAGGCCACTGCAACCCCTGATGTGGCAGTGGTGCGGCTGGGCGTGGAGACGCAGGCCCCGACGGCCGCCGAGGCCGCCGACGAGAACGCCCGCCAAGCCAACGCCATCATCGCCGCGGTGAGGGGCGAGGGGATCCCTGCTAACAAGATCCAGACGTCGTGGTTCAACGTGATGCCCGTGTACGCCCCGGAGCCCCCGCAACCCGCCGGAACCGAGCCCCCGAAGCCGCCCCGAGTTGTTGCGTACAGGGTGACCAACGTGGTTACCGTGCGCGTGGAGCGCGATATGGCCCGCGTGGGCCCCGTGCTGGACGCGGCCCTCAAAGCAGGCGCCAACCGGGTTGAGGGGCTAAGCTTTGACCTCATCAACGATGAGCCGGTGCGCCAGCAGGCTCTTCGGAGGGCTGCTGGGGAGGCGCAGCGCAAGGCTGCCGTGCTTGCCGATGCCATGGGGGTTAGGCTTGGCCCGCCACGGGTGATCTCGGAGCAGGGCTCGTACCAGCCGCCCATGATGGACATGGGGGCGGTGCGATACGCTATGGCCGCCGGCGCCCCGACGCCAGTGTCGCCTGGAGAGGTGAGGGCGTCTGCAAACGTAACGGTGCAGTACTCCTTCAGGCCGCGGTAGGGCGTAGCCTAGAGGCTTGGCAGAAGCCGCGCCAACGGCGACAGCATAAGCGCGAACACCGCCAACGACGGCCGTCCATTCGCCGCTCGAACGGCGCCTTCGTGCACAACCAGGCGGTAGATGGCGTATGGATCGCTGGTTGGGCCACACCTGCCGCCGGATGCGGCCCAGGCGTAGCGGAATCCGGCTGTGCGCACGGCCGCCCTTACGGCTTGGTTGTGGTCTCCGTTTGGATATGCAAACCCAAGCGGCTCAACGCCCAAGCCGTGCATTAGGGCGCGCCTGCAGGCGGCAAGCTCGGCGTCCACAACGTCTGGCGGCTCGTTGGTGAGGATGGGGTGCGTGTGGGTATGGGCGCCGAACGAGACGCCCCTGGCGAGCATCTCTGCCATCTCGTCCCAGCTCAGGAAGACGCGCTCGCCGGCCTTGGTTGCGGCGGCCGTGTTGCCGAGCGCAACGGCGCGCTCTTTCGATGGTAGTCTCTTCAGCGCGCCCGCCCTATGGGGGTCCAAGCCATTGGGGATCGCATAGGTCCAAAGCAGCCTGTCCGTGCCCACGTGCCCGGTGACGACGTAGATCTCGGCGGTTAGTCCGGCGCGCTGGAGGATGGGCCACGCCTCGGTGTAGTTATCGCGCCAGCCGTCGTCGAACGTGATGCATGCTGCGCCTTGCGGGAGCGGGCGGCCCGTGGATATGGCCTCTGCCACTTGCGCGGCGGGGAGCACGCGGTATGCGGAGGCGAGAAAGCCGACCTGTTGCTCGAAGGTGTCGGGGTGGACGGACATGCCAGGCCGGCGATCGCGCTGGGCGGTGACGCGGTGGTAGGCGAGTACCACCGCGCGCCCATCGCGAGCGGGGCGTCTGGTCAGGCCGCAGCGCCAGGCGGCGGATGCCAGGGCGTGCTTCATAGCCGTGGGTAAGCGCCGTGGTGCCAGCACAAGCTGCTCCTCACTTCACGCGCACGCTCAAAGAGAGCGGTATCGAGGCGCCGGGCGGTAAGGTCCCAATACCCACTGCCACAGACCCGCCGCTGCCCTGCGCAACCGACACCGCGTCGGAGCCGAGGCGAACGGTGTCTGGCAGAAGCTCCACCTGGGTTGGGAGCGGGAGAGTGACGGAGACCTTGGTGGCGGTGCCGTCTCCCTTGTTGGCGATCACGACGTTCAGCGAGATCACGTCTCCGGGGACGCAGGTGCTCCTGTCGGCGGTTACCTGCACAAAGAGATTGGGCACCACCCCGGCTCGCACCACAACGCTGGCGCGGGCTATGGCCCCTTTGGCGCTCACCGCCTCGAAGGTGGCGGTGTAGATGCCCGGCTTGGCGTATCTATGCGCTATATTCTGGTCGCCAGTGCCGCCTATGGGGTCCGAGCCGTCGCCCAAGTACCAGGTGGTACGGAGCGCGCCGACCGCATGCCCCTGGAGCTGCACGTCGGCATCCGGCCCCACTTCGGCGGAGGCCGCGGCGGCAACGGCGGAGGGGGGCACGCCATCGGTGGGCGGCGGGTTCCGCTCCAGCCATAGGTAGAGCTGGAATGCGCGCTGGACCTTTCCCTGCTCCTTGCTCATCTGGTACATCTCGCCCATGTACACAGCGTCGTATGCCGTGGGGACGATGGGGGTAACGTTATCCGGCGGCCGCCAGTAGCCCCAGTAGAGCACGCTGTCGGCGAACATGGCGCGGGCAAGATCGCGGAACTCCTTCAAGCCCGTCTGCTGCCACGCGAACGCCATGAGGTTCACAAGGAGCCACAGGTTCTGCGTGTACCTGTTGGCGCCTCCTGGGTCCTGCTCGGTCCAGTACTCAGACACACCGGAGTAGGGGTAGTAGAGCCCTGTGCTGTCGAGCTTGCCGCCGAGCAGGTATCGGTTCTTCACCCAATACGCCTCCCTCAGGAGGTAGGCAAGCACTCCCGGGTCGCCGGAAGCGCGGTACAGCTGGATGAGCGGGTCTGCGTAGTAGCTCTCGTTCGTAATCGTCTCGTCGTAGCTCTGGGCGTCGTTGTAGCCGCGCACGTTGGAGTAGCCTTGGGGCACGTCGTTGGGATGGGCTTCATAGTCCAGCATCTTCCTGAAGAGCTGAAGAGAGGCGTCCAGAAGCGGCTGCTCGTTGGTAACGGCATACACGGAGAGCATCCCTTCGATGGACCAGCCCATGAAGCGCGTTTCCGGGCGCGCGAACTGCCCGGGGTCCAGCGTTATGGACGCCCTGGTGGCGTCGGCCATGGCCCAAGCGTCCTCGAAGACGCGCTCGTCGCCGGTGAGCAGGTAGTAGGCCACCTTGCCGCGCACCCAGCTGTGGCTTCGCCGCGGGCCGTGGTCGCCGGCCCAGGTGGTGTTGTGGGCGTCGTTCTCGTAACGCTCCATCCAGTACATATAGGTACGCTCGAAGGCGTAGAGGGGTGTGTGGTCGGCCGCGCGCATGTGGATCAGGTCGATGTCCACGGAGTGGATGGTCATCTGCTGGGCAAGCTCCCACGCGCCCGGATCGCCGGTTCTGAGGAACTGCAGCACCATTCCCCACGGCCAGTCGTAGTGGAGGCCGGAGTGGCCATTCTGCCAAGCCGTGCAGCCGAAATCCTCCCAGCCGTACAGGTCCAATGCTCCGTCCTGGCGCGACTCCCGCACGGTGTCGACGCTGCGCTGGGAGGACGGGACGCCAGGGGTGGCGGCGGAGGCGTCCCAGCGGGCGCGCATCCAGTCCTCGTATCTGGAGAGGGCGTCTCTCAGCCTGGCGTCTTGGCCGGTGTTGGAGGGCGTCCACTTATCTCTGCCCGCGATCGGCTCGTAGAATGCGCCGGAGCTGCTGTACCAATCAGGGTCGGCGAGCGCCATTAAGGGAGACTGGAAGCACGCCACCAGGCTGTCGCGCTCCGACGTGTCCGAGCCGTGGAACCAAAAAAGCATCTCGGTGGTTTTGTAGTAACCCCCTCGGAAGCGGTACAGGGTGCCTGGCATGCGTTTGGAGCCGACGCCGTCTTTGCCGCTCACGTCGCCCAAGCCGTCGGGGAAGATGCCGAACTCCAGGGTGCTGCCGTGCACGTAGAACGCCTTGGGATAGCTCTGCCAGAACCACCGCGAGGCAATGGTGAGGCCGCGCTGCCCGTCGGAGAGGTCCGCCCATCCCGCGGCGCGGGAGCCGGCACGGCCCACCTGCACGGGGCCGCCGCCAGCGTCTTTCCAGCTTGAGTAGGCGAAGTTGGCGGATTCGTCTCTTGGGTTGTTAAGGGCGTGCACCTGCCGGAACTGGTACCGCTCCGAGCTAGAGAAGGTGTCGGTGTAGCCCTCGAAGGTGACGGTCTTGACGAAGCCCAGGTTGAGCGAGAGGATGGCGTGCAGTCTACGGATGAAGACGACCTCGTACGGATCGGCGGGGCCGTTGGGTTGCACGCCCCGACCGTTGTCCTCAAGGGTGAAGACAACGCGGACCCAGTCTTTGCCGGCGTAGGCGTAATACCTAGCGGTGTACGTGAGGTATGCCAAACGGCCTATCGAGTCGCGGTATAGAAGCTTGTAGGCACCCCGCACCCGCACCACCGCCTTGAGCGGACCAGCCTCCTCCACGGCCACCTGAAGCGCGGTGTTATCCGGATTAGTGGTTGCGGAGGGGTAGTCCGTGCCGTCGTAAGCTGTGTACAACACGCCGTTCGCCGTGGAGCTGCCGACGAGAGTGTCGGTCCCTCGTTGCACCGAATCGAACAGGTTGAACATCTTGCGGCTGATGGTGAATTGGAGCGCGCCGGTGTCCACCGTCACGCCGGACGGGGAATCCGTGACCGTTACTGGACCGCTGGGGGAGGGGGGATTGGGCCGCGCCATCAGCCAGTAACGCGCCACGCCGTTGGCCGGCACGTCGGCCTGGAGGTCAACGAGCACCCACCTGATGCGGGCGGTGGCGTCGTCGCGACTGCCCCAGCGCGCCAGCACTCTGAACTGCGCCGGGACGGTGGTCCCATCCGGCCGCTGAACGGTAAGCTGGTTTGTAGATGTGATGGGGCCGATCCCGTCGGTGGCCTCGCGGGGGATGGGGACCCCGCTGGTAACCGGCCAGCCCACCCGCGCGATGCTAAGCGGATTCCGAACCGATAGGCTGACCGCCAGCGGGGCGACGGTATCGGCTCGTACGCTCGCTGAGCTCGCAATGGCCAGGCAGGCGACGCACGCAACGGTGTTGAGGGGTTTCATAGGTATGACTACCCGATCTCAGCGATGGGAGGGTGGGGATGCAAGCACCTCGGGGATGACCGTCTCGAAGGCGCGCTCCCAAGCCACGGTCTGTCCGCCTCTGAGCACGCGGAAGAAGGCCAGCAGCGCGGCCCAGTTCATCAGCGCGAACACATATGGCAGGCAAAGCACTTTGGCGCGGATGCCCCGGCGCGAAGCAGCGGCCCCCACCGCGGCAAGGCCGTAGAAGGCCACCTGCATTGCCAGCAGGACGCCGTGGTGGGAGAGGCTAACGGCAGTGGCCGCGTTGGCCATCAGCGCAACTATGAGGGCGAAGGGCGCCACCAGCCGGCCAACCTTGTGGGAGAGGAGCTGCCAGGCCACCGGGCTTCTGCCTAGGTGAAGGCAGCTTCGCAGCCGCCACAGTGCCTGGTAGTTGCCGGCCAGCGTCCGAACCTTGCGCCTCAACTCCTGGTCGCTGCTGGATGGGGCGATATCGTACGCCATTGCCGCCGGCTCGAACGCTATGCGATAGCCCTTGGCAACGGCTCGCATGGGCATCTCGAAATCGTCTAGGACGGCGTCTTCCGGGAGTGGCTCACACAGTTCGCGCCTCATGGCGTAGATGGCGCCGGCCGCACCAAGCGTGGAGAAAAGCAACGCTTCGTGGTGGCGGAGGAACTCGTCGTACCGACGATATAGCCCTGCGCCCTGTGCCACCGCCCCCGATCCCCCCGTGAGCACCACGGATCCGGATGCGCCCGCCACTGCAGGGTCCGCCAGGTTGGCCACCAGCTCTCGTAGGGCATCTGGGTGGTAGGTTTGGCGGGCATCACCGAAGAGTATAACCTCGCCGGTGGCGAGCTCAAGCATGCGATTGATGGTGGCTGCCTTGCCGCAGCGGTGCGGCAGCGACACGAGCCGGATGCCCGCCCAAGCGTAGTCGCGCACCGCGGCCTCAGTGGCATCAGTGCAACCGTCGCAGCCAACCAGGATCTGCAGGAGGTGCGGCGGGTAGTTGAGGGCGAGAACACTCTCGAGCTTCCTGCGGATGAACCGCTCCTCGTTGTGAGCGGCGATGAGAATGCTGACGGTTGGCAGCCACGGTCGGCGCTTGACGGGCTGGCCCAGGAGGCGGGCCGCCACAAACAACAGCAATGGGTATCCGATATACACGTAAGCGACGGCTGCCAGCGATGTCCACAACAGGATCTCTGCCATAGCCGACGTATCCTTATCAGGCTGTGACCGCCCCGCTACTCGCCCGCGGCGTTGCGATAGAGCGCCTCGTAGGCCGCCACCATAGCCTGCAGTGAGTGTCTGGTTTCCACTAGGCGCCGGCCGTTTGCGCCAAGGGCACGCCCAACGCCATCGTCGGTGAGAGCGCGAACTAGCGCGTCTGCCAATGCTGCCATATCTCCTGCGGGGCACAGCAGGCCTGTGTTCCCATCCTCAACCAGCTGAGGAATGCCCCCCACGCTTGTGGCAACCAGCGGCAAGCCACTTGCCATCGCCTCCAGCGCCACCAGCGGGAGCCCCTCGTTGGTTGAGGAGAGAGCGAACACTGAACAAAGGGGCAAGATGCGTTCCACATCGGTGCGCACACCGGCAAACACCACCCGATCGCTCTGCCCGCAGTCGCTCGCCAGCTCGGCGAGGGACCTCCTTAGCGGGCCATCTCCCACGAGCAGAAGCCATGCGTTGGGCACACGCTGGCGCACCATGGCGAACGCCTTGATCAGCGTGGCTTGGTCCTTGAGCGGGTCGAGTCTGCCAACCGTAACGACAACTGGGCCGTCGTCCTCCACGCCGAGCTCCCGCAGAAGCCGTGGGTTGGCGCCGCCTGGCGCAAACCGATCGGTGTCAACGCCGTTCTGAAGCACCGCCATCCGCTCCCAGGGGATGCCAGTCACCAAACCCAGGTATTGCCGTACCTCCTCCGCCACGCACACCGTGGTTAGCGGCGCCGCGGACAGAACGCGCTGTAGGAACCGTAGGCGGCCACTGGCGTCCAGAATGTCGTGGGAGTGCTCGGTGTGGATATGGCCGCGGGTGCCGGCCAGCACGCGAGCGGCAGTGCCGTAGATGAGTGCCCCTGTGTGGTGGGTGTGCAGCACATGGGGGCGAATGCGCCGGATGAGGTGCGCAAGCCTCGCGACCGCCATCCAGTCGAGGCCGGCGTGCTTGTCTAGGCTCCAGCAGGGCACTCCGGCGGCGGCGAACTGCCCGCGCATGGGGCCATCGTGGCCGAGCGCGCAGACGCTGAACCGAAACTGGCTATGGTTGCAGGCGGTAACCAGGGTCTGGGCGAGGCGCTGGGACCCTCCGATATCCAGGTCCATTATCAGGTGCATCACGTGTAGGCGGCTCACACCTGCACCTCGATCTGCGGCAGGATGTACAGCTGGTGCCACAGCTCAAGCATCACGAGGGCCCAGAGGCGCTCGCCGTGCTGGGCGGTGCCGTCGGCATGGTCGTCCAGAAGCCGCTCGATCGCGGCCCGCCGGAAGTACCCACGGCTAACGGCTTTGTGCGACAGAAGCACGTCTCTGGCGAAACGACCCAGTTCCCCTCTGAACCAGTGATGTGTGGGTGGGGTGAACCCCTGTTTGGGTCGGGAAGCGATGCGCGGGGGTAGGAACCCATCGAGCGCCCGTTTCAGAACGTACTTGGTGGTGGTGCCGCGCAGCTTCAGCGACGACGGAAGGCGCGCCGCGAACTCGAACAGCCGGTAGTCCAGGAGGGGAGAGCGCACCTCCAAGGAGCACGCCATGCTGGCCCTGTCCACCTTCACAAGCACGTCGTCGGGCAGGTAGTCGTGTACCAGCACGTACTGCAGGGCCGCGACCGGGTCGAGGCCGGCAGCTTGGCTGAACAGCGACCTGGTGAACTGGCCTGGCCTGCGACCATCGAGCTCCGATAGGAGGTCCGTGGTGTACAGCGACACCCGCATTTCGGGCTTGAGGGCCGCGCGAGACCAGCACCACCGCTCCGGCAGCGGTCTCCTTGCCTGCTCAAGGAGCCGGTACGGCCGCTGGCCGCCCGGGACGTGGTGGAGGGCGGCCGCCAGCATCGCCCTTAGCGGGACGGGCAGTCGCCGTGCCCTCTCAACCCACGCGTTGTACGCGAAGCCGGTGTAGCCCGCAAATAGCTCGTCGCCGCCGTCGCCGGAGAGCACCATTTTCACCTGCCGGCGCGCGGTCTGCGAGACGAGGTACGTGGGCGCCGCCGACGGATCGGCGAACGGCTCATCGAAGTGGTGGGCCAGCGTATGCATGAGCGCGGGCAGCTGGGGCAGGTCTACCGTAAGCGTCATGTGGTTGGTGCGGAAATGCTCGGCCACTCGCTCTGCGTGGGCGAGCTCGTTGCCGGGGAGGCCGGGGAAGCCAACGGTGAAGGTGCGGACCGGCTCCGCCATGATGCGACTCATGCAGCCCACCACGGCGCTCGAGTCGATGCCGCCGCTCAGGAACGCGCCGTACGGGACGTCGCTGGTAAGGCGGTCTCTCACGCACGTTTCCAGCAAGCCGCGAAGCTCGTCGACGGCCTGCTTCTCCGAGAGGCCGTCGTCGGGAGATGGCGCAAGGCTCCAGTAGCGGCGAAGGCGCGGCTGAACGCCGGGCTGGAACACCAAGGTGGTGGCTGGTGGTAGCTTGTGGATGTGCCGAAAGACGCATCGATCGCCGGGGACGTACAAGTAGCACAGGTAGTCGTCGATGGCCGCGAGGTCGATCTCGCGTGGCACCGAAGGCACCTGGAGGAGGGCCTTGAGCTCTGAGCCGAACGCCAGCCCCTCCGGCCCGTTGTAGTAGTAGAGGGGCTTCACGCCGATGCGGTCTCGGGCCAAGATGAGGGTGCGGCGCGCCGAGTCCCATATCGCGAAGCCGAACATGCCGTTCAGCCGCTCGACGCAGGCCTCGCCCATCTCCTCGTAGAGGTGGACGATGACCTCCGTGTCGGATCGAGAGGCGAACACGTGGCCCTTCGCCTCCAGCTCGCGGCGAAGCTGCTGGAAGTTGTATATTTCGCCGTTGAGGACCACCGCCACCGAACCATCCTCGTTGTACACGGGTTGCTGGCCCGTGTGCAGGTCTATGATGGCAAGCCTGCGCATCCCGATAGCGGCGTAGCCGTCCGAGTGGACGCCCTCGTCGTCGGGGCCGCGGTGCACCATGGTGGCGCACATGCGGCGCACCTGCTGGGCCGCGACGGTGGCGTTGTGGCCAGTGTGCGACACTAAGCCGCAGATACCGCACATATGGCTTCTCCTGCGGGTTCCTCAGCGGTGGCAGTTTGGAGCGACAGGCGCCTCAGGCAGGCGGCAACAGTTGCCACGGTGAAGAAGAGCGGGTGGTACAGGATTGAGATGAAGGCGCCGCTGACCAGCAGGGAGACAAGGGCGCAGTCGGTGGCGTGCGACATGAGGAATACATAGCCACTGGCCTGCCCACACCGGCGCAGCTCACGCCTGAGGCGCCGGTTGTCTCTGAAGATGGCGTAGATGAGAAGGCTCCAAGTGACTATGCCCGCTAGGCCAAGCTCGCCGGCGAGCTGATAGTACACGCTATGTGAGTTCTTCCAGTATGGCTTTGCGGTGTCGTCGCTGTAGAGGGCTGCCCACGCGGCCTCGAAGTTGCCGGCTCCCGCGCCGATCAGCGGATGGTCCAGAAACATCTGGCGGCCGGCAGCCCACGCGGCACGGCGCACGGCCACCGATTCGTCCTCTTCTGGCGAGCGCACTACCTGGCCGATCGAGAGGATCCGCTCGCGGTACTGCGGCGAGGCGGAGAACCAGAACGTGGCGGTGAGCAGCAAGGCACCGAGGAACGCCCACCCGCGTTTGGGGCTCCTCAGCACGAGGATTGGCACCAATGCCGCGAAGCTGAGCGTGCCGCCGCGGGAGCCGGTGAGCATGACGGCATATGCCAGCGCTCCGATCAGAAGCAGCCCGGCGACCTTGGCCATCCTCCGTTTTGTTGCCCAGATGGCGAAGTACGCGAACGGCAGCGCCATTATCAGCGCAGCGGCCAGGTCGTTTGGATCCTCGAAGAGGACGTTGGTTCCGGCCGCCCGCTCTAGATCGCCGCTGGACACCACCATGCCGGCGTGGTAGTTCTTGATGGTGGTTATCGCAAGCCAGGCGGATGCGACGATCAGGGCCCAGGTGTAGCCGGACAGCCGTGGCACGCTGTTGAGCAGCCACAGAGCGATCAGATAGAACGCCACATACCGAAAGACCTGCTCCGTGGTGGTTAGCGCCGCGCCGCGCCAGTACGCACCCACCACGGAGAGGCCGACGACGGCGAAGAAAGCAAGGAGGGCCCACGTGTGCAACACTGCCGGCCTGGACAGCGGCGTGCGTTTCTCTCTGTTGAGGAAGAGCGCAGCCAGCACAAGCAGCACCATAAGCTTCTGCATGTGAAGCAAGTGGAGGCCCGGCACAAACTCGTCTGGCCTCACGTATAGCCACGCCATAGAGGCCACCAACCCGATATACGCTGACCGCAGAATGGCCGCCAGCATGACCGCGGCGAGCATAGCGCCCACTGCCACCTGCCACGGAAGCACCAGCGCCGCAACGCCCATCACCAGCGAGCCGATGCCGATGATCGGCACCAGTACCCACGACCGGTCGTGGTGAGCGGGCCGGATCGGTGCGTATGAGCTCACGTCTGACGGTACTGTGCTCATCGAGGTGCAACCATCCCTTCAGATGCATTGGTTGGCAGACTGCCTTCTATCTGGCGGACTACCCTTGCCGGGTTGCCTGCCACCACCGCCATGGGCGGCACGTCTCTCGTAACCACCGCTCCCGCGCCGATCACGGCTCCTGCCCCAACGACCACGCCTTTGAGGATCACGGCGCGCGAGCCCACCCATACGTGGTCGCCCAGCACGATAGGGGCCACGGCCTCGGGATCGGCCGGCAAACCAGCTGCCCGAGCGGCTGGGTCTAGGGGGTGACCGTCATTGTCAGCTATCAGCACCCGGTCGGCGATGAGGCAGTATCGCCCAATCGTCACCTCGGAGGCGACGCTAATCGTCACCTGGTGGCCGATGTACGCGTGGTCGCCGACGCGGAGGATGGGCCTCTCCGAGACGTTGTTGGTGCAGAAGGTGGTGACCCCGTTGATGGTGACGTGGTTGCCCACCATCAACTCCAGGTTGCCGGATATCTCCGGAAGGCCGTTCTCAAGCCTGAGGCCAACGCCACACTGTGCGCACCGAGAGCGAAACAGAGGCACGTAGTAGAGCGCCTCCTTCGCGCGCGACCACAGGCCGCACCGAAGGGCTCGCTCGTAGTACAGCAGGCAGTGCAGCACGGGGACGGTTGGAACGCTTGCGCACCTCCACCAACGCGCCGCACGGCGGGCCGCCGTCCACAGCGGACCTTGGCCGGCTTTCACACGCCGAATCAGGCTCTCAGCTCTCATAGGCTATCGTGATGCACCTCTGCCGGCCACGGCGGCGTTCAGCGAGTCGGCGAGGCGGCCGGTGAGCGCCCTGCCGTCGTATTGCGCCAGCACGCTCTGGTCGCACGGCGTTAGCTGGCGTGTGATGGCGGCCATCAACGCGTCGGTCAAGCCCCGGCTATCGCTGGCCTCCACCGCGACGCCGGCCTGGGTGCTTGCAATCAGCTCCCACATGGCGCTGCCCTTGTCTGCCAGTGCGAGAATCGGCTTACGAAGGGCCATATACTCGAAGACCTTGGCTGGTACTTGCCAAGCCTCGCCGGTGGAAAAGGCCAACCCAACGTCTGCTTGGGCCAGCCTTGCCAAGCAGTCGTGTCTGGGCAACTGGCCTGTGAAGCAAACCGCGTCTCCCAAGCCGAGCTGTTGTGCTAGCTGAGGCAGGCTGACGCCGCCGATCGAGCGGCACTCGCCCATGAACACGAACCTGAACGGAGGAGCGCCCGCACGGCGAAGCTCGGCGGCCGCCCGGAGAAGGGGGGTTGGGTCGCGCTGGGCGTACAAGGAGCCGACGAAGGCGAGCTCCACAGGCCGCTCGACGTCGCTGAAATGGGGCTGGCAAGTGGGCAGGCCAGCGAGGTCGTCGTGGTCGTACCCGTTGGGGATTACAACCACCTTGTCGTGATCGAGGCCTGGGTAGCGCTTCAGCATCTCGCGGCGCAGCCCCTCCGTGGTGCACACCGTGAGGGCAGACGTGCGCACCACGGTACGCTCCATGGCTCGCTCGGCGCGGTCGCTCCACGAGGTGGTTACTGCGGGCGGCTTCACCAGTGAGCCGATCCACGGGTCGCGGTAGTCGGTCACGAGGGGAAGGCGAGTGAGTTTGGCGACGATGAGCGCAGCCAGGTGGCTACTCCACGGGGGACCGCTGGACAGTATGACATCTGCGCGGCAGCGCCTAACGCCCCTGAGAGCGGCGGCCACCGCGGGCAAGATCCAGCCATGCTTGTCGTCGGGGAGCCACATCAGCGCGTAGGCGGAGCGCCGCATGCCCGACAGCGAGTCGGGGTTGGGCGGCACGTATTCGCCCGGCAACGCGTCGGCTTGGCCTACGGCGGGGTTGCCGCGCAGCAGCCTCACCGGCGCGGCAGCCGCCAGCACCGCGGACCGGAAGCCTGGGAGTGTGGACGCCTGCAGGACAGCAGGGGCCCAATCGCCGTTGGAGCTGCTCTTGACGCCCCGGAGGCCGGGGGTCTCCTTGGTCACCACGGTGGCCCTCCAGCCAAACTCTGGCAGGTGCCGTGCGAAACGGCGGGTTCGCAGGGCGCCAACCGTTGGGTCTGGTGGGAAGTAGTAGGCCATCATGAGGACGTCCACGGTGCTTGGCTCTCCGTAATCCGAAAGATGAGCAGCGAGATGCTGGAACTGCAGGCTCCCGAACCATATGCCTGCAAGTTGCACGCCAGAACGTGCAAGCATGGCCAAGCAAACAAGTGCGGGGGCGAGTGCCGTTACATGCGGCCGGGGAACGACGAGCGCTCAGTAGAGGCCGCGAGTCCGCGCGCAGTCCAGCGTCTCACCGCGGCGCCAGCGATGCCGGCGAGGATGCGGCCAGGAACTTGGGCGGCCCAGGTCACGCCGCGCGTCAACACCTGCGGGTTTCGATCGATCAGATAGGAGCGGAGCAGATGGGCCGCGGCGGCCGGCAGGTTCGCACGGCGGGCGCTGTGGTAGGCCAGATCGAAGTGGATCCGCGCCAGCTCGGTCATGGCCGCGGCGCGCTGCTCCGGGGTGAGCAGGGGGTCGTGCACGTACCGGCGGATGACTACCGCTCTGGACGCATCAGCAAGGCGGGCGTTTCCGCTAAGCGAAGCCCCCCGCCTGCGGACCACCGCCAGGGACTCCGGAACCACTCCTACGCGCCCCACCTTGGCCACCCGAAGCCACAGGTCCCTATCTTCAACCGAGCGAAGTTGCTCGTCGAACAGGCCCACGCTCAGGAGAACACTGCGCCTGGCCAACACGGCGCTGGTGGCCACTGGGTTCTCAACCAGCAGCATGGCGAAGATGTCCGGCACGACACCTGGGTGGGCGGTCAGAATCGGCCCGACCCGCTTCTGAGCCAGAAACGACCTAGCGACGAGCTTGCCGTCTTGGTGCACCTCAACGTCGGCGAAGACCATGTCGAGGTCGTACCGCCGCTGGTTGGCCACCAGCCTCTCGAGGCAATGTGGGTGCCATGCATCGTCCGAATCGAGGAACGCCACGAGGTCGCCCCTGGCGGCGATGACGCCGGTGTTCCGCGCAGCTGCCGGACCGCCGTTGTCCCGCCGCAGGCAACGGACCGGCTCTCCGTAGGCCAGCGCGACCTTGTGGGTCCCGTCGTCTGAGCCGTCGTCCACCACCACAACCTCCAGCGGAGCAAGGGTTTGGCTGAGAGCAGATGCGATGGCCTCGCCTACGACGGCTCGCCGGTTGAAGGCGGGTATGACAACGCTCACTTGGCACACGGTTCGCCCTCCTCTTGGGTGACGGCATCGGGGGGGCAGGGGACGACAGGATCATACCGACCGCTCCATCTGGCTGCGAAGAAGCCAGCCATCATGCAGAGGCGCGCCTCCTGCAGAAAGCGGCCGCGCCCATCGCGGCGGGCGGCGGCGCCGGCCCACCGGGCCATGGTCTGGAGCAGCACGCGGTAACGCCATCGAGGCACCCGCAGGATCTTGGGCACGTTCCCCTCAGACGCTTTCTCCATGATCGAGTGAGCGATGCCCCTTCGATAGAACCAGCGGCGCACGTACGGCTTGCTGAGCAAGTTGGGATGCACGCGGTGATACACAAGGGCGCCGGGGACATACATCAGAAGCTCGCCTGCCGACAACAGCCTGGCTCCCATCTCGGAGTCGGCGCCGCGGTGAACACGCCCCGCCCCCAACCCAGTGTGGAAGCCTCCATATGCGCGGAGGATATCGGTGCGAGCGGCCATATTGGCGCCGGCCGGTACGCCCGCCACGTCAGTGATCTGGAACGGCTTCGGACCGTGGTCCCAATGTCCCACCATTCCGCGAAATTCGCGCTCCAGGAACCAGGGCGGCCGGGGGGTTTGCCACAGCGGCAACACGCGACCACCAATGAGGGCCGCTCCGGTGGACTCCAGCGCTTCCTGCACCTCCGACAGCCAATGAGGGTCAACGAGCACATCGTCGTCGGTGAAGGCGACGAACCGGCCACGGGCGGTCTGGAGGGCGGTGTTCAGCGCGAAGGACTTGCCCGGCGTGGGCTCAAAGAGGTAGTGGAGGGCGGGCCAGCGACTCCGGAGCCGCCGGACAGCATCGGCGGTGTCGTCGGTAGAGCCGTTGTCCACCACCAACACCTCCCAGGAGATGCCAGCCGGGACCTCTTGGGCTCGCAGAGATGCCAACGTTTCGGCCAACCATGAGGCTCGGTTGTATGTGCACACCACCACGGACACGTCCACCGCGGGTGAATCTGCCACGCGTTCTGCTCCTTTCGGCGCGGGGCGCCATGGGCTGCGGCATTCCTAACCGCAGTAGGAGCAAACAGCGTGCCATAGCTGCCGCCGAGCGGTGGTGCGTGCCCCCATCCCGTCTGCGTGCTGGCAGAAGCCTTGCCACGGCCACTGCGGCGAGTGAGCGAGCCTATTCGTCAGCATTTGCTCCAGGCTTCTGCCCCGTTAGCGCACCGCCCGTGTGCTCCTCCAACCTCCCCACCGGAGGGTAGGGGTGAGGGCAACGGCAATGCTGCTTCCCCTCACCCCCCGGCCCCGTCTCCCACGGCGCAAGCTTGGGCAAAGGGGGCCCTCTCGCACCTCACGGGCTTATACCACGTCTCCTCTCCAGCGGCGGATGGGGCGAATGGCTAGGTTGGGGGCAGAGAGAGGCTTGCACCAGCTCGGTGGTTAGGGGGCCGCCGGCCGTCCGCGACGGTGGCAACGCAGCATGCAGGGAGGACGGTACCGTTCACAGCCGGCCAGCAACAACCTGGAACGGCTGCATTGAGAGGCGGATGCAGAGAGGTGTGGCGGCAACCACATCCGCCTTCACGTCCGCGCCGCCGATCACATCCCTGAGGACAACCTGCGAGCCGAGGCGCGGCCACCCGCCTGGGGGCGCTGACGGTACGGTAACCCGCAACCGCACATCCTCCACAGTGTCGCTCAGTGAGACCGCCACCACCGTCACTCGCCCGTTCAGCCTACGGAGGGCGGTGAACACGTGGGGGTTATCCGTCTCCGCCTCTCGCAACAGAAGCTCTCCGTGGGCCAGTTCAGGAAGCCGCTTTCGCACTGCGAACAGCTTCGCATAGTACTCGAACGTCTTGGGATCGTCGTCCGGGTTGGGGCCGTGTTTGGGGTCGCCTGCGAACACCTCGGGTATGGTGCAGAGGGCGTGGATGGCATCCATAGCCATTAAGCGCGGAGTGTATCCATTGAAGTGGTAGAACCACGAGGTGTCGTGGTTGCGCGCGAAGAACACCCGGTTCGCACCCCGTGGCAACATACCGAACACGGATGCCATATGGGCCTTGTAATCGGCGGCGGTGACCTTGCCGGCGTCCATCAGCTCAACGAACTGCTGAACAGCTTCGGTTTGGTTGTCGTGGACCAGGTTGGATGCTGTGTAGAAGACGGGGCCAAACACCTCGCTGAGCAGCACGGCGTCTGGCTTCTGTCTGCGCAACGCCCGAATCATGGCGGCCATCAGCTCAGGTGCTGCGGAGCCGCTGCGGTAGGCGGGGTAGGGGATGCGCGGGTCCCAATTCGGTCCCTTGTAGCTGGCCGCATCCACGCGGTACCCGTCGTTGTCGTACTCGCGCAAGTCGTGCAGCACCAGGTCCACCATGTACTGCTGGTAAGCGGGGCTGGCCCAATCGGTGCTCATGCTGCCCCAGGTAGGGTGGCGGGCAATCGAGCCGTCCTCGTTGTGGACGAACAGGTCCGGGCGTTCCCGTACCACGGGCGACTTCTCGTTGAAGCCGTGAATGACCATATCGAACAGCACCCTCATGCCCAGCCGATGGGCCGTCTTCACCAAAGCCCTTAGGTCATCCGGGGTGCCGAACGCTGGGTCTACCTGGTACAGATCGATGGGGCTGTAGCCGCCAACCCAGTGGGGCATCAGGTAGATGGCGTTGAAGCCCACGCGCCTGTAGAATGGGAGCTTGGCGGCAATATCGCGGAAGCCGCCGGGGAAGTAGGGCGGGTAGAGCTCCAGCAGCACCATATCGCGCACCCACGCAGGCGTATTGCGGTCCAGCGGCATTGTACGAACTGCCATTGCCCGGTACAGCAGGAGCACGTCCTCCGGGGGGCCGTGCACCACCGCCACGCACTGCGGGTCCGACTCCACGCCGTCGCCGGGCGACAGGCGGCAGTAGCGATGGTCGTCCATGCCGAACGTGATTCGCTTGCCATCTCCGCTGAGCGCCGGCCCGTAGTTCACCTCCCCGCCAGTCTCCATCCAAGTGGCAAGGGTTAGCCTCAAGGTTGGGTTGGTGACCGCCAGTAGGCCGAAGCCGCCGTCCGGTGCGCTGTGGAAGTTGATGGTTCTGCCGACCAGCGCTGAATAGGGGGTAGCTGGCGCCACGTAAGTGGCGGGAAACCATGGCCCGGGAACGTCCACTCGGCACTGCTCGGGCTCTCCAGCCGCCACGCCGGGCAGCAGAAAGCGGAACCCCTCCATGTGGGCAATTCTATCGTCGCTGGTATGGCGGATCAGGCTTGCGCGCCTTTTCAAGCTCGCCTGCCCGGAGGACAGGGTGTACGTGGCCGCCAAGTTGTACGTATCACCACCGGGACTCGCGGACACACTGTACAGCAACCGCACGGAGACGCTGCTGTAATGCGTGTCCGTGCTCACCCGGTAACTGGCCAGCGAGGCGCCGTTCTTCGCAACCATCCACGTGCCGTCTATGCGAAAGTCCAGCGCGGGGCTTGGCACTGGCGGCGCGATGAGCTGCACGGCGGGCGACTCCGTGCCGAACTGCAGCCAGTTCCCCGTAGCGCTATCGAACACCAACCTAACCCGCGAGTTGCCGAAGACGATGCGCCCCGGCTCTTCCCTAACGTAGATGTCCTTGTGAACAATATCCATCGGCCGACGGCCCCCGGGTGCAGTTGCCCCAGTCCTACGCGCAGCCGCCTCGGAGCTGGCAGCGCCCAGCAATGCGACGCATGCCAGCAACCCGCCAACAATGTAAGGCGGTGAGCTAGCCATCCGGAAGACACGAGCCACGCAACCAAGTGAGAAGCCCACTGTTCCCACCTGAACTCCTCCAACTGCTGGAGCTCATCCCCTGGGCCTTCGCCAACGTCTCCGTTGCTCCATCTGGCGCGCAAGCCCCCTACCAACGCTACGTGGATGGGCAACTCTTGAGGTACTCCAGAAGCTCGCTTAGGCTGCAGGTTGCCAGGCCTACGTACTTGTCCGCCCCGCCGTAGTATACGAACAGTGTACCGCCCAGCACCACCTTTCCGCAAGGAAACACCACGCCTGGGTAGTAGCCCTCGAGCTCGTAATACTCTTCTGGCTGCAGCAGCCAATCGCGAGACCGGTACAGCACCCGCCATGGCTCGTCAAGGTCAAGAAGCATTGCACCCAGCCGGTACCGTTTGTCCTCACCCACGGCGTGGTACAGGGTGAGCCAGCCGGCATCGGTGCGGATTGGCGGTGTGTTGCCGCCTATCTTGCCGCCCTCCCACTCGAACTGGGCAGTGGCCAGCAGGCGGCTCTCCGGCCAGTACAGGAGGTCATCGGAGAAGGAGATCCACATGGCTGGGTTTGCGGTGCCGTACCTGGGGCCCACCCAGTTCATTGGCCTGTGGATCATGGCGAACTTGCCGCCTATCTTCTCTGGAAAGAGGATTACGTCGCGGTCATCCACCATGGGGTTGGTCATGCGTCCCGCGCGGATGAACGAGCGGAAATCCCTAGTGACTAGCAGGCCAGTTGCGGTGTTGTTGGTGCGCAACGCAAGCGGGCACTCTGGGGGAAGCTGCGTCTGTTCGAAGCCTTGGTGGCCTGGCATCCAGTATTGGCCAGGCGGGAAGGGGCGGCTGGCGTACGTTATGTAGTACCAATCGCCCATACGGACCACGCGCGGGTCCTCCACGCAACCGGCATCAAACCCGTCGACGCTGGGGGAAAACACGGGCCTATCCGACACGCGTCTGAAGTTGTAGCCGTCCTCGCTAACGGCCATGCCCAGGTGGATGCGGTGCTCTGGGTCGTTGCCGGCGGCGCGGTAGAGCATCTTGACCAGCTTATCGTCCTCATCGTACCAGGCGCCGGGGTTGCAAGTGACTAGGCTCTCCCAGTCGCTGCCCTCCCTGGGGGTGAGGATGGGGTTGCCGTGGTACCTATCAAGCCTCATTGCGCGGTCCTTTCTTGGCAACAACGTGCCAGCATGCAACTAGCCGCCACATCACGGCGAGGACACGCTGGCGCTGCAACACGCTTCTTCCCTTCTCCACCGCGCGCCGTTGCCCCTCCGCGTCGGCCCGATCACGCCCGCACTTGAACAGTTTGTCAGACAGGGCACGCAGGCGACCGAGCCGTGTGCAAGAATAGCATGGGCTGGGGGGGCGCAAGCAATACGGCGCTTGCGTGAAAATGCTCTCCGCGGGCCTTAACAAAGGCGGTCGGAACGTGCATAATGAGGTGATACCTCCGCTCAGTGCCTGAGGGCGCTGATGGGGGGATTCGCCCTTGCGCTTGGTTGGGTTGGGATGGAAGGTTGCGCTCGTTTAGGCCGGGTGGGCGCCACCTCAGAGCAAGTGGATCTCGTGCCTCTGTACGCTTTCAAGGATCGATAGACGTCCATCCGATGGGCGCGACGGGGACGTCGGCGTTGCAGGTGGTGGCTGGCCCATTCGCTCGGTTTGGGTCGGGCGCCACCTGGGGCCGCGTTGCGCCCTATCCGATGGCTGGATAAGAGAGCACCATGAAGAAAAGGAACCTCCTCGCCGCGGCGCTTCTCGGCCTCCTCGCACTGTCAGCTGGGGCTCCGCGCGCGCAGGCCGGCACGCTTGATAACTGGACGGTGAGCCTGGGCGTCACGATGGACGGCGCGCAGACGAACGACCCCTTAGGGAAGTTCCCGGACGGCCTGCCATATAACGGGATCGGCGTCAGGCCGTGGGCTCAGGAGGGCTTCGGGGGCCAGCAGGAGGACCCGATCGACCCTGGCCCTGGAGGACCGCCGCCCTACGTGGTGCTCTTCTTCAGACATGGCAAGGGCACGCCGGAGTGGGCCGACGCCCCCGGGTCGGGCTCGTACAAGGCTTGCGTGGATCTGCGGCCGCCGGTCCTCCCAAGCAACCCTCGTGAGGAGTGGTTCCCAGTGGAGGTGGATTGGTCGGGCGTGGACACCAGCACACCCCACAGTATAGTGATCCAGTGGGACGTCTCAGACGTACCTCCCCAGATCT
>Ga0078972_1002531_pt1 | contig 36784 bp, 32 predicted proteins | sample YelNatPaOPGAMG01_FD_67568 | JGI IMG/M metagenome (GOLD analysis project Ga0078972, IMG submission 67568) | Hot spring thermophilic microbial communities from Obsidian Pool, Yellowstone National Park, USA - OP-RAMG-01 (SPADES assembly) (version 2) | ecosystem: Environmental > Aquatic > Thermal...
CAACAGAAAAAGCATCTGAAACAAAAATTGGTTTATTCCAATAAGAGACATATCCTGCATAAGCTCCTGAGCCAGCAACTACAATTGTTTCCCCTTTGCGATTGTACTCATTGTGAAAATATGCCGGTTGTCTGCCTCCAGCTATTACTGGGATATCTCCATTTTCAATTTTATCTTTTGTAATTGCAGTTCCTCGCTTTAGTTCCGCCACCTCCCCCAACTTTTTCCACTCCACGCCATCGGGGCAAAGCTCGGCAATGAGTTTTTCGATTCGGTTCATAGCTTTAGCCCTCCAACTCTTTTACAATTTCGTCAATGGCTTTGCGTAATTCTGCCTGCCTTGCTACAATCTGTTCAATTTCGGCATTGAGTTTTTTAATGTCTACCTCCTCGCGCTCGTCCTTCTGGGCTACATAGGTAGAAACGGCAATGTTGTAGTCGATTTCGGCAATGGTTTGGTTGGGCACCAGTTTGGCAAAATGGGGTATGTCGTTGCGTTCTATAAAGGCATTTAAAATCTTCTCCCGGTTTTGTTCGCTGAGTTTATTTTTGTTGCCTTCGCGGACAAAATCGGCTGAGGCGTCAATAAAGAGCGTGCTGTTGTCTTTTTTGCTTTTTTTGAGTACTACAATACAGGTGGCAATGGTGGTACCAAAAAAGAGGTCGGGCGGCAGTTGTATCACGGTATCAATGTAGTTGTTGTCAATGAGGTATTTACGTATTTTCTGCTCGGCACCGCCACGGTATAATACACCGGGAAAGTTAACAATAGCAGCCGTGCCACTGGTGGAAAGCCACGAAAGCATGTGCATTGCAAAAGCAAGATCAGCTTTACTTTTGGGGGCCAATACTCCTGCCGGGGCAAAACGCGGGTCGTTAATGAGCACCGGGTTGCTATCGCCTTCCCATTTAATCGAATACGGCGGATTGGAAACAATGGCATCGAAAGGCTCATCGTCCCAGTGCTTGGGGTCGGTAAGGGTATCGCCATGGGCAATGTCAAAATGATTAAAGTTTATGTCGTGCAAAAACATATTAATACGGCAGAGGTTGTAGGTGGTGAGGTTTATCTCCTGCCCAAAAAATCCGATTCGTACATTTTCTTTGCCCAGGATTTTGGCAAACTTTAACAGCAAGGAGCCGGAGCCGCAGGCGGGGTCATAGACTTTGTTCACCTCTTTTTTCCCAACCGTGGCAAGACGGGCTAAAAGTTCGCTTACTTCCTGCGGGGTAAAAAATTCACCCCCCGATTTTCCGGCATTGCTGGCATACATGGTCATCAAAAACTCGTAAGCATCGCCAAAGAGGTCGATGGTGTTTTCGGTAAATTTGCCGTTAGAAAGCGGCATATCGCCAATGGCATCCAGAAGTTTGACAAGCTTTTGGTTTCGCTTTTCTACGGTATTGCCCAGCTTGTTGGAATTAACATCCAGATCGTCGAACAAACCTCTAAGGTCGTCTTCGCTGTCGGTTCCTTTGGCAGAGTTTTCGATGTTTTGAAACACGCGGGCAAGGGTTTCATTCAGGTTAGGGTCGTTTTTTGCCCGAGCACGTACATTGACAAAAAGATCGCTGGGCAAAATGTAAAATCCTTTTTCTTTTACCGTATCGGCACGTCCCAGTTCGGCTTGTTCATCTGAAATTCTGGCATAATCGAAATTGGGGTCAACTTTTCTTTCCTGCTCGTTGATGTAATGGGTAAGGTTTTCGCTGATAAAGCGGTAAAAGAGCATCCCCAGCACATACGTCTTAAAATCCCAGCCATCTACGCTGCCCCGAAGGTCGTTGGCTATTTGCCAGATGGTGCGGTGCAGCTCGCCACGTTCCTGTTCTCTGGTACTGTTGTTATTGTTTGCCATAGTTTCTCCTCATTTATGTTTTCTTCATAACCCGCCAGGGGCAATAGACGTATGGAGGTAAAATTAAGAAATTTCTTTTTTAAAATTATTTTCCTTTACTTATCGTGGAGCTCTGCCTTTCGCACAATGGTTGGCGGTATAATTAGTAAGCGTCCCCTAGTACTCGGGGCGGCGTGGTTATTGCAATCCGGGTACAGAAAAAAATCGGAGCCGGTATTTTGTCACGATATGGTATTACTATCATTTCGAGTACGAATAAAGTCCTGCAAAAAACATGACGAGCTTATTAATTATACCGACCGTGTTAGCTGCTGGACTACATTGTTTTGACTTTATAGATCATTTTTGAAGTCCAGGTTTTTTCATCTTCTAAATACTGCTTGGTTAAGAACCAAGAATTTTCATTTTTAATACTCTCTATATCATTTAATGCTTGGTCTAATTTATCACTATAAGTTTTTAGAGCAATCAACGCTTCAGTGTTTTTATTTAAACGAATTAAAACTAAAGCTTCTTGTTTATGGATGTTGATCATAGGTGCGACATTCAAATTTTTTGCTTTGTTGATTAATTCAAGACTTTCTAAATTTTTTTCAAGATTGTCATATAGATATAAATTTGTCATAGCTTTTAAGACATAATCATCTTCAGTAGGCACACCTGCATTGATATTTCTGTTCACTAAGTTTTGACATGCATTAAAATGTTTATTATTAAATTCATTGATTGCATTTGTAGTGTTTACAAATGATATTAATTTATCATACTTTGAAGACGTGAATGAGTTAGGTTTCCCAATTAGACTAATTCTTTCAGATATATTAGGATGGGAGCCATTGCCAGTTAATGCGTAATAATTTCCTGTTACAATACAATAATCTTTTATTTTTGCGAGGGCTGAAGATAAGGCTGTAGGATCTATTTTTAGGTATTTTAAAAGTTCAACAGCACATTTGTCAGCAGCTATTTCTTGATCTCTTGAATATTTTAATCCAAGTCTCTCGGTAAATGCAGATGCTAAATTAAAGGATAAAATTGCAGTACTGTAGGTCAATGCTCCAGGGAAATAATGCTCATTTTTTGAGGAGGCATATAGTTCTGTTGCTGCTGCCAAGCCTGTAACGAAAGCTGCCCAAAATTCAGCATTTTTTTGGCGCTGGATTGCTTTATTAATATTAATGGTTGAATGGTCTAAAACAAAATGAGAAACTTCATGTGCCATTATTGCAATAAGCTCTTCTTCAGAGTTGATAGTAGAAAGTAGTCCGGTCGTTAAAATCATTGTACCATTTGGAAATATGAATGCATTTGGTGCATTATCTATCATTAATTTGACATTCAAAATTCCAGGCCTCCCATCGTTAATCGATCCTGGATATAATTTATAGGTTAAAGAATATAGATAGTTTTCCAGGTAGCTGTCCTCGAATGTTAAATTATTTTGTTCAAGCTCATTTAAATATTTAAGTGCCTCTTCTTCCCAATCTCTCCTTAAATCATATTGAAACCCATATTTTAATAAGTTTTCATAAACTTCATTTTTTACGGCTTGATTCTGCCAAAAGTCTTTAAGGTTATTTATTTCGTAATCTATTTTTTTTATTTCATTTAATCCAACGCTTTTTAGTTCGCCACCCTTCAAAATTAAAGCTTGTCCAAAGCCTTCTTTACTACTAATTTCTTTTAGTTCAAGCGTTTGTCCTGATTTTGGATCTTTACCTTTAAGAGAAAGAGTAAACTGTGCATTTAATTGCATACTAAACACAATAAATGATAGAAGGGTCAAGATTGTTTTCATTTGCTTAAGTTTTTATTTTTAATTTATGATTAACAGACTGTCAGTTATATTTTGCAATGACTTGCAGCCAACGGTTGGCGGTATGGTTAGTAAGGGAGTGCGGTGTGCGTTCATATCCACCATGAGTGGACATTAATGCGGTCGACAAACTTCGGAAATTACTAACACCCTTATTAACCATACCGCATGTTAGGCAACGGTTTTATTTATTTTATATCATTTAAATATTTCAAAATCAGAATGTAAATACTTGTTAAATCGAGGATAAACATGTTCAGTTTTAGTTTTTGTGTTTTTGCCGTTAAACCAAATAGACCTTTTACCTTTATTTTTCCCTGTCTTGTTCTGAACGGATTCCTTTATGAAGTCAGCAGAAGACATTATCCACATTTTATCTAAACGATGAGAATAAAAAACAAAATAGTAATTCTCCCGTGGTTCGTGCGAAATTGCTGCAAAAAGAGCAGCATCTCCAAATTTGACATCTTTAGAGCGTGCTTTTATTTGAAGTTCAATAAAAGAGCCATCTCTTTTTCTAACAACAGCATCAATTGCAAAATCATCAATAAGTGGAATATAAACATCAAGTCCTTGTTCAAGCATTTTGCTAATAACAAAGTATTCCATTCTTTTTCCAAATCCTGCGTTATGTCTAAATGTCTTACTCATTACTGAAATCTTAAAACTGCAACAAAATTGTCATTGTCAATCCGTCTGTACAATACTCGGCCCCCTTCAAGATATGTTCTAATCATTGTTCTAATCCATCGACCTTTATTGTCAGGAGATGAAAAGGCCAATATCTGAGCCAAATGTTTATTATCAATAATTATTGGCGGAACTTCGAACTCTTTAGACAAATCAACACTTTGTAAATCGTTTTCAATATTTTCGAAATTCAATGTTGCTCTATCAACAAGTAATTCCGTGGTAATATGATTGCTAAGAACATTTTCTCTTTGTTCTTGAGTCCATTCATTAAAGTTTGTCATAACAATAGCTATTGTTTATAATTCAAAATTTATCCAAGGTACACTGCTTTAAACTGTTGCCTAACGGTGGCGGTATGAAATGTTGGGGATTTCGTGGACACTTTCCTATCAACCAATAGAAAACTTGCTATCGAGCGATGCACTTGACATATTATTAAAACCCCAATATTTTATACCGCGTGTCACCAGCTGTTTTTTATTATTTCTTGGGTTTGGGCTTTGGTGAAGGCTTAGGTTTTTCTATTGTACGACCTTCATTTAATTTATGCGGGTTTGACTTAGTTTGTTTTGCCATTTTGTATTATTTTTTGTTATCTGTACTTTGTTGAGTTGTATCACTCGTGGATGGTTTTGTTCCAGAATTTGTTGTACTTGGTTTTGTAATAGTTCTACCACGTTTTTCATAATTAGGACTATCTTGAATCTTTGATTCAGTTGTAGCCTGATTTTTTTGGTTTTTGTCACTCATATGATAAATATTAATTGATAAGAAGATTATTAAAAGAATTATACCTGAAATCAACGTAATAATTGTCCCGATATTAATTTTTCTTAATCGTTTATTTCTTGAATCAATATTTTTATTAATATTAGAGTTTTCGTTATCCAAATCATCTATAGTTTTGTCATGAAAAAAACTCGACAAATAATGCGATAATAAATTAATCAAAAGAGTCAAAGTTAGAAATCCCCAAGCAGTAACTAATAACCATAATTGAATAGCCTTAGGCAAATTAACTATTTTCTCAATGAATGTCATTGAAACGCCTAAAGCTCCAGCAGAAATATAAGTGATATTCTTTTCAAAATCATCTTCACTTTTCTCTTTCACTTTTTTAAGATATTCTCTATCTGAATCTTTCGTATTAGTCATTGTACAATCGTCTTTTTAAAATAGCTGGTAACGGTGGCGGTATGAAAAGTTGCCGATTGCGGGTTATTTCCTATCAAGTTACACAAAAAGTTAAAGCGGACTTCTGACCCCCGCATACCTCTGAAACCCTTATGGCATTTACACTTTGTTGTGTGCTGTTGTTCTTTGTCGTATTAAATTTCATAAATCTTACTTACAAATTTATATGCTTGTTTTTCACCTGTATTTGGATTAACCCAGTCATCAATTTCTTTCGGTATTGAAGTTATGATATATGCATTGTCAAATGAAATATCTCTTTCTTTTATTATTTCATAAAAATCTTGGTCTGTCATAGAAACTCCAGTAATTTTGTATTGAGCTTCAGACCAATTAAAATCAATTTTTGCTTTTTTCCAATTGTTTCGATAAATTCTCACATTAGACACTCTCAGTATCGATTCTGACGGCTCACTTACCGCAGCAAATTCTTGTTCATTTAAAAATATTCTATAATTACCCCAAAAACCTTTATAAGCGTACTTTTGATATGCCCAATCAAGTATTTCTTTGTCTGTTCCGTTTCCATTTTTCAAGTGTCCTTTACCTTTATTCTTGCAGGAACTATTATCAATGACCCAATTTTCTTGCTGTTTACCTTGAGGCATCGGTCTGCCATCAAACTCAATAATATCAAGAGGTTTTGCAAAATCGATATCACGTCCTTGAACTGCACCTGCTTGACCGTCATCTTTTACGATTCTTATCCATTTACTTGGATCATCTAAATCAAGTCCACCAGGACATAATCCGCCAGTTTTACAACTGACGGCTAATAATAATACTCTCTTTCTCATTACAAATTTCCTCCAAATTTAATATCATTACCAAATTTGTTTAGTAACATTTCGCTGACTAATCTTCTGTGGCATTTTTCTGGTGTATGTTCCGAACAGAGCAGGACAACATTTTGATATTTTTTGAACTGTTCTACAAAATTTTCAATTTTTGATTTTTTTTCTAAGTATTGATTAAACTCCTTTTCAAACAATTTATAATCTTTACTCATAGCAGAACCTTTGGTTCTTACTTCTTTTAACAATTCTTTTTGTGGTGCAAGGTCAACTCTGTGTACATATTTGCAGCCGTCAACCAATTTGTCCAGAAAGAAGGGCAAATCCTTTTCAAAAGCAAACCGCGACAGTTGCCCGTTCGGATTTAATCGAATGTCGACAAGACAATCAATTTTATTTTTTTTCAAAATCCCAAAAAACTCTTCTGCTGTTTTCTGAGTAAAACCAATGTTAAATAAATTAATCATATTCTTCGAATTTTTGATTGTTGGTGTTTTTTTCCTTCTTCCATCCGTGTATTAGATTCCAGTAACGGTCACAGAAGTCATTTATCTTTTCTTGTTGAGTTTTCCCAAAATAATTATCAATTTTCGCTGGTTCAAAAATTGAAGAATTTAAAATATCTATTTTTTTTATTTCAGATTTATTTAATACTATTTCCGATAACTGTTTATTTAGATTATCATTAGAGACAGTTTCAATATTACCATTTTTATTTTTAATAATATGTTCTACATCTAACCAGTCTCCAAACTTTTGCTCAATCTTTTTGCTTACTAAAAAATACCTATGGCAGTCAATTGGTCTTTTCTCGCTGCACATAAGAGCAACTGTGTAATTATTATCATACGCTGTTTCTATTCTTTTAATTCCATCGGAAAAATATTCATCTTTTCTAAATTTTTGAAAATCAACTATCTCTTCATTAGCATAAAGTTCGGTATCTTCTGGTCGGTTGCTTTTAGAGATAGGGAATATATTTTCAAAAAATATATCAGTAGCTTTAGAAAATACATCCTGTGTTGGACTAGCTTTTGCTCCTAGTTCTGGCATATGGACATATGAAATGGAAAAATGTTTACTTGCAACTTTTAAATTGTCGGAATTACATTGTGGATACTGCTTTGAATATGGCATAGAGCGAACATCAATCAAATGAGTAACATTAAATTCTTTTAATGTTTTGAACATTTTTTCAATGTCAATAATATCTCCATTTTGAAACAACGTATAACCCAGTGTGTATAATTTTCGTCTTTCCATTTTACATTTCTCTCAAATTCGTGTTATTGTTCATTTTATCTTCAATTTCTTTTGAAATTACTATTTCAATTTTATCATTCTTGTTGTTATTCTTAAAAGCAACCGAATATCTATCAAATAGCTCTCTAACTTTTTGGTTATATTCTGAATGCTGATAATTAATGAATATCTTACTTGCATTTGCAATTTTTTTAATGTACATCAAAATAAACTCTTCAAGTCCAATTTCAAAGTATCTACAACTAATTGCCCAGTTTTGAATATGAAAAGTATCATATGAGTTGGTATAGGTTATTGCGGAACAAATTCCCAAATTTTCACCATTTTCTCTGAATATTTCAAAATACAACGATTTTGTATCGCCTTCAAACTTGACATCATTTTGTGAGAATTTGAATTGGTTTGATTTAGAGTACAATTTAATGGATTCAGTATGTTTGTCGTCGTTGATTACTTTGACAGTTAATTTAGGCAAAGTGTTTTGAGTACGTTCTGTTTGAATTATTTTATATTGTTTTCTTCTATTCTGTGAATTTAAAGAAAACTCAACTCTTTCAAATATACATCCAGCAATTAATTGAGTTATCAATTCGTTATGATTTGTCCATTCGGGGACAAACACTTCAGGCAATTTAAGTTTTACTTCATCTCTAACTATTTGATTATCGTCAATAAATACGATTGAATTTGGCAAAATAGAGAGTTGTTCCGCTATTTTTCTAATATTTCCACTCTTGTCGTTATTATTTGCAATTATGTAATCAAACTGATTTTTTAATGGGAAAATGTTGTCATCTAATTCTTTTATTGTTGATTCAACTATTTTAGAATCATTTCTTGAACAAATTGTAATAAAAATGCCTAATTCATTCGCCAACGATTTAACAAATTTCATAAATGCGATAAACGGAGCACCTTGTTCAGATTGTAAATTTTCTTTTATTTTTTCTATACCGTCTTCAGAAAGTGTTCCTTTCCATAATGTATCATCTAAATCAAGTACAATTGCTTTATACAATATTTTTAATTTACTAATTATTTGTGCAACTATCTTGGTTATGATTATTCCTACAACTGGCATGTCAGTTTTGCTTGAAATTTCTAATATTGCGGGTAAATTTTGGATTTGATATTTAAAATTGTATGACGTATTTTTTGTTATGTTTTTACAAGTAATGTCGATTTCATTTATACTTTCTAGATTGCCTTCATTTTCTATTGTAAAATTGTTATGTTTGAGTTCTTCAATCAATCTGATTAATATCGTGTCGTCTTTTGAAATAAATTTTTCAAGTCCTGTTATAGTAACAACAAATTCATCTGTATTGTAATAGCGAAATTTTTTGACAAAGTCATTAATAAAAACTCGTAGAAATGCGTTGTCAATTTGCATAGTTTTTATTCTTATTTTTTCTGACTTAGTTATTCTCAATTATCATTTTCTAGGCAATTCTTTTCTTTTTTGCACATTCGTTTATTGATGCACCGTTTTCTTTTAACCATTACACACTATTTACTTATATCCCATTTCATGGTTAACTTATATTGTTAAACTGGATGTATAACCGTACTTTTGTGTTATTATAAATCATCAAATGGCGATTTAATGTTCTGTAAACTTTTTTGACTTACATGGGTGTATATTTCTGTTGTCTTACTGCTCTTATGACCAGGTAATTCCTTAATATACCTTAAGTCGGTGCCGGCTTCAAGCAAGTGCGTTGCATAGGAATGCCTTAACCAGTGCAGTTTTACAGGCTTCTTTATTTCCGCCCTGGTCATTGAATTTTTTAAGACTTCCTGCAAACTCGTTTCCGAATATTGTTCCCCAATTTTCTGCCCTTCAAACAACCACACTTTTGGCCTGTACATCTTGTAGTACCGGCGTAGCTTTTCAATCAATTTGTGCAAGGCTTTCAAAGTAGCCATGGCATCATCGATATGCCGGCAGGAGTGTGTTCTGCTCCAGCGGGCATCGGGTAAGGTTTTTACCAGGCGTATCAGCTCTTCATTATACGGGAAATACAAGCCTAAACGGCTGGCATTTTTATGATATAACGGTTTTATGATAATGGTTTCCATAACAAACTGGATTCCCTTTAATCAAATTTATTTATTTTTTTCGATAACAAATGTTGTTTTTTCGAATTTTAACAATTTATTTACGTTTGGTCTGCACAACACAGGTCCAATCTGTTACCGCAATATTTTCCTCACAAAGGCAACGGTAAAGTAGCTCATCATGAACACTCCCGTGAATCCTTCCAGTGCTGAGAGGAGGCGGGTGATGCCCTGGGGATATACATCGCCGTAGCCGATGGTAAAAAATGTGATGGCGCTGTGATAAAACGACTGGGATAACATCGACAGGTGATCGGGGTTGTTTACTGCCGACTGGGTGTGCCCCAGGCCGAGAAGGTCGGTGAGGTAAAAAAGCACTCCGAACAGAAACCAGAATATGATGACGCTTACCAGCACCCGTCCCGGGGCGGTGGCATACAATCCGATTTTGTCAAATATTAGCCACTTGAATGCATAGACAGGATATTCCCAGAGGGCCGACCAGGAATTTTTGGCAACGCGTTCGTTCCGGTCTGCCAGGGCTTCGTATCTTCGGAACAGCACATAGGCCCGGTCTTCGTATGAATACCGCCCCGTGGCATTAAAATTCTGCTTCATAATCCTGAACTGCTCCGAGATTTCTCTGTCGTTTGCCTGCTCCTGCGACAGAATCATGGATGGGAGCCGATTGGCATGCCAGTCAAGGTAGATTCTTCCCGGCAGGCGCATGCCGCTGATCTTCAGGGTGCGGATGGCTACCGGAGTTTCATAGGGCGTCAGGTCGATGATGTCGCGTATTACGGTATCGGAAAGATCTACCAGGCCGGCTTCCTCCATCCGCAGGTCAACATAATCGTTCATCTGGCATGAACGGAGGGAGAGATGCTTTATGCGTGCCTTCTGGAAAGAAATTGTACCTTTTCCGAAGTCGGTGCCGTCGAGATATACTTCGGCTTCGGGATAAATGACCTGCTCGAAGGAAAACATCCCTTCGCCGACTGTCGCTTTTTTGAACAGAAATTTGCCGCTTTTCAGTTCGCTTCCTTCAAACGTTACTTCTCCGTTACCAAAACTGCTCCGGTTAAAATTGATCCGGCTTTCGTTGAATTCGGCCATGCGAAAGTCCACCTTTCCGGGCCCGAAGTCAGTGCGCTCAAAGTTGATCTCGCCGCCGCCGAACTTTGCATAATGAAAATCCACTTTCCCCTGGCCGAACCGGGCTACCTTAAACGACACCGTTCCCTGTCCGAATGAAGTATTGATAAAAGAAACGTCTCCATCGCCAAAATCGGTGTTCACAAACAATACATCCCCGTTGCCGAAACCGGTGTACCGGAAATCTTTTGTGCCGCTGTGAAATTTACTGTTTTTGAAGGATATTAGTCCTGATCCGAACTGGCAGTTGGCAAAATCTATGTTGCCGTTACGGAACAGCACATAGCTCATGTTCAGACTGCAGTCGGCAAAACGGGCTGAATTGAACGACACCAGCCCGCGGGCGAAAACGGTGGATTCGAAATCAACCGATTCCCCGCTGAACTCAGCAAAGCTGAAATCAATCCGTGCACGGCAGTTGAAAAAGGCCCTCCGGGCGGAAAACGCTTCCAGCCTTACATACGATTTGGCCTCCAGGTTCCGCAGAGCCCTGTATTCCGTCAGCGAAAACCTTTCAATGTAGCATTCGCTGAGATTGATTTCCTTTCCTTCGGAAATAAGCTGGTAAATTGCTTCTGCCGGCGCATAGCCGTAATCTTCTTCCAGGGTTTTTTCCCCTTCCGGGTCGGAATACACAATCCTTACTGTCCCGGGCCAGGTCATTCCTCCGGAAGTCCTGAACGGGGCATCAGTAATTTTTACTTCGAAATCAGTAAACTCGGTGAACATATGGCAATGGTTGTTACCGTTATGAGGCAATTGGTATTGTTATGTCGTTTCCGCTGTTTTACCTTTTTCTTTTCTCCCGGTTTCCGTATACTGGTTGAGCGCAATAAGGTTTCCTCAGGTGCGCCGGCAGACTTCCCTGAAGCTACAGAACTGGCAGAGTTTCTGCCGGCTGGTTTGTGTAAAGGGTAGGGAGGGTTCGTATATTTCGAGCAGAAGGCGCCGGAGTTTTTCTTCAAATTCGTGCATGAACGGCGAAAAATCGCTCACCGGGGTTTCGTTGCTTTTTGTTCCGGGTTCTTTTATGCCGATAGAGGGATCAAAGGTTTCGTTAAACATTTCGCGTAAAAAATAGACCGCAGGTTGTACAACTCTTCCCTCATTTGCCAGGGAATAAAGATAGCAATAAAAGAAAATCTGGAAAGCATACCGCAGGTCTTTGCCGTGTTCTGAAGTAAATAGCATATCCAGGCCGGTAATGGTTTCCTTTCTTCCTCCGGTTTTATAGTCTATGATGATGGTTTTCCCGTCATGGCTGATAATCCGGTCGGCATTTCCTCCGAGCATGAATCCTTTAACCGGCCTATTGCCGGGCAGTTCGACAAATCCGGCAAGGGACTGTTCCAGCCCGGTGAGGGTGTATGGGCAGAATGTGCGGTCGGTTTCCAGTACTTTTAGGGCATATTCTTTCAGCACATTACTGATGATGATAAACTGCCCTTCCGGCTCAACGGGCTGATCGTCCGGTACATGTTTGTAAACGTGAAGGCGCAGGGCATGGTCAACGGCATTCTGTATCTGTTCCGGGCTGACAGAGGCAAGGATTTCCTCCGTAATGAGCTGATGCCTGAAACTGCCATAGAGTTTCCGCATCGTTTCGTGAAAGAGCGTGCCGAAAATGCCCGCATCGGGTTCTTCGGTAAGTTCTTCCTCGGGTTTAACGCGGGCAATGTAGCGGAAGAAAAAGAGGAGGGGGCATTGTATGTAATCGGCCAGAGCGGACGGGGAAAAACGGCTCCCGTCGCGGGATGTGAACAGGGAAAGCCGTTGCAGTACTTCCGGCCCTTTTTCAATAACAATGGGCCTGGGCGACTGGAAGCGCACATTCATCCTGGCGGTGTTGACCGAAACCTGGCAGGGTTGTTCGTACAGAAGCTGGTAGGCAAACCGGCTCATCTTTCCCGAATCGGGCCCGGAAGCGGAAGTGTTCCAGAGGATTTCCGCTTTGCGGGCACGCTGGAGAAGGCGGTAAAAGTAGTAGGCATACACAGCATCCTGATGTTCGGCTGTTGGCATGCCAAATCCGTATCGCAGGTTCTGCGGGATAAAGGATGAAGGCTGGGACGTGCGCGGAAGCACCCCTTCATTGGCCGGAAGGATGATGACGTTTTCAAAGTCGAGATTTCTTGTTTCCAGCAGTCCGAGAATCTGCAGGCCCTGAAGGGGTTCGCCCGAAAGGGGTACGTGCAGATTTTGCAGAACGTTTCTCAGCATCCGCATATAGGTTTCGGGAAGCAAGGTGCCGGCTGTTTCCGGAAGAAGGTCTTCCAGGTGTTGAAGGGCAAGATATACCGTAAGAATGGTTTCGCATTCGATGGTCCGGAGCGGATTGGCGGTTTCCCCGGACATGTTTTCCCGGTAAAACTGCACCAGAATGTCGCGCAACCTGGAGGGCAGGGTTCGCATATCGGCCACCGGGGTAAAGATGGTCTTCATGCGGCTGGTCTGGCAAAGCAGTTCTGCCGGCACCCTGATCATCTTCAGTGTGGTAATCTTCTTCAGCGCTTCTTTTTTTTCATCTTTCAGGCTGTCGAGCAGGGGATGATGGAGCAGGGACAATACGTGGCGATAATAATAACAGGGTTTTCCTTTATGGTCTTTGCCATTTTTCTGAAGCTCGAGCCACTGAAAAAGGAAAGTGTACACCTGCGATTCCCTCACCGGAAATCCGATGCTCACGTTGTAGGCATTGCATTGTTCGGGAAGGGTTTGAAGCAGGGGAATCAGCAGGTTTTCATCAGCCAGTACGATGGCGGTGGACAGAGGGGTATTGCTCCCTTCCAGCATGGCAGAGGCCGAACGTCCTGCAGAGGCGGCCAGTCCGGTGGAGGAGGGAAGTCCCGTAATCTGCACTTCCGGCCGGGAAGTGGCGAAGTCAGAATGCGGCATGAAATCATCGGGGGAGGGAAATTCTTTCCTGTTTTTTCTGAGGAAAAAACCGGCTTCATGCCATGTGTTGTCCATGTACCATGGATCCGTATCCCAGTAGAAGGAGGCTTTTCCTTCCGCCTTAAGGATGCGGAACAGCTCCCTTTCGCAGGCATTCAGAGCATTAAAGCCGGTGAAGCAGTAATGGCCGGGCAGAAAGGTTTCAATTCCCGAGGTTTTGAGTTTTGCTATCGCCTCGCGCGAATTCATTCCTTCGTAGGCAACTCCTGCGGCAGTAAGATTTTCTCTGAAACGCAGGTAGAGGGGATGCAGTTTGTTCCAGAAGGCAAGGAACTTTTCTTTTTCATCAGAATTTCTGGCTGAAATCAGGTGTTTCCAGAAGGCCCTCACTCCCTGGTACGGATCTTCCTCCGGCTGAAAGAGTTGCTCAATTTCTTTGATGTCGGTAAGGTTGCGGAACAGCTGACCGGCATCTACCAGGTATTTATCGGTATCGTCAAAGTCGTGCAGGAGGGTTTCCCCCCAGGCAACAAATTCATCAATGGTTTCGGCATGGTTTTCAAAAACCTGTTGATAGGCATCGTACAAACGGAAAAGGAGAGGAAGGGTTTCCGGGACGATATAGCCCGTGATGCGACTGAACAGCTCGCTGATGGTAAAACTTTCCGGCATCAGCAGGGGTCTGTCAATCATCTCGCCGAGGTGCTTGCGGAAAAAGAAAACCGATCGCCGGTTGGGAAAGACAAGGACCACGTCACCGTTCGCATGGTGGCGGTATATGTGGTCGGCTACTTCTCTGAGAAAAGGTTGGAGCATATCAACGATTCTGATGTTGGTCAATAACGGATTTTTTTTCGTACAAGCGTCCCTGCCAGGTTTGTTTTTCCTCGAGCAGGCGTTCAAACCGGCGCTGAATTTCGTCGTACCGTACGGCGCCCCAGCCCGGGTTGACAAGAAAGCGGGGAGGCACCTCGGAGGCAATGCGCTCGATCACTATGTCCGGATTCAGCCGTTCGGCAAGCTGAACCATCAGGTGCAGGTATTCCTCAAGGGGAGGCAGGTAGAGGGAGTATGCATGCCTTCGGTACTCTTCGGCCAGTTTGGTATTTTCAAAAACCTGAAGCTGGTGGAATTTCACCGTATCGAGCGGAAGGTCAGCAATAATGCTGATATCCTGCAGTATGGTGTGGTTATTTTCGCCCGGAAGGCCGATGATAAAATGGGCTCCGGCAGGCAGGCCTCTTTGCCGGGTGAGGTCAAGGGCCTTCAGTGCGTCGCTGAACGTATGCCGGCGGTTAACCCTCAGCAGGGTTTCATCGCGCACCGATTCGATTCCGTATTCAACAGCCACATAGTATTTTTCTGCCAGGGAGGCCAGGTAGTCGAGTACGCCGGCATCAACACAATCGGGCCGGGTGCTGATGATAAGCCCGATGACCCCTTCACAGGACAGGGCCTCTTCATACAGTTGCTTAAGCCGGGGTAGAGGCGCGTAGGTATTGGAAAAGGTCTGAAAGTAGGCCAGGTACTTTCCTGCCCTGCGGTAGCGGAAACGGTGAAAACGGATTCCCTCGCTGATTTGCTGTTTGACGGGAAGTGCGGGCCGGCAGTAGGAAGGGTTGAAGGCGTCGTTGTTGCAGAAGGTACATCCTCCGGTACCTTTACTGCCATCGCGGTTAGGACAGGTGAGTCCGGCATCAACCGACACTTTCTGCACCCTTCCGCCAAACAGCTTCCGGAAATAGTCGGGGTAGGCATTAAAGCGCCTTTCGGTGCCCCAGGGATATGTGGTTACCGCTTTCATAGGGCTATCCGTTCTTTCCGGTTCAGGAGAGGGTACCAGACAATGCCCCGGGGAGACGGAAATCCGGCCCCTGCCAGCAGATTCATGTATTCCTTTACCTGCCGGGTATGGGAAGCGCTGGTTTCTTCGCCAAATTTGTAGTCAATAACAACGGTTTCTTTTCCGTTGGCCACGATTCTGTCGGGACGCCTGGTTTCTCCTCCGGGAAGCAGGATGTCATTTTCGGTGTATATTCTCCAAGCGCCGGTGAAATATTCTGCCATTTCGGGGTCGGCCAGCATCGATGTTATGCGGTGTTTCAATTCCGGGGCTTCCCGTTTTGCTATTTTCCCTTCCATAACCGCCTTTTGCACCACCGTACCGGCATCCTCTGCATGCCGGATTCCGGCCAGAAGGGCATGCATCAGTTTTCCTTCATCGCGTGCCGTGTGGACAGGTTCGCCCTGTTCGGAGAAATACTCTGATGCATTTTTCTTTACCAGAAGAGGGAACCGGTTGGTAAAGAGGCTTCCTTTTTCCTGCAAGGGCAAAGCTTCTTCTTCTGAGGCGGGTGTTGTTCTGCGCTCAGGAAAGGAGCCCCTGAAGAAGATGGTTCTTCCTTCTTCCTCCCGTTTCTGCAGTGAGGTGCCATCCAGGAGGTCGCAGACGTCGAGGATTAGTTTCCGCGCATGATAATACCTGCTTTCTTTGTCGGAAATAACAACAAGGCCTTCGCGGGCGCGGGTAAATGCAACGTACAGCAGGTTGAGGTTGTCCACATACGTCTGCATTTTTTCGGTGAAATATGCTTCCCTGAAATCGGTTTGTGCAAGCTGTTTGCTGTAGCGTACAGGAAACCAGGTGCCTTCTTCGCCTCCGACAAGGTTTTGATGTATCCACAGAAAGGTGGTCTGGGTTGGATTATGGTCGAGATTCCAGACAGGGTCAGGCAGGATAACAACCGGGAATTCGAGGCCTTTGGCTTTGTGGATGGTCATAATCCGCACAGCATTTGATTTTTCGGGGATGGTGAGCGAGAGTTCATCCGCCTTTTTGTCCCAGAAATCAAGAAAACCGTACACATCAGAAATCCCTTTCCTCACAGCTGTATTCACCTGATCCATGAAGGCGTGCAGGTAGGGTTCCTGTTGTTCTTTCCGGTCAAGGCCGAAGAGGGAAGCAAGCCGGCCGCAGAGAATCTGCAGGGGCAGTTTTTTCAGTTCGGCTGTCTGACTTACAAACTCCGGCGGCAGAAAGCTTTCTGCGGTTTCTCTGGTGAAGGTAACGGGCGGATACTTTTTCCCGCCGGGAAGTTCCATGCCCAGGTAAAGGAACAACTCATTGAGCAGGTTGAGGTTGTTCAGCTGGTCATCCGGATTTTTCAGGTAGCGCAGAAGACTGCACAGGACCCGCACCACCGGCGACTGGCTGAGCAGAATGGCTTCCTCGGTAATGATGCCGGGCGGTGCAGTACCCGGCCCGTAGCTGGCAGGGTTCAGAAGCCAGGAGGCCGCCGCTTCGGCTTCATCTTTCGTCCGTACAAGAATCGCAATGTCTTCAGGCCGGTATCCTGCGGAAAACAGTTCGTTTATGGTCTGCACCAGCCTCAGGGGAGTGCGCGATTCTTCCTCCCTAACATCAAAGATTTCCATCCTCACAAATCCTGTTGTCTGCATCTTCTCTTCAGCTACCTTCTGCCGGCAATCCCGGTAAGCTTCGGCCATGAATTTTACCAGATCATCATCAGGGGGCAGACCGGTTTCCTCACAGAATTTGTTTTTAAGGCACTCCATTGCCCCGGTGAAGAAATCGTTGTTGAATTCTACAATGTTTCTGACACTGCGCCTGTTTACCGGAAGGAATTCCGTTTTACTGCGGCCGGGAAAGTTCCGTGCGATTTCCCGCGCCAGAATACGCCAGTCGCTGTTTCTCCAGCGGTAAATGGACTGTTTTACATCGCCTACCACCAGGCTGGTCTTTCCCTCACCCAGGCTGTTGGCAATAAGCGGCCTGAAATTGTTCCATTGCAGGGCAGAGGTGTCCTGGAATTCGTCGATCATATAGTACAGCCAGGTGTTTCCTGCCCGCTCGTAGATAAAAGGAGCGTCATTTCTTCCTATCAGCTGATGGAGAATTTTATGGGTATCAGAAAGCAGATGCAGGTTTTGTTCGGCAAGGTACTCGTGCAGAAGTTCCGCAAGGTCGGATAAGATGGCCCATACGTAAAAATTCCGTGTGAGCGTTTGAATGGTATAAAGTTCCCTCAGGGTTTCAATGCTTTGTTCAAGCAACTGCAGCATGCCGGCATCCATGGCCTGCCTGATCAGATCTTTCTTTTCCGAGGTTTTTGAAAACCATTTTGTTTCGTCAGTGCGGGCAGATAGGATAGTTTCGGAGGGTTCCGCTATCGTTCCTGCGGATAGTCGTTCAAAGTAGGCCATTACCGACCGTGATTTTCCGGCGAAATCATTCACGTTCAGACCAAACCGGCCGGCAATCTCACATGCCCGTTTGCCTGTTGCGATCAGGTTTTCTTTCAGTTTTTTTTCTTTTCCAAACAGCAAGCCCTGCCATTGTTCGCGTTGTTCGTCAGAAAAGCTCTGCTGTGCCGGCGCCAGCGCTCCGGGATACGATTCCCGGAGGATCTCTTTGCCCAGCAGGCTGACTTCATTGTGTACATTCCAGGAGCTTCCCTGCCGGATCCGGTCGAGCGTATAATTCACCAGCCAGTCCTGCAGAAAGGGATGTTCGTTCAGGTGAAAAAACAACTGATCGATGGTTTCTTCCAGAACCATTTTATCATCGAGGATAAGCTCCCTGTAGAAAGGTATTCCTGCCTCCCGTGCAAAGCTTTTAAGGATCCGCTGAAAAAAACTGTCGATGGTGGTTACGGTAAAACGGCTGAAATTATGGAGCAGGATGCGGAGAATGCGCGATGCTTTTTCTTTCATCTCACCGGGTTGCACTATGCCATCGTCAATCAGTCGCCGGGCAAGACTTGTGCTCTCTCCGGCGGCCATCTGGCGAAGTTCTTCGAGAATCCGGTTCCTCATCTCTTCCGTGGCCTTGTTGGTAAAGGTTACTGCCAGAACGTGCCGGTAATCATCCGGCCTTGAAAAAAGAATCCGGAGGTATTCGTAAGTGAGTTGCCAGGTTTTTCCTGAACCGGCCGAGGCTTTGTAAATGATAATTTCTGACATGACGTTTGCTGGATGAATGGATAAAATTAAACGAATTCCCTTCAACATGCTCCTGACTTTTTTCCACAATCTTTATGTATTTTTACCCGATGGCCTGTGATCAGCCTTTTTTCTGTGTTCAGTCAGCAAAAAAACGCTGTGCAATGAGGATGGGAATTTTGATGATTTGCCTTGTGTTTCCGGCATTCCGGACTGTTTCCGTTCTGGCAGGGACTGTAAGGCCTGATTCCCTTTCTTCTGCGCACAGAAGAATGGTTCCGCCTCCCGATACGGTCTTTCTGGTTCCCGATTCATTGAGGAAACAAAAAGCCGATTTGTTTTTTCAAAAACTCGAGGAGAAAGCCGCCCGGCTATACTGGGCTAAAGTCATCCACAACATTGTGGTGATTCCCTCCAACCGGAAGCCTTTGCGTGATACCCTGCAGACGGAGCAGGGCATTCTTGCCTACCAGGAATATGAAGGAAGAATTGTGCGGAACATTCAGTTCAAAAAGCTTGAAATCTTTGGCCCGACGGTTACGGATACTTCTGCTGTACCGCAAAACTGGATTGAACGCGGAATAAACCGCATGCACTTTTATACTTCCGACCGGGTTCTGATGAATCACATGCTGATACAGCCAGGAGCCGAAGTGAAAGCCGATGTGATTGCCGATAATGAGCGGTTACTGCGTGAAATTCCGTCGGTTGAAGATGCGCGTATTTACCTCAGGCCGGTTGGAACCGACAGCGTGGATGTTTTCGTGGTAACCAAAGATGTACTTGCCAAAGCTTTTTCGCTTGAATTGAGTGATGCACAGAAAGGAAAACTGCGGGTGTGGGACCAGAATTTTCTGGGCACCGGATACGAGCTGGATCACATTCTGCGATGGGATCCGGACCATGCGCCTGTGGTAGGATATGAAGGACTGCTGAGAGTGAAAAATATTATGGGATCCTTTACTGATGCCCGGCTGAACTATGTGACCGGTTATCGCGAGAACCTCTGGAACCTGAATATAAGCCGCGATTTTTATACGTCCGGTGTACGGTATGCCGGAGGTATGGAATGGACGCAGGGAAGCATTCTGCAAACAGCGTGGATTCATGACTCCCTTGTCTGGCCGGTTCCCATTGGCCGCAAAACCTATTCAATGTGGGCAGGCAGGGCTTTCCCCGTGCAAACCCAGAACTGGTTCACACGAAACAGGAACAACATCGTCCTTGCAGGAAGCCTCAGCAGGGATGCATTCTATGAGCGTCCCGATGAGGTGGCTCCCAATGTGCTCTATCCATACCAGAACAAAACGCTTCTGATGGGTTCCCTTTCCTTTTCAGCCCAGGATTTTTACCGGACCAACCTGGTGTACAGCTTCGGCCGGACAGAAGATATTCCTTTTGGTTCCCTGCTCAATATTCTGGGCGGAGTGGAATGGAATGAGTATTATACCCGGCTCTATTCAGGTTTTTCCTTTTCAAAAGGTTATTATGTGGGCCGCCTGGCGTATGTATATACAAAACTGGAACTGGGCGGCTTTCTGCATCAGGGCCAGCTCGAGCAGGGCATATTCCGTTACGATATCAACGCCTTTACCAACCTGATCGTTTTTAACCGCTTTTATTTCAGGCATTTCTTCAAACTGAACTACACCCTTGGCATCAACCGGTTTGATGATGAATTCCTTTACATCAGGGAACCCGAAGGCCTGACGGGTTTCGACAACCGCCTCGTCCGGGGTAAGAAACGGCTGATGCTGAAAGGAGAATCGGTTTTGTTTACCCCCTGGTACGTGCTGGGTTTTCGTCCTGCTTTCTATGGTTTCCTCGATGCCGGATGGATTGGGGACGAAGCACAGTTCGTTCTGTATGATCCCTTTTATGCAGGAACCGGTTTCGGCATCCGCATCCGAAATGAACGCCTGGTTTTCGACACGTTTCAGGCAGGAATGATCTTCTATCCGGAAAAACTTCCCGGAATGAATTCTGCTATGTTTGTTTTCGGAACCATGGCCCGTCTGAGGTTCCCTAACTTTTTTGTCCGCAAGCCGGATATTATATCATTTCAGTAAGAAATTACCTTTTTTATGTATCTTTGTCCTCTTTTACTGATCCTATGTTTAACCTTTAAACCGATGTAAAATATGGCAGTTTTAGTAGGAAAAAAGGCTCCTAAATTCAAGGCGCCGGCTGTTATCAACGGCAATGAAATTGTACAGGATTTTTCCCTTGATCAGTACCTTGGGAAGAAATACGTGGTTTTCTTCTTTTATCCGGCTGATTTCACTTTTGTATGTCCCACTGAAATTCTTGCTTTTCAGGAGAAGATCAGGGAATTTGAAGTTAGGAATACAGTGGTTGTAGGGTGTTCGACCGATTCGGAATTTTCGCACTGGAAATGGCTGCAGACCGACGTGAAAGACGGAGGTATAAAGGGAGTAAAGTTCCCGCTGGTAGCCGATTTAGCGAAGACCATTGCAGAGAATTACGATGTTCTGGCCGGAACCTATGATTACAATGAAGAAGGAGAAGCTGTTTTTCATGGCACTCCGCAGGCCTACCGGGGGCTGTTCCTTATTGACAGGGAAGGTATTGTGCGGCACCAGGTGGTCAATGACATGCCTCTGGGAAGGAGTGTGGAAGAAACCCTTCGGATGGTGGATGCGTTGCAGTATTTCGAAGAGCATGGGGAAGTATGCCCGGCCGACTGGCATAAAGGACAAAAGGCTCTGAAGGCAACACAGGAAGGCATTAAGGAGTTTCTGGCCAACAAAATGAACTGAGTATTTCCCGAAAAAAAAAAGCCGGAAGAAGTTCCGGCTTTTTAATTATAAGCGAAAAAAGGGGCTGTACACTTAGCTTACATTCCTCTTCAATAAATCACGGATTTCAGCCAGGAGAACTTCTTCTTTTGAGGGAGCAGGAGGAGCAGGAGATGGTGCTGTATCCTGCTTCCTGTTAAGCCGGTTCATGGCCTTTATAACCATAAAAATGGCTACAGCTACGATCAGAAAATCAAAGGTAACCTGAAGAAAATTACCGTAATTCATGGTAACGGCCGGGTTAGCCCCTTCAGCCGCTTTCAGGGTGATTCTCAGATCGGTAAAGTTAACCCCGCCGATCAGCAAACCCAGAGGAGGCATGATCACATCGCTTACCAGCGAACTGACAATTTTACCAAAAGCCGCTCCGATAATGATACCTACGGCCATGTCAACAACATTCCCTTTCAGGGCAAAGGCTTTAAATTCATCAACAAGTTTCATGGGATATGGATTTTAAGGTAATTGGTTACTATATTACAAAAAAACATTCGTTCCTGTACCCGCAGGATAAAAAAAGTACTGGCCGTCATCTTGCGCCTGTTGTATGGTTTTATTTGTTGCGGTTTTGTTTCCCGGCCCGAAACTAATGATTCTTTTTTACGCTTCGTTTGTAAAGGGGTAAGGATGCGGACCGGGCGATAGCTTCGGCTGTCAGTTCCCCTTCTCTCGTGAAAGGCCATACAAAAAGCGCCTGCAGGGGATGATCTTTTCTGATTTCTGAAATTGCCTCCATAACGAGGTTCCTTACAATCCCTTTCCTTCTGTATTCTTCCAGTACCAGAGCGGAACAAAGGTAGAGTGCGTCATATTCAGCGTTTTCCGGAGTCAGGTTGAACAGCTCCTTTTCCGATATTTCTTCCTTCAGAAACCTGTGCATCAGCCGGAGTGTGGTTGGAATCAGCAGAACCCATGCCACCGGACCGTTTTCGTCGCTGTATTCCGAAATGGTGCGGGGATGAATTTTCCGCAGACGCGCCATGATTTCTTCGTTCACATTCAGCTGGCTGGGATCGTTCCGCACGGCAAATGTTGCATCAGCAAGCCTGATCAATCTTTCAAAATTTGATGCAGTCATTGTTTTTGTTTTTATAAGAGCCGTTCATTTTTTTAGCGGCAGGCGTTCGTTCTGTTCAGGGAAAACTCTTGATCCCTTGAGAACAACGGGTATCTGCAGGGGTCCGTCGTGCGGGCGTATCATGACCAGCTGGCTTGCAATTCCTTTTTCTGTTTCCGTAAAAACTTCTGCTGTGGTGGCAACGTCGGCATAGCCCTTAACGTTCAGCGTAAGGGTAAGGTTTTCTGCGGAAAAGGAATAGCTGTCGAGTGAGCTGGTTGAATAGGCTCTCACGATTCTCAGGGCGCTGTCGGAGGTTAGCGGGATGACATTCCATGGGTTGATGGCCTTACGGATGCCGGCCATAATCATTTCCCAGTTTTCGGGCCGGATCCGGTATATATAGTCAGTTTCGTGGGTAAACAGCACGGCCGGTGCTTTTGCGTCCAGTGCGCGCCTGAGCTGTCGTACGGCCCGTTCAACCGTGGCTTCCACGTTATTGTCGGGCGCCCATTCATATCCGGCATCGTCACGTATTTCCGTGAAGCAGTTAAACAGTTTGCAGCCATTGATGGTGACAAAATCGGCATAATAAACAGGGCGGTTTCCCCTGAGGGCCGGATTGCTGGTGCAGGTTCCGGGAGGTTCATGTTTCCGGAACGGCCCGCATACCAGCCATGGCACCGAATCGGCATACGGCAGATTGACGGGATGCCCCAGGGCAAGGTATTCGATGCCCCAGCGTTCGCTGATGAAAGGAAAGTTGTTTTCAGCCATTTCGTAAAAATGGGCTATCAGGTACTTCGACATGGGCAGTGGCTGATTCTTCTTCCACCACTGGTCAGCAGCTTCCAGTCCGGCGATGGCTTCTTCCTCGCTCCATGGTTTGCTCCTGTGGTGGTCGAAGTAAATGAATTCATCATACCAGGTAGCTCTTAAACGGAAGGCTGTCGTGTCGTACCAGAAAGGGTAATCGTCGGCATTGCCTGTTTTCAGGTATCCATCCGCACGTTGATTGCTCCGGTTGGGCCTGCCGAAAGCATGGGGAGCAGCCGTAGCATCGCCGGAGAGGAGGTAGGATCGAAGTTCATTCACGGCGGCAGGAGTAAGGTTGTAAATAAACAATCCCAGCCATGGTTTAAAACCGTATTTTGCCGAAACGCCGACCCAGTAAAGAGGAGTCTGATGCCAGATTTCGCCCCTGCCGGCCACATCATCAACACGCATGGTCACCAGCGGGGGAAGGCAGTGCATTACAAAAGGCTTCCGGGCTGCCCAAACGATGGAACGCCAGAAAAGATCGTCCATACCGCCCAGGGGACCGGAAACGTAAGTGCTCATCCAGTCTGCTGTGCTCCACCAGACGCGCCGCGATGCACCTTTTTCATCAATCTGCAGGACGGGAACTCCTCCGGCTTCCAGCAAAACTTCACCCTGACGGGAATTTTTACGGGGAAGTTTCATTTTTCCCGTAAAGGCAAATGTTCCGGGCACAGTATGCTGTTGCGTAATATAATGCTGTTGTACAAAGCGGACTTCCGCCGCCGAATCTCCACGATTCCCATGAACCGGACTTTCAAATGCCATTAATCCGGTTTCATTCACCATCAGTTCTTTTTCAAATTTTTTCCAGTGTTTCTGCCGTTTGAAAATATTTGAATGACCCAGAATAACGAGGGCTGTAGCAGAGCTTACCGATGGTTTTTCACGGTCTGCGTCGATGGTCCGGAACGGCACACCCAGATGTTCGAGCCACGGAATGATGCAGGTGGTCACCTGCTTTGCGTCAGGCGAAGTTCCCCGGAAGAGCACCAGCACATTGCTCTCCTGCGCTTTTACCGGATACGGGAGGAAAAGCAGTAAAATCGCAAGCCGAAAAAAGTTTTTTTTCATATCTGTGGTTTGGCATACTCAAAGATATGTATTTTTGGAGCTTATGGTATATGTTCTTCCAATGATGCATGCGTTTATTCAGCGGATTGCTTTATTTGCCTGCTGTTTCTGGCCGGCCCTGGTTTTATATGCTCAGGATCATCCTGTGAATCGCGGGCAGTATATTGTTCATGTATCCCCGTTGCAGGAAGAAATGCATATCGATGGAATTCCCGATGAGCCGGCATGGGAGAAGGCAGAACCTGCCTCCCGCTTCCATCGGGTTTTGCCGACGGATACCGGTTATGCGGCCGCCCAGACAGAAGTCAGGCTGCTGGCCGATGAGAATTTTCTGTACATAGGCGTCATCTGCTTCGATCCTCTGCCGGGCCCGAGGCCGGTTGAATCCCTGCGTCGTGATTTTGCTTTCGGCAACAACGACAATTTTATTGCTTTCATCGATCCATACAATGATCAGACCAACGGGTTTGCCTTTGGGGTTTCGGCCGCAGGTGCCCAATGGGATGGTATTCAGGCAAACGGCGGGTTTGTATCGCTTGAATGGGACACCAAGTGGAAATCGGCTGTAAAAAACTATACCGACCGCTGGACGGCTGAGATGGCCATTCCATTCCGAAGCATCCGTTACATTAAGGGGGATACCGTATGGGGCATTAATTTCAGCCGGCTCGATCTGAAAACCAACGAAAAGTCAACATGGGCTCCTGTGCCCAGGCAGTTTCAGACAGCCAACCTTGCCTATACGGGTACCCTGGTATGGCCTGCAAGCCTTCCTGCCCCGGGAATCAGGTTCTCGCTGATTCCGTACGCACTGGTTAAAGCTTCATCTGACAGGGAAGCCGGAAAACCAACGTCTTACAGTGTGCAGGCCGGGGCTGATGCCAAGCTGATGCTCTCAACCTCGCTGAACCTTGATATTACGATAAATCCCGACTTCTCGCAGGTGGAAGTGGATCAACAGCGAACCAACCTCGACCGGTTTGAACTGTTTTTCCCCGAAAAGCGGCAGTTCTTTCTCGAAAACAGCGACATTTTCGCCAGCCTGGGCGAAGAAAAGGTTCGTCCTTTCTTTTCCCGTCGCATTGGCCTTGAAAATCCGATTGCCGGAGGAATGCGCCTCAGCGGAAAGCTTTCGGAAAACTGGAGGCTTGGCCTTATGGATATTCAGACTGTGGCCCGGGATGAGTTTGCCGGAGCCAATTTCGGCGTGGCGGTGCTGCAGCGCAAACTGTTCAGCCGGTCCAATATTACCGCGTTTGTTATCAACCGGGAAGTAACTGACAGGCCAACTGATTCATCGTTTACAGGCAATTCATTTAACCGGGTTGGCGGCCTGGAATACAATCTTGCCAGTGCCGACCACCGATGGACTGGTAAGGCGTACTATCATCACTCCCTCTATTCCGGGGCCAACTCTGAAAGCGGAGCTGCTTCGGCAAGCCTTACCTTTGAAAACCAGTTTGTCAAAGCTACTCTGGCCCAAACCTGGGTTGGCAGGGATTATCTTGCCGAAGTCGGCTATGTACAGCGCACAGGATACTATCTGCTCAACCCTTCCCTGCAGTATAAGTTCTTTCCTCCGGGTGGACGTGTGGCTAACCATGGTTTCATCCTTGCACCGGTTGTATACTTTACTCCTTCCTTTTCCGTTTCTGACAGAAACCTGCAGGCAAAGTACTTTGTGGAAATGATGAACAAACAGTTGTTTTATCTGCAGGTGAATGATATGTATATCCGTCTTCAGGCACCGTTTGATCCTACCCACACCGGCGGCGACAGCCTGGCAACGGGCTCTTCCTATCACTGGAATGAGGTGTCAGCCGGATATTCCTCCGATTTGCGCAAACCCCTCAATGCGGTTTTATCGGTTCTTTACGGAGGGTTCTACAACGGTTCCCGGTTCTCGGTCGAAGGACAGCTGAATTTCCGCATTCAGCCCTATGCCAGGCTGGCTATGACCGGCGCATTCAACAGTATCGTCCTCCCGGCGCCCTATAACAGCGCCAATCTCCTTCTCCTTGGTCCGAAAGTGGATATTACGTTTACCGACAAGCTTTTTCTTACAACCTTTTTACAGTATAATAATCAGATTGATAACCTGAACCTGAATATTCGTTTCCAGTACCGTTTTGCTCCGGTGAGCGATTTTTATCTTGTATATACCGACAACACCTGGCCTGAAAACTTCAGAAACAAAAGCAGGGGCGTGGTGGCAAAACTGTCGTACTGGTTTAACTGAACTCCTGAATCAGGGCACATTTTTCCCGGGTCTGGTAAACAAGCTGTCTTCCAGCCAGGCAATTTCTTTCATAAGGGAATCTCTTTCCTTCTGGTCGGCAGAACCTTTCACCATCTGCTGAATAGATGATCAAACCTGATGCGGACCGGACCGATTCCTTCCGCGTACCTGCCTATGCTTTTTCCTGCCAAAAGTTTATTTTTACTCCTGCAAAAATCATCAATCCCCTGCGAAATGCGCCTGGCAGTATTCATCTTCCTGACAGTGGTTTATCCCTTCCAGCTTCTCAGGCCGGAATCACACAGGGAACACATGAATTACCGCGATTCGGTTGATGTGATCCGGTATTCCGTTCATCTTACCTTCCGGAATTTGCAGGATCAAAAACTGGAAGGCTTTACCGTCATTCACTGTATCTATCCCGGAGGCAATCAGGGGACGTTTGCCTTTGACCTGGCCGGACTGAAAGTGGATTCAGTGGCATCTCCGGTGCTGAAAAATGTGCAGTTCTTCCAGGAAGGAGAGACCATCCGCGGTACCTTTGCAGGGAAGCTGACTCCGGCCGATACGGTTACGTTGATCATTTACTACCAGGGAACGCCTTTAAGGGACAAGCGCTGGGGCGGTTTTTTCTTTGCCGGTGATGAAGCCTTCAATTACGGAATTGGCATGGATGCTGTACCTCCCAACTTCGGGCGGGTGTGGTTCCCGTGCATTGATAATTTTACCGACCGGGCAACCTATACCTTTCATGTAACAGTTCCGTCAGGATACACGGCAGTTTGTAACGGAACCTTGTGCGGAATCAAAGAATCCGAACCCGGCTATACGACATGGGTGTGGGAAATGAAGCAGCCCATTCCTACGTACCTTGCTTCGGTGGCTGTGGGCCGCTACATCAGGCTGGAAGGTTCTTACCAGGGCCTTCAGCGCAGCATACCCTGGCAAATTTATTGCCTTCCCGAAGACAGTTTAAAAACAGCCAGGTCGTTTCAAAACCTTACCCGATGGATGCAGATTTTTGAAACCCGCTTTACCCCCTATGCCTGGGACAGAATTGGCTATGTGATTGTCCCCTTTAACCACGGCGCCATGGAACATGCTACCAACATTACTCTGGCCCGTAATACAGTGGACGGCACCACTCAGTTCGAAACCCTCTATGCACACGAATTATCCCATCACTGGTTCGGCAATCTGGTAACCTGTGCCTCCGAAGCCGACATGTGGCTCAACGAAGGCTGGGCCAGCTATTGCGAGGCCATTGTAACAGAAGGCCTGTACGGGAAGCAGGCATTTCGCGATTACGTCCGCAAAAACCAGCTGGAGGTGCTTGTGGCTACCCACGTTGCTGACGGAGGGTATTTTCCCGTCTATGGCATACCTCATTCCCTAACCTACGGAAGCACAGTTTACGACAAAGGTTCCCTTGTGGTGCATAACCTGAGGGGATATCTGGGTGACAGTCTGTTCTTTGATGCGGTAAAAAAATACCTGACCCGGTATGCCTTCCGGAATTGTTCGGTGCATGAATTTGAGCAATTTCTTTCCAGGGAAACCCGGACGGATCTGAAATCTTTCTTTCAGTTCTGGGTGTACGGAAAAGGATTCAATGACCTGGAAATAGACTCTGTGCGCACCAGCTGGCAGGATGGCCGCTGGAGGGTGAGCGTTCTGATAAATCAAAGGTTGCGGGGTACATACATTCCCCAGGAATCGGTCAAAACAGAAATCGGGGTGCTTGACAGCCTCTGGAAAATGCATGTTTATCAGGTAAAATGGACGGGTAATCCCGGCCTCCTGTCACTTGACCTTCCGTTTCGCCCGCTGAGCATAATACTCGATCCGGATGAAAAGACCGCCGATGCCTCTGTTGAAGAAACGAAAATCATTGAAGGAGGCGGGGATCACTTTTTCAGGGCTTCTTACTTTTCGGCCTTTAACCATATGTCACCCGATTCTGCCTGGGTGCGTGCAGAACAGCATTTTCTTCCTCCTTCGGGCCGCATCCAGAAACAGCGGAATATCAGGCTTTCTTCAGAACGATACTGGCGGATCAGCGTGGTATGTTCTCCTTATCAGAACCTTACCGGCAGGTTCTTTTTTACCAGGAGCATCAGTGAAATGCCTGAAGGAACCACCACCGATGCCCTGGTTTTGCTGTACCGAAAAGACCGAAGGGATAGCTGGCAGGTTCTTCCGGCCCAGCTCAACGGAAATGAACAGGAAGGATTTCTTGAAACAACGCCCCTGCGAAATGGTTATTACTGCATAGGGGTAAAACGATAGGAAATATTGTTGAGAGGTTCCTGAAATTCGGGCACGCGGCTTCAGAGGCCAAGAAGATCCATTAATCCGTTAATGAAAGTGAGCGGGTGAGCAGGATTTCCGGGTACGTACAGGTCGATCCGGTGGCTTTCAGGGAAGCTCCTGTCAACGGCAGGGCTGTCAGCAAAAATGCCTCCGCTGATAGCATCGGTACCCACCAGAATGATCATCTTCGGATCAGGCACAGCATCATAGGTCATCTGAAGGGCTGTTGCCATGTTTTTGCTCACAGGCCCTGTAATTACAATTCCGTCTGCATGACGGGGTGAAGCAACGAATTCAATTCCATACCTGCCCATATCAAAATTCACATTGCCGGCTGCATTCAGTTCCATCTCGCCCGAATTGTCGCCTCCGGCAGAAACCTGTCTCAATTTAAGTGATCCATGGAACAGGTTTCTGATTTCCGGTCGGATTTCGTGCTCCGCCAGTCTTACCGGCTGATCGGCCCCGGGCCGGATGATTAAATCTTCCCTGCGGTTGGCGGCAATGCGGTAATCGTTGGTAAACCGGATTTTGTCGGGCAGGGCTAAGGCACACTCATTGCAGAAAACGCACCGGCCAAGATCAATGCAACCTTTCGCCGGATCAATGGCTCCCGTAGGGCAAATTGCTGCTGCCTGACGCTTTTCTTCGTCTGTTATATCGTTTGCAATAACGGGGCGGCCCCTGAACCTTTCAGCCACTTTCTGGGTTCTCAGGTCTTTTACATATTGGATCCCGTGACTTTTCAGAATCTTGATTTCTTTCAGCATGGCGCTTTCTTTTCAAAAGGTTTATAAATCATGCCCGCAGTAGGAAAGATTATAGCTTTTATTGCACAGGGGGAAGTCGGATATTTCCTGGTTTCGTACTGCAAGGGCAAGTGCCATCCAGTTGTGGAAAGAGGCATCCTTGATTTTGTAATGCTGAAGCTTTCCCTCTGCATTCGTCACGGCGGTATGACAGATTTCGCCTCTCCATCCTTCGGTCAGGGAAATAGCAAACGTCGAAGGCCGAAGCTTGCTGTGGTAAGAAGGCATGGGAACATCAGCCTTGTTTTCTTTCCATCTGGCCACGAGGTTTTGGATTATCCTGATGGATTCATCCACTTCCTTTTTGCGCTGGAGAGCACGTGCCAGAACATCACCGGAAGTCTGAACAACCGGTTGCACCGGGAAATTTCTGTAAAACTGAAACGGATGGGATATTCTGACGTCCCTGAATAAGCCTGAGGAACGGGCTGCCATCCCGACAAGGCCCAGTTTCAGTGCCTGTTCCCTGGTAACAATACCGATATCCTCAAAACGTGCCAGAAGGCTGGGAAGAGTAAAGATCCGATCAGCCATTTCGGCATACCGCCTTCCGGTGTCGTCCAGCAATTTCAGAATACTTTCGGCAACTTCTTCTGTAAAGGGAAAGTTTGATCCACCCGGTCGTATCAGGCTTTTCCCGAACCGGTTGCCGCACCAAAACTGTGTGGTATTTATAACAGTTGTTCTCAGGGCTTCACACACCACCTGCCCCAGTTGATAGGCAACATCACCACACAAGGCTGCCGTATCGCCGATATGGACTGCCATTCGTTCCAGTTCAAGAGCGATGCAGCGTTCTATGTGCAGTGTTTCATTTTCCGGCGTTTCGCTCAGAGCCTCCGTGAGCTGGGCATGGGCAAGTGCGTGCCCTATGGCTGTATCGCCGGCAATGTTTTCTGAAAGAATGCAGCGCTGAAGGGCAGACTCTTTTGCCAGCATAAGCTGTTCCACTCCCCGGTGCTGGTAACCAAGCTGAATTTCCAGATGCAATACCTTTTCTCCATTGCAGATGAAGCGAAAATGACCCGGTTCTATGACGCCGGCATGCACCGGCCCAACTCCTACCTCGTGCAATTCTTCGCTTTCAATGGAATAAAACGGGTAATTCTCCATAACAGAGTTCTGATCGTGCCTGTTATACGGAAATCGTACCGGTTTAAACCAGGGATGCCCTTCAAACCGTACCCCGTAATTTTCATGAATTTCCCGCTCAAATCCATGAAGCTGATAGGCTCCGGAAGCCAGCGACTGCAATACCGCACCTTTCCTTTCCGAAACGTGCGCGGCAAGGAGAATGCTGTTACGGGTATCATCGGCAATAGCAATGTAAAACTGCAAATTTTCCCCTGAGGGAACAGCAAAATACGCAAGACAGTGTTTTGACTCGTCGGCAAGCAGATTGCTGACCAGATCATAAAATTCGTGATAGGGCAATACCGGTATATCATCGGTATTGCATATGGCCGGATTGGCTTTGATATCAAGATACTTCCTGCTCATTCTTTTTCAGTTTGGAAGCATAAAGAAACTCTGGTTGATTATTTCGGCAAGAAAAGGCGGCTGGACAAAACACAAAGCAATAACCACCGCAAAAAGTATGAACTGGGTGATGGTCTCTGCCGGGTTCACCTTTCCCGGAGGCAGGGGCGTGGCATATTCCTTTGGTTCCGAATAGGCAATATGCAGGATTCTGGTACTCATTGCGTAAATAATGAAACTGATCAGCACCATGACAATAACAGCCAGGATCCATCTGCCCTGAAAGATCATGCCTTTGAAAATAAAGAATTCGGCCAGAAACATGCCGGAGGGAGGAAAAGCCAGAATCAGAATCATTCCGGTAATCAGTACCAGGGCTCCGGCAGGGTAAGCATTCATGTATTTTCCGGTTTCATCGAGTTTGAAGGTGTGAAGAACGCGGTGCAGTTGACCCATCTGAAAGAAAAGCCCTGATTTCACAAACGAATGGAGAACTATCAGGAGAAATGCACCATAATATGCCTGGCCGCCAATGCCAAGTGCAATGGCAACCAGTCCCATGTTTTCCAGACTCGAATAGGCCAGCATGCGCTTTACATGCTTCGCCTTGAGCATATAGCCTGCCGCAATCAGAAGAGACAATACTCCCGAAAGGATCAGGGCATTGTTCATAAACCCCAGCACAGGTGAACTGGCAAAAAGAGTGTATACCCTGAAAATAGCTATAAATCCAACGTTCATGAGGGTTGTGGAAATGAGTGCACTGATGGGGGGAGGGGCAACGGAATGGGCATCAATTGTTACGGTGTGCATGGGGAAAAGCCCCATTTTTGTGCTGAAACCTACCAGCACAAACAGAAAGGCAATTTTAAGGTACAGGGGATTTACTGTGTTTATCATTCCTGCAAGGTCTTCAAATGACAGGCTGGCAGCATCTTCACGACCATAAATAAACCCGAGAAACAGAATTCCGAGGTAGGCAAGTGCAATCCCTGTGGAACAGATGAAAACATATTTCCAGGTTGCTTCGAGGGCTATTTCTGTCCTGTCATGGTAAATGAGGGCTGCTACGGCCAGTGTAGTGGCTTCCACAAAAATCCACAGAACCGTCATATTGTTGGCAAGGTATGCTCCTGTCATGAAGGCTGTCAGGGCAATGAGCGATGAATGGTAAATGCTGTATTTCCGTGCATCATCCCCGGCAACATATATGAATCCGTGGTAAACCACCGGAAGAAGCAGAAATGCCAGAACGGACATCAGCAATACACCGGAATGATTGAACGTGAAATATGTGAGCTCGGTATTCCCGATATTTTTCCATGCATAAACAGTAACGGCAATATGTGCAGCGGAAAAAAGGAGCATGATCATCCGGATTATGGCCTTGTTCCGGATCAGCAAGGTCAGGATAGCCAGAATAACCGACAAAGCAAAGAATGCGAAAAGTCCCATATTCAGTCTTTTAATCTGGTAAGTTCATTGGTATGTGCCTTCAGCCTCAGCCCGAAGAAGCCAAGGATCAGAACGCCGACAAAAATATCGAGCAGTATTCCCACATTGATCAGCATTGGCATTTTGCTGCCCATGGCTAAGGAGAAAAAGAACACCGCGTTTTCGATAATCATGAAACCAATCAGATGGGAAACAATCAGGCGGTGGGTAACAATCAGTATCAGTCCTGTGAACAGCGCAAAGAGAGCAATGGTCATATAAATCGTACTTACGTAATTGTTCATCATGGATGCGGCCAGAACAACGCTTATCAGAAGGGACGCAATCGAAAAAAGCAAGGTGTAAAAGGCCGGCATGGCCAGACGGTGCACTTTGGTTACACCCGAAGCATCAACAATCTTCGACAGCAGGAAGGGCATCATAAACGCTTTGAAAAGCAGGGTTTCTGAAATGATAAACAAGAGATTGCCGAGATTGATATCGCTGAGTTCAAACAGCGCAATGCCGCACAATAACAACCCCTGAAGCCCGATCAGCCGGATATAGGTTATGATTCTCTCTGTCGAAGCAAAGTATACCAGAGTTAATGCAAACGCAACAATCAGGTAATTGATCATGTCAGTTAATTTATGAATCGTTCACCAAGCAGCAGGATAACAATAAATGCAATCCAGGCAACTCCTGATATGGTTAAAATGTACTTTGGATTCTTATTCATTTTATTTCTTGCCCTGAATGATTCAATAAGGCCGACAGCCAGGGCAAGCAGAACCTGAATAGCAACGAAACTGACGAGCTGAACAGGGAATGTCCAGGCAGGGGGTATGGTCAGGTTAAAAATGAGAAGCCCGTAGAGGGCAAATTTAATATAGGTGCCCAGGTGTATGAGAGCTTTGTCAAAACCGCTGTTGTCCAGAATCATCACTTCGTGAATCATGGTGAGTTCCAGATGGGTTTTGGGATCATCTACCGGCAACCGGCAGGTCTCGACCATCGCTGTCTGCAGGAAAACAAAAATCCCAAGCAATCCGAAGATCAACATGAAGTTGTTTTCTGACAGATAGAAATTGGAAAAAATGTCAGTAAATGAAGTAAATCCGGTTGCCATAGCAAAGGATGCCATCAGAATGAAGAAAGCCGGTTCCAGCAACATGGAGAAAAAGGCTTCGCGGTTGGCTCCCATTCCTTCAAAACTGCTTCCGGTATCAAGGGCGGCAATGATGGAGAAAAATCGTCCAAGTGCGATGAGATACGAGAAGAAAATAAAATCGCCCTCAAAGGAAATGAGGGCTCCGTATTTTCCAAAGGGAATGAACAAGGCGGCACATAAAACCGTAGCCAGGTTTATGGCCGGAGCGATCTGGAAAATACTGCCCGAGGTAGTGCTGAAAACACTCCCCTTTTTCAGGAGTACGCTGATGTCTTTGTAGGGCTGAAACATACCGGGACCTTTCCTGCCTGATGCTATGCTTTTGGTGCGAAGAATGATCCCCGGGATAATCAGGGCTGCCAGAAAAACAGCTATAATACCTGCACTGTTCATAATAGTTTTAAATAGGTCAGAATCAGAACAAGAAGCATGAAAAGAAAGGCATACAGAATGTAATGCTGTATCTTTCCTGTCTGCATGGCGGCTATGCGTTTCAGTACGGAAAGACCCCAGTTGGCAGGTTTGTCCGTAAGATATTCCTTGATAATGTCTTCACTATGCGATACAAAGGTTCGTTTATCCGGAAAAATTTCATCTTCCCTGATTTCGGCCATGATCTTTCTGGTGTGAAGAAGAGGTTTTGCCAGGTGATTGTAATTATATACGTAGGAAGTAGCCGTGTATTGATGCCGGGGAGTAACAGCGGTATACCCGCACCCCCAGGTAGGTTGGCAGGCAACAGGACGGTTTTTGAGATGCTGTCGCCTGTATAGCAAAAGGAGCACAACCAAACCAATAAAAATTCCTCCGGCAAGGTTGATTCCTGTCAGGTTTTTCAGAACCGGAGCCGCCAGGTCGGCTGCTTCCGGAAGAAATGTTGCCTGCTGAACAATCGAAAAAACAGGTCGGGCAAACCATGCCGATAAAAGCCCGATGGAAATGATGAACAGCACCGGGATGAACTGCGGCAGAATGGTGGAAAATGCGGCTTCTTTTGCCTCAGCAGCTTTTTGGGTTCTGGCTTCTCCCAGGAAAACAATCCCAAATGCTTTGGTGAAACAGAAGATAGCCAGCCCTCCGATCAGCGACAGAGCGACAATGGTGGATATAAGTATGATAGCCTGGTACATGGATGATGCGGGAAGGCTTTTGAACATTCCGATGTAGATAAGATATTCCGAAATGAAACCGTTAAAGGGAGGTAATCCGCAGATAGCCAGTGATCCGATAAGAAAAAACAGGGCGCTCCAGGGCATTTTTTTCAGCAGGCCCCCCATTTGCTCTACGTTCCGGGTATGGGTAGCCTGATATACTGCTCCTGCACTGAAGAAAAGCAGCGATTTGAAGAGCGAATGGTTCAAAACATGCAATAACCCCCCACCGAATCCGGTAATAATGAGAAACGGATTGTGGACAGCCAGTCCGATTACACCCAGCCCGGTTCCGATACCGATAATACCTATGTTTTCAATACTGTGATAGGCGAGCAGCCTCTTAATGTCGTGCTGCATGATGGCCATCATTACGCCCAGAATACCTGAGAGTATCGAAACAATAAGTATTGTAAGGCCGATGGAAAGAAAATCATTCTGCAGTTGAAAAACTACCCGCAGGATCCCATAAATACCCATTTTTATCATAACACCCGACATAACCCCCGAAACGTGCGATGGCGCTGCCGGATGTGCGTCAGGTAACCAGGTATGCAGAAAAAGAAAGCCGGCTTTTATGCCAAAACCAATAAAGAATAAAAGAAACAGACCAAAATTCGGATGGGTCGAAAAATATGCCGGCAATGAATCAAAGCCTGTGATTCCCGTTTCCCTTCCTGCAATGAGAAATGCTATCAGCAGAAAGAACATGCCGATATGCATCTGCACCAGATACCGTATCCCTGTTTTCAGCGTAGCCTTGTCCTCCGCATCGAATATCACAAGAACAAAGGAAGAAACAGCCATTATCTCCCACGCAATAAGAAAAGCCAGGCCGTCCCTCAGCATGACCACCATCAGCATGGAATAATGCAGAAACAGGTACGAAAAGTAATGGATGGAGAGCTGAATATCGCTTTTGGAGTTCAGGTATGGCTTCAGATATCCGTATGCATACAAAATACCTGTTACTACGGTAAGGTTAATCACGAAAATGAAAAAAGCGGAAAGCCTGTCAATAGTAAAAATCAATCCGCTGTCAGCACCGAAGGGATAGATCTTTATTTCCTGAATCTGATCCAGACTGCTGAACAAATCAAAACTCCAGCAGGATGTTAAAAAAACGCCTGCCAGCACCAGTACCAGGGTCAGGTAGTATTTCCATTTTTTGGTTACCAGAAATATACCCGTCATAAGACCGAACAGGCAAATCGCGAAAATTGCTTGAGGCATCATTGGATGAACTTAACTGGGCTGCAAAAGTAAAAAAAAAATCGGATGATCACTTTAGACCACATGGCTCATGAGAACTTCGCAATGTGCCACTAAGGCCGCTTTATTCCAATGACCATTGAGGTAACGAAAAACCCGACAATTGAAAAAAAGCATTTGCAGATGAATCAGGTTTAACAAGGCCGGAGCAATTCCAATATCCATGGTGGCCGCTCTGTTTAATGAGGGATGCGTTTGCACAATGCCGGCAATATAATGGATTGCGGCCAGCAAATCCTTATTCAAACGGATGCTCCCTGCTGAAATCAGGGCGATAGTGCCCGTGGCTTCCGGGATCCTGCACCCACCCGTTCCTGAAACCAAGCCGGTACATTTCCTCTTTTACGCTTTCGTATTCCTCCTCGTACAGCGTTCTTTTCAATGATGCCGGACCCCTGGTCAATGGCGTCGGATAATACTGTGACATCAGGGAAATATATACACCGGTGGAAATA
>Ga0078972_1004665_pt1 | contig 36782 bp, 27 predicted proteins | sample YelNatPaOPGAMG01_FD_67568 | JGI IMG/M metagenome (GOLD analysis project Ga0078972, IMG submission 67568) | Hot spring thermophilic microbial communities from Obsidian Pool, Yellowstone National Park, USA - OP-RAMG-01 (SPADES assembly) (version 2) | ecosystem: Environmental > Aquatic > Thermal...
TCTGGTGAAAATCTAAATATTAAAACCTGACAGGTCTCCGCAAAAGTCTTGCCTATCGGGTTACCTATCCCTGCAAGCGAGCCGGGTCGCGTAGACTCTGATAAGACCTGTCAGGTTTGAAATCGGTAGCTTAGGCTTTGGTGACAATCTAAATATTAAAACCTGACAGGTCTCCATGGGGGTCTTGCGTACCAAGTTTCATGTCCATGTGCGCGATTCAATCATCATTGATTCTGATAAGACCTGTCAGGTTTGAACTGGGTTGCGCAGGCTTTGGTGACAATCTAAATATTAAAACCTGACAGGTCTCCGCAAAAGTCTTGCCTATCGGGTTACCTATCCCTGCAAGCGAGTCGGGTTGCAGAGGCTCTGATAAGACCTGTCAGGTTTGAACACGGTAGCTTAGGCTCTGGTGACAATCTAAATATTAAAACCTGACAGGTCTCCGTGGGGGTCTTGCATACCCAGTTTCATGTCCATGTGTGCAATTCAATCATCTTGATTCTGGTAAGACCTGTCAGGTTTAAAATAGGTTGCGCAGGCTTTGGTTACAATCTAAATATTAAAACCTGACAGGTCTCCATGGGGGTCTTGCATACCCAGTTTCATGTCCATGTGCGCGATTCAATCATCATTAATTCTGATAAGACCTGTCAGGTTTGAAATCGGTTGCGCAGGTTCTGGTAAGACCTGTCAGGTTTGAACTGGGTTGCGCAGGCTCTGGTGACAATCTAAATATTAAAACCTGACAGGTCTCCGCAAAAGTCTTGCCTATCGGGTTACCTATCCCTGCAAGCGAGTCGGGTTGCGTAGGTTCTGTTAAGACCTGTCAGGTTTGAAATCGGTATCATTGGCTCTGGTGACAATCTAAATATTAAAACCTGACAGGTCTCCGCAAAAGTCTTGCCTATCGGGTTACCTATCCCTGCAAGCGAGTCGGGTCGCGTAGGTTCTGTTAAGACCTGTCAGGTTTGAAATCGGTTGCGCAGGCTCTGGTGACAATCTAAATATTAAAACCTGACAGGTCTCCGCAAAAGTTTTGCCTATCGGGTTTTATATCCCGGCAAGCGAGTCGGGTTGCGTAGGTTCTGTTAAGACCTGTCAGGTTTGAACACGGTAGCTTAGGCTCTGGTGAAAATCTAAATATTAAAACCTGACAGGTCTCCGCAAAAGTCTTGCCTATCGGGTTACCTATCCCTGCAAGCGAGCCGGGTCGCGTAGACTCTGATAAGACCTGTCAGGTTTGAACTGGGTTACGTAGGCTTTGGTGACAATCTAAATATTAAAACCTGACAGGTCTCCATGGGGGTCTTGCATACCCAGTTTCATGTCCATGTGCGCGATTCAATCATCATTGATTCTGATAAGACCTGTCAGGTTTGAAATCGGTAGCTTAGGCTCTGGTGACAATCTAAATATTAAAACCTGACAGGTCTCCGTAAAAGTCTTGCCTATCGGGTTACCTATCCCTGCAAGCGAGCCGGGTCGCGTAGACTCTGGTAAGACCTGTCAGGTTTGAACTGGGTTGCGCAGGCTTTGGTGACAATCTAAATATTAAAACCTGACAGGTCTCCGCAAAAGTTTTGCCTATCGGGTTACCTATCCCTGCAAGCGAGTCGGGTTGCAGAGGCTCTGATAAGACCTGTCAGGTTTGAACTAGGTTGCGTAGGCTTTGGTGACAATTCATATAAAGTCTCCCAACCATAATCAAGGGAGATTTGTCGATGGGAATCGGAGTAGGCATCAATGGTGGAAATTCAGGCTATATTGGAGTTGTTCCAATAGTAGATTATTTTTCAACACTCTCCTTTCTGTCCTTTTCCCGTAACAACACGAATATTTTTGGTTTCTTTCGAACAAAACTTTAGGAAATTTTTACGTTAAATTTTGGTTAACTTTATTCTAAAATCTTCACTGTTGAAGATAATAAAACTAGCAACAATACCGCCTATCATTGCATGGGTACTTTAAAAACGCCGATTCTGATAAGCCAAGCTTCGCCCCATTGAAGGAATGCCCTCTGCGACCGAAGCAATCCCCACCTACATCAACCAGGTGTCATTGCGAGGGAGCGTACTTTGCGACCGAAGCAATCTCCAACCCGGCCGGGAGATGGCTTCGCTTCGCTCGCCATGACAGGTGCCGACCGGGAGATGGCTTCGCTTCACTCGCCATGACAGGTGCAGCCAGGTGTCATTGCGAGGGAGCGTACTTTGCGACCGAAGCAATCCCCACCTACATCAACCAGGTGTCATTGCGAGGATGCGCCCTTTGCGACCGAAGCAATCTCCAACCTGGCCGGGAGATGGCTTCGCTTCGCTCGCCATGACAGGTGCCGACCGGGAGATGGCTTCGCTTCACTCGCCATGACAGGTGCCGGCCGGGAGATGGCTTCGTTTCACTCGCCATGACATATGCTGGCAGAGAGATGGCCATACAAGCTCATCATGATCGGCGTTACTTAAAACGCTCTTGCAAAAAAAGCGAAGGAATAACTTTTATCATCGAAAGAAGACGGTGCAATACGATGTCGAAGATAGATATGTTCAAAAATCATCCGGTTTTAGAAAGGGAGGGGAATATTGGCATTTATCCAGACCACAATCATCACCACAAAACGAATCAAAACATAAAAATCTTGTATAAAAAAGGCAAAAATTTTCTTTCAGGAGTAAAAGATGAAATGGATTGATAACCTCAAAGTTGCTGTGAAACTCATCCTCGCATTTGGCGCAGTTTTAGCTATTCTCATCGTGGTGGCTGTGCTAGGATATAACGGAATCTCTACCGTAAATACTGCTTTGAAGTCTATGTATTATGATAGCACATTACCGATTGAATATGCGAATACAGCGCAATCTGCTATTTTTAAATTAAGGGGAGATGTATACGCGTATTTAATTTTACCCCAATCCCGTGATACAACCCGTCAGGCGATTGAAGAGGATAAATCAGTAATAAAAGAACATATGGATGAATTACGCAAATCGAATTTAAGCGATGAAGATAAATCAAAACTCACAGAATTTGATCAAGCTTATTCAATTTATCTTACAGCAGTTGATAAAGCACTTAATGCCATTGATAATGGGAATGAACAAACTGCCATTACCAGTATTTCAGACGGAGGAGAAGTGGCTAATGCGAGAAAGGCAGTGTACAATGCCTTGAATGCCTTGGTAGAAATTAACGATCGTGACGCAAATCAATTATATCAACAAGGTGAAAAAACATTCACCAGTTCACGCAATTTATTGATTGGCGGTACGCTGGTGGGCATTATCCTGGCTCTGGTCTTTGCGCTGCTGATTACCCGCTCCATTACTATTCCAGTTTCCATCATGGCGCCGGCGCTGGTCAACCTCAGTAAAGGCAATCTCAACCGTGATATTGCCATCGAGACCAAACAAGCAATTGTCAGCCGCAATGATGAAATGGGGATGTTAGGAAAAGGCTTGGCTGGCGCAGAAGGATATCTCCAAGAAATGGCAGAGATAGCCAACACCATCGCAGCCGGTGATTTGACCGTGACCGTGCAGCCTAAATCCGAGAAAGACGAATTAGGTGTCGCCTTTGCCAATATGGTCACTTCCTTACGAAGAACCATAAAAGAAGTCGCCGATAACGCAAATCAAGTAACCAGCGCTTCTAATCAATTAGCATTAGCCGCCAATCAAGCCGGAACAGCCACCACCCAGGTATCCACCACCATCCAACAAGTCTCGCGCGGCATCAACCAGGAATCCGAATCGGTCACCCGAACCAGCGCATCTGTCGAACAAATGTCACGGGCGATCGAAGGAGTCGCTAAAGGCGCACAAGAGCAATCCAAAGCCGCAGAGAAAGCCGTGCAGGTCACTTCTCAAATCAGCGCAGCGATTCAGCAGGTAGCACAAAGTTCTACAGCGGTCACGCAGGAATCAGCCAAAGCAGCCAATACCGCCAATGAAGGGGCGAATAAAGTAAAAGATACCTTGAAAGTAATGGATGTGATTCGGGAAAAGGTCGGTCTTTCCGCTGAAAAAGTTGCCCAAATGGGTCATCATTCGGATCAAATCACGGTAATCGTCGAGACCATCGAGGATATTGCTTCACAAACCAACCTGCTGGCGCTCAATGCTGCCATTGAAGCTGCCCGCGCCGGGGAACATGGCAAGGGGTTCGCGGTCGTGGCAGATGAGGTGCGTAAATTAGCCGAACGCTCCAGCGCCTCTACCCGCCAAATTGCTGAAATTATCAAAGAGGTGCAACGCGCTGTCAATGAAGCGGTGGCTGCGATGCAGGATGGCACCAAAGAAGTCGAACACGGCGTAACGCAAGCGAGCGAGGCAGGCAGCGCTTTGGAAAACATCCTCAATTCGGTGGATGCCGTCAGCCAACAATCTGCCCAAGCAGCTGCAGCAGCCCAGGAAATGAATGCCTTAGCCACAGAATTGGTCGCAGCGGTAGACACCGTATCGGCAGTGATCGAGGAAAACACCGCCGCAACCGAAGAAATGGCTTCCGGCGCCAGCGAAGTCACCCAATCTATCGAGAACATTGCCTCTGTGAGTGAGGAAAACAGCGCCGCAGTCGAGGAGATCTCTGCCTCCACCGAAGAACTGAGCGCTCAGGTGGAAGAAGTGGCTGCCTCCGCACGTTCATTAGAAGAAATGGCATTAGAATTAAAATCAATTGTGCATCAATTCAAACTAAACAATTCCGATCGTAGAGAATTAGTAGAGCAGGTTGACACTTTTAAGGAAGCTCACCTAAATTGGGTTCAAAGACTAGAACGAATGGCAAGAGGTGAGGAAATGATATCCGCAACGCAAGTGCCAAGTTATACGAATTGTAGTTTGGGGAAATGGTATTATGGCCTCGGTAAAAAAGAATTTGGTCATTTGAATGAATTTATTCAAATTGAAGAGGACCATAAGCGATTCCATGAAATCATGAGAGAGTTTGTGGAAATAAAAGGCATGAGCGGCAATGGTAAAGCAAAAAGTTATATAGATCAAATTCATGCACTTGCAAATGCCGTGTGTAGCAAGCTTGATCTATTAAAACAAAGGATATAATTGTTAAAATCTTTATTGATATCGAGAAAAACATTATGGATAACCAAATTGTGATCTTTGAACTAAGCGGCGAACATTTTGGAGTGAGTATCGGGGCTGTGGAAAGCATCGTGCAGATGCTGCCGATTACCCATGTCCCGCAAGCCCCCTCTTTCGTCAAAGGGGTCACCAATCTGCGGGGAAAAGTGCTGCCGGTGATCGATTTGACCCAACGGTTTGGGGTAACCAGTCAACCGGCAACCAATCAACAGCGGATTGTGGTGGTCAATTCTGGCTCAACCGAAGCCGGTATCATCGTCGACGGGGTCAGTGAAGTGGTGACCATCGGATCCGATCAGGTTGAACCACCGCCAGCTCTCACCCGCACGATCGCCTCGGAATTCGTCAGCGGCATTGTTAAACTGGGTGAGCGCATTATCATCCTGCTCGACTTAAGCAAAGTCCTCACTGCCGAGGAACAGGGCAAGTTGGAGGAACTGACGCAAGTCGCAGTTTAGTCGGTACACGATTTCAAAATCAGGAGGCGGAAGATGGGGGAAACAGCCTCCTCGCCCTGTATCCGACAAACCAAAATAGATGTAAGCCTATCTCCGTTTTTCCCCAGTTCCTGGCACTCACTGCTGGGATTGCGCCATGACTTTCATAAACAGCTCAACAACTTGGGGGTCAAAGTGTGTCCCCGCTTGGGAACGGATATAATCCAATGCCTGCTCCTTTTGCCAGGCTTTCCGATAGGGGCGGTCAGAAATCAACGCATCATACACATCTACCACAGCAAATATCCGGGCTGCCAAAGGTATTTCCTCCCCTTTCAAACCGCGCGGGTAACCTGTTCCATCCCATTTTTCGTGGTGGCAATAGGGAATATCCAGGGCTGGCTGCAAGTATTCAATCGGAGCCATTAGATCATAAGCAAGGATTGGGTGAGTTCGCATCACCGACCATTCTTCCGCAGTTAAACTGCCTGGTTTCAATAAAATTTTATCCGGGATGCCTATTTTCCCAATATCATGCAGCAAAGCGCCGCGGCGGATATGGATGATCGTTTCCTCATCCAATCCCATCATTTTTGCCATTTGCACTGTCAAATCGGTCACCCGCTGGGTATGGTCTTCTGTCTCCTTATCGCGCAAATCCAACGCACGCGACCAACCTGTGATGGTTAAATCGTACGCTTCGATTAATTTCTGGTGGGCAGTTTGTAAATTCTGGTAAAGCTGAAGCGTATGGATAGCAATGGCTATTTGATTTGCCAGCATTTCCAAAAAATTTCTCCAGTGATTATCTGCAGTAAAGGAGATGCGTTTGAATAATTCCAATACGCCAATTAACCGTGAATCAGAAATGAGAGAAACCGCATAATAGGTTTGAAATCCTTCCTCCTGCAATCCTTCCAAAAGGAGGCATTGATTTTCAGGAATGCTTAAATCACAGGAATATACCTGCTGGGTTAATGCGGCTTTCCCAACCAGTCTTTCCCCAATCTTTACTTCTTTACCGATTAAAAAGGATTGACTAAAACCAATCTGTTTCACATAGTTTAGGGTTTGAGTTTGCTCATTAATAATGGAAAGGGCTGCCGCATCTACCCCCATCCGCATGAGCACTTGTTCGAGGATGATCGTGTAAATTTCTTCTTTCTCAAAATGGGTCAACACTGCCGCATCGATAACTGCCAGCGTGGCAAGCTCTGCATTGCGCCTTTGTGTTTCATTAAATAAGCGGGCTTTTTGAATGCTTAACCCGACTTGATTGGCAATTAAGGTAAGCCATTCCAAATCATCTTCCCGATAGGCATTTTCTTGCTGGCTCTGCAATTCGATGAGCCCAATTAATTGCTCTTCGGCATATACCGGCAAGCAACAAACGCTATGCATCGTACGAGTAGAAATTCCTTCGATGCTAATGCGGCCCTGATAAATTTGTTCTGGATCAGAAAAGAAAGCCGCTTTCCCGCTTTGGATGACTTGGTAAAAAAGTGCCTCGGGGTGGTTATAACCTTGTTCCAGGAGATATAACATGGAAGAATTAAATTCAACTTCATCAAAAATAGCAAAACACGGTTTTAAATGGGATGTCTCCTCATTTAAATTCGAAAACGAGAAATAGATGGTGGGGGTTAATGCTTTGAAGGTGCGGAATGCCAACCGATAAATCTCTTCTTCGGAGCGCGCTTTGGTTAAATTCCAACCCAGGTCGGCTATGGCAGTCTGGCGTTTGAGGAGGTCGGCTAACTGGGAGAGCATCACCTTCCGTTCACTCACATTGCGAATGACCCAAATGGTTTCTTTGTCCGAAATGGGTGAAATGGAAGTTTCAAACCAACCTGGTTTTCCGTTCACGGTATACTGAAATTCCATCATTCGGGTCTCACCACTTGCCAAAACATCCTGAATAGTATGACGAAACTGTGCCGTCAACTGCGGAGAAAAGAGGTCCGCGAGGCGTCTTCCCATCAAATCTTCAGGCGAATGCAGAAAGGGGAATTTTGTAGGGGCGACTTTAATAATTTTCTCATCTTGATCAACCAGTACAACCAGATCTGGTAAAGCAGAGAATAAACCCCGTAATTCCGCCTCCGACTTCTCCAAAGATTGCGTTGTCTTTCGGACTTCCTCGCGCAAGCGTTTTTGTTCCAGAGCATTTTTGACTGCTTGCCCTAAGCGTTCCAAACGATCTTTGAGCAAGTAGTCACTGGCTCCTCGATGCATCGCATCCACAGCTGCTTCTTCCCCAATTCCCCCGGATACAATAATGAACGGGATTTCTTTGGCACGTTCATTGTAGAGTTGCAACGCTCGTAAGCCGCTAAATTGCGGCAGAGACCAATCCGAGATGATAATATCGCAGGGTTTTTCTAAAGCGGCAAGGAAATCAGGCTCATTATCTACCCTTTTCCAATTGACCTGGAAACCCTCTTTACGGAGATAAAACACCATCAATTCGGCATCATCGGGGTTGTCTTCTACAATTAAAGTATGAAGAGGTATTGTCACCATAAGTATGCTAATGCTTTCCTGTTTCAATCCAAAATGGGAGGATATTCGTTTATCAACAGCCAATAGAGTCCTAACTGCACCACTGCCTCGTTAAACCGTTGGTAATCCACCGGTTTCCGGACATAACTATTGGCGCCGTGCAGATAACTTGCTAGAATATCTTCTTCCTCACTGGAAGAGGTTAAAATGACAACCGGTAACAGTTTCGTGCGCTCATTGGAGCGGATTCTATTCAAAACCTCTAACCCATCCAATTTTGGAAGTTTTAGATCTAATAATACGAGTTGTGGAAGAACAGGCAAGCGGAGAGTTTGATTTTCATCCGATTTGCCAAACAGCTTGACCAGTGCCTCCTCGCCATCACGGGCAATCACCACTTCATTTGCAACATGACTCTTTTGCAGAGCCCGCAGTGTCAATTCGGCATCATCGGGGTTATCCTCTACCAAAAGAATTGTATAGGTTTTTGCCATTTATTGCTCTCCTAAAGTAAAGAAAAATGCCGCGCCTTGGTTTACTTGCGCATTCGCCCAAATCCGTCCGCCATGACGGGTGATGATACGCTGAACCGTAACCAAGCCTATTCCAGTACCTGGGATTTCCGAATCACTATGCAGGCGTTGAAACGGTTTGAAGAGTTTATCCGCATAAGCCATATCAAACCCAATTCCATTATCACGCACAAAATAAACCTTTTGCCCGTTCTCTTCGGATACCCCTACCTGGATTAACGCAGGATTGCGAGTGCTGGAAAACTTAATGGCATTGGCAAGTAGATTTTCTAATGCAATTTTGATCAAGTTTGGATCTGCCTTGACCATGATACCCGGCTCGACTTCCCAAATTAAATTGGGATGATTCCATTGCTCCTTTAGGTCAAGTAATATCTGCTTTGCCAATTCACTTAAATTAACAGGACTTATTCTCAATTCACGGCGGCTGATGCGGGAAAGATTAAGCAAATCGTCAATCAATTGTCCCATTCTTGCGGCACCTTCACGAATTCGCTTGAGATAATGACGCCCTTTTTCATCAAATTTTTCGGCGTAATCAGACAACAAGGCGTCACTAAAACCATCTAAGGCGCGCAATGGCGCACGTAAATCATGAGAAACAGAATAAGCAAACGCTTCCAATTCTTTATTGGCGAATTCCAACTGCTCCGTTCGCTCACGGATCCTTTTTTCAAGCTCGAGATTCAACAATTTCAATTTTTCTTCTGCCTCTTTTTGATCCTCCAGCACGTTGAGCAAAGCCCTGCGAGCCTGTTCCGATTCCAAGAACATCTGCTGCAACTTCTCTTGGGCCTTTTTCAGCTCCTGTTCCGCAAGAATGCGATCATGGATATTGAGAGATAGCACAATAATTTCAGAGGAAAGTCCTTGTGAATTTTGCAATGGAGCAGCTTGTGATATAAAATACCGGCCTTGGAAGTCCATCTCAAAACGCACTGCTTCTCCCTGAAAAGCCCGTTGATAAATCGCTGCTAATTGTGCTCCTTTTTCTGCACCAAAAACCTGAAAGATCGTCTTGCCGGCAATGCTTTCATTTGTCCACCCTAAATCCGCTAATTCTTCACCGGCAATATAAACATAACGCATTTGATTATCGAGGATATGGACGAGGCCAAAGGGTAAATTGTTCACAATCGCAGCATAACGGGCTTCACTTGCCTGGAGTGCCTCTTTGGCACGTTGATTTTCCCAAAGATTCCAAACACTTTCCATTAATAAATTAATTTGCAAGATATCCTGCTCATCATAGTCCGCTGTTTTGTTCGCCACACCCACAACCGCCACGATTTTTTCCTGATAGAACACCGGAACAGACAAAAACTTATGGATGGGATGGTGCGTTTCTGGTAGGTCTTGCTTTAAATGGGTACAATCGTTGAGAACAATCGCCCGCTTCTGGCGGATTGCCTCTCCTAATACACCACTGCTTTCTAATTGCATGCGCTCAGGATAGCTTGATACCTGCGCGGGTTCATTGAAAGTAAGTAATATATTTTGGAGTTGAAAGCATTGATCCGCTTCCGAATATGTGAAAAGATAACCCGAGGTACTTTCGGTTAATTGAATAGCGTTTTCCAAAGCAGCCCTTAAAAAACCCTGTGTATCCGTTACGGGCTGCTGAAGCAATGCTACTATCCGCTTCAAACGGTTGACATTTTGTTTGTTTTCTTCTGCGGTGCGTTCTCTTCGCAAACGGTTGATTAACAATAATCCTAAGAGCATGGTGGCTGCCGGGTAAATGAGGATGACTGGCAAAGCAATTTCTGCAACTACCGATAACGCAGTCTGGAGCGGCATGACAAAAGCACACAAAAGCATAACGATATGCACCAATAACCCGAATTTCATTAATTCCCAAGCAGTGAGGTCTTCCAGCGGTTTATTCATTTTGTACCGCCAAACGATCCCGATCAACCCGCTCGTGACAATCGTACTAATGCCCATCCAGACAGCTTTCCCCGCCAACCAATAACGATATAATGCGGTGATAAACATCGCTATCAGCGTGGGAATGCCACCAAAAAATAAACCGCTAATTCCCATGAGAATGGTGCGGGTATCGAAAATAATGCCCGGGGTCATCACCCAGGGTGTCATCATCAGCAATATGCCCAATCCACCAATCACAACACCGAGAAGGATTTGCCAGGCTTGCTTGTCGGCCTGCAGACGTTTCGTTATCATAATATCCAATAACAACGCCATGGATAACAACAAAGCAGCATTATGAATGAGGGATAGAAAGCCAGAATTAGCCATGCTGATCAGCCTCATTCTCCAACGTATAATGCGGAGGTAAACCCAATTTCTGCAAGAGCGCATTGACTTCCTGTTTTAGTTCCAGAATGCGCTCTTCTCGATGAAGCGTGATCTCATACCAACGTTGTAATTCATCCATCTTTTGCGCAAGGCTTATTTCGGCTTCTCGGCGCGCAGTGATATCATGCACAATGGAATACAGAACCGTTTTAGCAGATAATTGGATTGGACCACTAAACACTTCTACATCGCAAATACTCCCGTTGGCTTTCCGATGCTTGAAGAGAAAATAGTTCCGCTTTTCCTGACGGGCGAGTTCCATTTCCGTTTGAATTTCCGAGGGAGAAAGTGTATTTATTTGGTAAATCTTCATTTGCATTAATTCTGGACGCGACCAACCATAGAAATTTGCTGCCGCCTGGTTCGCATCCAGGATTTGCCCATTCTCGGGATCAATCAGCAGCATCACAACATGATTATTTTCAAACAATGCCCGATAACGGCTTTCGCTTTCGATCAGTTTTTTCTCAGCTTGTTCCATTTCTGTGATATCGTGGATGATTCCCGTGACCTTGCTCGGTTTATTATCCTTATCTCGGACTAATTTGGCTACGGAATGAATAACCCGTATTGCACCATCAGCCGGGCGGCGGATCTGGAACTTTACATCATAATTCTCTCCCTCTTCCAATAATCTTTTCAACGCCTCATCCAAACGCAACCGCTCTTCCGGTAAAGGTATTTGTTGGATTTCCGCGAGGGTAAGATAAGGACTATTATCAGTGTAAGGAATGCCATAAATTCGGAATGCCTCTTCCGATGCCCATACTTGTTTAGAAGGAAGATCAAGTTCCCAATTTCCGACATGTGCTACTGCTTGAGCAGTGATTAGCCGGTCATGATTTTGCTTAAGCTCTTGCTCGATTTGTTTTCGTTCACTGATATCATTGATAACAGCCAGGAAAACGCGTTGATCATTGTACTCAAAGAGTTGTAAAAACACTTCGACTGGATAGTCACTTCCGTCGCGGCGTAAATGACGGGTCTCGAAAACCATTAATTTTTGTTCATGATCTAATAATGGCTGGATGAATGTTCGAAAGGATTGTGGGGTAAATTCCGGTTTAATATCTACGGGTGTTTTTTGGCGCAATTCCTCCAGAGAATATCCGAGATTATGCAAAGCTCCGCTATTAGCAAAGCGAAACTGGAGTGTTTCTGCATCAAAAAGATAAATTTCATTCAAACTATTGGAAATGACATAGTTTAGCAAAGTGAGTTCGCTTTGAATAGCCCGCTCTTCTGTTTGATCCCGAAACACGATGACAATACCGCTAATCATCCCTTTTGAATTGTAGATTGGAGCGCTGCTGTCTGCAATCGGTCTGGCTCTTCCCTGGCGGTCGATTAATAGGGTGTGATTAGCTAAACCGATCACCCGTTTTTCTTTTAGAATGCGCTCTACCGGTGATGTCATTTTCTGGTGAGTTTCCTCATTGATAATATGGAATATTTCGGTTAACGGTTTACCGATCGCCTCCGATTCACTCCAACCAGTTAATTTTTCTGCCACCGGGTTGAGCCGGGTAACCAGACCTTTCGCATCCGTCGTGATCACGCCATCACCAATGCTGTACAATGTGGTGCGAATTTCTTCTTGGGCTGCAAGTTTTTCTTGTTGGGCTTGCGAAAGGTGGAAATAAAGATTGCGCTCTTGAAAGACAAAAGTATAACGGAATATAATCGTAGCGAGCAAGAGAAAAAGAAAAGTGATTCCGCCTATCTCGATCATCGATTGACGCAATCCTGAATACCACTCTTCTTTATCCACTTTGGTTTCCAGGAACCAATTTGTGCCTGGTACGGTTTGAATAACCGCTAATATCTCAACGCCCCGGTAATCTTTGCCTTCCAGCACCCCTGTTTTTCCCAAACTCGCTTGGACAGAGGGTAATAATGTGTTAGTGAGCGGAACGCTAAGTGTCAATGGGGGGTCAGGACGAAAACGGAGAGGGTTGAGATATAACACACTATTCCCCGCGCGCCGCACCAACAATGTTTCAGCGCTTTTACTGGGCAGCGGCCAGGATTGCAGGATGGGAAAGAGAGTTTTTGCCGCATCGATCTGAAGCAGGAGGATAACTTGGGATTTTTTATCTTTGATTTGAACTGGCGCGGCCACATTGATTTCAATTCTTCCATCTAAAGGCGAACGAGCAAGCTCACCAAAGTGAATTTGGTTATCTGCCGCTGCCAATCGAACCACATGAAGGGCTTCGATATTTAGTTTTTTCAACCGCTCGTCCAAGGAAAGGAGGATTTTACCATTCTCATCACTGAGTAAGACATTGAAATATTGATGGGAAATCAAGATATTCTGCAAACGAGTGATTAATTCTTTTCTCAGGTCCGTATTCTGCGGGTCGGCTAACCAGGTTGAAATGGCTTGAGAAAAGAACGGTGAGGTCGAATTAACCCGTGCATCCTCTATACGCTCCGTAATCCAGTTTTCAATTTGATTGATTTTCAGGATAGCAATGGAGTTGAGCTCATTGGATTTTTCCGCACGGAATTGGTCCGCTTGATGATTGTAAAACCAAAAACCCACCCCTGTGAATACTACCAGCGATGCGATATATAATGCAATGTAGAAGGGCAGTGAAATTTGTTCTCGGTTTTGGGTACGCTCAGCAGAGTCATTTTGTGTCGGTTGTATCATTCAGTACCTGTAATTCCCTTTTTTTTGTAAACCGATTAAGGTCTTTTCTGCCTCACCTTCCTTACCAATGCAATGCAGCCATGATTTTGGAGAGCATTCTTTTGTGACTGAAGCAATCTCCACATACGCACACCAGGCGTCATTGCGAGGGAGCGCCCTTTGCGACCGAAGCAATCCCCAACCTGGCCTGAAGATGGCTTCGCTTCGCTCGCCATGACAATGCCGCAAGGTGTCATTGCGAGGGAGCGCTCTTTGCGACCGAAGCAATCTCCAACCTGGCCTAAAGATGGCTTCGCTTCACTCGCCATGACAATTGCCGCAAGGCGTCATTGCGAGGGAGCGCCCTTTGCGACCGAAGCAATCCCCAACCTGGCCTGGAGATGGCTTCGCTTCGCTCGCCATGACAAGTGCCGCAAGGCATCATTGCGAGGGAGCGCTCTTTGCGACCGAAGCAATCCCCAACCTGGCCTGAAGATGGCTTCGCTTCATTCGCCATGACAATGCCGCAAGGCGTCATTGCGAGGGAGCGTCCTTTGCGACCGAAGCAATCCCCAACCTGGCCTGAAGATGGCTTCGCTTCATTCGCCATGACAGGTGCCAGCCGGGAGATGGCTACGCAAACTCACTATAACCGGTTATCTAAAACGCTCTTGCAAGATAACCTGTTTTTTTTATTATTATAATATATTAATCCATTTCGTCAGCGCAAATCTGTATCTATCAATTTTGTTAAGAACCTTTACGGAAAGACCAAAAATAATAGACAGAAAAAATTTACCTATTTTGTGGTAGAATTTTGGCGCTCGCCCCCATCGTCTAGCGGCCCAGGACGCGGCCCTCTCAAGGCCGAAACACGAGTTCGAACCTCGTTGGGGGCATATTTTTAGCCTGTTAAGGAGATGCCATGATTTTGTATGTGAAAGGCAACCTTTTTCAATCTCCCGCCCAAACACTGGTCAACACGGTCAATACCGTGGGCGTGATGGGCAAAGGGGTGGCTTTAGAATTCAAACGTCTTTTCCCTGAAATGTATTCGCAATACCGCGCCTTGTGCGAAAGCGGTCAGTTTAAAATAGGGCAACTCTGGCTGTATAAAACTCCGCAAAAATGGGTATTGAATTTTCCCACCAAAGAACACTGGCGCGCACCATCTCGGCTGGAATATATTGACGCTGGACTAAAGAAGTTTGTTCAGGTGTACAGCGAAATGGGTATCCACAGCATTGCCTTCCCGCCATTGGGCTGCGGAAATGGTCAATTGGATTTCGAAAACCAGGTCCGCCCGCTGATGGAACACTACCTGAAAAATTTGCCCATTGACATTTTCATTTACCCTGACCGCAAGGCTGAATTTATAGAACATCTCAACGTGGAGGAGATGGAAGCATGGCTTCGCTCAGAACCCTCCAACCTGCCTTTTGGGGAGGTCTGGAAGGATTTAATCGCTGCGCTGATGCAGCAGCAAGCATATCAAACTGCCGAAGGACAACCTTTCACGGCGCGGTTGAATGAGAAGGAATCGGCGTTGGAAATTCAAACTCAAACACAGATATTCAAGATTCACTATGATACACTTCTTTCCTTTTGGCAGCAATTACGATCGCATGGTTTTTCAATGACCTACATTGCGCCAGGGCTTGGTCAAGAGCTCACCTACCTCATCCCCATTTTCAGTCAACTCCCTTACATTGCGCCCGTATATGTTGCCGAAGATTACTCCAGCCTGATCAAAGGAGCGGTAATCGGTTTACAATTAGTTCCCTCCGCGAAACGTTCGGGGTTAGCTATCCAGCGTTCTGAGCAGCTTTCGCTTTTCCCCGTGGGATAAGCAATGCCGTCTCATTCCGATTCCACCTCATGGAGCGCTGTCTTAAAGCGTCTGGCACAAGAAGCATGGGTAAGAGATAGTGAACGCCGCTGGTGGCCGCAATATGCCTTTCACTACACCGACATCCGTAACGCAATCAGCATATTGAAAGATGGCAAGCTACTGAGCCGCTATCAGGCAGAAAAGGAAGGAAAAATAGCTGTCAGCAGCGGCAGCACAGAAGTACTGGCTGGTACTGATCTCAATGTTAGGGATTCTGTACGGCTGTATTTTCGACCCAAGACACCCACTCAGTATCATGCGGAGGGTGTCCATTCACAACAATCCCTGGCTCAATCCAGATTCCCTGATGCGCATTGCCCAGTGCCGGTCTTTTTCCTGTTTGACCTGCCTGAAATCCTCGCCCTGCCCGATAGCTACTTTTCCGACCGGACGCTGGCGTCGCACGGGGGGTATCAACTACTCAAAAGCCCGCAAGAACTGCAAAATTTACCCTGGACGAAGATTTACCACAATCAATGGATTGACTGGAGCGACTCGGAGAGCGCCCGCGAAATTGTGGCGCACCGCAATGCTGAAATCATCATTCCACGCGAACTGGACTTAACCTCTCTAAAATACATTTACTGTCGCTCTGAGGCGGAGAAAGAAACCCTGCTTTCCCTGCTTCCCTCAGACTTACGGCTTCGCTATCAAAACCGCATCATCGCTTCCAATCGTAGTGAACTCTACTTTCGTCATCGGACTTTCATCGAGCGCGCCTTGCTCGATTCATCTCACATTCACTTACAATTTTCCCCAGAAACAAGAGCACCAGGGCCTTTTTGCCTGCGCCTGGAAGTCACTGCTGGGCAGACCTTTGCTCAAGAAATTCCCCATTTTTCTATGCCTCCCTATGAATATACCATTTCCCTGCCGCACACGTTTTCTCGTTATCAAATTCGCGTAACTCTGGATAACCATTTGGTTTATGACAATACCTTCACTGATACCTCTTTACCTTTTTAGGTCTTGTTTCAAGAAAGGTCGTTTCAGGGAATGGATTAGCAAGAGACATTGCCTTTACTTCAATAAGTTTCTTCCCACCACCACCAGCAACACTACCCCCAAGAGAATCTGCACGCCGCGGCTGGAAAGTCGCTTCGATCCCCAGTAGCTACCCAGATACCCGCCGACGATCCCCACGGCAACGAAGATTATCCCATAGGTGCCGTAATCCAAACTCCCGCTAAGCGCCCGCCCGATTAGACCACTGAGTGAATTGATCACAATAAAGGCAGCCGAAACTGCAGCAGCTTGTTTGGCGGTACCCCACTTTGCCAAGATAATCAACGGGGAAAGGAAGATTCCGCCGCCGATCCCGATCATACCCGACATCAAGCCAAGTATCGCGCCTGCTGCGAGGGCAATGATTGTTTTCGGTGATTGAAAGGCTTCTTCCTCACTATGTGTCGTGCTGGGCATCAGGAATAAACGCAGCGCGACGTAGAGCAAAACGCCGTCCAGCAAGAGCGCATACAGGGAAGGGCTTAATTTAATCATCCCGCCTAGAAACGCGGCTGGTATGGAGGTGACCAAGAATTGCCATAACAAGTCCCACCGGAAAAACTTCCTGCGGTAGTAATTGAGAAACGCGATTCCGGCGACCAGGATATTAAGGGTTAGGGCAATCGTGGAAGCGAAAGCAGGGGTGACATTGAACAAACTCATCACCGCCAGGTAGCTGGAAGCGCCGCCAAAACCAATGCTTGAGTACAAAACCGCGACAAGGAATACCAATATGCTCATCCAACCTAAAGGCATCTTATCCCCCCTCCCGCAGAGAAAGTTGGATAGCTTTCCACACACCCTGTGCGATCTGCTTTGGTCTTGCGCCTATGCCGGTGATTTGAGCTTCTTCCAAACGTGGGTCAACTTCAATCACTTTTGTGCCGGCTGCCACTTCTACGCCATCATGGGTCAATCCCCGCAGCACCCCTGTGATCGGAGCAGTTAATGGTTGCTCTCCAATCCTAGCAATAACCTGACCTTGTTCCACCGGCGCGCCAATCGTTAATTTTGTCCGAAACACGCCCTGTAGCGGGGCATAAACATAACGGTCTCGAGCATGACCGGCGATCGACTGTGGTTCCCCATGCAAAGGCTTGGTCTTCCCGCTGCGGATCACTTTCCCCAGCTCCTCTCCCCAACCCGTCTCCACCGCCAGATGGGTAGTGAGGCCCGCTTCAAAATTTGGACCCAAGCCTATCGTCAACGGCGCCAGGTGAATCTGGACTTCCGGTTGATGGTGTTTGCGCATGCGTGCATCCACCAATATCGTTGGGCGGATGTTTTGCAAGACCTGGTCGAAATCAATGGTCACCAATGGAATAAGGCGGTGTTCGGATAACAGAGGGATTATTTGCAATAAATCGTCCACTCGTTGAGCGGTAACGTTTTCTAGAGTGCTAGTACCATCGAAAACAGCATCGGTAAACGCCATCTTTCGCCGCGTGGCGCTCGGAGAGGCGGTCTCGTGAATCAGCACACGATAGCCATTTTGGAATAACAGGTGGGCAACCGCTGAGCCAACATCACCGCTGCCGCGCACCAGGACAATTTCGGAGCCAGTGTGAAAAGATTCGTTTCTCTTATCGGTCTCACTCATGAAGCGGTTCTAGGGTGGAATGGATTGGATTCTTTACTTCTACAAAAGGGGTGGATTGATAATAGGATTCCCCAGCACAAGCCCGGCAAATCGTCATGCCATCGCGGATGATTTCCCGTTGATTGATGATTTCCTCTCCGCAGATCGCGCAATTGACGCGTACCCCTAATTTTCCAATGATTTGGGCAACCGGGGTTTGTAAATTAACGGTTTCAAAAACAAGCAATTCCTCAACCGGCATGATTTGGTAACCATACAATTGGGCAAAGTAATGACGCTTTTCCTGAGGTACATAAGCATAAGCCCGCTCGCGCACTTGCGGATGCGGGGCAATGCGAATAGCTTGCTCAGTGTTAACATCAATAAACGTAGCGGCAATTTTACCATAATCCTCGATCCGCAAGGTGCGATGGCCAACCGTGCAGTTCGTAACCGAGGTGACGCCGTCCACAAAGCATCCATCCGTCTCACAAATTACCATCAACCGTTTCTTCTTCGGCGGCTCACTGAACCCCAGCGCTTCTAACCCTGCTAGCCCAATTCGCACGCCCAATACCTGACGCGGGCAAAGATGATCATGATCTTCCGCAGATTTCTTGAGGTAATATTCTAAATCCATAGGTCTACTCCGTTTTCGTTCCGAAGATTGGATGGTATATTCTTCTCATAACAAACCAGCCGTATTGTTCCCTCCGACGCCATTGTGCAGATACTCCATACAGCTTATCCACAAAAAAAGAGCCGTCTGGATTAGAGACGGCCCTGAGATCAGCAATGGGACTGGCACATCTCCTTTCCAAGGTCGGGAGGCAGGGGCGTTTCCACACCCTACCCGGTAACACAGGTTGAAATCCTGCGCTACAGTCCTGCTGCCATGCATTTCGTTTAGGCAGTCAGGCTTCGGAGAGATAAAAATAGTATATCATTAAACCCACCGTTCCGGAGGATTTGAACCCCCCAGAACGGTGAAGATTACGCTACCACACATCCTTTTATGAGAGCAGTATCCCCTCCATTTAGGCTTTCTCGACCTTCACTTTGCTGTCATAGAATACTGCTGAACCGCCAGCCAAGTCACTCAAGGTGACGTTCTTCAAAACCGGGTCCACCCGCATTGCGGCGTTCAAATGGACTGGTACCGCCCGGCGAGGATCTCCTTTGACGACTTTGTCATCGATCGTCAAATCTGCTGAACCACTAGACCAATGGCCAAAACCAAGTGGAAACGCAACAACGCCAGGCCGGATTCCTTCGACCACTTTAGCTTTGCCGACAATCGGCACTTTGCGTCCGTTCTGCAAATCCCAGACGCCTTCTGGGTTGCTGGCAGAAGATACCCGTACCATATCACCATCCTTGATACCAAGCTTACGGGCATCCTGGGAATGGATCAAGACATACCCTTCTGGCACGACGGCGAGGAGCCAATAATCCGCGATACCGCGCGCTTTTGCCATTGTCATGGTCTTGAAGGTGATCAAGTGCAGGTCATAACCTTTATCCACAATTTCCTCACCCATAGCAGACAAACCAGCCGGGATATATTTTGTGTAACCCGCATAAGGCTTGCCAGTCATGGTATTGATCGAGCTAGCGGTTTTCTCTTGATAAAGGTTGATCAAGCGGCCATAGGGATGGGCAACTTTATCACCGTTATAGCCCTTCGCAAACGCCTCATATCTTCCGCCACGGTTCAATACATAAACAACCTTGCGCCACAAACTCTCATCATTTCCAACGGCAGCTTTCCATTTCGTTGGGTCGAAAACGCTTTTTGGTAAGTGCCGGCGGGCTTTCAAAAAGATTTCCACTTCTTCATCACTGGCTTCGGGCACCGATTCGGAACCATCTTCCTTATCACCAAAAGCGATATCAGCCACTTGTTTTAGGTAGAAATCTTCAGGTCGGATGTAAGGCATTCCTTCCCCAAACCCATTCGGACCAAAGCCAGGTAATTTCATCCGCTCGGCGATGGCAAGGAATACCGCCTCAAAGGACATGGCAATCTCTTCTCCAAATACTTTTACGGTTTGCCAGCCGGGCAATGCGATTGCCGGTTGACGAATATTTTCCACTTTCCATGGCACAGACGGATGAGAACCATGAAATTCCCAACGTTCTAAAAAGGAGAGATCGGGGAATATATAATCGGCGTACATGCTGGTTTCGCCAACCATAATATCGCTAGCGATAAACAAGGGAATCTTCTTCGGGTCTGCCAGGATTTCGATCACCTTTTGGCCCCCCGGCAGGCTGTAAGGCAGGGCTGCCATATAGGTCATGAGGATTTTAACCGGGTAGGGATAGGCATCGCCAATCGATGGAATATCTTCTTGATAGACATCGCTCGCCAACGGGAACCAGGGCCGTTTGGTTGGATAGCTGCCATCGAACAGGGTGGTTTTTTCATACGCTACGGTCGTGCGCAGCATGTCCACACCAAAAGCGGTCATCTCTTCTTCACCAAACATGGTCATCACCGGGAATGGCTGACCTTTCTTGGCGCCTTTGCGATCATACGTAGTGAGTTTGATCGTCCCGCCAGCATAGTCAAAGTTGCCAATCAACAAATTCACCACATACCAGGCATTGTTGTTATAAAAACCATTGGTATGTTGGGAAGGCCCACGATGGATATCCGCAGCTGCCCGCCGCCCGTGAGAAGTAAATTCGGCCGCCAGGGTCACAATATCCTCTTCGCGCACACCGGCAATCTCTGCCCATTCCGCGAGGGTGTGCTCTTGAGCCGATTCAAGCAAGATCTGCAAACCGGTTTTTACCTCAAACTCACCCACCTTCCCGCTATAGAGCAAGTCACCGATCACCGCAGCGGCTTTACTGTCTAATACATTGATGGGGGTTGGTTTACCCTGCACTAACGCTAAAGGTGTATCACCGGGGTATTCCACGCCTTGTGCATCCACATACACTGTGACCTCTTTGCCGTCTTTGGTAACGGTTTGTGGTTTCAATAAACCTAATTCGCTGGCTCGTAAGTGCTTGCCAGGAACGCCATCTTTGATTTTTACCAGCCAGGTGGCGTTGGTATAATTCGGCTCTCCTGCGGCGGTTGCAGCGGCTTGGTTGGCAATGGCGAGGTAAGCGGCATTGTAGCGTTCATTTTCCAGCATCCAGCGGATCATGCCCAAGGCAAAAGCGGCGTCAGTGCCCGGTTTGATGGGCACCCATTTCCAGGCGCGGGCGGCTAGTTTTGAGAGGCGCGGGTCAACTACAGCAAATTTACGGCCATTGACCAGTGCATCGGTTGCTTTTGGCACGCGCTGTGGGGGTCCATAATTCGCATCGAACAGATTACTCCCTACATAGATCACAAACTCACTATTGCCGGTATCCACTTGCCAGTAAAATTTATCTCCGCTGTCAAAAGAACCTTTTTCGGCGTTCCACTTTGAGCTCATCGCCTTGCCGGTGAAATATAAGGAGCCTTGGCAAATGGTGGTGTGACCATTCATGTTCACCGAACCAATGCCGCCCTTCACAAAACGATCCACCACATCTTCGCGGCCGCCTTTCATGCGCCCCCAAACAAACATGAATTGGTTATTCTTTGGTCCTAAATCGGGATGATCTGGGTCGATGAGCACGTCTAGATGATCTTTATATTTTGATTTGAACTCTTCGACCAGGGCTTTCTTTTTGTCCTTGTCTTTTTCATCCCAGATCGCCTTAATATCGGCAGCCATCTCCTTGGAGAGCTCTGCATCGGTCAAAGCGCGCACGTCTTTCAATCCGTCAACTTTGCCCTCACCGAATAAGTCACCACCATTAATGATCTCATCAATTGCCTTATCGAATGGAATCGTCACCCATTTCCCTTCGCCACGTTTTGTGCCCGGTTTTCTTTTCAAAACGCTGACAATACGGTAGGGATCATAAGCAGTTTGAATGCCAGCTTGTCCTTTCGGACAAATTGCCCCTTCCACTTTCGCCATATCTTTGACTGGAGTATCATAATCTGGATGCGGCCAGAGCGTCCACGGAGAATAGGGATTTCCATCAATTTTGGCTGCCATCCCATCTAACAGCTTTACTTTAATGCCACAACCCGTGTTACATTGCAGACACACGGTATATATTTGGTTTTCTGGACTGACTTCGTAGAATGTGCCTTCACCCTCGGACCAAAACCGAGCGAGTGTTTTTTGAGCAGCGGGTAAATTTCCCAATATCGCTGCGGCACCACCAGCGAGAGCGGAAACTTTAAGGAAATCTCTGCGGCTAATTTTTTTATTTTGATCTTCAGCGTTTTTCATTTCATGCCTCCTTCGTGGATTTGGGGAACAAGGGCAGGTAGTCTATGCCCAGCAAATAGCCAAGGATAGCCAGACCAACTGTCCCGGCGGTTACAGCCCATTCCATCAAGCTAGGAAAATAATCAAAAGACAAATGGGGACCGCTAAATGCAGTGGTGAGCAAATCTAACTCTGGAACCGTCAAGCCAGGGAAAATAATCAATGCACGTGCCACCGCATAACCAACTAACATCAATAGGCCCATCCAACCCGCCCAACCGTTATGACGAGCAAATTTCGGCTGGACGAGAAAGAAGATGGGAATCAAACTTCCGATTAATATTTGTAAAATCCAGAAAGCCCACCAATAGCGGCCATACAGCACTTGATTAATCGAAGCCACATTCATTGGCACATTTCCATACAGGCTTTGTGAGTAATCAGCCCACATGAAATATAATTTCACTACCAGCAACACCACACTTGCTACACTCAAAACCCATAATTGCTGCGGTCGATTAGGATCATCACGAGGACCAAACAAACCTAACACCATCAGCAGCATGGCAGCGCCAGATGCCAAAGAAAATACCGGGAATTGCACCGGGAATAGCCCAATGTGCCAGAAGGGACGAGCAGCGTTCACACCGAGTAAGGCGCCCACCGCACCAGAAATAAACAACGCTACCACCAATCCAATCCACATGATCACCTTCAAGAAAGGATGCTGCGGTTTGTAGATTGCCAGATAAAGCGTAATCAATAGAATGACCCCAAAAATAGTGTAACCCCACACCATTTGAAAAACGAGAGAGCGGGGGTTGCCTTCTAAATATACTTTCCAGACCCTTTCGAGATGGCCTAAATCCAGCCAGATGGACAGCAATGCTGCGCCTAAGCAAACCAGAGCAGCCCAAAGCACTGCTTTTCCGGTACCTTTGAACACTTTGATTTGAAATAACAAATCGAGGGTAGCTACCATAAAACCACCGGCTGCACACCCCGCAAAGAATAAATACATCGCCACCCATAAGCCCCAAACGACATAAGAACCATAGGCGGCGTTTTCATGCCCGAATGCAAAACGGTTATAAAAACCCCACAGACCGAATGCAAGGGCTAATGCACCGAAGAGATAGGTTAATTTCTTCAACATCGGAAACCTCCTAAAGGATATAGTAAACGCGTGGTTCTGTTCCCAAATCTTCTTTCAGGCGCATGACATTGGGAAGAGCAATCATTTCCGAGACCAATGAATCCGGATCATTCGCATCCCCAAAGAGCGTTGCGCGCCCAATACAGGTCGTGACACAAGCGGGCAACATCCCTTCTTTTACCCGATGCAGACAGAAATGACACTTGCGCACATTCCCTATGGGAGAGCGATCTTTTTCACGTACGATGGATTCCCCATATTCAAATGCAGCGCCATTGCGTTCATAACCATCTGCAGCAGATTGCCCAAACAAGAACGGGAGGTTATCAGGGGTATTCTTCAAATACGTTTCACCGAAATCAAAGGTGCGCGCCGCATACGGACAAGCGGTAATGCAAGCCCGGCAACCAATGCATTGATCGTAATCAACCACCACTACACCTTCTTCATTTTTGAAGGTGGCATTCACCGGACAAACCGGCGTACAGGGAGGGTTATCACATTGCATACATGGTCTTGGGATAAAGCGCATGGATACATTTGGGTACTTGCCAATTTCTTCCGTAAGGACCGGGCGATAGACTACCCCAGGGGGCAACTTGTTTTCTGCCACACAGGCGATTGTGCAGGCATGACAACCAATACAACGGCGCAAGTCAATTACCATCACCCAGCGCCGTTCTTCGGGTTTCTTCTTCAACGCCCGTTTTAGTTCCTCCTGCATCCTCAGGATGACATCCGGAGAAGCCTCTGGACTAACCTGAAGAGCACTCAGATCGAGGTTCTCTAAGGCTGGTGCAACAATGCCAGCAAAGACTTCGGAGGAGTACTTTTCCAGCATTGCCGCCGCTTCAGTAGAGGGAGCACTAGTTTTGTTCATAATCTCTCCTGAAAAATAAGGATTTTCTCTATACTACTTTATTCCGCAATCCATTTCTAAACAAGCAGGGAAAACCCCCCGTTTTTGCTAATGTGTCAGGTTTTTCCTGACATGGTTTGTTTTGTTTGAAGAATTATTTTTTGTAAATCTCTCCTTAATGGGTGAAATTCTTTATAATAGTTGAATAAAAAGTAGTTTTAAATCTATTCCCCACTGATCAATCCTTTTTTCAATGCAAACCGCACCAGTGCAGCGCGGCTATCCAAGCCAAGTTTTTCCATCCCACGCGCCCGATAGGTCTCAACAGTTTTTACGCTCAAAACCAACTTTTCGGCGATCTCAGCTGCGGTATGGCCCAATGCAACCAGCTTCAAGACCTCTTGCTCGCGCGGGCTTAAATTCTCCCAATCTCCACATTCGGGGCGGGTTTGTTGGGTGATTAAATCATCTAACAATGCGCGCGTCATCGTAGAATGAATGTAAATCTCTCCATTGCAGATCGCCCGCACCGCTGCCAACAAATCATTATCAGCAGCCTTTTTGAGCAAATAACCAGAGGCGCCATGTTTCAATGCCTGACGCAGATAATCAGCGTCATCATGCATGGTTAAAATTAATATCTGCGTGTTTGGACACGAATGTTTAATCGACCCCAGTGCATCTAATCCATGGATACCCGGCATGGATAAATCTAAGATTAAAAGATCGGGGCGCAATTGCTCACACATCTGAATCGCTTCTGCGCCGTTGGATGCCTCTCCAATCACCCGTAAATCGGGCTGGCGTTCCAACAATAATCGCAAACCACTGCGAAGGACAGCATGATCATCAGCAAGGAGTATGTTCACCATCAGGATTCTTGTCCTCCTTCCGAGATAGCTTGAGAAGAACTTCGCTGATGATTGAGGGGAATGCGGACGAACAAGCTGGTACCCTTCCCTATCTCACTTTCAATGGTTAACTTCCCACCCAATAATTCAGCGCGTTCTCGCATCCCGATTATTCCAAGATGTTCACCACTGATGAATTGATGCGATTCAAAGCCTTGACCATCATCTTCAATCACCCCCACCACCTCTTCTCCCCGTTTTTCGAGCAAAATACTCACTTTATGTGCACTGGCATGGCGGGCAATGTTCGTCATCGCTTCTTGAGTAATGCGATACAATGCCGTCTCCACTTCACCTGGTAGGCGTTCATTTCCCAAATACACTAAGATATCAACCGGAATATGATAGCGTACTTGCCAATCATTGATAAAACGCTGCAAAGCGGCTGCCAAACCTAAATCATCCAATGTTGCTGGACGCAGCTGGACAGCCAAAGCATGTACATCCTCCAATGTTTGGCTGGTTATTTCATAAAGGTCTTTGGTTTGTTTTTTCGCTTCCCCGTCGGTTAGAATGGTTTGCAGCGTGTGTAAGCCCACTTTCAGGGAGGTTAAACTCTGTGAGGTGCTGTCATGAAGTTCACGGGAAATGCGTTGCCGTTCCTCTTCCTGGGTACGGATTACGCTTTCCAATAACTGCCTGCGCAACACCTCTTTTTCCCGGCGAAGGTCATCTGCATGAGCCAGTTCCGCGGTCATTAAATTAAACGCCTCAGCCAGGTCACCAATTTCATCGTTTGCCCAGCGGGGGACGCGGTAACTAAAATCTCCTTTTGCTACTTGACGGGTGGCTTGAACTAATTCTAATATCGGATGGGTTAATATCCAGGTCAATAATGCTGCCACAGTTACGCCAATTAGCGAAACCAGAGCAGTGGTAAGAATGAGCTGTCCGGTCATATCTCGCAAGGAATCTCTTAATAAAACATCGGATAAACCGATCCTGGCAATACCGGCTCGGCCATCCAGGATCGGTACCGCTGTATCCCATACTAATCCATCATTGGTTTGCAGGACAACGGTGTGATGATGATCTTGAGGAGAGACGCTGTTTTTTTCAATCAATGCCAATGGAAAACTATCACCAAAAGTATGTGCTATAACCCGGCCATTGCTATCGAGGATAAATGCATAGAGCACATTGGCATTATTGATTTGGGTTTCTTGTAACAAGCGGTGTAAACTGAATAAATCATTCAGCAAAATAAGGTCAGTAGAACGAGCTGCTAGGTCTCGCGCTACCGATATGCTTTGTTTTTCCAATTGGGATGAGACTGTTTTGGTTAGGGCAATCCGCACTTGCAGCGTGATCCCCGTTCCGAGCAGCAAAACCAACCCCAAAGCCATGCCGAGGATTTTGATACGGATATTTACCGCACCTGCGATTTCCCAGAAACGTGCAAATAAGGGTTTGATTTTCATTATCTACCGCGTTTGAGTCACATCCCCTAAGAGGGTGCGCACATCATTATAGGCACTGTCATCTATCAACACAAACCGATCCACACCGATTGCCTTTAATGCTTGCAACCCTGCGGCGGTAGTGTGCATGTTCAATAGCAAGGATTGCAGCTCTGCCTTTAATTGCGGGCGGATATTGGGATTAACCACCACAGGAGGAATACCAAAGGCGGGCGAACGATGGATAACCTGAATCAGTTCACCCAATTGTGGGTCGCGGGAAACTGCAAACGCATATACCAAGCTATCTACCGCTGCCCCATCGGCAACTTTGTTCGCTACCGCTTGAATCGCCTGATCGTGGCTATAGGTAAAAAAGGTTCGGCTAAAAAAATCTTCAGGGGTACTTCCCAATTGATTGACCAGGTACGTGGGGTACATCCGTCCGCTCAATGATATAGGGTCAGTAAAAGCGAAAATTTTCCCTTTTAAATCCGCCATGCTCTTTGCTGTACTATCGGAAGGTACAATGAGCAAAGAATAATACACTGTTTGTCCATCTACTTGTGGTGCAACCAGTAATTCCATGCCAAATTGATCATGCCCCGCAATATAAGCGCTGGTACAGACAAACGCCATATCTACATCCCCATCTTTTACTAAATCATTAATCTCCATATATGTGCGTCGTTGCACCAGCTCAACTGGTCTTTGGAGGCTTTTGCCTATCAAATTTAACAGGGCGGTGTAGGATTCCACTGTCCCTTGGGGAGAAATTACCGCCGCCACGGCAACCCGCAACGGTGTAATCGCTCGATTTAGCGGAGTTGGTAATGGTGACCGTTGGTCTAAGTTCACATATCCGCTGGTCACAATCGTTTGGGATGGGCTACAAGCTGCTAAAAAGAAAATTAAAACCAATAGAAATAGCGCGTTTCTCCTCATGCCATCATCTCTTTGAAAATCAATTACTCCATCAAAGGCGATTAATTCAATCTGAATTATAATAGTTAATAACCGAATAACAGGTTCATTTCTGGATCGTTTTTAATAATCGCTGACTGAATCACCTCATTATATATAGCAGTTCGTTGTTTAAGGCAAAACTATCCATATTATGAAAAACAAATTCACTCTTCCGTTGGTCTCCCGTTCTACGATTGCCTTCACGAAAGAAGCCAGAAAAACCCCCTCCTTTTCTTTCTGGGATTGGCTGCATGGATTGATATATGCTCGCTTCCCCTATTTATACATCGCCATAGGTGTAGGGGAACACCCAATTGCTCGTTTTTACACACAAATACAGAATAAACTTCACCGCATCCGCCTGCGGCCGGTCAAGGTAAAAAAAGCAACGCATTCCACATCTGCAGAGACAATAACATTTGCCGATACCTATCATGGCAAAGTTGTCCCATTGAAGGCAGCAACGGAATTGGTATTGATCAATCAAGATATCCGAATCACCAACCTCGAAAAGATTATCCCGTATGCCCGCGCTCGAGACATCATCTTGCAAAACCCCGATCACATTGCTGTCCTTGATTGCCCTTGTCGTTCTGCCCGGCAACACCCCTGTTTACCACTTGATGTCTGCCTAATCGTGGGAGAACCTTTTGCGAGCTTCATTTTAGAACACCACCCTGAACACTCCCGCAGGATCACCCCACAGGAAGCAGTGGATATCATCCAAGCGGAGGATGCGCGAGGACATGTCCATCATGCTTTCTTCAAGGATGCTATGCTCAACCGCTTTTATGCGATCTGTAATTGTTGTTCCTGCTGTTGTGGGGCAATGCAAGCCCAGCGCAATGGCACGCCGATGCTGGCTTCCTCTGGTTACGTTTGTGAAGTGGATGAAGAGCTGTGCATTGCCTGCGGGGAATGCAATGATATCTGTCCCTTTGGAGCGCTATCGTTGGGAGAATTTAGCGCAAATATCAATGAAGAAAAATGTATGGGATGTGGAATCTGCGTCTCGCATTGTGTACAAGGCGCCCTATCCCTGCGGCGGGAAACGAGCAAAGGAGAACCACTCGAAATTGTTGAATTGATGAAACAGGCAATAACTAAATTCTAGAGATATTGCGCGGCTTCTTCAATGGTCGGTTGGGCATCAGTGCCGCCCGCGGCACGGGTGGATAATGAGCCGCACACCACTCCCAACCGCAAACTGCGTTCCAAATCCCAGCCATTCAGAAAGCCATATAAAAATCCGGCGTCGAAGCTATCACCCGCTCCTACCGTATCCACCAACGGCACTTCTAGCGCTTTTGCTGTAACGACTTCACTCCCCATTTGAGCAATTGCCCCTTTAGAACCCAGCTTAATCGCTACAATCCTTGAAATCTTGCTCAGCGCATTCAAAGCCTCGCCTACATTCTCTTTCCCGCTAATCGCCAGTGCTTCCTGTTCATTGGGAAGGAAAACGTCTGCGTAACTCAACCAGCGTTTCACTTCCTCCCACTCCCCGCGTGGTGCCCAATTCGTATCAAGGGAAATGGTCAACCCGAACTTTTTTGCCCGATCCAACAACATTCCCAAACCCGGCCTTAAATTATGCTGTAAGAACACACTGCAAACGTGTAAATGGCGCGCTCTCGCCAGCAGATCGTCCGATACCTGCTCGGCTCGTAAACGGTCGATCGCCCCCAGGTAAGTCAATATCGCCCGATCACTCCTCCGATTGAGAATCACGCTCAATCCGGTTGATACGCGGGAATCAACCACAACTTGGGAAATATCCACTCCCCTTTTTTCCAGCGCAGTGCACATAAACTTCCCGAATAAATCATCTCCCACCACCCCAATGAGTGTCGTCCTCAACCCCAAGCGTGCTGTGGCGCAGGCAAATATCGCGGACGACGACCCAATGGTCATCGCAAAATTCTCAACCAGTGTTTCATGCTGTCCAAAAAGCACTTCCAAGCCCGCATCGCTCAGAATCAAATCGGGATTAATCTCGCCTGGGATCAAAATATCAATTTCCCTGTCCAAGTCCAACCTCCCCTCGTGGAGAACAGGCAAACTCATAATCTTCAAGCACTTGAGCAATCCGATCGAAGATCAACGCTTCCGGTGTACAAGCAATCTTCCCCTCGCGAAGATGCAGATATTGAACAGGCATATATTGGCTGAGCAGAGAAAGCGGAATCGGTACTTGCGCCAACTGTACAAGCAGGTATTCGAGCGCTTGTTGCACCTCCCTCACTGGCCAGTAATACCGACAGCGGTCGCTAAAGCTGTATTTGCGGGCAAAAGCCTGTTGATGTTCATCCCCGCCATAATAAGGCTGCCAAAATCGCGGCTCATCCAGCATGGCTTTGTCCAATCTCTCCACAACCTGCGATGAGCTGGACAAAATCCGGTAACGATAAAGTTCATTTTCGATCATTGCCAGAGCGAAAACCGCTTCCCGAAAAGCAAACGTCAGAGCAGGTCCCACTTTCAATATCGCAAAATGATCTTCCACTAATTGGCGTAGCGCCAGAGCCGTCTGATAATCCGTGGAGTGGGCTTCATACACCAAATTGGAATAACGCTCGATCAACGCAGAAAGATCCTTTGCCAGGGCTCGCTGATACTCCGTGATGGAATCATGGCTAAACTCAACCCCCGGTTGGACAACAATCGCAAGAACCCGCTCCCAGGCTGATTGCAACCCAGCCCGGTGAAACGCCTGTTGTATAGAAGAAATAACCTGCTGTGTCTCATCCACGTCACTGACTTTAACATGAGAGTCACCACTGGTAGCCCCGCCGGGCAATGGCACTTCATTCCCTACCACATAACGCAAATCTGCCTGATAGCTTGTGCTGCCTGCTGCTTCCTCCGCGGCTTTAACCAGCTCCGCCGTCCTTTGGGCGAATAATTCCGTCGTCCTTCCATCAAGCCTGTCGTCACCTAAAAGCATACTTGCATCGACATGGATCTTCGTGAAGCCCGCCTCCACATAAGCCCGCACCATCTCACGGGCTTTCCTCATTGCGTCTTGAGCGGATTCATTCCGCCACACATACGGACCCAAGTGATCACCCCCCAATAGAACTTGTTTAGGGTTTACACCACAACTTTCGGCGAGATCCTTTACCTCGCGAGCAAAATCTTGCGGGGTTTTTCCGCTATACCCGCCGTATTGATTGACTTGATTACAAGTAGCTTCAATAAGAATTGGCTGCCCTGTTTTACGGGCTCGAAGCAGGGCAGATTTTAGAACATAGGGGTTTGCCGAACATATCGAAACAATCCCCGCCGCGATGCCCTTTTTTTGGGCCTGAACAATGTCATCTAAGATATGGAAAGCCAAATCACAATTCCTAAATCGAGAAAAATTGCTACTTGAATTGTACCATTTCTGTCATTTCTAAGGAAAAAATCCTACAATATAACGACAAAAATAAAATCAAAACCGAATCGATCGGGCAGAATAACGATTAAAAAGAGATGTAATTACTCAGCACAACCGTCATTGCGAGAGAGCGTTCTTTGCGACCGAAGCAATCTCCAATCCGGCAGGGAGATGGCTTCGCTTTGTTCGCCATGACAGGTGCCGGTCGATAGATGGCTTCACAAACTCGCCAGGATAATTGTTTCTCATAACAATCTTTAAATAATAGCTGAGTAGTTACAAAGAGATGACAATACCGACCGATAAAGAAATTAATTCAGCCTATGACAGAGAGAAAAAAGCTGTAATAACTTTTCCACAAACCTTTTGAGCAAATGACATCACAAATACAATATTTAAAGATTGAAGCGCAAGAACAGTAGTTATAGTGGCAACCCTCTTTCCAGCAAGGTGTGGGGATGTTTTGGTTCAATCCAGCGTGCGGATAACTTTTGCCAAATCCGAGGATATGGCTCCACTGCTCGAAAAAACAGATAGGATGTATTGGATATCTTGCATAAGGCAATAACTGTAAAACTTTATAAATCCGATTTCGTTATGCAACCCGCCAGAGTAGTCAAGAAACCCGGAACCTTTAATATTACATGAACGTCTATTTTTAATGAACAAAAATATTTTATACTTTACTAATTTAACCGGATAAATACCTCTGCAGGTTTCAAATATGACTATCAAAGCTATAATAGATATCATAATGATTTAACGGAAAAATAAGGAGATTATTATGCGAGCAATTTCAAACAAAAAAATATACCTTCTCCTGTTAACCATTCTTCTCCTCACTTCGTGCAATTTACCTGCCTCGTCTTTACCTACTGAGCAGAAAGAACTTACCGCTCCAACCATGACCTCTGAAGCGGTGCAAATCTTGCTGATGACCCAAATGGCTGGAACCTTAGCTCCGCCGACTGCTACCGTACCCCCGCCACCAACGATGACACCAGCCATAACCAACACCCTTGCTCCTACTGAGACGCTTACGCCAACTGTTCCTACACCACGCAGTGATCTTTGCACCGATAAAGCAGAATTCGTCAAAGACATTACCGTCGCCGATAACAGTGTTTTCTCGCCCGGTGCAACCATTACGAAAACCTGGCGCATCCGCAACAGCGGAACTTGCGCTTGGACACCCCAATATGCCCTGGTATTTGTCAATGGGGATCTAATGAATGCACCAAACGAAGTTCCTTTTACCAGTTACGTAGATCCAGGCAATGCAGTGGATCTCACGGTTACCTTTACTGCCCCTGCTCAGGAAGGTGCATATCAATCTCAATGGCTAATCCGCAGCGCAGATGCCAGCCGATTCGGAATCGGTAAAGACGGAAACCAACCGTTAGTGTTAAAAATAACCGTTTCTCAAACCGCTGCCAACCTGAATCTTGGTGCGCCAACCTGGAGTGATACGTTTAAAAACAGCGCCAACTGGTATCTGCTTGAAACAGCTCACACCAAGTTTTCTATTAAAAATGGCAATCTGATCATGAAAGCCATCCCAGGCGGAGGTGATGAGTGGGGTATCGCCAATGATAAAGCCATCAGTGATTTTTACATGGAGGTCACCTTTACTACCGGAGACCAATGCAGCGGCAAAGATCGTTATGGGTTGCTTTTCCGCGCTCCCAACCCAAACAGCGGTTATGTTTTTGGCGTCTCTTGCGATGGACGGTATCGCATATACAAATGGGATGGGGCAAATTATCAGGCTATTCAAGAATGGAAGGCTGCCGAAGCAATCCACAGCGGCCCTAAACAAACCAACCTTCTGGCAGTTTGGGTAAAAGGGAGCACGATCAAACTTTACGCCAATGGCAGTTTACTAGGTGAATATTCTGATGTTACCTATAGTAAAGGTCGTTTTGGGCTTTTCATTGGAGCGGTAGATTCCAATCCCTTTATCGTGAATGTAAGTGATATTCGTTATTGGCTGTTGGGTGAATAAAGTTTCCCACCCTCAGGAGGTTTGTATGCGTAGAAAGCTGATCGTCCTCTTTTCAATATCTGCAATCTGGTTCAGTATTTTGGCTTGTAGTACATCCACCCGTCCAGTGCTGACTGAAGCACCTGGTGCAATTTATACGCAAGCCATCCAAACCGTTAGCGCAATGCTTACTGTTGCTGTTGGACAAACCGCGGTTGCCCAGCTAACCCAAGCTGCACCGCAACCCTATTATTCTCCCTCGCCAACATTAACGTGGATCATCCCCGAAACTGAAAGTCCAACCAATACTCCTCTCCCTAGCGCCACTCCGATTCCGACCATTGTCACACTCCCCGCCCCTACTGCTACTCCACAACCTGGCTTATGTGATCAAGCTCAATTTATCAAGGATGTTACCATCAGTGATGGCGCCCTCCTACCGGCTGGTGCCTCATTTACGAAAATTTGGCGAATAAAGAATATCGGTCATTGCACCTGGAACGAGGATTATGCGCTTCGGTACGTGGATGGTGATTTTATGGGGGTGAGTAAAACCTATCCTTTTAACGATACCGTCAGTCCGGGTGAAACGGTCGATGTAGCCATAGATTTAATTGCCCCGAATAAATCTGGTAACGCAAAAAGCTATTGGATGCTAAGCAATGATTCTAACCAACTTTTCGGATTTGGTGAACAAGCTCAGAAAGCTTTTTGGGTGAATATCAATCTCCTTAAGCCTAACCCCGATTATGTGTATGATTTTGTCGCCAATATCTGTATGGCAACCTGGACAAGCAGTGCGGGATCATTATCCTGTCCGGGCAACACGAATAGCAGTGCCGGCTCTATCACATATTTAACCAAGCCCCACCTGGAAGATGGCAGGGTTGAAAATGAACCAGCTTTATGGACACGCCCCCAAGTAGCTAAAAACGGCTGGATCAAAGGAGTCTACCCCGCTATAAAAATCAAAGATAACTACCACTTTATAACCGAAATAGGCTGTCTGGCAGGCAGCTCCGGATGCAATGTCACCTTCGCCTTAGATTATCAGGAAGCGGGTAAAGCAGTGAAACATCTTGGTGAATGGGTAGAAAAATTAGACGGGAGCACCCAAATCCTCGACATTGACTTGAGCAGCCTGGCTGGAAAATCGGTGCAGATTATCCTCAAAGTCACCAACAATGCCAAAAGCAGTAAACCGAATGCCTTCTGGTTCGTACCCTCTATCCGTAAAGGGGGGTTACCGCCCACAGTCACTCCCACTGCTACCCGCACGCCAACCGCAACACGTACGCCGACACCAACATCTACACCCACTCCAACTGCTACGCCGACCGAGACACCCACTCCTAGCCCAACGCCATGATTATTTTGTGCTAGAATGCATATATACACGATTAAAAAGGATACTTTCCAGAGCAGATGAGTTTGAACATTGGCATTATCGGTCTTCCAAATGTAGGGAAGAGCAGTCTATTCAATGCTTTATGCAAAGAACAACATGCCCAGGTGGCGAGCTATCCCTTTTGTACCATTCAGCCAAACCGTGCCATAGTACCCATTCCAGATGCACGATTAGATAAACTGGTTCAATTAGTGAAAGTGCCACGCAAGGTTTCGGCGACGATTGAATTTGTCGATATTGCCGGATTGGTCAAAGGCGCCAGTCAAGGTGAAGGCTTAGGCAATCAGTTTTTAGCGAATATCCGCGATACACACGCCATTCTGCACGTTGTGCGCTGTTTTGAAGACGAAAATGTCAGTCATGTAAATGGCATCATTGATCCGCGCAACGATATTGAAATTGTGCAACTGGAGCTAATTCTCGCTGATTTGCAACAACTGGAACGAAAAATCGAGCGGTTGAGTGGCGCATTGAAAGGGGATAAAAAATTACTTCCCACGATGGAAATCGCCCAATCCCTGCGGGAACACCTCGCTCAGGGTCATACAGCGAAAACATTTCCCCACCAGGAAGATGAACATTATCAAGCTCTCCAGCAAGAACTGCGTCTGCTCACTGCTAAGCCAATGATATTTGTCGCCAATGTCGATGAAGCAAGTTTAACCAATCCCTCCCCCTTACTTCAAACTGTTCAACAAATTGCCGTTGAACAACACATCGAATGGTTTCCGATTTGCGCCAGTCTCGAACAAGATTTGGCGGGGCTAAGCGAAACTGAACGGAATGAATATTTACAACTGGCAGGGGTTGCAGAAAGCGGTCTGGATCAAGTAATCCATAAAAGTTACGCTATGCTGGATCTCATCCGATTTTACACCATGAACGAAGAAGAAGTGCGTTGTTGGACAATCCCGCGCGGCAGCACCGCGCCAAAAGCTGCTGGTACGATTCATACCGATTTCGAACGCGGCTTTATCCGCGCCGAGGTCATCCCTTACGAGACCTTTGTCGCCTATGGCAGCAATGTTGCTGTCCGAGCTGCGGGTCAGATGCGTATCGAAGGGAAAGAATATATCGTTCAGGATGGCGATATCCTTTACATTCGTTTTAATGTTTAATGATCGATAGCTTCAAATACCTTCCACGTTTAATCGCTCTCTTTTATCAAAACCAAGAAATTGAAAAAAGCCAAACCATTCCTTGGACGTCTTTCCGTTCGCCAATTAAACAAGCGCGCTTCACGATCATTACCTCAGCAGGCATCTATCTCAAAGAAAGCCAATCCCCCTTCGATTTACAACGGGAACAAAAAGAACCCACTTGGGGAGACCCATCATTGCGGATTATCCCTTCCTCTACCAAACCCGAAGCACTTGCCATTAGTCACTTGCACATCAACCCCAAAACCATTCTCACCGACATCAATGTCGTCTTTCCATTACAGCGCATGGCACAGCTAGCCGAGCAAGGTATTATTAGCGGTTTATCCCAACACTGTTTTTCTGTGATGGGGTATCAAGGATTTCCACCCAATACGACAACCTGGCGCGAACAAACCGCTCCCCAAATCATTGAAATACTCCAGCAGGAAGAAGCCCATGGCGCCCTGCTCACCCCCGCCTGACCAGACTGTGCAATAAACCTGCCCGTGTTGGCACGCACCCTAGAAGAAGCTGGCATACCCACTGTCTTGATCACCAATATGCCTTATTGGGCTGAACGGATTGGCGTACCCCGTACCCTAGCAGTGGAACATCCTTTTGGCTGCCCCATTGGTTATCCAGGAGATGAAAAAGGGCAACTGACCCTTTTACAAGCCGCCTTGTCCCTATTCGAAACTTGCACTACACCTGGTGAAATAAACGAATTCTATGATCTTTGGCAAGAGCCTATTGAGACAGCTATTCAATCCTGGCAGCCCTTGGAACCTTCCCCCATCATTCGCATGCTCACCCCCCATATACGCGACATAATCCGCCAGAAAGGGAAATTAAATCTAAAGTAGTGTTTTTAACGGGAATTTTCTACCTCTATATTCCGTTATGATCTGGATAGGAATTATCCTCTTCGCCATCAAAATGATCCAAACCTGCCAGAATACATCCCGTCATGATCAACACCACCAATAGTACTGGAATTAAAATTACCGGGTCTTGCATTTCAAACCTCATCTGCGAAATCTTCTTAACTTCTATTAATCTTAACCCCACTATATCAAAAAAAGTTCCGCGAAGACTAAACAAAATTGTTAAGTGGTAATCCACTTAGGAAATCAGTAGCCGCGCGGCAGCATTCGCTGCAACTGAAGCATCCTTCATATTAGCCAGGAGATTGCAACTTTATCTCTACCAAGCCGTTTATCTTTGGTGAAACATAGAAAAAATTCTTTCCGTTTATTTCAACCCACAAAAAACCCTTATCACTTTTACAAATCTT
>Ga0078972_1004666_pt1 | contig 36778 bp, 32 predicted proteins | sample YelNatPaOPGAMG01_FD_67568 | JGI IMG/M metagenome (GOLD analysis project Ga0078972, IMG submission 67568) | Hot spring thermophilic microbial communities from Obsidian Pool, Yellowstone National Park, USA - OP-RAMG-01 (SPADES assembly) (version 2) | ecosystem: Environmental > Aquatic > Thermal...
TTGGCTAATTTTAAGGCTCCAGGGACTAATCCACTTATTATTTTCATAACACTATTATAGTGTCACCATTCTATCTGAACTAGATCAGCAAAGTTTGACACTCCAGACCGGAATAACATAAAATATTCCCGTTGGAATATAACTGAAGAGAGATAACCTTGTACCAGAAAACCACCCTGGATAATGGCCTCCGCGTACTGACCAGCACCATGGTACAAACCTACTCCGTCTGCGTGGCTATCTTCATCGGTGTTGGCTCCCGTTACGAGTCTGATGAGGAAGCCGGCACCTCCCACTTCATCGAACACCTCTGCTTCAGGGGAACCACCCAGCGACCCACAGCACGGGATATTTCAGAAGCCATCGAAGGCATCGGCGGCATACTGAACGGAGCCACCGATAAGGAAATGACCTTTTACTGGTGCAAGGTGACCCGACCCCATTTCGCCACCGCTGCCAGCGTACTGGTGGATATGCTGCTGAATTCCCGCTTTAATCCCGAGGATATCGAGAAAGAACGGCAGGTGATCATCGAGGAGATCAATATGTGCAAGGATTCCCCTTCTCAGGAAGTGGGACTCCTGATTGATGAATTGCTCTGGCCGGATCATCCCCTGGGCAGGGATATCGCCGGTACCCGCGAATCCATGGCAAAAATCAACCGCCAGATGCTGCTGGATTTCCTGAAATCAAGATATACACCACAAAATACCGTGGTGACGGTTACCGGGAATATCCAACATGCGGAAGTCCTGCGGGTTATCGAACCCCTGCTGGGAAGCTGGCATAATCTCCATCCACGCAGTCCATTTATCGCCTATCAGGAAAGAGCCGGTGACCAGGTGCGCATCGAAAAAAGGGATACCGAGCAGGCTCATCTCTGTCTCTCCCTGCCGGGCGTTTCGCTGTTTCACCCCTACCGCTTTCCACTTGACCTGCTGAACGTGATACTGGGAGAAGGGATGAGCAGCCGTCTGTTCAGTGAAATCCGCGATAAGCTGGGTCTGGCATACAGCATCGGCAGTTACGTGGAGCACTTCCTGGATACCGGCGCACTGACGGTCACCGCCAGTGTTGAGCCGGAAAATCTGGAAAAAACCGTCTGTGCCATACTGGAACAACTGGCTCTGCTGAAGGAGCATATCCCTGAGCCTGAGCTGCGCAAGGCCCGCGAGATCTCCAAGGGCAGACTGCTGCTGCGCATGGAAGACAGCCGGAATGTGGCAGGCTGGCTGGGCGGACAGGAGATGCTAACCAACCGGATTTTAACTCTCGATGATGTCATCTCAATTATTGATTCAATAACCGTCGAGGAGTTGAAAAAAGTCGCCCGTCAACTATTCGTCGGTGAGAAGCTGAGGCTCGCCGTGGTGGGGCCAGTCTCCGACCCCGAACCCCTGAAAAGGCTATTGAAGATGTAAGAATCAAAAAGCCCTTCCCGTTGCGGGAAGGGCTTTTCAGTTAGATGACTTCTAAATCCTAGAATTCACCGCCGCCGTAACCGCCTCCCGGAGGAGTCGGGGTAGCTTCTTTCTTCTCGGGGATGTCAGCCACCAGCGATTCGGTGATCAGGATCATGCTAGCGATGCTGGCAGCATTCTGCAGGCTGGTTCTGACGACCTTGGTCGGATCAATGATACCCTTCTGGATCATATCGCCGAAGTCATCGGCAACGGCATCATAACCCCAGCCTTTGGGACTGCGCTTGACCGTATCAACCACCACCGAACCATCACGCCCGGCGTTCTCGGCGATAAAGCGGATCGGCTCTTCAATAGCTTTCCGGACGATTTCCACGCCAGTCGCTTCATCACCTTCTGCCTTGATATTATCCAGTGCGGGCAGAGCCATCAGCAGACCCACGCCACCACCGGGGAGAATACCTTCCTCAACGGCAGCCTTGGTAGCAGAGAGGGCATCCTCCACGCGATGCTTCTTCTCTTTCAACTCGGTCTCGGTAGCAGCACCAACCTTGATTACCGCCACGCCACCGGCCAGCTTGGCCTGCCGTTCCTGCAATTTCTCACGATCGAAATCGGAAGTCGTCTCGGCAATCTGGGCTTTAATCTGCTTGATTCTGGCCTGGATGGCTGCCTCACTGCCCTTACCTTCAACAATCGTGGTGTTATCTTTATCAGCAGTAACGCGGCGAGCCCGTCCGAGATCTTCAATGGTCACCGAGTCGAGTTTGCGTCCGACCTCCTCGGAGATCACCTTACCACCGGTCAGGATAGCGATATCCTCCAGCATGGCCTTCCGGCGATCGCCAAATCCGGGAGCTTTAACCGCCAGTACATTCAGGGTCCCACGCAGCTTGTTGACCACCAGAGTAGCGAGCGCCTCGCCCTCTACATCTTCGGCAATGATAACCAGGTTCTTGGAAACCTGCAAAATTTTCTCCAGAGCCGGCAGGATATCGTTGATGGCGGAAATTTTCTTATCGGTGATCAGGATATAAGGATCCTCAATGACCGCTTCCATCTTCTCGGCATTGGTCACAAAATAGGCGCTGATGTAACCGCGGTCAAACTGCATGCCTTCCACATACTCAGTTTCGAACTGGGTGCCCTTGGACTCTTCAACGGTAATCACACCGTCCTTGCCGACCTTCTCCATCACATCGGCAATCAGTTTACCGATCTCGGGATCCTTGGCAGTGATGGTGCCAACCTGAGCAATCTGCTCCTTGCCTTTGACTTCGACCGAATTCTTCTTGAGCTCTTCGATAATGACTTTAGCCGCCTTCTCAATACCCCTCTTGAGGGCTACATTGTCAGCACCGGCTGCGATGTTTTTGAAGCCACCGCTAACAATGGCATGAGCCAGTACGGTTGAGGTTGTGGTGCCATCACCAACCGAATCGTTGGTCTTGGTCGCGGCTTCTTTAACGAGCTGGGCTCCCATATTCTCGAACGGATCGGGGAGCTCGATTTCCTTGGCAATGGTCACACCATCATCCACCACCTGGGGTGCGCCCCATTTTTTATCCAGTGCTACCGCGTGCCCCTTGGGACCCAGGGTGACCTTGACCGCGTCTACCAGAGTGTCAATGCCTCTCTTGAGAGCATGCCTGACATCTTCTCCAAAAATGATCTGCTTCGCCATATCTTCACCATCTCCTTCGTAATATTAAGCTTTCTTTGCCAGAACGTCGCTTTCGCGCAGGATAATCAATTCTTCATCATCAATTTTGATTTCGGTACCGCCATATTTGGAATAGATAACATGGTCGCCGACCTTGACATCCATGGCAATCCTCTTGCCATCATCGGTGACTCTGCCTGGTCCAACCGCGATGACCTCTCCCTCCTGGGGTTTTTCTTTGGCTGTGTCCGGCAGGATAATGCCACCTTTGGTTTTTTCCTCTTTCTGAATGGGTTTGACAACCAAACGGTCAGCCAGAGGTTGTAGTTTTGCTGCCATTCTTTAATTCCTCCTGATTTTTGATTTGATTTTTGCTTTTAGCAATCGAAAGCTTAGACTGCTAAAATATATCATAACCCAGATATTCCAGCGGTGCAAATTATTTTTCGGGAGTTTTTCCGGAAATATGGATATTTCTGGCGATTTTCAGCCGAAAATTAACCTGTATGAACCTCACAAATCTTTTATTTCCTCTGCAATCTTGCGTTTTTAAAATTTTTCAAATCCTGACAGCGGATGGATTACCAGCATTTCCCCCGGAATTCCCTTTCCATATTTTGATTATACTACATAAAAACTGTCCTTTTTTCCTTCACGAGGCGATAACTTTAGCAATCCGGATTGTTAACTGATAACTTTACTCCTTTACCCGCAAACCTGTAAAATTATATTTATGACCAGGCAACAGCAACCGGCTAAACCCACCTGGGATAAAGATCGCATTCTGGCTCTCCGCCGCCATCTAAGATTGACCCAGCAGGCAATGGCGGCTGAACTGGGAACCCGCCAGCAGACCATCAGTGAGTGGGAAAAAGGACTGTATCAGCCACGCGGTGCTTCCGCCCGCCTGCTTTCCCTGATTGCCGAAAAAAGCAATTTTACTTATAACGCTGGCCAGCCAGACTCAAACCAGACTCAGGACAGCGCCTGACCTCCCGCCGTTTAACCCCATTCAACCATCCTTCCCTTGACAAATACGCGTTAACGTGTAAAAATCAGTAAATGAACTGCCGGTTGTGGGTTAAAAGCCCTCAAGCAGGAATGCTTGAAAAGCCTGCTCCGGGGCTGTGACAGCAGTACAGGAAAGTTTGGAGGTCTCCGCTGAAAAATACCCGCATAACCCCTTTAACCGAACGCGAGGCTACCTCCCTCTGGCAGCAGAAGCTGATCATCAGCCGTGAAATGATAGACAGCGAAAGCCACCCGCTCAAGGTGGTATATCCCGGTCGCCCGAACGGCGGTGCCGGGGCTGATTTCTGCGACGCCGTAATTTACACCGGCGGCTCACTGCACCGGGGGTGCATCGAGGTTCATACCCAATCGGCGAACTGGCAGGCACACGGACACCACCGGGATCCGGTTTACAATCAGGTCGTACTGCATGTTGCGCTGGAAGCCACCGGTCCTGCTCAAACCATACTGCAGAACGGGCAGACTGTACCCACCGTTATCCTGGGGCAGAGCATTGCCACCGAGCAGACCGCCACCGCTCAACCATACCTCTATCCCTGCCAGTCTTTTAGCCGGTATTATGGCAAAACGGCACTGCTGGATTATCTGGCATCTGCCGGATTACAGCGTTTCTATCTGAAGGCTGACATTTTTAACGGTGAGTCGGCGGCAGAGTTCTCAGAAGAGTTTTTCCAGGCATTCCTGGAAGCACTCGGCTATGCCCAAAACAAGTCGGCTTTCCGGCAATTCGCCCGGCTGGTGCCACTGGCAACCCTCGAAAATTTTGTCCGCCAGTTGCCTGTGGAAGAGAAGGCTGCGCTGAATCTGCTCCATGCGTTTTTGCTGGGCAGGGCGGGATTGCTGTTTGCCGCCTGCGCGGAAAGGCAACTGCCCACCAGCCGTTTAACAGAACTTCAGCGTATCTGGAATGCTTCCGGGCAGCAGCCGGCTCTCTGCTCCCGTGATTGGGTCCTGTGCAAGGTCAGACCGGGCAACCATCCCATCAGGCGCCTGCTGGCTCTGGGTCACCTGATCCTGCGCTATCGCGAAAGAGGCTTGTTCGGCTCCCTGATGGTGGCGATCAGGTCTCTACCGGTAAGCCATACGGCTGCGTCCTTGGAACAGCTTTTTACGGTCAATCTTGCCGGTGAAACCGCCCTGCTGGGCGGTGAGCGCGCCGCTGAAATCGTGGTGAATGTCTTTCTGCCAGCAGTTTTCGCCTGGAGCCTCTCACGGGGAAACCGCAAAACCGCGGATGAAATACTGGAATATTACCGGCATTATCCCCGTCTGCCGGCGAATTCACTGGAACATCATCTGCTCGGACAGCTCTCGCTGAACAGGCGCGATATCACCGGTGCCTGCCCGCAGCAGGGGCTAATCCATCTCTATCAGACCATGTGCCGGCAGGGGCAGTGCCACGCCTGTAAATTTGATCTATCCAGTTAAATGCGAGCTAATTCTTACCGGAAGAAGCTCCGCTGTCCTGTGGGTTCCCTTTAAATTCTCCTCCTGGTCCATCCGACCTGATAATCAGCGGCTGGTTGCCGAAATAGACCTTGGTATGTGGCCACGGAATTTCAATTCCCTCCTTATCAAAGGCCTTTTTAATCCGCAGTCGGAGCTCTCCCATCACTTCCCATTGCCTTATCGGCTTGGTCTCACCGATCACCTTGATTTCAATCCCGGAATCCCCGAGCTTATCCACCCTCAACGCTCTGGGCGGTGAAAGCAAAAGCTGACCCCAGACCGGATCCTCCGCCATTTCTTTGCCCACCCGGTTAATCACCGCCATCGCCTTTTCCAGGTCAGTATCGTAGGATACGCTGATATTCAGGTTCGCCCGCGACCACTGCTTGGTGAAGTTTGAGGCAACCCGGATCTCTCCGTTGGGTACAACGTGGGTTACCCCATCCATGTCCCGCAGGATCGTCCTCCGCAGGTTGATGTCCTCCACCACCCCGGAAACATCCGCAATCCTCACCACGTCACCCTTGCGGTACTGGTTTTCCATGATGATAAAAAGTCCTGCCAGCACGTCCTTAACCAGCGATTGGGCACCAAAACCCAGGGCAATACCAACCACACCCGCACTGGCGAGAACGGGCGCGATGTTGATCCCCAGTTCGCTCAAAACCATGAAAAAGATAATCAGGATTATAAAGACCTGAAATGTCGTTGTGAGCACGCTGCTGAGTGTCTCAGCCCGCTTTTTCAATTCCTCTTCAGTTTGCTCGGCCTTCGAATTGCGCACTGCGGTTTCAATGATGCGGGGAATAACCACGATCGAAGCCAGCAAAAGGGCGATCCCGATCACAGCAAGTAGTGCCAGCCGCGCACCGTGCCCCGCCAGCCAGGAATTTACCGCGGGATTGCTGTAGCCGAGCATATCAAGAATCAAAATGATGCCCAGTGCTGCACCGATGATGGGTACTCCATAAATCAACACCGTGATGATAATATCATCCAGATTGCCCTTTGTTTTCGGGCAAATCTCGGTGCGGTACCACTTGAGCAGTGCGACCACAATGACAATCGCCGTGTAAATGCCCAGCGCAGCGAAGACGACCAGCAGATCCTGCCTGATTACTCCAGCCCAGGATTCAGGTGTCTGTGCCAGCCTCAAACCGGTATAACCCGCTAGCCAGATGCACCACAGCAGTGAAGCGATACGGGTATCCCGGATGAGGATATCATCCAGGCAGGTTTTGGTTTTCGCTGCCATCCTGCGCAGGCCACGATAGAGTATCCTGCGCAGGATGATCGTGACTGCCAGTACCAGGAGGCCGATGCCGACTGGCAGAGCTAGCGACAGCAACGTTTCAGTATTGAAGTATTTTCCCGGATCCATACCTTTCCCTCGTGTAGAATTGATATCAGTATCAATGATAAAGAGTTATCCGCGATTTGGCAAACCCTGATTGCGAGCCGGGCAGTAACTATCTTTCCAGAATAATGGAAGCGATTAATACCAGAACCAGTATTCCGGCGATGATGAACCCTCCTAGACCCACCGCAGAGATTTCACCCACAAAAGGCGGTATCCTGGCGAGGACGATCAAAGAGGAGGCGATAAGCAGTGAGGAAAGCAGGATGGTGAGTGCCAGATGATGAGAAACCCGGTCCATGGTTTTCCGAATTGGCTCAAGACCGATGTGTTCGAATTCGATTTTAGCTCTGCCCTTTTTTAGCTGATCCATTATGACACCGAGATCATACGGCAGATCCCTGAGCAGGCTGGCAGAATCCAGCGCGGAAAAGTAGGCTTCCCTTGCCTGATAGAGCGGGTTAAGCTCCCTGATCAGCAGTTTCCTGGCATATGGTCTGGCAAGCTCGAGCATTTCGAAGTCGGCTTCCAGCCGGCGGGAGATATCCTCCAGGGTGGCAATCGATTTGAAAAGCCAGATCAGGTGCGGAGGGAACCGGGCATTATGCTCCCTGAGCAACCTTAACAGCCGGAAGATCATGCTGCCCAATTGAAACTCGCTCAGCGTGGCATGGGCATATTCCCGAATAATACGCGAGACATCCAGTTCCAGGGTCTCGGCATCAATCACCTCGGAGTATTCAATCAGGCTCAACAGCGCTCTGGCAGTGCGTTTTTCATCCCCGCTCCGCATAAAATAAAGCAGTTTGCCCAGCCGCTCCCGGTCCCGGCTGGAAAGCGTGCCCATCATCCCGTAATCGAGAAGGCAGAGCGTATCACCGGGCAACACGAACAGATTCCCCGGATGAGGATCGGCGTGAAAAAACCCGAATTCAAGAGCGGAGCGCAGGCCGACATCCGCCCCCCGCCTGGCAATCAAACGAAGATTATAGCCCTCCCTCTTCAGCCGCTCCGTTTCCAGGATGTTTATGCCATCAATATACTCCATCACCAGCACCTTCCGCGTGCAGTAGCGGGAGGGATAAACCCTCGGCACGTGAAATCCGGGGGTGCCGGCGAAATTGCGGGCAAAAGTTTTCATGTTACTGGCTTCCAGACGGAAATCCAGCTCTCGGTGGATATTACCGGCGAACTCCCTGACCAGGCCAACCGGATTGATCGTTTTGGCAGCGCTGAAATAACGCTCCAGCATCGCCGCCAGATTATGCATGATCTCCAGATCTACCTCGATCACCTGCGCCACTCCCGGTCGCTGCACCTTGACCACCACCTCTTCACCATTCAGGGTAGCCCGGTGAACTTGTGCCAGAGAAGCCGCCGCCAGCGGCTGGTCGTTAAAGGAGGAAAAAATCTCTCCAAGCGGCCTGCCCAGTTCGCTTTCGATGACCTGTCTGATGACTTCCGAGGGAACCGGCGAAACCTGGTTTTGCAGTTTTTCCAGTTCGGTGATGTATTGGAGCGGCAGAATATCCGGACGGGTGCTGAGCATCTGCCCGAGCTTAACAAAGGTCGGCCCCAGCTCTTCCAGCGCCATCCTGAGCCGTTCGGGCATGCTCGGCAGCTCCAGCTTATGCTCATGACGGAGCAGTTTTTGCTCCAGGTTGCGGTGTCCCCAGAGCCGGATCTGTCCGATGAATTCTCCGAATCCGTATTTTGTGAGTACCGCCACTACCTGGCGGTACCGCTGCAAATGGCGGATTGCCCGCCCGGGAGTAAACATGGTTTTACCAGACTCCCCGCCTGCCTGATACCGAATTTCTGCAGGCGTAAAACAGGATATTCTATTATATTTTATTCCCTGAAGGACTGCGAATGCCTGTTCTTACTCGCCGCTCGGCTACCATATGATATAACATTCACCAGGTTTATGGTATACTGGAACAAAAAAGGACGCCGGCTGCAGTCCGGCCAAACCCTGCAAAATAACGACCAATTTTGTGTAATTTTGAATTTGAACAGGAGGATTTGATCATGGGGGATAATCTGGCAGGAAAGACCCGGGAGGAAAAGAGAGAGGAAAGACTGCGCAACTGGCTGAGAGGTGAAGGCATCAAGTTCCGCAGTGTCAGAGCCAGACAGGCTTATCAGGAAAGAGCAACCCGCCTGATGAAAGCCCTGCTGCTGCAAAAACCGGACCGGGTACCGGTCATGCTGCCGATCGGCAATTTCCCGGCTTATTACGCCGGTGGCAACCTGAAACGGGCAATGTACGATTACCGCTTTCTGCGCGAAGCCTGGACCAGATTTATGGAAGACTTCAAGGACGAGATGGATGCCTTTCACGGTCCAGGGCTGGTGCATTCAGGCACCGTGCTGGAAATCCTGAATTACCGGCTCTACAAGTGGCCGGGACACGGGTTGGGCGATAATGTCAATTCCTACCAGTTCGTGGAAGGGGAGTACATGAAGGCAGACGAATACCCCGCCCTGCTGAAAGATCCCTCCGATTTTGCCCTGCGGGTGCTGCTGCCCCGCGTGGTTGGTTCGCTGGAACCGCTGCGCCACCTGCCCGCATTCTCCTCGTTACTGGGTATGCCCATGCGTCTGGTAGCTCCCTTCACCCGCCCGGAGGTGCGCTCGGCTTTTAAATCCCTGATTGATGCCGGCAAAGAAATGGCAATCTGGCAGAAATACGTGCTGGGTTTTAACCGCGATTCTCTGGCTGCCGGTTTCCCCATGCTGCGAGGAGCCATGGCGGTGGCGCCGTTTGATACAATCGGCGATTCCCTGCGTGGTACACAGGGCGTGATCATGGATATGTACCGCCAGCCGGAAACCCTGCTGGAAGCCATCGATATGATCACCCGGTTGACCATTGAGCAAACCATCTCCACGGTGAGGGATTCGGGCGGTTTGATGGTCAGTTTCCCCCTGCACAAGGGTGATGATACCTTCATGTCCGATAAGCAGTTTGAAAAATTCTATTGGCCTTCCCTGAAGAAGGTGATCGATGCCCTGATCGAGGAAGGCATCATGGTCTTCCTCTTCGCCGAAGGTAAGTACAACCGCCGGCTGGAATATATCAGGGACTTTCCCAAGGGCTGGGTAAGCTGGCAGTTCGACCAGACCGATATGGCGAATGCCAAAAAAATCGTTGGTCAAACCTGCTGTATCTGGGGCAATGTACCCACCTCGATAATGTGCACGGGCACGCCACAGGAGGTGAAGGAATACTGCCGGCGGCTGATCGAAACCTGCGCGCCGGGTGGTGGTTATATACTCACCGGCGGAGCCAGTGCCACCGAATCGAACGCGGCTAACTTCCGGGCAATGATGGCAGCCGCCAGAGAATACGGCAGATATCAGTAACCGCTGATCTTTTTTGAAATCAGCTTGGACAGGAGAAGTGTTGAACCATGGAAAAACAATGGTCGGAGATGACGCCGGCGGAAAAACGTGCCGCCCGCTTTGCCAAGTGGCTTGCGCCGCCCGGCATTAAATTCGTCAGCCGCCGGGCTGAACAGACCTACCGGGAAAGGGTCAACCGCCTGATCAAAACCATTACCCTGCAGACCCCGGACCGGGTGCCGGTCATTCTGCCCATGGGCTTTTTCCCCGCATTTTATGCCGGGTCAAATCTGAAAAACGTGATGTATGATTACCGGGAACTGCGCAGAGCCTGGAAACAGGTAATCCGCGACTTTGATATGGACGTCTTTGATCCCCCCGCCCTGGTGTGGTCAGCCCGGGCTTTTGAAATGCTGGATTATAAACTCTACCAGTGGCCAGGACACGGACTGGCGCCGGACGCCAGCTCTTACCAGTACGTTGAGGGAGAATACCTGAAAGCCGGTGAATATGGCGCTATGCTGGAGAACCCCACCGATTTCGGTCTGCGGGTTTTCCTGCCCCGTGTGCTGGGAGCCCTACAACCCTTCCAGACCCTGCCGCCGTCCAGCCCGCTGGCAGGAATGCCCATGAGTTACGTGATGTCCTTCAGCCGCCCGGAGATCCGCCGGGCTTATCAAACCCTGCTGAAAGCCGGCAGAGAGCTGGAAAAATGGGGACGGGCGGTAAGAGATTGCCGGCGTGCCGCGGTAAAAGCCGGTGTTCCCGTGTTGAGGGGAGGATTTACCACCGCTCCCTTTGATACGCTGGGCGATTCCCTGCGGGGGACACAGGGTATTATTATGGATATGTACCGCCAGCCGGAGAAGATACTGGAAACCGTCGAAAGGATCATTCCCCTGACGATTGCTTCCGCTGTGGCAACCGCCAATGCCAGTGAATGCCCCATCATCTCAATTCCGCTGCATAAGGGCGAAGATGGTTTCATGTCCCGCCAGCAGTACGAAAAATTTTACTGGCCCTCCCTGAAAAGAGTTTTAACCGGACTGATCAACGAGGGCATTGTGCCGCTGGTTTTCGCCGAGGGCAGATATGCCTCCCGGCTGGAGATTATCCGCGATATTCCCCGTGGCTCGGTTATCTGGTGGTTTGAACAAACCGATCTGGCACTCGCCAGGAAATATCTGGGAGATATCGCCTGCATTGCCGGCAACGTGCCCGCTTCCCTGCTGGTAACCGGTAACCCCTCCCAGGTGAAGGATTACTGCCGGCGGATTATCGAATCCGCCGGGCAGGGCGGCGGTCTGATCCTGAACGGTGCCGCCTTCATGCACAGGGGTAACCCGGAGAATCTGAGGGTGATGATGGAGGCTGCCCGGGAATACGGCACCTACCGCTGAGCCGGGATGCCGGCGTCCGGCTCCGATTCCCGCATTACTACCAACCCAGAAAGGGGCTTGATCAGATAAAACCGATTATCCTGAAGGAGGCTAAAATTGGATAAACAGTGGTCGGCACTGACCAGAGAAGAAAAAAGGGAGCGCCGCCTGAAAAAATTTCTTTCCGGCGAGGGAATTCGTTTCCGCAGCTCGCAGGCAGAGAAAACCTATCAGGAAAGAGCCAGCCGGTTCCTGAAAGCCTGGATGTGTCAGGAACCTGATCGCGTACCGGTGACCTTACCCACCGGCTTTTTCCCCGCCTATTACGCCGGCGGCAACCTGAAAAAGGCTATGTACGATTACCGGTTTTTGGAGGAAGCCTGGCTAAAGTTCATGCACGACTTCTACGATGACATGGATAGCTTCATGGGACCCAATTTTGTTTTTTCCGGGAAGGCCCTGGAGATTTTGAATTACCGTCCGTACAGGTGGCCGGGGCACGGGCTGGGCGATAATGTCAACTCCTACCAGTTCGTAGAAATGGACTACATGAAAGCGGATGAATACCCCACCCTGCTCAAAGACCCCTCTGATTTCTCTTTCAGGGTGATCGTACCGCGAGCGATCGGCTCGCTGGAAGCCCTGCGGAATTTTCCTCCGCTTTCCGCTATTATGGGGATGCCCCTCATCATGGCTTATCCCTTCACCAGCCCGGAAATCCGGGCGGCATTCCAGTCCCTGATCGAAGCGGGTAAAGAGATGGAAGAATCGCAGAAGCATATGGCGGCAGTTAACAAAGAAGCTCTCGAAATGGGCTTTCCTGCTGCCGGCGGCGGTCTGGCAGTGGCGCCGTTCGATGTGATTGCAGATTTCCTGCGCGGCACCCAGGGAGCGATCCTCGATATGTACCGCCAACCGGAGATTATGCTGGAAGCCATTGACATGATTACCCGGTGGACGATCGAACGCACCATCAACAACGTAAATGCCAGCGGCGGTTTCATGGTCAGTTTTCCCCTGCACAAGGGCGATGATACCTTCATGTCCAATAAGCAGTTTGAAAAATTTTACTGGCCTTCGCTGAAAAAGGTGATCGATGCCCTGATCGATGAGGGCATCATGGTTTCCCTTTTTGCCGAGGGAAAGTACAACCTGCGTCTAGAATATATCAAAGACTTCCCGAAGGGCTGGGTGGTCTGGCAGTTCGACCAGACTGATATGGCAAGAGCCAAGAAAATCGTCGGGGCTACCTGCTGTATTGCCGGCAATGTGCCTTCTTCCATCATGCTCACCGGCACGGCGCAGGAAGTCAAAGAGTACTGCCGGCGCCTGATCGAAACCTGCGCGCCGGGCGGCGGCTACGTGCTCTCCGGCGGGGCGACTGCCACCGAAGCCAGACCGGAAAACCTGCGGGCTTTCATGGAAGCCGCCAGAGAATACGGGATGTACCGCTGAGATACACTCACCCCGGGCTGCCTCCAGTGGCACCCGGGGTGTATCTTAACAGCCTCACAGGCTGAGAAGATTCATTTCGCCGCACCTATTTCAGGGCACTCTGGATAAAGTCCCTGGCTTCGTTGATGCTGATGGCATAACCCATCCCCTCCACACCCACCTGGGACACCTTGGCACTGTTGATGCCCACCACCTCGCCGTTCAGGTTGATCAGCGGTCCGCCGCTGTTACCCGGGTTAATTGCCGCATCGGTCTGGATAAGATTCTGCATAGTCTCACCAGCCGAAACTGTGAGAGAAACCCCCAGCGCGGAGACGATGCCCTTGGTGGCGCTGATGCCCATACCCAGGGAGTTACCCATTGCGATCACCCAGTTGCCCACCCTTAAGCCTGCAGAATCGCCCATCTTCAGGGCGGTCAGCCCCTGGGCGTCAATTTTGATGACTGCGAGATCATCGACCGCATCCGCCTTCACCACACTGGCAGGATAAGCTTCACCATTCTCCAGGGTCACCGTAATCGAGCTGGCATCCTCGATCACGTGGTAGTTGGTCACGATCAACCCTCTACTATCCACGATCCAGCCAGAACCCGCTCCTTCCTGATTGTAAGGTCTGCCGAAAAAGGTGTAACCCGTCACCTGCGTGGTGATGGCTACCACCGCCGGTCTTACCGCGGCAATCACGGGAGCAAAATCCGGCAGGGCAGTATCCAGGGCCCACGGCGCAGTTGCCTGTGTAACAGCCGGCACGTTCAGGGCAGGAGTAATCGCAGGCTGTCCCCCGGTTCTGGCGAAAATAGATGGCGCACAGCCGGTCAATACCAGAGAGAGAAGTAACATACCTGCCAGCAAACAGCAGGTAGATAGGCGCAAAATCTGTTTAAGCATATTTACCACTCTCAAAATTTATTTTCCGGTCGGGACCCGGATTTTCGATATCCACCAGAAAAGAATAGCAAGCGAATATTAAGCAATTATGAAGATTTAACAGCGGCTTAACAAAGCCCCTGCAGGAAAAAAAGGGTATTGACACAATCGAAGAAAGGTGCTAATTATTTAGTTAGTGAATATTAACTATATATGTTAATAATAACTAATCAGGAGGTGAAAATGTAAAGCCGCTCTCGGAATATATTTTCGACCAGATTGTGCTATACTGATTTCGTCCTGGAATTTTTTCGCAATCCTGTCCGGGGATACGAGTTTCCCCGGAGTACGGATTATTGAAAGTCCGGATACCGTTTTCTGGAGGTTAAAAGCATGCAGACAGTAGAGGTTGAGAATGTCACCAAGACCTACGGTTCCCGCACCGTGGTGGACAGGGTCTCGTTCAGCACAGCCAGCCGGGAAATCTTCGGGCTGATCGGCCCCAACGGCGCGGGAAAAACCACCTGCATACGCATGATCATGGATATCATCAAGCCGGATGCCGGGGAGGTGCGGCTTTTCGGGCAAAAGTTTACCGGTGAGCTGAAGCGCCAGATCGGGTACCTGCCGGAGGAACGCGGGCTCTACCGGAAAAGACCGATCGTGGAAAGCATGGTTTACCTTGCCACCCTCAAGGGTATGACAGCCGCCGAGGCGAGAAAGAAAGCGGAGTCCTGGCTGGAAAGGGTCAACCTGCAGGCGCACCGCCACAAGAAAATCGAGGAGCTCAGCCACGGCATGGCGCAGATCATCCAGTTTCTGGTAACCATTCTTCACGAACCCCGCGTGATTATTTTGGATGAGCCATTCAATGGTCTTGATCCGGTCAACGTCAGAATGGTTAAGGACATTATCCTCGAGTTGAAAGAGGAAGGCAGGACCATCATGCTAAGCACACACCGCATGAACGAGGTGGAAGAGCTGTGCGATCGCATTTTCATGATCAACCGGGGTCAGCAGGTGCTTTACGGAGATCTCGACGAAATTAAATCCCGGTTCAGGAAAAATTCCGTCCTGCTCGAGTGTCAGGGGGACCCCGGGGAAATCGTGGGCGTCCGTATCCGCCGATTGAACAGCACCACGCTGGAACTCAGTCTGGACGGCGATATCACACCCCAGCAACTGCTGGAAACCCTGGTCGCCCGGCGCATTGTCATTAACCGTTTTGAAGTTGCCACGCCTTCCCTGAACGACATCTTTATCCAGATCGCCGGAGGACGGAAATGAATAAAACCATACTGATTCTGAAAAGTGAGCTGATCACAACCCTGAAAAGAAAGGGCTTCTTCATCACCACCCTCGCCATTCCCCTGCTGGGTCTGCTGGCGATTCTGATTTTCCATCTGGTCAGCAATTTAACGCAGTCCACACCTGCTGAAACCATCCGCATCGGTTACGTGGACCAGACCGGCATTTTCACGCAGTACACCGCGCAGGGTAACATCGAACTGGTGCCCTATTCCACGCCGGAGGAGGCAAAAGCCGCCCTGCTGGCAAAGGATATCCGGGATTATCTGGTGATTCCGCAGGACTACCTGGCGGGCGGTTTTATCACCCGCTACTCGCTGAAAACCGATATCGAGGTGCCTTCAGGCATCCGCAGTGCCATCTCCAGTTTTCTGGTCAGCAACCTGCTCAGAGACAAGGTTGACCCGGCGGTTGCCAGCCGCATCATGTACCCGCTGGCGCTTGCCAGCTTCACGCTTGATCAGAGTGGCCACGTGGTGGAAGGGCGGGGCGGATACGGCACCTGGCTGATCTCGTACCTCTTCAGCATCCTGCTCCTGATCTCCATTTTCACGGCCTCGGGCTATCTCCTGCAGGGATTGAGCGAGGAAAAGGAAAACCGCATCATGGAAATCTTGCTTTCCTCGGTCTCCACCCGTGAACTGATCACTGGCAAGGTGCTGGGGCTGGGCATCGCCGGGCTGGTGCAGATGGTGATCTGGCTGCTTTACTTCTGGGGTCTGCTTCACCTCGCTTCCGGCAGTATCGGGGGTATTTTCAGCGGTCTGCAGTTCCCGCCGAGCGTGATGGTACTGGGCGTGATTTATTTCATACTCGGCTACTTCCTCTATGCCATCCTGATGGCGGGCACCGGTGCCATCGCTCCCACCGTCAGGGAAGGTCAGCAGATGTCTGTTTTCTTCTCTCTGCTGGCGGCTATACCCTATTTTCTGATCACTTTGATCCTGGAAGGCGGGGACAGTCTGGTCAATATCGTGTTGACCATTTTACCTTTTACATCACCGCTTACCGTGATGATGCGTCTGTGGGCAGGTGTGCCTGCCTGGGAGTTGGGGGTCAGTATTGCCGTGTTAATGCTTTCTATTTACGGATTTTTACTGCTGGCGGCGCGTGTTTTCCGCATTTACCTCCTGATGTACGGGAAAACTCCTTCCTGGCGGGAGATCATCCGGAGCCTGCGGCAGGCTTGAGATCAAAGATTACGGTCACTGCCGTCATTCCGAGTAGTCCTTCCAGCTTACTCCCTCTGCCGTCATTCCGAGGCTGCTTGGCGGCGAAGACCGTCAAGCAGCCGTGGGAACCTCACCCAAATGCACCCATGTTATTACGCCTCCCCCCAGATTGTCACGCCGCTCGCCGCTATCGCGCCGAGCGTCTCACAATGACGTAATGGGGATCCTTCCTGCGGAAGGACTCAGAATGACGCAATGGGAAGGAATCACTCACAATGACGTACCTGGAAAGGAATGCCTCACAATGACGGAATGTGGAAAGATTGCCCGTTACCTGCTCGGCAGGTCGGCAATAAACTATTACAGACTGCTGGAGAGAAGCTCCTGAAACGCCGGCGGCAGTTGTAACTCCCCCAGGTAGGCAGCGGCTTCCTCGCGGTTCTTGCGATGAAGTCGGTCCAGGAAGCGACCCAGACAGAGGCGCACCATGCTTTCAGAGACAAAGTAATCGCGGGCAATGGTTTCCACAGATAACCCCCTTGCCATCAGGTAAACCGTGTCTCTTTCCAGACCGGTAAGATTCAGCCACTCCGTGGGCTCCTTGATGAATTCTTCAAGCAGCCGTGCAACCATGTCGGCGGGCAGCCAGGCTTCTCCGGCGGCAGCGTGGCGGACGGCTTTCAGCAGTTCATCCACCCGGGCGGTCTTGAGCAGGTAGCCATGCGCGCCGTAGCGCAGTGCCCGATGCAGGTCTATCTCGCGGTCGCTCAGGGTCAGGATCAGGATGCGGGAAAGCGGCAGTATCTGATGAATGGCAGTGACGGCTTCCAGACCTCCCCAGTTCGGCATGGACATATCCATCAGGATCACGTCAGGTCTGGTCTCCAGCGCCTTTTGCAGGGCATCCAGACCATCCACGGCGGAATCCAGCACAAGGATATCCTTTTCATCGCTCAGTATGCGCACCAGCGCGTTGCGCACCATCGGGTGATCATCCGCGATCAAAACTTTTATCCTGGAGTCAGCCTTCTTTTCTACCATGGTTTACATTATATAAAGAATATTATTCTGATGATAGGCAGGAAAAATATATTTTATCTATTTTAACCCTTGATGATGGCGGCTGTTTATCCTCAAAACGACGAATTTTGTCAACAAAATGATGACAGAGGGGCACGTTATTCCGAGAAGTTCTTCCAATGAAATTGGAAGGATCCAGCCTGCTCCCGTTACGTCATTCCGAGGAATCCTGCCAGTATTTCCCTATTTCGTCATTCCGAGGCTACTTGCCAGTCTTCACTGGCAAGTAGCCGTGGGAATCTCACCGAACCGCACCTTCCCTTGTTTCATTTTACGCCCTACCCCTGAGATTGTCACGTCCTTCCATGGAAGGACTCACAATGACGTAACAGGAAACGTGCATCTTAATGACGTATCGGGGGAGTCCTTCCAGACTACAACCCCGCAAAAATCACCTCTACCTGCAGGACTGGTGACCTTCGGTCACCCGGAACCAGTCGCCGTCCCGGACCTCCAGCACCTCGTCACAACCCACGAGCCTGCCGCCAGAAAGGTCGTTTTCGCTATTCAGACGGTACAGGTTCCAGTGCTCCGCTTCGCTGAACCCGGACTGGCGGAGCAGTTCGTAGCCGGTAATCCGGTTGTTCTTCAGCCTTACCTTGCGGTTGTTGACGAAGACATGAATACCGACGTGCACCATGCTACCACCTCCCTTTGAGTCCGGATGCGGATAGCACCGCCCACTTAAAATTTTAACCCAAAGGGGCACCTGCGGGAAGGGTTTCTTCTGCTTTTACCGTGGGGAAGTGCCTATTTGACTATCTCCAGCAGTTTGATCGTAAAGGTCAGGTCCTTACCAGCAAGCTGGTGATTGGCATCAATGGTGATGGTGCCCTCGGAAGTAGCCACCACCGGCACGGGATAGGTTTGCCCGCCGGATTCCAGCCCGACGATGTCCCCCACCTGCGGATCCATGCCCGGGGCGAGCCTTTCCCGCGGGATTTCGATCACCAGATCTTCCCGTCGCTCACCGTAAGCCTCCGCCGCCGGGATGGTGACCGTTTTGGTCTCCCCGACCTTCATGCCGAGCACCGCTTTATCGAAGCCCTCAATCAACTGTCCGGAACCCACCACGAAATCCAGCGGTTCTCCGCCGACATTGCTGTCAAACTGGGTGCCATCCGCCAGCGTTCCCGTGTACTCTACCTTTACTTCATCGCCATTCTTGACCACTCTGCTTTCCTCTCCTTTATTGCATCCATTCAGAAAAAACAGCCCGCTCGCCAGCAAAGCCAGTAAAAGCAAAAAGGATATCTTCTTCACCTTAACCTCTCGTTCTGGGGGAATCGCCCGGCAGGCAACCCCTGTTTTTAATAAGCGGGTGATAGATTCTGAATGTTATATTTGCATTGTAGCACAATCCGTGGAAAATTCCACCTTCTATGCTACCGGATATGACAGTTGTCAAACCTAACCTTAAAATGCTATATTAATATTCGCCTGAGAATCCGAGAAGCATTCAGCACGGAGAATTTAGTCCTGTTACCAGCGAAACGCGAGGGTTTTCCACAAAACCGGCGACTAAATATATAGAAAGATATCGCAGGTGAAAATACCTATTGAACTTAAGGGCTGGCATTGAACTATCACCTGTATCTGGTCACCTGGGTGATAGGGAGCCAATGGTGAAACCGACCTTGATATTAAGGTCGGTTTTTTATTTGCAGGGGAGGTGAGTATGTCGGCACTTGGAGGAATCTGGGAAAATCTGGTGCGCACCCGCTGGGCAGGCTGGCAGAGCGGCACCTTTCAGCACCGGGAAATGAAGGCAGGGTTTTTGCTGACCGCCTTCCGCCTGCTGACACTGCTTGTAGGAGCGGCACAGGTTTATCTCTTCCACACGGCTTTTTTTGCCGCGATACCCTTCCATTTCCTTTTCATCCTGGCGGTCTTTTTTACGCTGGTAGAGATGCTGCACCCACTGCGCTGGTACCTGGGCAACCTGCCGGGCTTCAGCTTTTTAACCGTGGATTTCCTGCTCTGCGTCTGGCTGGTAACCGCCACCGGAGGACTTTACAGCCCGTTCCTGCTGTATTCACTTTCACCGGTCCTGCGGGCGGGGATGTTCCTGAGCTACCGGAGGGCGATACTGGTTGCGCTGGCTTCCAGCATCTACGTGCTCTGCGGTCACGTTTTCAACCCCTTCTTCAGTATCCGACTCGATGGAGTGGGGGCTGGTTATTATTTCATTTACATAACCGCCGTTTCGCTCTGCTCGGTCCTGCCCTATCTGATCAATGTCAATCTCAGACGCCGGCTGGAAGCTGAGGATATGCTCCGCGAAAGGCAGAGGCTTTCCCACGAGCTTCACGATGGCTGTGCGCAGACCATTTCGGTCATGCTCTGGCAGGTTCAGCTTGTACAGCGCCGACTGGAGGAGATGGGTATCCAGCTTGCCGAGATGAAGGAGCTGGAAGAGCTGGCACAGCGTGCCCATCGGGAAACAAGAGACGCCCTGAAAACCCTCCGCGGCTTCCTGCAGAAGGGCAATTTTATCGCCAGTCTGCGTGGCTTTCTGGCTGAACTCCGGGAGGAAGCCCATATCAACTTTACCCTGAGCCTGGGGGCGGGTCAGATTCAGCTTGACCCCGAACAGGAGGAGGAACTCCTGTACATCTGCCGGGAGGCATTGACCAACATCCGCAGGCATTCTGGCGCCCGTAATGTGGAGATCCGGATTGAACCGGGGCGGGGTCGCCTGCGCATCTCCATTGCGGATGATGGACACGGTTTCAATATATATGATAAATACAGCACCGGCTACGGCTTGAGGGTCATGCGGGAAAGGACCGAGGCGCTGGGGGGTAAATTCGAGGTTATCAGTACCCCGGGCTATGGTGCCACGGTGAAGATCGAGATACCGGGCACCGGGCTGGCCATTGCAAAATAAAGGAAATGGAAAAAGAAATCAGGATTTTACTGGTAGATGACCACGCGGTGGTCCGTTCGGGGCTGAGCCGCATATTTGAAAGGGAGACTTCTCTCAGGATCGTGGGGGAGGCGGCTGATGGGCAGGAAGCCATCCGCAAAGCCCAGGAGCTCCAGCCGGATGTTATCCTCATGGATATCATGATGCCGGTCTGCTCCGGGCTGGAAGCCCTGCCGTTGATCCTGGAGAAATCCCCGGGCTCCCGGGTGGTCTTCCTCACCGTTTCCGAGGAGGAAGCCGATTTTCTGCAGGCTGTCCGGCTGGGAGCCCGTGGTTACCTCTCGAAAAGCGCCTCACCGGAGGAGGTCTTGCAGGCGGTCAAGCGCGTAGCAAACGGGGAATCCATCATCTCTCCCCATTTAACCAATCTGCTCATGGAAGAGATGCGGCAGAAAAGCTCTCTGGAGGCATTGCTCAGTCCGCGTGAGAAGGAAATACTGCAACTGGTGGGACAGGGGCTTACCAACGCGGAGATCGCGCAGAGGCTTTTCATCGGGGAAACCACCGTGCGCACCCACCTGCAGCGCCTGCTTGCCAAGCTAAAGCTGAAGAACCGCGCAGAAGCGATCGCCTACGCCCTCCGCCACAACCTGGTGGGGCGGGGCAGGGATGCCGGGGCCAAGTAGCATCTTTTCCCGAATCGCTGCGGGCAGCCTTTGCCACAGCGCATCATTGCAATCCTCCCACGTGAGCCTGTGAAACGGCGGCAAAAATGCCTTTCCCGGTAACATCATTGCGCGGAGTCCTTCATCAAAAGGACTCCGCAGTAATCTTAAGGGAAAGCACTTTGCCTTTTTCCCTTGCGGCGTCATTGCGAGGAGTGACCAAAGGGAACGACGTGGCAATCTAAAAGGAAAAGCAAAACATATGGCGTCATTGCGAGGAGTGACCAAAGGGAACGACGTGGCAATCTAAAAGGAAAAGCAACCTTCCGGCTGAAAAATGAATCCAGGAAATTTATTTATCGAGAAGATTCCCACGTCGTCCTTCTGAGGAAGGACTCCTCGGAATGACGTCAATAAGATAGTGCCTTCGCCTTCTTGGTTGGGAATGATTCCTGCCGAGGAATGCTCTCCCCAGTACGTCATTGTGAGACGGCCAAGGCGTAAGCCTTGACCGACGTGACAATCTGGGGGGAGCGGGGCGTCAATGAAAAGGAAACTGCCCGGAAACGTCATTCTGAGTCCTTCCGCAGGAAGGACGTGAGAATCTCAGAGGCGGGGCAATATAGTTGTATGTTTCAGGTGAGATTCCCACGTCATCCTCCCAGATTAACTGGAAGGACTCCTCGGAATGATGGCATAAAAAAACTGCTGAAACGCAAATAACCGTCGTGTCATCATTTTGTTGACAAAAAATCATCACTTTTGAGGATTGGCGAACCCCCTATCCTTTCCTACAATAGTACTGGTACTTAAGTCATGGAGGCTGAAGTACCTCCCCCGGTCGATTCTCCTGCGGTCAGGAGAGGGGCAGAACGGAACGCTTAAAAATTTAAATTATCTGCCAGTCCAATTTTTAATTTAAAAATTCAACAAATTAAAAAATAAAAAAATTAAAGGAGGTCTGCTAAATGAAAAAGGTCGGTTTATTAATCCTTGCCCTGGTCATAGCCCTGGGCGCACTGGGTGCAGGCTATGCCTACTGGACCCAGAATCTCTATGTCAATACCACGGTTAATACTGGTAAACTGGAAGCAACCATTAACGATGTTGTAGTCCAGGCACCCAATCCGGATCCCTATGGAGCAGAAGTAACCACAAGCATTGTTGGTATTGACACTCTTAACATCGTTGCCAATAATGTCTATCCGGGATTTTCAAAGATTATTAACTTCCAGATTAAAAACACCGGCACAATCCCCCTGTATATTACACCGGAAGTTAGCGCTATATATTATTCTGGGCCATCCATTCTCATCGCGGATGATCTGCAAACCTTATTCCCGACTTCAACTTTGTATGGGGATAATCCTCCTGAAATTGGTAGAACCAGTGTCATTAATCCGGGGCAGGAGCTGAACTGCAAGGTCGTAATTACCATGAATAATTCGGAAACCGGTCATGAAAATGAAACCTTCACATGGAATGTGACCTTTGTGGCGCATCAGGCTAATCAACCGTAAATTGAACCTTTCCGGTGTGGAGTTGAATCTCCACACCGGGCACTTTTTCAGGTTTGCCCAAATAACCTGAAGGGAGAAGAAAAATGAAGCGCATCGGCTTACTCTGTCTGGCTCTGGTGATTGCGCTGGCGGTGATGGGAGCCGGCTACGCCTACTGGACGCAGGCTCTGCACGTGAATACCACCGTCAACACCGGCAACTGGGCATTCGGGGGATCGGAGGGGGGCGGAATCGTGCCCACCCCCGCGGTGAGTCCCGGACCGAATAACATCCCGGGTTACGGGTCAATGACCCTGAATAGCTGGGATTCCACCAGCTTCACAGTCACCATCAATAATGCCTACCCGGGTTACAGCGCCAGTGTGAATTATTCTCTGCAGAATGCCGGCACAGTGGCGGCGGAGGTCGAATGGATTACTATTGCCGGTAATCAAATGACCTCCAATCCCTTCTCCTTCATACTGGGCTCTGGCTCTGAAAATAATATGAGCGTTTACAGCACCCTTTATGTGGGAGATATCATTCCACCCGGCACCACCCAGCCCTTTACCATGACCTTTACCATACCAAACACTCTGACCGGTGATGAAAACCTGAATGGCTCTTTTAACGTGGTTATTCATGTGAAGAATGCCAGCTAAATCTGTGACTTTGCTTCTACGGCGGGGGACACATGAAAATCCCCCGCCGAATGGAAGGTTGAATAATTTCAGGATATGATGATGAAGCGCATTGCTCTGGTCTGTATCGCGGTGGTGATCGCTCTGGGTCTGGTGGGCACCTCTTATGCCTACTGGAACCAGAACCTTTATATTAATACAACCGTAAAAACCGGTGAGCTGGACTGGATTTTCTGCTCCTTTTCTCAGCTTGATGTGCCGGGTGTGGGCGATTGGGTGGGAAGCACGCAGACGCCCTTTTTCGTAAAACCCCTTCAGATGGAATACGATATCGCTGTCTCATCCGGCGGCATCCGTCCCGGTGATGCTCACTACATAGATATCACTGTGGATAATGCCTACCGCAGTTATTACAACTGCTATTTCTTTTCAGTGAAAAATACCGGCACCATGCCCATTAAAATCAGAGAGACAGTGTTATATTATGCAGGCAGGGCTTACCGTTTCACGGGAAGCAGTATTATCACCACTGAAGATGGGGTTTTTCAGTTAAGGTGGCAGGGCAACCACAACCGCGTACTGCAACCCGGTAAATCTGAAGATGAAAGTCTGGAAATTTATCTGCTGAATCCCGAATATTCAACTGCAGAGGAAACCCGCACATATGATTTCACCATCACCCTTAGCGGCGTGCAGGTTAATTCCCGTTAAGCAGTTCCGTAGTGCTGTCTGCCGGTGGAGATCGAACAATGAGTGAAGAAAAAGAAAAGCGCTTGAAAAGGAATCTCTGGCTGGCTGGAAACCTGCTCTGCATCATTCTGATTGTGATGGGGAGCGTGGGCATAGCTTACGCACACAGTGCGGGAATTGCTCCCTTGAAACCCCATACCACCTCCATCAACGGCACACTCCTGCAAGTATTTTCCAGCGATGATTCCGGCACGGCTGATCCGCTGGAACCGGGCAACTGGCTTCCCGGCAATCCGCCCGTTTGGCAGGGAGAGAGGCTGGAAATGGATATCGCCTCCACTACCGCGGTTATCGCCGGGGGGAACACCATCCAGATAACCGCGCAAAATGCCTATCCTGGCTATTGCCCCTCCATCTTCTTCAGCCTGCAGAACACCAGCGGTCTGCCGGTGAGGATTGGAGGAGCAACACTGAACCCCTCTTTCCCCGCAGATGAGCTGATCATCGGCACTGAAAGTCTTTCTGCCGGCAACGTCATTGGCACTGGCAGCTCTCTGGAAGGAATTCTACACATCTGCATCGGTCCGCAGGCACAGCAAAACCACCTTTACTCCTTTACCGCTTCACTCACCCTGGAGTCACAGGAAACCCCTGTCAATCCTGCCGGATTCGCCCTTCCCCGGTTGAAATCTCCGCACAGGGGTGCTTACATAGATAGCCTGACTCCCAGGCTGGAATGGATTGCCAACGGCGATTCCGTTTGCTTGCTCCAGATAGCGCGTTCACCCGATTTCGCCAGCCAGAATATCATTCTGGAACAAAAGGGACTGCGATTGATGTACTTCATCATTCCGGAAGGCAAGCTGGAGAAAAACCACGTCTATTACTGGAGGGTGCGCTCGAGCGGATTTTCCGGTGATTCGGACTGGACACCCGCCTGGTCTTTTATTACCCGGTAGAAACGGCTTGACAGCGACCTGCGGTTCTCTTACATTGTGATGAGATGAACAACTTTATATCCGCCCGGTTTGACTACCGCCGCTGGGCAGTACTGGCTTTTTTGGTGGGCATCTACTTCCTGGTAAACCTGGGGATACCGCGGATTCCACTCGGTTCGCCTGTCTGGACATATCTGGTGCAGGCAGCTTGCTGGGGGGCAGTTGGCGCGGTGGCTCTACGCCTGCCCCACTTCCGCCCGCTGGCGAAGATCCGCGTCCGCAGTTATATTATGCAGGCGGCGCTGATCATTGCTTTTTGCCAGGTCACTCTTTACATAATCGGTGGACTTTTCAGCGGCTTTGGTAAAAGCCCCAGCTCCTTTACACCCCGCGGCATATTGATCAATCTGATTTACATCAGCTTCGTGCTGGCAGGCATGGAGATCAGCCGCACCTGGCTGGTCAACCGCCTGGGCAAACACCATCAGTCAACAGCAATTGTCCTCGTCTCCCTCCTTTACACTTTGCTGGGAATCTCCCTCGCGCAGTTAACCTCCTTCAAACTGGATGCAGGAGGAGTAAGCAAACTTGGCTCAGAATGGTTGCCACTGCTAGCTGAGAACCTGCTGGCTTCCCTGCTGGCACTGCAGGCTGGAGTGCGTCCAGCCCTGGCTTACCGCGGGATACTGGCGGCTTTCTGGTGGTTCTGCCCTGTCCTGCCCAATCTGGACTGGGGATTCAAAGCGATCATAGGAGTAGCAGTCCCCATCAGCGGCATGCTGATTGTTAACCGGTTGTATGTTACCCAGTACGGAATGGGGCAAACAAGAAAAAGGGGCGATGAAAAAGCCTTTCCGCTGGGCTGGATATTGACTGCCATTGCCGCCACCCTGCTGGTCTGGTTCTCGGTGGGGGTATTTCCCATTAAACCTTCGGTGATTCCCACCGGCAGTATGGTGCCGGTCTTCAATCCGGGCGATATAGTGCTGGTGGCAAAAATTAACCCGGCCAACATCAGAACAGGAGATATCATCGAGTACCGCACCGAGGAGCGGATTAACATCGTCCACCGGGTCATCGAAATCCAGAAAAACGGCAATTTAATCACAAAAGGGGATGCCAATAATGCGGCTGATTCACAACCGGTTGACCCGAGGAATGTTAACGGGAAGGTAATTTTCAAAATTCCCAAAGTCGGCTGGCTTTCCATCGCCATCAAGCAGTTCCTGTGGAGCAGGTAAAGCCTGCAGGCTATGGATTTGCTGGCAGATTCGCGTTATAATGGTACGCATATGAAGAAGTATGGCCTGATCATCACCGCGGTACTGCTGATCGCCAGCATTGCTGGCGTCTTTTTTGCCATCCGCATACCGGTGGAAATTACGGCACAGGTGCCGGTAGTCAGCTATACACATTCCGCCCGCTTTGATTATCAGGTCTATCTCAAGCCCTCCTACCTGCTCGGTCCCGAGCCGGTCACCCCGACTCCCACCCCTACCCCACCACCTCTTTCCAATCTTAAATATCCTCTGGCGGATTTAGAAAAATTCCACTTCGATTATAACTACCGCCTGGAGCCGCTCAAGCCTGCCAACAGCAGTGTCAGCGCCAGCGTCACCGCTTCAGTAATCTGGCGAAACAGCGAGGGTAATCAGGAAAAGACCGAACTCCTGCCCCTTACCCAGACAGGCGGCAATTTTCTGGTAAACTTCGATCTCATCCTGACTCCAGAAATGCTCGGCGATAATATAACGGTGGAAATCTGCGTTTATCCCGTGGTTGAGACAAGCACTGGACCCGTTTATGATTTGTTCAAGCAGAGCCTGCCTCTCCGTCCGGGAGACGGCGTCATCGAGGTAGAGCGTAAAGCGCTGGAACTCACCCGCACAGATTATCTGGGCGAAGTCAGCTACCGTCAGGAAGGCAAAATCAGCTTCAGTGCAGTTTTCAAAGCCGATTCGCCTCAGGGACCAAAAACGGTTACACCGCCTCCCGTAATAACCCCCACACCCACACAACCGCCCTCACCAGAGCCTAAAATCCTCCGACCCGGAGAAACAATATATACCCGGCTGGCAGAAAAAATGACGGGTGTGCTGGATTACCGCTTTCAGGCGAACCAGCCCGTCAGGGATTTAAAGGTAGAAGCAGACCTAAATCTGGTTCTTGAAGGGGGCGACCTCTGGAAGAAAACGCTGGAGCTTGTGTCTCCGATGGAAGGTTCCTCAGGTATAAAAATACCCTTCACTCTGGACTTTGGGAAAATAAACCAGCTTCTGGAAAATATCCGGAATGAAACGGGTATTTCGGCAGACACCAATAAGCTCAGCATTCGAGCAGACATCCATGTCACCGGACAGACAGACTTCGGTAAAATTGACGAAACCTTCACTCCTTCCCTCAGCGCTCCTCTGGGGAAAGGCACGCTGGTATTTGAGGAAAAGCCACAGCAGTCCAGAGATGGTGCCATTACAATAAGCCGCGTAATGCCCAATAATAAACGCTATCTTGGACTCTCCCGCAGTGGGATCAGGACGCTCAGCATTATTCTGATGGTGATTTTACTCCTCGCTTTAGTGGGGCAGGTCTATCTGTTCATACGCGGCAAACGCCCTGTGATCACCCCTACCGCCCGCGAATCGCTCGGCATACAGCAGAGATACGGTGAAAGAATCGCCGAAGCCATCGGGCAGATACCCGGCACTCCGGAGAGAACGGTCAGTCTGGGCTCCATGGAGGACCTGATCAAGGTGGCGGATGAACTCGGCAAGCCTATCATCCACCAGTCCGCCGGGGAAATCGGCGATGTGCACGCCTATTACGTGATTGATGCCACCACCCGCTACCAGTTTATCCTCGCTTCCGAGGAGGTGAAAGATTTGATACGTCCGAAAAAGCCGGAGTATCCTTTTACGCCACGCAGTACGCTTGATAGCTAAATAATTGTTAATATTGGACTGGCAGTGTGTCCCACCCCTGATTGTCACGATAGCCAATATTAGCGTATTGACCATTTCATAACATAATGACTCCCCGTGCCGTCATTCCGAGGAACGAGGCGTTAGCCCGAGTGACGTGGGAATCTTAACAAGGCGCAATCGTCCATGTCTCATTTTACGCCTCCCCCAGATTGTCACGTCGTCCTTCCAATAAAATTGGAAGGACTCCTCACAATGACGCCACTGGGAAGAGCATTCCTCGATTGGCACTTTACCAATAAAGCGAGAGCGTAAGCCTTTTCCGGTGTCGTCATTCCGAGGCTTCCTTTTTCAAAGGAAGCCGTGGGAATCTCAACGAAACGCACTCATACACTGATGCCCCACCCCCCAGATTCTCACGTCCTTCCTGCGGAAGGACTCAGAATGACGTATCGTGGAACGGAAGGACTCACAATGACGCAATGGGAAAAGGAAGGGTTATAAATAACGTAATGGGAAAGAATGACCACTACAACGCAAACTGAGGAAAAGTCTCACAAAAATATAACACCGGCAGTCCTTCCAGAGGTTCTTCTGGAAGGACTGCCAATTATTTAAATAGCAATCAATTCTTCAGGCTGTTTGTGCAGGCTTGCTGTTTCTTTCCGCGATATCGCCCGCGATCGGTAACTTATATTTCTGTCCCTGATAGGCTTTGACCATCAGGATGATCCACAGAATGAACGCTGCAATGCCGATCAAATAGCTCAGTATCCAGCCGATGAAGGGGATAAAGCTGAGAATAATGTCAACCACTGTGACAGCACCAAAAACGACAATGGACTGCACGGCGTGAAAGCGCACGAAGGTATTTTCTTTTTCTAAAATCAAAAATACTATCCCTGTCACCCAACCCAGTACATAACAGAGTAATCCCTCGATGTTCTGCTCCAATCCGGTAACAGTCTTGGGTTTCTGTTCACCCGCGGGTTTTTGTTCACCCGCGGGTTTTTGCTCGCTCATTATTACCTCCTTTTTAAATCTGGTTACTTTTCAGGCTTAGTTATCCCGGTATGACAAATGCAGATCAATATTATCTAAGAGCTTAACTTTAGTTGAGTAAATATTATCCTTAGCCGATTAGAAAAGTCAAGACCCCTGTGCATCATTGCCAGGCATAAAAGGTTGTCATTTTACGTCATATGTAATGGGAAAGGGTACTTTTGTTTGACGACCCTCCCCCAGATTGTCACGTCGGTCAAGGCTTACGCCTTGGCCGTCTCACAATGACGCCACTGGGAAGAGCATTCCTCGATTGGCACTTTACCAATAAAGCGAGAGCGTAAGCCTTTTCCGGTGTCGTCATTCCGAGGAGCGAGGGCGTTAGCCGAAGTGACGTGGGAATCTCAATGAAAAGCACCACTCATTTTACACCCTCCCCTGAGATTGTCACGCCGGTCACCGCAAAAGCGGTGACCGTCTCACAATGACGTATCAGGGAAAGGAAGGACTCTACAGGAACATCAGCAGGGCATTGAGCAGCATCAACCATTATTATTAGAAGGCGGGTAGGAAGAAGGGTAAAGCAGGCAGGCTACACTGTGTCCGGGGCGGTATTCCGCCAGCACGGGCATAATGTGCCGGCAGTCTGCAAAGACCCGGGGGCACCGCGGATGAAAGACACAGCCGCGCGGTGGGTTAAGCGGGCTGGGCACCTCACCTTTTAAGATCAGCATCGAGCGTTTAGCCTCGATCGCGGGGTCGGGGAGGGGCACGGCCGAAAGCAAAGCCTGCGTATAGGGATGCAGGGGAGTCTGATAAAATTCGTCGCAGTCCGCCAGCTCCATCATCTTGCCCAGATACATGATGGCGACCCTGTCGCTGATATGCCTGACCACGGAGAGATCATGGGAGATAAACAGGTAAGAGATACCAAATTTATCCTGCAGATCCACCAGCAGGTTGATAATCTGAGCCTGGATGGAGACATCCAGCGCGGAAATCGGCTCGTCACAGACAATGAAGTCCGGGCGCAGAACGAGAGCCCGGGCAATCCCCAGCCGCTGGCGCTGTCCCCCGCTGAACTCATGGGGATAGCGATCAGCCATATAGGGCGCCAGCCCCACGGTATCCAGCATCTCGCGGATCATCTCGTGGTATTTTTTATCCTGCTTCATACCATGGATGCGCAGGGGCTCACCGATGATATCGGAAGCCGTAAACCGCGGGTTCAGTGAGTCATAGGGATCCTGGAAGATGACCTGAATCTTACTGCGAAAGGGCTTTAACTCCTTTTCAGATAGCCTGCACAGGTCGGTTCCCCGGTAGAGCACCTCACCGGATGTCGGGCGGTAGAGCTGCAAAACGCACTTCCCCAGCGTGGTTTTTCCACAGCCGCTCTCTCCTACCAGCCCCAGAGTTTCGCCTTTCTTGATCGAAAAGCTGACTCCATCCACCGCTTTAACCTCGGCTACCTTCTTCTGGCGGATAAAGCCGGAGGTTACGGGGAAATACTTGGTCAGGTTTTTTACCTCTAAGATCAATCCGTTTTCCATGCGATTTTACCTTCTCTGGCACGCCAGCAGGTAGTAAAGTGACCGGGGCTAATTTCAACCAGCTCATAAACCCCGCTGCTGCACTCCGGGACGGCAAAAATACAGCGCGGAGTAAAAGCACAGCCTGGAGGAGGGGCAATCAGGTCGGGCGGCTGTCCGGCAATGGAAGCCAGCCTTACTTTTTTGGGTTCATCCAGCCGCGGCACCGAAGCCAGCAGTCCGGCGGTGTAGGGATGGGCAGGATGATGAAAGACATCCAGGGCTGTTCCGTGTTCGACTATCTTGCCGGCATACATAACATAAACCCTGCGGGCGTATCTGGCGACGACTCCCAGATTGTGGGTGATCATGATCAACGACGAGTTGAGCTCGGCGGTAAATTTGCGGATCAGCTCCAGCAATTGAGCCTGCACGGTGACATCAACCGCGGTGGTCGGCTCATCGGCGATAATCAGCTTCGGCGCGCAGGAAATCGCCATGGCAATCATGACCCTCTGTCGCATGCCGCCGGAGAAATGATGCGGGTAATCCCTGATCCGGCGTTCGGCATGCGGTATGCCCACCGATTCCAGCAATTTAATCGCTTCCTGCTTTGCCTGTTCTTCGGTCATGCCGAGATGCAGTTCCATCGTTTCGGTAAGCTGTCTGCCGATGGTCAGTACCGGGTTGAGCGAGGTCAACGGTTCCTGGAAGATCATGGCGATTTCCGCTCCGCGGACTTTCTGCATTTCTTGCCTGGAAAGCTTCAGCAGGTCCTTACCGCCAAAAAGTATCTCCCCGGCAAGAATCTTCCCCGGCGGCTCCTGGATTAGGCGGAGGACGGACAGCGCGCTGACGCTTTTTCCGCAGCCGCTTTCTCCGACAAGAGCGATTGTTTCACCTTCGGACACATTGAAGGAAACGTCATCCACTGCCTTAACCACGCCGTCCTGCGTGTAGAAATAGGTCTTTAAATTGCGGACTTCCAGCAAACCGGCCATTTCTACTTTCTCAACCTCGGATCCAGTGCATCCCTCAAGCCATCTCCCAGGAAGGTAAACGAGAGCATCAGGATAGCAATCGCTATAGCGGGGAAGATCACCAGGTGGGGAGCCGCAAAAATCACATCATATCCATCGCGGATCATCGTTCCCCAGCTCGGCGTGGGCGGCTTAACACCAATGCCGATGTAGCTCAAGGCGGCTTCGGCAAAGATAGCCCGCGGAATGCTAAAGGTCACCAGCACGATGATCGGTCCCAGTGAATTGGGAATCAGGTGCCGCATGATGCGGTAGCCTGAAGAGCCGCCCATCGCTCTGGCGGCTGTCACGAAATCGCGCTGTTTCAGGGAAAGCACCTGCCCGCGGATCAGGCGGGCAACATTTACCCAGGAGACCAGACCAATCGCCAGGAAAATATTGAAGATACTGCCGCCCAGAATCGCCCTCAGCAGGATGATCAGCAGGATATCCGGGAAGGCGTACATTACGTCCACGAAACGCATGAGCAGGTTATCGGTCTTGCCACCCAGCGAACCGGCAACCGCCCCGATGGGGATGCCGATCAGCAGGATGATAATCTGCGTAAAGATGCCCACCGCTAGAGAGGTGCGGGCGCCATAGAGCAGACGAGTGAAGACATCCCTGCCCAGAGAATCGGTACCCAGCCAGTGTTCCCGGCTCGGACCTTCCAGTATGGCGGTGATATCCTGTTTATCGAAAGTGTACGGACTGACATAGGGGATAATCACCGCTCCGATGATAATCAGGACGATAATCACGGCGCCGGCGATTGCCAGACGGTTCCGCCTGAGCCGGATGTAGGCATCACCCCACAGGGTGTGGTGGGGTCTGGCACTTATCTGTGTCGCTGTTGCTTCCAACTTTACCTCTTAATCGTAACGAATACGCGGATCAACCGCCGCATATAAAATATCCACCACCAGGTTGACAATGGCGATGGCAAATGCATAAAACAGGATACTGCCCATGATCAGACCGTAATCCCTCTGGAATACGCCCTGCACAAAAAGCCGTCCGATGCCCGGTATGGAAAAGATGCTTTCAATGATAAATGAACCGGAAATCAGGGTTGCCAGCTCCGGCCCGGTGATGGTCAGCACGGGTATCAGGGCATTGCGCAGAATGTGGCGGATCAGGACAATCCTTTCACCGAGACCCTTCGCCCGGGCGGTGCGGACATAGTCCTGCCGGATCACTTCCAGCATGCTGGCACGTGTGATGCGGGAGATGTAAGCCGCGGGGATAGCCGCCAGCGCAAAAGCCGGCATGATGATGTAGCTGATGCCGCCCCAGCCGCCGGTTGGCAGCACGTGCAGGAATACAGAAAAAACGATCATCAGCAGGATACCCAATACGAAGGCGGGAATGCTGGCGAAAATGGTGGAAAAGATGACAGAGGAATAGTCAACCAATGAATTCTGCCGCAGGGCTGCCGCCATCCCGAAAGGAATACCGATAAAGATGGCGAGCAGAAAGGCGACCAAACCCAGTGTAGCCGTCTTGGGCAGACCCTCTAAAATAATCGAGGTGACACCCCGATCCTGGTAAATATAGGAGACTCCCAAATCACCGTGGAGCAATCCCCAGATGTACTTGCCGAACTGGACAAGGAAGGGCTGGTCAAGACCATATTTCTTATTCAGGTTCTCAACCACCTGTGGAGCAAGCTGTTTTTCCCGATCCCAGGGACCACCCGGCACCAGGTGCATCAGCAAGAAGGTGATAAAGGCAACGACGAAGATGACCAGTAAAAGCCACAATATACGTCTGGCAATATACTTTGTCATTTATTTCAACCCTGTTCCCTCATCAGGGGCAGGGAGTGCTACTCCCTGCCCCTGAAACCCATCACATCCCATTCTGTCTCTTTACGGAGCGATATAAACTTCCTTGAAGAACATGTCACCGGAGATCTGTCCATCCATACCGGTGGTCTTCAAACCTTTCACAGAGGGTTTGACCAGGACGAATCTTTCCCGGTAGAACATTGTCACGATCGGAGCATCTGCCATCACGAGTTTCTGTGCTTCTGCCCATAACTGCAGGCGCTTGGTGTTATCCAGCTCAGAAAGAGCCTGCTTGGCCAGAGCATCAAACTTAGGATTGGAGTAAAGGGTATGGTTGTTTCCGGCTTTGGTGCCGAAGAGCTGAGGCAGCCAGTTATCGGGATCTGGATAATCAGCACCCCAGCCAAACCAGGCCCAGGTATGATTGCCAGCATTGACGAGCTGTGTGAAAGCCTTGGACTCCATCGGCTCCAGCGTGATGTTGATGCCCAGATTGTCCTTGATCTGACCCTGCAGGAACTGGGCGATCGTCCGGTTTCCGGCGGTATCCGAGAACTGGAACTTGATCTCAGGCAACTTGCTGACATCGGAATATCCGGCTTCTGCCAGAAGCTGTTTGGCCTTGGTTGGATTGAAGGCATATTCTTTACCGAGTTCGGGATCATGTCCCGGCATCCCCGGTGGAATCCAGCTATAAGCTGGCTTACCCACGCCGTTGCGCACGTTGTTCACGAAGGCTTCGCGGTCGATAGCGCAGGAGAAAGCCTGGCGCACCTTGACGTTATCAAACGGCGGCTTGGTCACGTTGAACTGGAAGGCGAAGGTCGTCAGTTCGGGGTAGCGCACGATTTCTTTACTCAGCACGGGGTCAGCCATGGTAGCTTTTTCAGTACCAACCGGCGGAGCAGTGATGTGCAGTTCGTTATTCTTATAAGCCGCAAAAGCGGCATTGGCATCTGTAATCATTTTGTAGGTCAGGGTGGTCAGCTTCGGCTTGGTGCCCCAGTAATTGGGATTCGGCACGAAGGTCATGTGATCCTGGTGCACCCACTCTTTGAGGATAAAGGGTCCGTTGCCGATGTAGTTCGGTGGCTCGGTCCATTTATCACCCTGGGCAGTAATAATATCTTCTCTCACCGGATAGACCGGCCAGAGAGCCATCAACTGCAGGAAGGTCGGCAGCGGCTGTACAAGCTTGATCTCCAGAGTGGTATCATTCACCGCCCGCACACCCACGGCATCGCGGAGCCGGGCTCTGGTGGCTTCATCTTTATCGGCAGCACCATTGTATTCTTCCGCACCTACAATAGCATAGTAGAAAGAAGCATATTCGGATGCCACTTCCGGGCTCAGCATGCGCTTGATGCTGTAAACGTAATCTTTGGCCGTCACTTTCTTGCCATCGCTCCAGGTAACCTCCGGGCGCAGTTTGAAGGTGTAGGTGAGACCATCGGCTGAAATGCCGCCGTTCTGCACTGTGGGGATTTCCACTGCTGTTTCGGCCTTTAGCGTCAAATCCTGGTTAAAACCCAGCAAGCCTTCAAAGACCTGCGTGATGACGCTGCGTTCGCCTGCCCAGGAAGCTTTGTTGGGATCGATCGTGGCAGGTTCGCCTGCCAGGTTCACGACCAGCACCTGGTTGGCGGCGAGTGTCGGCGAGGAGACGGGACTAGTTTTAGTTGCAACAGGGGAAGTGGTGGTCGGGGATGTGCTGGTACATGCTGAAAGCACGATAAGAACCAGGGACATGAGGATTACCAGGGGTAATAAAATCTTCGTTTTAAACATACTCACCTCCGATATTATTCTTGCCCCTTTTTAAAAAATGTTTGAGTTTTCAAAGTCCGATTTGCGGCCTGGCTTACGTTATGTCATCAACGAGTGTTGGTCATATCATACAACGTTGAACAACAAAGTGCAAATTATTCATAGACTATCGTAAAAGATGATTATAAAAATGATCCGGAAATGCCGGGAAAATTGGCTTTCCGGACAATCCTTTTAAATCAGGTGGGATAAACTCTGCTCTGGATTTTTCCCTGAACCGGGCTAAAGAACTCACGGCGGGTATGGATAATCTGCCGTTTATTCACTGCAACAAAAGGACGGGTTCCGTAGAGATGATATTCCCGGGCGATTGTCACCTCTGTGAGAGGCATAAACAGCGTCTCCTCATTGAGGATATCCTGCAGGGTCTGGTTTTTGTCCAGGTGTGCGGTTCCCAAAATGGTGTAATCCTGTACCTGCAGGCTGACTATCACCTGGGTTTTGGGCACAAAAGGGAAAATGATTTTGCCCGTGGCACCGAAACCCCTGCCCAGGTTCGCCTCAGCCAGAGCGACCAGCATGATGGCAGACCTGCGCACGTATTCCAGCGGTTTTTCACCCGTCAGGGGATCCGTGGAACTGAGGTTGGTCAATTCTAGGAAATCTCCCCTCCCGTTGCGGTCAGCACTGGCACCATTCAGCAGGTCCAGCAGGCGGGTATCGGTCGGGCAGGCAATTGATGCATTAATCACGCCCGCGTGGGTGTACAGCTCAACAATCAGATCGTTATACGAAGGAGATTGCATGCGGCTCTCTTCCTCCTCATCGGTCTTTTGTTACCAGGAGATTAACATAAGGTCAAGGAAAAGTCAACTTATCCGCTGCGATTTAATCACCGGACACGGGATTATGTTATAATAGAACCTGAATGGATATCGAAAAGGAGATAGCTGACTGGAAACACTGGACTTAGCTCACAGAATTGTTGACATCATTAGCGATAAGCAGGCGGAAGATATTGTCCTGCTGGATATGCGCGAGGTCTGCAGTTTCGCCGATTACTTTATCATCGGTACCGGTGAAAGCACGCGTCAGGTTCAGGCGATCGTGGAAACCGTGATTGCCACCCTGAAGAAAGAGCACATCCTGCCCTTGCACGAAGAAGGCACCGCTGAGTCCGGCTGGGTTCTGGTGGATTATGGCGAGGTAATTCTGCATATTTTTGCCCCTTTCGAGAGAGATTACTATCAGCTTGAAAAGCTCTGGGAGAATGCCGCCACGCGGGTCCGTGTGCCATAGACGGAGAATGAAAGGTTTTTCTTCTCTATTACGTCAATATTAGTTTTTTCTTCCCCAGAGCCGTCATTGTGAGTCGCTCAATGTATTAACATTGAGCGGCGTGACAACCTCAGGGATTGGTGCTTAACGTGAAACATGGTAAAGTGCGTTACGTTGAGATTCCCACGTCACTCGGGCTATCGCCCTCGTTCCTCGGAATGACGCTTATGGAAAATGACGTGATAATCTGGGTGAGAGGCTTCACATGGAAAGGTGCTACTCCAATTACGTCATTGTGAGGCATTCGAAGCGCAAGCGTCGAATGACGTGACAATCTCAGGGGTGGGGTAATAAAGTAAAAGGAGCGCTTCGTTGAGATTCCCACGTCATCCTTCCAATTTCGCTGGAAGGATTCCTAGGAATGACGGCACGGGGAGTCATTGTGAAGCATTCTTTCCCATTACGTCATTCTGAGTCCTTCCGCAGGAAGGACGTGAGAATCTGGGGGTGGGCGTAATAGTAAAAGGAGCGCTTCGTTGAGATTCCCACGGCTTCCTTTTTCAAAAGAAGCCTCGGAATGACGTAATTTGGATAAGGCTTACACTCTCATTCCCAACAGCATTTTTAGCCTGATCTTC
>Ga0078972_1004670_pt1 | contig 36758 bp, 26 predicted proteins | sample YelNatPaOPGAMG01_FD_67568 | JGI IMG/M metagenome (GOLD analysis project Ga0078972, IMG submission 67568) | Hot spring thermophilic microbial communities from Obsidian Pool, Yellowstone National Park, USA - OP-RAMG-01 (SPADES assembly) (version 2) | ecosystem: Environmental > Aquatic > Thermal...
TGTCATGATCTAATATACAGTAGTGGCTACTACATCAAAATACCAACAAGAGATCGGGTTCTGTATTAGCACATGGACTTGTTGGAATATCGTAGATTTGGATAAACCGCGATGCTTATATTGTTTGTTGGTATCCACGATATATGGGATTAATATCGTGATAGAGGTCTGTCATGATCTAATATACAGTAGTGGCTACTACATCAAAATACCAACAAGAGATCGGGTTCTGTATTAGCACATGGACTTGTTGGAATATCGTAGATTTGGATAAACCGCGATGCTTATATCTTTTCATGGATATCGTGGATATATGGGATTGGTATCATGATAGAGGCCTGTCATGATAGAATATACAGTAGTGGCTAATACATCAATATACCAACAAGAGATCGGGGTTCTGTATTAGACATAGACTTGTGCTATATCGTAGATTTGGATAACCCGCGATGCTTATATCTTTTCATGAATATCCACGATATATCGGATTAATATCATGATAGAGGTCTATCATGATAGAATATACAGTAGTGGCTAATACTTCAATATACTAACAAGCATACGAGATTTGCGAATAAACTCATAGACTTGTTAGTATATCGTAGATTTGGATAAACCACAATGCTTATATGTTTTGTTGGCATCTATGATGTATGGGATTAGTATCATGATAGAGGTCTGTCATGATAGAATATATAGTAGTGGCTGATACACGATTAGAGATCGGATTTCTGTATAAGTACATACACTTGTTGTATATCGTAGGTTTAGCCAAACCCTACGATGTTTACATATCTTTGTTGATATCTACGAAATATAGGAATGAGATCATGATATATGGATAGATCATGATCTCATCCCTGACGCTTATACCTGTTATCTCGGTTATTTCGCGGCCTCTCCAATAAAGCGGAAACTAGAGGTATTAACTCGACTTATGGAGTCGGAAACTATCCGATGATCAAGGCTGTAGTTCGGTGTTCTATTCTTGAGTTTTGGAATCTCAACGCCTGTTTACATCTTCTTGTATCCTCCACAAGAACATGTACATCTCTGAAGGTTCTAACCTTCAACAGGTGTTAACTCGACTTATGGAGTCGGAAACTATCCGATGATCAAGGCTGTAGTTCGGTGTTCTATATCTGAGTTTTGGAATCTCACAGCCGTTTACATCTTCTTGTATCCTCCACAAGAACATGTACATCTCTGAAGGTTCTAACCTTCAACAGGTGTTAACTCGACTTATGGAGTCGGAAACTATCCGATGATCAAGGCTGTAGTTCGGTGTTCTATATCTGAGTTTTGGAATCTCACAGCCGTTTACATCTTCTTGTATCCTCCACAAGAACATGTACATCTCTGAAGGTTCTAACCTTCAACAGGTGTTAACTCGACTTATGGAGTCTTCAACTATCCAATGATCAAGGCTGTAGTTCGGTGTTCTATTCTTGAGTTTTTGGAATCTCAACAGGCTGTTTACATGTTCTTGTATCATCCACAAGAACATGTACATCTTCGGTGCTTCCACGTTGGATACTTTGCATCCTACTGAGAAGCCTCAAGAGGTGTTAACTTACAGAGTCAGAAACTATCCCATGAACAAGCCTATACTTCACTATCTCAGATATGAGATTTGGAATCTACCCGTTTACACATCCGTGTGTAATAACACACGGATGTATGTTCTCGAACCTTGTCTATTACTTCGATAGTTAGAATCTCGAGAATCGATTACATCGTTGAACAATTAAGGGACGACTTAGCTAAGACATCAATAACATTCAGCTTCAAACCTAAGAGATCCCTTATGATAACCTTATTTCGCTTGTGAGTTATCTTCGATTAATTCTTGGACGTAGTTGGCGACATCCAAGTGGCCACATTCAGTTGCTCCACTAGCTATCCATTCCAAGTCGGTAGCTCCTCGTTGAATCATATCTTTCACGATGTCCTTGTGACCACCTATAGCGGCTCCGAAAGCTATCCAATTGACATCGATAGCTTCTCGACGATTCATATCTTTCACGTTCTTCTTACGACCACCTTTAGCAGCACTGGGAGCTTTTCGTTGAATCATCTCGTTCACGATGTCCTTAAGACCACCTATAGCGACTCTGTAAGCAACTCCGAAAGCGACTCCGAAAGCTATCCAATCGATATCGGTAGCTCCTCGACGATTCATATGTTTCACGTTCTTCTTACGACTACCTTTGGCACCATTGCGAGCTTTTCGATTGAATTTGGGCACCCTATTAGCTTCGCGTCGATTCATATCCTTCACGATGTTCTTATGACCACCTATAGCGGCTCCAAGAGCTATCCAATAGAAGTCGGTAGCTCCTCGTTGAATCATCTCATTGACGATGTCCTTATGACCACCATTGGCAGCACTAAAAGCTAAACTTTCGAAGTTATTAGCTCCTCGTTGAATCATATCGTCCACGATGTCCTTATGACCACCTTTGGCAGCACCGAGAGCTATTCGATTGAAGTCGGTAGCTCCTCGTTGAATCATCTCATTGACGATGTCCTTATGACCACCTTTGGCAGCACTGTAAGCTATTCGAACGAAGTCGGTAGCTCCTCGTTGAATCATATCGTTCACGATGTCCTTATGACCACCTCTAGCGGCTCCACGAGCTATCCAATCGAAGTTGGTAGCTCCTCGTCGAATCATCTCATTGACGATATCCTTATGACCACCTTTGGCAGCATTGTAAGCTATTCGATCGAAGTTATCAGCTCCGCGTTGAATCATCTCAATGACGATATCCTTATGACCACCTCTAGCGGCATTGTAAGCTATCCAATAGAAGTTGTCGGCTCCGCGTTGGATCATCTGTTCGACAATATCCTTATGACCACCAGAGGCAGCACCAGAGGCAGCAGCAGAGGCAGCACCATAAGCTATACCGTTGAAGTCTTTAGCACCGAGAGCTAACATCTGTTCGACGATCTGAATATGTCCAGCACGAGCTGCTTGTGCAGCTATACCGTTGAAGTCATTAGCACCGCGCTGGATCAACTGATCGATCAGCTGCTTGTCACCATCTTTAGCGGCTTGTAAGGCTTGTACGTTGAGTTGGTTAATGTCTACGTGTTGCATATTGAGTATATTGACTATTATCGATTCTATCTTGTCTGTTATAGATCCTTCGATAGCACCTCGATTCGAAAATCAATTGTCGCGCATTATCAACTCTAACATTATGTCGACATCCTATGGACGTATTGTATGGCTTGTAGTTGACTATTTATCATAACATCATCGGAGAGTCTCTCCGGTGATGATGTACGCGGTGAACTGTCTTCTAAGCTACTGTTGTTCTATCAATAACTCTATGTTAACAGTAAGACTTCTAACTACCATTCATCTTCTCGTCTAACGTTCTAGACAACCTGATCATTGGAGTTCTATTCACATAGTGTTTAATACTCCCGGCGATATCCTTCGTGTTCGAGGATTATCACAGGGAAACTGACTAAGTTAGTATAGAAGTAGATGTCTTCACTTCTAACGCGTCATTATACATATTAATATGTATAATGACTCTAAGGGTTCTCGGTTATGTCTCCTTGAATTCCGTGGTCATTAATATCCTTGCGCTGTTGTTGACAACCGATTGTATTCCTAGTTAAGGCGATTGGTCAACCTATGAGTTCAATAGTTCTAATCTCGGTTCAACATATATGAACGGCTATACTTTAACTCTCGATGATGCTAGTAGAGGAGCTATATTGGTTGCTGTACAGGTTTGTATTACAAGAGCTATCTTACTTGTTAATAGTCAACGTTAGTAGTTGCTACAACCTAGTACTATTACAATGCCACTAGTGACTGATACATCAATAGATATAAGCATCGGTTTATCCGAAAGACGTAGACTTGTTAGTATGATTACTGATAAACCGATGCTTATACGCCTTTGTTGGTATCTAAGATATATGGGATCGGTATCATGATAGAGGTCTGTCATGATAGAATATACAGTAGCAGTTAATAGATACGATATAACACATAGACTTGTTATATCGTTGCGTTAACCAATCTGCTTATATGTCCATATTTATACCAGCGATATATAGGATTAGTATCGTGGGATTCGATATGGACATAACACCTAGTATACACTATGGATCGGTATAGCATTGTTTTTTCTCATAGATAAATTCCGGACCGACTAAAGATGGTATCCGATCAATTCATTAAAGCTAAAGAAGCAGCTAGTGAAGGCAATGGTTATAGACTGATGACTATTCTCGATAAGATGTCCATGTGTTGTCCTGAATATAACATCAAATACGTTGCCAAGGTGACTAAGATCGCTGCTAAGCACAACTATGCCTTCACTGTTGAGATGATCTTGGATAAGTACAAGCTTGATGAGTACTTCGATGAGATAGCATACAAGGCTGCCAAGCACGGTTCAATTGAGGTATTGCGTGTATTGCAGAAGTTTGGCTACAAGGATTACTTACACATCATAACTGGAGCGGCTTCAGCTAATCACATCGATCTAATCGACACCATAATCGAAGAGAACGGCTTAACAGACAGTGATGATGTTTGGAACTATGTTGCACGAGCAGCCGCTGCTCATGGTTACACTAGTTTAGTCAAGATAGCCATTGTCAATGGTTCTGTAGATTTCAAAGGCATTGGTCTGATAGCAGCTAATTGTGGTCATTATGAAATCGCTGCATTGGCTAGGGAATACGATCAAGGATTAACTAGCGATGCGATTGCCAAGGCTGCTGCTGTTGGTGGTCACCTGCCTATCGTTCTTAAGATGGTCAATGATGAGGGAGCCAGAGACTTCGAAGGAATCGGACAGGCAGCACTTAGTACCCGTCACTACACAATCGCCTTAGAGATGATCAAGTTAGGTGCTACATCGTTAGTTGAACCTGTAGCCATGGCTGCCGCTTATGATGATCGGGTATATGTTGTTGAACAACTAGATGAGTTAGGTCAGCTCGAAGGCAAGCCTAGCCTGTTAAGAATGTTGATGATGATCGCCTACGATAATCATAATAGAGATTTCACCAAGTATTTGGAAAATAGAAACCACAAACTAACTAGAAAGACAACTAACATACGATCTCCAAGAAATCATAGCAAGCACAGATATGAACTCCCATATTCATCTCAGATAGAACAGTTAAGCGAAGCTATATCCAAGATGTTCTGAACGCTATAATCCTAGTCTTATGTTATTAAAGAGGTGAACTCTCTAATAACCTATTGGGATGATACTGTTGTATGATGAATGTAAGCTAATCGTCTTGTTCGGCTAACTAAAGTTACTCCCAACTATAGCTCACTTACACTCATGAGAATAGCCAAGCACGTTATAACCCATCCAGTCGACAAGCTTCTGCAATATCATCGATCAGATCTCTGACCGATGAGTCTTCTAGTTGGATACTCCGGTTAAATAGTTAACAATGTCCTGATAACCATTTCTAATCGCGTTGTGAAGTATCTGTCTGGTGTCATCGGCTCCTCGTACAATCATCTGCTTAACGATGTTCAAGTGACCATAACTAGACGCTTCGCTAGCTATCTTATTGAAGTCGGTAGCTCCTCGTTTAATCATGTTCGTGATAATCTTCACTTGACCACCCTTAGCCGCATAGGCAGCTATCTTATCGAAGTCGGTAACTCCTCGTTCAATTAACAATTCGATGATGTCTAAGTGGCCATTCTTAGCCGCTTCGTAAATTATCAGATCGAAATCGTCGACTCCTCGTTCAATCATCTGCTTAACGATATCCAAGTGACCATATCTAGCCACTCTGTAAGCTATCTCATAGTTATTGTAGATTCCTCGTTCGATCAACACTTCGATGATGGGTAAGCGACCATATTTAATGGCTTGGTAAGCTATGTCGTCGATATTAGTAGCTCCTTGTCGAATCATGTCCATGACAATGTCTACGTGACCATTTATAGTCGCTTTACAAGCTATCTCGTCGATGTCGGTAGCTCCTCGTCGAATCATGTCCATGACAATGTCTATGTATCCATTCGCTGCCGCTTCTCTAGCTATGTCGTCGATATTAGTAGCTCCTCGTTTAATCATGTCCATGACAATGTCTATGTATCCATTCGCTGCCGCTTCTCTAGCTATCTGATCGAAGTTAGTAGCTCCTCGTTCAATCATCTTGTTGACGATGTCTATGTGACCATGCTTAGCAGCGTTGCGAGCTATATCGTATCTGTTGATAGCTCCTCGTTTAAACATATTGTTGACGATGTCTATGTGACCACCTTTAGCAGCGTTGCGAGCTATATCGTATCCGTTGATAGCTCCTCGATGATCCGTCTTGTTAACGATATCGACTCCACCTTCAATCATCTTGTCAACAATATGTGAGTAACCATTTCTAGCAGCGTACTTAGCTATTAGATTATCTGTTCGTCGTCTGATCATTCTAGATTGTTTCCTCAATTCGAGTCGAACTGTATGACAATATCGAGGACGTTAACACTTTGGCTATCTCGAAGATAATCCGGAGATCTCCGACTTTCGATACTTGGGTTATATAGTTAACGATGTTCTGTCAACCAGTTCTAGCGCTTCGTAAGCTATATCATTGAAGTTGGGCACCTTGTTCAATCATCTCCATAACGATATTCAAGCGTCTACCTTCAACTGCTCCGTAAGCTATTCGATCCAAGTTGGTAGCTCCTCGTTTAATCATCTCCACGACAATGTCCATATATCCACACTCAGCAGCTCCGTAAGCTATTAGATCCAAGTCGGTAGCTCCTCGTTTAATCATCTCCATAACGATGTCCATATATCCACCTCTAGCCGCATAGTAAGCTATTTCATCGAATTCAGTAGCTCCGTATCGGATCATCTCGTCTACGATGTCCAAGTATCCACCTCTAGCCGCCTTGTAAGCTATCAGATCGAAGTCATCGACTCCACGTTCAATCATCACTTGGACGATGTCCAAGTGACCACATTTAGCAGCCTTGTAAGCTATCTGATCGAAGTTGAGCCCGGGTTCAATGATCTTCATAACAATGTTCACATAGCCTTGTCTAGCAGCATGTTCAGCTATCTGATTGATATTGTGCCTGGGTTCTCGTCTCATTTTCTATTTAAGTCTTATTATCCTCAGAAGTAAGAGACTTCGAATCTATTATATCGGATAACTCTCGGTGGTGAAGCTTGGATTATCTGTGGCCAACATTCTTGCTCCTCGATTCAACCAATTCGGAACATCTATACAAGGATTACGTTGTTCAGAACTAATCTCGGTCTTGAAAGATGAACACCTTCTACCTTGTGTCGGGTCTATTATATCTAATCATTGGTGTAATTCTATTGAGTATCGATGGTGTGTTTTCCAATTCCTACACACGTACAGCCTTCTATCTGGTAGATATAGCCTTTATCGTCGCTGGTGTAATATTGATCATAGGGTCATGGAAGTCTCAATCGGCCACAATTATATAGTCATCGACGGTCATAACTATCTGGAGGTTCACAAGTTATGTCCGCGTTGTCGATATGAAAGCTGTAAGCATAATAAGATTCCTAAAATGAACATACACCAAGATTTACTCCGCTACGTTGTGCTAGACTTCTTACCACTTCGCGAGTTGTATTTCATACGTTCCAAACATCCTCAAGAGTACCAACGAAGACTACACAAGTCGTTCAACACTTTAGAAGGTCTTAGCGATATTATCGCTCTTAGTTTAGAGACTCTCAACACGGAGCTGTATAAACAAGCTTATCAGAAACTGGGATACTTCGACGAAGAAGGAAAGCCAGTACATGAATCGGAGCGCGACTATTATAGCAGTGCCAACATGACCAATATCGTGATACAAAGATTCGTTAAGGGAGACATTGACTTCGCTCTTAACTTTGTTAAGGTAGCTGGTGGCATGAAGGCTCCTTACATTGAGGATCCTCTCAAATACGATGAGAACCTTACCAGTTGGTTCGGTAGTTCTAGGAAGGCGTACCAGCTCCTAACTTCCGATAAAATCTTGTTCAATCTGAAGCCTAACTTGTTAGCGTTGATTCTAGGTCCCTTAATAATTAAGGGACCTGCTTCTGGTCTGGATCTGGTGATACCTACCATCTTAAAGATATACCACCGTTATGGTCACATTCCCAATGAGTTAAAGCTTGGAAACGAAAACGCGAAATCCGATATGGAAGTGTTACGCAATCTCGAGGAAGAGATTGAGAGACGAATGAAGTTCTGACCTTCTAGATTAAGCGTCGAACGATCTAGATCGTTCGACGTTATGATTTTACATTCGGTCATTACCGGCTTCCGCCTATATTGTTCATGATAGTTGTATATTATTGCGTATCATCTGTATTGAGGAAGGTCGTGGATAATTTCATACGTCCGATAGCTAGAAATATCAGACGATATAAATCGTCTGATATCTTCAAGATCAACCGTTACAGAATATAACCAACGATACGCGAGGTTGAACACTCTTGGTAGTCTTGGGAACACTATGAGTATGATGGTCGTTGAAGTGTTGATCGAACACAAACAAGTCGCCGTTAGCTAGTTGATATTCCACTACACCTTCAGCACCCTTGGTTAAGAAGCGACGTGTACCACCAAACGAGACTGTAACCACAGTACAGTTGTAACTGTCTCGATGGTAAGGTGTCCAATCGCTACCAGTCTCGTATAGGTTACACCATATCTTTATGTTGGGATCGACTTGGTAGTGTTCGCAAATATACTGAATAACCTCAATCGCTTCGGGAACTAACGATAACAACTCGTCGATTGATACACTACATACTTTACGGGGTAATCTACGACCTGTAGACCAATAAGGGCGTTGCCAATCCAATCGTTGCTGAAGGATAGGAGTTAAATCGTAAGTAAAGACGCCGCGGATGTGGGCATGCATTTCTGATATATCTAATTCAATTGATGGCTATAGCGTGGTTGCATTGTGTGACAATCTGTACGTTGGAGATACAACGATTACTCAACTACGTCGTGTATCATAGCCTGTATCCGATAGAATAGTTAGAGTATCGAAGGATTACACAACTATCGATGAAGACGATTCGAACTCCATCTATTAGTCACTAGCTATTTGCGTTATGATACATCTGGTTCATTACTATCAACCAACAGACTGAGTTAGATCGAGACATTCTACACGACTATTTCTCATAGTCCTTACGTTGGATACGAGCTGTTGCTGAGTTAACCAGCTACTTCTCTAATCACATGTCTACAACAAACATATCAGACCGAAGTCTGTTATGTTACATAGAACCAAAGCGTAACTGTCTGATCTGGATCGGGTCTTTTACCGGGATATGATACTTGCAATATACAGGTTTATCACACTTAACACCATTACTATCATAGGAAGCCTTCTTGATACATCCTTCAGCTTCACATACTAAGCAGTTGAGCTTCCTATCTCCCTGTAATCGGTGCAGTTTACATCTCGCGGCTTTGAAGATACCATACGAAGCGCGTCTACCACATTGAAGACAACGAATAGACAGATCGACCATTCCCACCTTAGCATGATTAACGCAATGAGTTACGGTAGCATATCCTACCGTAGCCTTCTCGTTACATTCTTGACATTTCTTACTTCTATTACAGCTCATACCTTCTTCCTTATGTTGACGACAATGGGTGGGGGATGTATACCCAAAGGTAGCCCTTCGAGGACATAAAGCGCACAATCTATTAACGACATCCACCATTCCCACTTCTGAATGTTTGCGACATCTAATGGCTTTGTTCTTCTCATAACCAAAGCTGGCATAAGTATGACAACCAGGAACTCTACACAAACGATGTGCAGATATTCTCATTTCAATAATAACGCACTTGAAGCCATCATAACAATGCTATTCTATCGACTTGAATACGATCACTAATATAGAAGACGAGACATATTGAGTAATCGCTGTATGTAATCCAGAGATTACATACATCAAGATATCGCGAAAGTGACTAGATAGCTTATACGATATCTCATAGTACTTTGAGTACGTTAACTACATGATTAAAATAAGCGACGTAGTAGTGTCGCGGGACCGATTTTATCAATATAACAGCTGTTACACCAAAGAAACCATAAACGAAGGCTTGCATTTATTGACTCAAAATGCCTGTAGTATCTACTATTCCAGATGTTGTAATCTCTCCACCACCGATTAGTCAGACAGTGGAGTTGGCTGATAGTTATAATATCAACCTACCAGGTGAGATCAAGCTTACACGCTCTAACATCTTACTACGATCGTTCTTGACTTATCAAGGCTTCACGTCAGATCTATTGGATTCATATAACAACTGGATCCAACACACACTACCTCAACAAGTAGCTGCACGTGTAATCGATAACGGTAACGGAACGATTACACGTGTCACGCGTTTGATTATCCATAAGCCTACTACGACTAATTCGAATAATCAGACTATCAATCTCACTCCCATTATGTGTCGTAATAACGGAACTACCTACGCTTCACAAGTGTATGCCGATATCGAGGTAGTCAAGGATGACGAAGTAATCGGAAGGGAGCAGATGGTTTGTATTGGTAAGGTTCCTGTTATGCTCGGCTCCATTCTATGTCACTTACATGGTAAGTCTAATCAGGAGAGAATTGAGATGGGAGAGTGTCCTAACGATCCACTGTCTTACTTTATCATCAAGGGTAACGAGAAGGTGGTGCTGATGCAGGAGAAGCTGCGCCTCAACCGTTTCCTGATCTTTGTAGATAAGGCTAGTGGCGAGATGGTGTGTCGTATGACTTGTAACACGCTTAAGGGATCTATGATCGTTACCTTATATAAGACACCTATTAACGAGATTAAGCTAGGCTTAGCCTTTCTTGGTAAAGATGAGAAAGATAATCCCAGAACTTTGCCCGCTTTATCTCCTTACTTTATCCTGAGCGACGCTTATCCCAATCAAGGCATTCCAGCAACGGCTGACGAGATCCAGGAACAGATTCTGTCGTTTGTCGATCCACGTTACAGAACTAAGGTGGCGATGACATTGTTGCCTTCGTTCGTTGATGTGACAACCAAGGCGGATATAGTATCTGAGATTATCAGTACCAAGGTTATCGATGAGGCTATTCGTCATAGATACCCTGGCACTGAGATACAGAAGAACAACCTAAAGATCACACCTCAAGAACAGGTGAACATGTTCTTAGAGCTGTTGATAGAACAGCTGTTCCCTAATATGGTTAACGCTCCTATTGCTCATAAGTTAAGACAGTTGTCGCTAATGATCGCCGTATATCTAGAGTATATCCTTGGTTATAGGAAACCTGACGATAGGAACTCATGGTCTAACAAGAGAGTAGAAACAGCAGGTAGATCGTTGGAGCAGTTGTTCGTAGGTGTGTGGGCTAAGGTTATCTCTACTGCTGAGGCATCGATTGTCAAGCTTAGAAGTATTGACGTCAAGTCGATCTCTCGTTCATTCGATCCAATAATCATGGAACAGAACCTGATCGGTTCATTCGAACCTAACTCGTGGGGCGTCAAGAGCTCTTACGTTAAGGAGAACATTACCGATATCCTCAAGCGCGAATCACCATTGGCACTATATTCTCATCTTACTCTAATCAACACGCCGACCAGTAGAAGAGTCAAAACGCCTAGTATTCGTATGGTTCAGATGTCACAGTTAGGGTTTGTCGATCCTGTCGAGACTAGCGAGGGTGCCAATTGTCATCGTTGGGATACGTACATCTTAATGTCCGATGGCTCTCAACGTCAGATTGGACAGCTCAAGGACGGGGATGAGATCATGACCATAAACCCCGAAACTCTCCAAATCTCACCATCCCGCATTCATAGCCACTTCAGTAGAACTACACAGAGTCACGGTAAGGGTGTGTTCAGGATCACGAGTATTAGTGGTCGTACCATAGTATCAACCGGAGATCATCCCTTCCTGACACAAGAGGGGATGATTACAGTGTGTAATCTGGATATTAATAGGCACTTGTTAGCTATCCGTCCAACTCCTGTTATGTTACCTAATGATGGAGCTAATGAGCCTCTGTTTATCGAACATGAACAGAAACTAACGAACCTGGGAATCAAGGACTCCCTTGTTGCCAAGTACATTCTCGAGCTTGACAATCTGGGTCTTTTGTCTCTTTCTAGATCGTCACCTCTAACACCCATTCTTGCAAGACTCTTTGGTTATCTAATCTCTGATGGGCATATTACCATCCATAAGGGGGTTGCTACGATGTCTACGAAGTTTGGTTGTATCGATGATGCACATGAGTTCATAGCCGACCTTAGAACTCTCGGGTTGACTCCGACAAAACCTAAATATAAGATTACCGAAGCTATCTATTATGATGGGAGAGAGGTCTCGCACCATTGTTGGGATGTTGAGTGTTATGGGAACATTCCAGCATTGTTCTTGTTACTAGGCGCGCCTTACGGGAAGAAAGGGAGCAAAGACTATTCAATTCCGGATTGGATTGAGACACCCCTCGCGATCAGGGAATTCTTGGCTGCTTTTCAAGGTGGAGATGGTTCCAAGTTCTTCCTCACGTCTGACAACAACATCAAGTTCCCTCCCACCGTTCAACATAAGGACACCGAACACTTGGCTTCTGGTATCTTATTCATGGAGAGATTGGAGCAGCTGTTTAATAGTCTAGGCATCAAGACATTGGGAGTGAAGATAACTAAGGTTGCTGCAGATACCCATCGCTTATCTCTTGGATTCTCATCCGACATGGACAACAAAGTTCGTTACATGGATGTCATCGGTTATCGTTACTGTAATACGAAGAATAACAGAGGTATATTAGTCTCTGAGTTCATCAAGTATCGAGAGCGCAAGATTGCGGAGAAGATTAGACTAAAGGAGAGATGTAGGGAACTATACCCTGAAAGAGGAAGCTATGTTGCTGTGGCTAAGGAGCTAGGAGTATCTGCTGGGTTTGTCTCTTCTTGCGTACGGGGTCTTTACAAGAAGACTATACAACCCAGAGACACCATGAGAATCGACGATTGGAGCAAGGTAGTTCAGGTAAAGAACGGTACCATCTTTGTACCGATTGAGTCCATTACTCCAGAGGAGGATTGTCTAGTGTGCGACTTCACAACTGACAACGATAACCATACCATGATTAGCGCCGGTTTTTGCACATCGAATTGCGGTCTTATCAAGGCTAAGGCTGTAACTGCCAAAGTCACCATCGATCGAGACGATGCATTAGTGTTAGAATATATCAAGGATAAGATATCGGATACACCCACAGTACAACTGGCCACCATTCTGATAGTTAACGGCAGAATGACCGGTTGGTGTGACGGTGAAGAACTTAGACAATATCTTGTCGGACTTAGACGAGGTGGTTGGATTTATCCAGATACCAGCGTGGCTCTAGTTGACCGTATTCTGTATATTTATACCGATGCGGCACGTTTAGTCCGTCCTCTATTAATCGTTAACCCTAACGGTAAGTTGGTGATCGAGGAAAAGAACCTATGGAATGCACCATGGCCTCAATTGGTTAAGGAACAAGCTGTCGAGTATATCGATCCCTTGGAACAGGAAGGTATTATGTTAGCACAGTCTATCGACTCGTTGATGGAGAGACGAAGAGAGATCGACGAAGCTAGGCATCGGTTAACCGAAGCTACTAACAATCTAAATCAACTGAGGCAACAAGGTACACGTTCTACCTTATTACCTCGTAGGATAGCTAGAACGTTGGAAGGTGAGTTAGTGTTTGAAGATGCCGCTGATCCATCCGAGGTTATGAGTCTCGATACCGATACGTTGAACGATGAGCAACTAGCAACCTTATATGAGATGACTCAACGCAAGTTAGAGGACATCGTGAGGTTAGCCCAGGCCACTCTTGATCGTCTAGTACAGCGTCGTCCCTTTACCCATTGTGAGTTAGATCCTAACGCTATCTTCGGTATCGCTGCCTCCACTATTCCGTTACCCGATCATAACCAAGCTCCTCGTAACGTCTACCAGACAGCTATGGGTAAGCAAGCTCTGGGTATCTATCACTCCAACTACCAGCTTCGCTTCGACACTACAGCTAAGACACTAGCCTTCCCAACCAGACCACTATTCGAGACGCAGATGAACAACTTGCTAGGTCTTAATACTCAACCCATTGGACAGATGGTGACAGTGGCTATCATGACATTAGGAGGCTATAATCAAGAGGATGCCTTAATCTTCAACAAAGCCAGCATCGACCGTGGTCTATTCAAGATGGCTGTTCATCGTAGCTACAAAGCTTCACTAGAGAGTGATCATACTAAGATCGAATCCTTTACACGTCCTCCGATTCGTCCTGGTGATCCTGATAATAAGTATGCCCACTTGGACGACAAGGGTATAGCCAAGATCGGCTCAAGAATCGAGCCGGGTATGGTTATCATCGGTAAGATGCGAAAGAATAATAAGACTGGTAAGATTACATATCCTAGCGTGTACGCTGGAATAGGAGAGTCTGGCGAGGTGGTATCGGTCTTATGGGCTGTGAATGCTAAAGGTCATACAATGGTGAGAGTTAAACTCACCGATATCAGAGATCCAACCTACGGAGATAAGTTCGCTTCCCGACATGCTCAGAAGTCGACAGTAGGCTTGATACTTCCCGAACACGATATGCCCTTCACCAGGAACGGGATGAGACCCGATATCGTCATAAATCCTCATTGTTTTACTGGAGATACACCTGTCACACTAGCATCCGGTATAAGTAGAAGAATAGACCAAATGGCTTACGACGGTGGTGATAAGGTTTGGAGCTGGGACAATGGTCTAAAGTTAGACAAGCAACTGGAGCGAGCCAGTAAAGGAGTTAGAAAGGTTATTCGTTTGACTCTTCAAGATGGAAGAACCATTAAGTGTACCGAGGAACACAGATTCCTGGTATTGATGAACGATGGTGCTAAGTATGTTGAAGCTAAGGATCTAAGACTTAACGAACATCGCTTAGTTTGTGGATTGGAGGGTGCTGTTGATGTTGTAGGAGATGACGAGAAGGGTTGGAGCTTAACTGTAGGCGAGCACCGATTCAGCATGGAGACATGGCACAACAGAGATACAACCTTAGCCTTAGCTAGAATGTTGGGATATATCTTAACCAATAGAGCCATTACATCCGCTCACAAGTTGATTGGTGTGCGTATGAGTCATCCCATAGATGTGCAGCTATTCCTTGACGATATCCAGCTAGTTACCGGTATCAGACCAGTTAGTACATATACAGGTACAAGTTATGTCATCAAGCTTCCAGCTAAGTGGGTTAGAGCTATAGCTTCATTAGAGGGTATATCGCCGACTAACAAGCTTAGTATACCCAAGTTCATTATCCAACACAATTGCCCCCTGGCTGTTGTAAGAGAGTTTGTTGCTGGCTTATTTGGAGGAGATGGACGAGCTCCCTACTTACGACATACTAATTTACAAGGTCCAGTCTTGTGTCGGGTTGTTGGTAGGAACTCCATTCCTTCATTGAAGGCTAACATGCAGCAACTGCAGTGTGTCCTAACTCGTCTAGGTGTTGCGTCTAGACTAGTTGGTCCACGCAAGCTTAGTAAACAACCCCATTATGGGTGCAAGTTTGACATAAGACTACATATCCCAGCAACTACAGCCTTCTCCGACAAGGTGGGATACCGTTATTGTGTGTATAAGATGGCTAGATTAGCCGCAGCTAACTCTTATTGGCGCTATGTTGAGGCAGTTAAACAAGAGACTATACAAGTCACAGGGAATCATAATAGTCTCGACATGATCGGAAAGGGAATCCACAACGTCATTGACAAAGCTCATAGTTACTTGGACAACATAGGTGCGTTAGATTGGTTCGTTAAGGGATACATTACTAGACACCATAACTCGTTACCTACCTTCTACTTACAAGTGATAGATAGGAGAGAGTATGGACAGGAAGAGGTGTACGATATCTCTGTTGTCAACAACCAGTCTTACCTGGCTAATGGTGTGACAACACATAATTGCATACCTTCTCGTATGACAATAGGTAAACTGATCGAGATCGTAGCGTCTAAGGTAGCATCTCTATCAGGTGAGAGAGTTAACGCTAGTGCCTTCTCCAACTTCGATATTGAAGAGTTCAAGCGTAATCTTCATCAATACGGTTATGAACGTCATGGTAATGAGGTCATGTACTCGGGAGAGACTGGTAGACCTCTCCAAGCCCAAATCTTCATCGGTCCTTGCTATTATCAAGCTCTTCGTCATCACGTGAAGGACAAGATCCAAATGAGAGCTAGAGGAGAGGTTAAGCTTATCACTCATCAACCCATAGGAGGAAGATCTAGACAAGGTGGTCTCAGATTTGGTGAAATGGAGCGAGATGCTTTGATTAGTCACGGAGCGTCTGAGGTTCTTAAGGAGAGATTGTGTACCTCGTCAGATGCTTACAAGGCTGTGTTCTGCAAGACTTGTGGTAATCTAGCGATTAGTAATGCACTAAGTCAGACTCAGACCTGTCGTTGTTGTGGTAACAGTGCTAAGTTCGGTACTTGCACTGTCCCATACGCATATCGACTGTTACAGAACTTGTTAGCGGGCGCCTCTCTCAGTCTCAGATTCAAGTTGAACGAAGTCGAGCAAGGAAAGAAATAGAATACAACACGAATGTGTTGTATTATAAATGTTACCCTCATGTTTAAGTGATTCTGTCTCTAGAGGACCAGTTGGTACCGAAGCAGAAGTAGCGTCTATATCGTCTGATTCCAGATACGTGTTATATAATTATGCATACACTCAACCTACTAACGATGTAGGCTATGAGATCTTCGATACCGCTTGTGGCAAATTAACATCTATATTTAGTGGACCTAGTAATTCTGACGATGGTTATGTAGGTGCTACTGCCGTTGCCGACCCTTCATTCTCTATGTTATTCGTCGTTGACAGCAACTTACAGAATTTAAGGGTTAGAATCGGTAGTCTTAACTATAGTGGTAACAGTGTAGTATATACCGTTACCAACACCTTCTATGTAAGTGGTGTACCTCCTCCCGATTCGGCTGTCGCTGTTGTAACCTACATCAACGGCTACGTGGTTATCCTCTTTAACAAAGCCGATGGTAACTACTATCTCGCAGCCTTTACAGCTTATCAGCAGATAATGGCACCGTCATTGGTTGTCACTGTTCCTAGCGGAAAGACACTGTACAGTAATGCTATTCCTGGTTTCTGTATCAACGGTGTGACTTATGTCGCCTTCGCCACCATCTTTGCAGGAGTTACAGTAGATAATACGGTTACCCAAATAACAGCACCATCTTACCTTAATATTTACGCTATCGGTGCTGTTCCGACTCAAGTGGCTCGTGTTCAACTACCTCAATACGGTAATTGGATAAGTGTTTATAATGGACCAGACTATGCTAACATAGCTGTGTCTCTCAGAGCTACCTATCTACCTGGACAGCCATCGCTATTTACTGATACAAGTAACCAGATGAGCCTTGATGGACAGATTGGTAACTTACGCGTGTATAAGTTCGACGGTTGTAATATCTCCCTTATCGCATGTGTTAACTTAGCTTCTGAGGTTGTTGTGGGAGGTTGGCACCCTAACGGTCTCATCATTCCAACATTCTACGACGTACCGATAGCGAATCTGAATCCTCCAGTAGTGTTTAACTATCTACAACTACCCAACTTAACCTCGGTAGGTTATCCTGTCATGGGTCCCCCTGGTAGCTTCAGTAGTAGCATATCGCCCGACGGCAAGAAGCTATTCGTCGGCGGTTACTCTGTTACAGGGTTCAACAATATAGTGTTGTACACATAGAACTTGTTAGCGGTGTCTCTCAGATTCAAGTACAACCAAGTCGAGCGAAGAAATACAATACAACACGAATGTGTTGTATTATAAATGTTACCCTCATGTTTAAGCGATTCTGTCTCTAGAGGACCAGTTGGTTCAGAATCATTAGTAACGTGTATATCATCCGATTCCAGATACGTGTTGTATGGTTACGCATACCCTCAACCTATTAACGATTTAGGCTATGAGATCTTCGACACTGCTTGCGGCAAACTAACATCTATATTTACTGGCCCTAATATTTCTGCCGATGGTTATTTTCTTGGTGCGGTCGTTGCTGACCCTTCCTTCTCTACGTTGTTCGTCGTTGACAGCGGCGTAGAGAATTTGAGGGTTAGAATCGGTAGTCTTAACTATAGTGGTAACAGTGTAGTATATACCGTTACCAACACCTTCTATGTAGAAGGTGTGCCTCCTCCCGAATCGGCTGTCGTATATGCAACCTACATCAACGGCTACGTGGTTATCCTCTTTAACAAAGCCGACGGTAACTTCTACCTGACAGCCTTTACAGCTTATCAGCAGATAATGGCACCCACATTGGTTGTCACTGTACCTAGTGGAAAGACTTTCATCACTAATACTATCGCTGGTTTCTGTATCAACGGTGTGACTTATGTCGCCTTCGCCACCATCTTTGGACAAGTTGCAGTAGACAATACAGCTACCCAAATAACAGCACCATCTTATCTTAATATTTACTCTATCGGTCCTGTTCCGACTCAAGTGGTTCGTGTTCAACTACCTCAATTCGGTAATTGGATAAGTGTTTATAATGGACCAGACTATGCTAACATAGCTGTGTCTCTCAGAGCTACCTATCTACCTGGTCAAGTATCCTTCTTTACTGATCTTAGTAACCGCTCGAGCCTGGATGGCCAGATAGGTAACTTACGCGTGTATAAATTCGACGGTTGCAATATCTCCCTTATCGCATGTGTTAACCTACCTGCCTCAATTATTGTGGGAAATTGGCACCCTAACGGTCTTATCATTCCAGCATTCTACTTCGCACAAGTAGATGGTACCTATTCTCCATCAGTAATTAACTATCTGCAACTACCCAACTTAACCTCCGTAGGTTATCCTCTCATAGCTCCTCCCCTTAGCTTTAGTAGTAGCATATCGCCCGACGGCAAGAAGCTATTCGTCGCCAGTTACACCGCTGCAGGGTTCAACAATATAGTGTTGTACACATAGAACTCATAGGTGGAAGAACTAGATTTGGTGAGATGGAACGTCTGAGGTTGTTAAGCAGAGATTGTGTACCTCGTCAGATGCTTACAAGGCTGTGTTCTATAACATGGTAATCTGGCGATTAGTACTCACAGTCTCAAGTTGAACCAAGTCGAACAAAGAAATAGAATACAACACATCCGTGTTGTATTATAAATGTTACCCTCATGTTTAAGCGATTCCGTCTTTAGAGGAACAGTTGGTTGTGCGGCAATAGTAACGTGTATATCATCCGATTCCAGATACGTGTTATATACTTATGGATACCCTCAACCTACTAACGATGTAGGCTACGAGATCTTCGATACTGCTTGTGGCAAACTAACATCTATATTTAGTGGACCTAGTAATTCCGACGATGGTTATGTAGGTGCTGGTGCCGTTGCTGACCCTTCCTTTTCTATGTTAGCCGTGGTTGACGGCAACTTACAGAATTTAAGGATTAGAATCGGTAGTCTTAATTATAGTGGACAGAATGTGGCATTTACAGTTACCAACACCTTCTACATAGAAGGTTTAGCTCCTCCCGAATCGGCTTTCGTTTACGTAACCTACATCAACGGTTACGTGGTTATCCTCTTTAACAAAGTCGACGGTAACTACTATCTGGCAGCCTTTACAGCTTATCAGCAGGTAATGGCACCGTCATTGGTTGTCACTGTACCTAGTGGAAAGATTCTGTACAATAACAGTTTCTCTGGTTTCTGCATCAACGGTGTGACTTATGTAACCTTCGCCACCATCCTCGGAGGAGTTGCAGATCAAAACTTGGCCACCCAATTAACAGAACCGTCTTACCTTAATATTTACTCTATCGGTCCTGTTCCTATTCAAGTGGCTCGTGTTCAACTACCTCAATTCGGCAATTATGTAAGTGTTTACAATGGACCAGACTATGCTAACATAGCTGTGTCTCTCAGAGCTACCTATCTACCTGGTCAACCATCCTTTGCTACTGATACTAGCAACCAGATGAGCCTGGATGGCCAGATAGGTAACTTACGCGTGTATAAGTTCGATGGTTGTAATATCTCCCTTATCGCATGTGTTAACTTAGCTTCTGAGGTTGTTGTGGGAGGTTGGCACCCCAACGGTCTTATCATTCCAACATTCTACAACGTACCGATAGAGGGTGTGAATCCTCCAGTAGTGTTTAACTATCTACAACTACCTAACCTAACCTGTGTAGGTTATCCTGTCATGGGTCCTCCTTTTAGCTTTGGTAGCAGTATATCACCCGATGGCAAGAAGCTATTCGTCGGCAGTTACTTCGCTGTTGAAGGGTTCAACAATATAGTGTTGTACACATAGACATATCAGCCTGCTGATATGTTGTTAACAAGGACATATCGTAGGGTTGGAACCCATCAACAATTATATCCATCGATCTCTGAACTTATTGGATATAATGTTGCTGTAAGGCTTTATACGGAAGATGCTGTAGTCTTCGTAGATGAAGGACATATAGATTACCTTGACTATCGAATGTTGTAACGATGACGCTATTCGTTTCTGTCTATATTATGTCTAAAAGTATGTCCTCCAAACCTATCGCTGCTACAGTAACACCTAACGGCGTCTATCTTAATGCTCCTAGTACTTACTATAGTATCAACATCTCCATCGATGCATTGGGTTCCAGTTATATCCCTGATCCCAACGATCCATATAACGAAGCGGGTACTTGGAATATCACCAATATCTTCGCCGGTACTGTGCCCCTTAATGGAATCGTTCCCACTAATACCTTCTCATTGTCTCAGCAGTTTGTAACCTTCTTCATCCAGAATGTTGGAGGTGTTCCTATCAATGTCGTGTTTGCTAGTAACGACTTAAGAACTTCGTATAGCTACTTTAGCTTCGGTGTTCCACCTAATCAGACACCCGATTCTTACACTCTAGATCCATTGAGTATCCTGATTATTCAGACTATCTTCACATCCAACAATGTCATCAGGTTCTACAACAGCTACGTTGATGCTCTGAACTTCAACCAGCTATATCGTATCTTAGATCAAGGAAACAAAGTCGGTTACTATGATACTACTACTGTAGTGGGAGCTGTTCCGGTATCTAAGGATATTACAACCAGTACCAATACTACTCTATCGTTGGCTACAATCGTTAAACAGTTCTGTCAGATACATGTCACCGTTGAGGCGCCCATATCTCTAGTATTTGACGGTACCGACTTACCAGGAGATGCAGTATCTCTCATCATTGTGAGTACTAACAGTCCCGTATCTTTGTCGTTAGTCGAGTTGGTCGGTATCGATAACTACAAAGGTCATCCGGTTCCTTCTAATCTACCTGCTAATACCACTTGGTTCTTTGTGGTTGTTAGTACAAGAGTCAGCGCTTATGATGGTCCATCTTTTTCGAACCCTCCCCCGATTTTCTTCAGGACCTACATGTAACGCTAATATGTGCTATACTTGAGTAGAGGTCATCAATAGTCGGATTATTACAATGACTCTTCCTGTTATCGTTAATGATTATTGTCAGCTCTTAACGATGATCTTGAAGGAAGGTTAGGTGAACAGAGAGCTTATGAGTTAACAACTCATAAGCGTTTCTTTGGTATCGAAATGTCAGGACCAGTTGGACCCCCGTGGACTAACTACTATCATCAACAATACGTCCCTATTCTATAACTTCACATATCCATTCGTATCCGTTCCGTGTACTGTCACAACTAACAACGTATACCTGAATAGACTGGCTAGTTACTACTCTATCAATATTAGCATTAATAACCTAGGATCCGCTTACATTCCCAATAACACAGATCCTATTAATGGAATAGGTAGTTGGTACATTGAAAACATCTTCGCCGGCTCTTATGACGGGAAGAATGTAATACCTATCAACACGTTCTCGATGGCCCAGCGTCCGGTCATATTGTTCATTCAGAATATTGGTGGAGTCCCTATCAACATCGTATTCGCTAGCAATGACAGTCCAACCAGTCTTAACTACTTCAGCTTCGGAGTTCCTCCAAACGCCACACCTAGTTCTTATACACTCGATCCGTTAAGTATTCTAGTGTTGCAGGTGATCTTCACTTCTAATAACGTTATCAGGTTCTACAACAACTTCATCGATGTGCTGAACTACAACCAACTATTCCGAACTTTCGATCAAGCTCTGACCTTCGGTTACTATCAAGATACGGCTACACTTAGCTCGGCAACAATCGGTTCATCTGACATTCCCAATATTCTAGAAGTGGTTGCACCTTCCATCATCCACTTGAAGGATATAATACCCTACTTCTGTGAGAACAACATCCTATTCCTAGGCTCTAATCTAGAACTTATCGTCGATGGGACAGGACTGCCAGATAACGCCGTCCTTCTCCTCTTGCTATTGGTGTTCCCTGGTTCATCATCTAAGATAGTGCTGAAAAACCTAGTAGGTATCAAGAACTACCTGGGACAGTCTGTACCCACTCAACTGTTATCCTCCCAGGTCTGGTTCATGCTTATTAAAGGTAGAACTGTTACAGCTTACGATAAACACTGTGAAGCTCTAGAGTATAAGAAAGTTAAGCCTACCAACATCGGCTTAGAACTTCTATGAAGCTGACGACAGATCTACAACCAAAGACGGAAGGTTATGGAGTCAGAACTATCCCATGATCAAGGCTATAGTTCGGTATTCTATATGTGAGTTCTGGAATCTTAGCTCGTTACATCTTCGTGTATCATCCACACGAAGATGTATGTACTCGACTTATGGAGTCATTAACTATCCCATGATCAAGGCTGTGATATCGTCTCCTATATCTGAGTTTTGGAATCTCAAGCTCGTTTACATCTTCTTGTATCATCCACAAGAACATGTACATCTTGGAAGGTTCTAACCTTCAACAGGTGTTAACTAGACTTATGGAGTCAGAAACTATCCCATGATCAAGGCTGTGATATCGTCTCCTATATCTGAGTTTTGGAATCTCAACACTGTTTACATCTTCGTGTGGATGATACACAAAGATGTACATCTTCGAGTGCTTCCGCTTTGCATTCAACAGAGAACCTGAGAGCTTTGCACTCAGGTTCTAACCCATCAGACCCCTTGACTTATGGAGTCATCAACTATCCCATGAGTAAGTCTGTACTCAGTGTTCCATGTTTGTGTTTTAGAATCTTATCCCGTTTACATATCTATTCAGTGTAGGTACAGATATCCGATGGCTAGAGTTCCGTCTTTGCTCGACGTTTCTCACTGTTTGAGAAGCTGTATAGTCCACATCCTTACGATAATATCCAACACTGTTCCTTATGGAATTATTAGACGAATAAATGGCTAACACTTTCTGCACGCTAACCTTAACTAGGTCGATAACCCTTCAGGAGCTAATCTCGAACTTAGGTTTGACACCTGATGTATTTTATAGTCTAGGCTGTAATGGTAATTACTACGGTATAGACCTACCTATCGCAGCCGGTAATGTTATCACTATTCCTTGTAAGTTGGCTAGTAACGCTTCGAGTCTAGGACTTGTTAATCCGATGACGATAGGCAATCCTTGTTTGGTCGCTCCTATTCAAGGGTTTGGTACTGGTTTCCAAGCTCCTGCTTCTTATCAAACACCATTCATGGGTCAGACCAGTAACTTCCAATCTCCTTCATCGTTCCAAACACCATCAACAGGGTTATCTAATAACTTCCAATCTCCTTCATCGTTCCAAACACCATCAACAGGGTTATCTAATAACTTCCAATCTCCTTCATCGTTCCTAACATCATCAACTGCTAACTTCCAATCTCCTTCATCGTTCCAACCATCATCAACTGCTAACTTCCAATCTCCTTCATCGTTCCAAACACCATCAGGGTTATCTAATAACTTCCAATCTCCTTCATCGTTCCTAACATCATCAACTGCTAACTTCCAATCTCCTTCATCGTTCCAACCATCAACAGGGTTAACTGGTAACTTCCAATCTCCTTATCAGCAAGCTATTACAGACTTCCAATACTTTGAATCACAAGGCTTACCACCTTGTCAGAGTATGATAGACGCTATCGCTGAAATATTAGGTGCAGATGTCACAGGTATCACTATAACAGTGGGACCTAGTAGTTTAATCGATTCCGATACACAATGGATCCTGAGAATAGATAGTCGTTATCCAATGAAACTAACACAGATAGAGGCCAAACTAGCAGATCTTGGAGCGTTCCCCATTAAAGTGGTACCTAGTGATCGCACTAGATCAACTAGCGCGTTGGTCTATTCGTTGGGCGATATTCAGAAAGCGTTCACGACGGTGAGCTCTGTTGGTAACAGTATAACTCCTTGTGCTCAAACGGCTAACAGTCTGCAATTCGGTGGATAAATATCGTAAGTTGGTCAACTCATAAGTCTCATGACTTATGAATTACACCCATTGGAGATTATCGACGTCGTTGTTGAACCTATTGCCATCTATATGAACTATCTTAGTGGCTCCTTCGGGCTTGTATAGGTAGAGCTCGGCCATCAGTTTGTGGATGTATCGTGTAGTTGATCTACCTTTAATCTTAAGGCAGACGGCGTAGCCTCTTCCTGGTCTATAGATTCTCTTCATATAAACTCCGGCTTTTGGACTATAAACTTTACCGCATGGTGTGACATAATACGACTCATATTCTTTGTATTCGATAGGAGCTGGCTCTTTGATTCTTTTAGATCGGACAACGGGACAGAACTGTAGATTATCAACGCTATTGTTATAAGTGTTACCGTCTTTATGTTTAATATGTCCCGCGAATTCACCGATGAAGGCTTCGGCGACCAATCGATGGACTAGTAGATCTTTACCGTTAATGATAACTCTATCTCTTCTTTGTTTGCGGTATGGGATAACTATCTTACCGTCTACCATTACTCTACCTAAATTGGATACCAGACAACCCTTAATAGGTCTAAACTGTTCCATTTTGTCCAAATGGACGATATACGCTTTCAGTTGCTGTATTCATTATATCGAGACGGGGATGAAACGGTCGAGTTGTTAACTAAACAATGTAGTATACAGGTTCTTCATCAGCTATGGAAAAGACACCGCGATCCCTTAATAGGTAAGTTGTTAGCTCGCTCTATTGTATATAATTCTAACCGACGATGTAACCTTGTTACGTCTATATTATCCAACGCTTCAGGAAGTTAAGGCGTGGATAAGCTATCCAATTGGGTTATCCTATCATTAGTGGAGTTAAACATACCCGACTATTCATTCTATCTCTTCGAACTGGAACCATCTAATTTCATGAAGTGTATGGACATCGGCTGTATTACCGACTAATACACGACATTGTCGTGTATTATAGCTTCTTTCGCTCGATAGCATGTTGAGCATTATATCTCACTATTGCATTCGATAGTCGTCAGTCGATACAGTTAATCCTGTAATCTAATACGGGAAACTTGATAGACTACGACTCATCTACTAACGCGACAGAAATTCTATGCATAATTGATTTGACGTGCGACGTTAAAAATGGAAGACTTACCAGCGAACATCAAGCAGACATTATCTACCAAGTTTAACCTCAATCCTCAAGAATGGGACATTGTTGATGGTAACGCCGATATCGCACTGATGCATTATCGCATTAATCGTGGCAAGAAATACCAGCATGATAGTCCCGCACATCCTGACGTAAGAGGCTGGGTTGTCGACGTTCATAACCTGAAAATAGTAGCTAAATCGTTCCCTTATACTCCAGCAGTTACAGTAGACGAGATCGATAGCAATAGTATCATTGATAGCAACGGTCAAGTTTATCGCTTCGATAAGCCAATATACAAGGAAGGCTTCGAAGGTACTACCATTAGAGTGTTTCGCCATGCCGGCAAGACTTACTACTCGTCTCATCGTCGTCTGGATACATCTAAATCGCGTTGGGGGTCATCCATTCCTTTCCGTCAAATGTACGACGATCTGGGAGGTCGCCACGACTTGTTCGATGAGTCGAAGGCTTATAGTCCTCACTGTTATGTGTTCCTGGTTGTGCATCCTGATGTAGCACATGTTAGTCAGAAGGATATCGGTAAAGGGTGGGTTCAGTTCCTTCATTGTGTAACTTCTTATAGTAAGGATAACTGTCCTTATCCGATCGATCAGGTCGATTGGGATGTCAAGGAGCTAGAACCTCAGAAGACTATCAGCAGACAGGAAGCCAACCAAATCCTTAAGGATGGAGGCTTTGTTATCGTGAGTAAACCTGACGGCTTCGCTGTTAAGGTTTACTCTAGCCATTATAGCTTCCGTTCTAATATTCGCAATAACGATCCGAATCTATTGCATAGATTTAACGAATTGGTGGATGAAGTGGACCTGTTGAATGGAATATCCACTAAAGGAATAAGAATCGACGGTGTTCCTGCTAGAAAAGCTGAACAGATAGCTCGTGCTTATGTGGCTCTAAAGATGGCGGTAGCTCCTCATCTGAAGGAGCAAGTAGATAAGATCTATAAGGACTATCTAGAACTTCGCCCTATGTTATTGACTTGGATATTGCAGTTGGAAGAATCGCACAAGCTGAACGATGACAATGTACCGCCTAGAGTGGCTGCACTGGTTAACAAAGCTAAATGGAATACTAAACAACACCATAAAGACGGAAACAACACACCAGAACAATATCGAGCTAATCTGTTGAGACTGTTATGGTCTGAAAGCTCAGCATCTCTATACAGCATCTTCAAAGGCAAGAAGCAGTACGAATTCGTGAACTCACAAGACAAGAAAGAGGAGTGAAAGAGTTGCTGTTAGTTATAATATTCGAGAGGTCGACCTCTCGAATATGTTGGATAGTCTTACCACTTTCGTGATGGAGTCTTTGGCGACTTTATATAGAAGTTATACAGCTTATCCATCACCTGTTTATCGGCAGGAGGAAAGTTATGATAGTTGACGTCATCGGAGAAGACCCACTCCAAGAAGGCTCTATATTGGTCAGGAGATCTCAGGCGGTTCTTGAACAAGTTGTAGAATGGGGCACTAGGAACATCGGGCATAATGGAGTCCTGATAACGTGGATATATACTGTATACACCACTCTCTCCACTATATTCCTCTAACTTCTTCAGGGTGGTAATCGTGACAGGCTTAACCATGTTATAGGCGTCCTCTAATTCAGCGTAGAGACCACGATCGACCATACGACTCTTTCTAATGTTCTCTATCTCATTGAGCTGCTTCTCAAGGACATCGCGCTCATCCCAGACCATCCAAGCGATGCTACTGAGATATTGGTTTAAGCCGCCGTCGGAACCATAGAGTGGACCAATACCCCAATCAGAAGAATAGAAAAATGGACGCTCCCTAGGGGAGAATCTGGCATACTTCTCAATGAACCTCGCTAAAGTCTCAGGCTCATAAGCGCTACCTAGATTAAGAGAACGAAACATGTCCTGCTTCTCCTCTCCTACGAACTGCTCCTTTACGATCTGCTCCATGACCAGATCGGATTCGATAGCCAGTTCCACCAGAGGATGCTTAAGATTATAGTTATTCTTGTTATCGGAATTAGGCTGATAAGCTCTTTGTTGGTATGGGGTGAATAGACTATAACCCGCAAGATCTCCGATCAGCCAGTCCTCTAACAGATTGAGAGCCTTGGAGTTGATGATTAGGTTTAGCCTTTCTTCCATTGGAATCGTCGGCTCCTTGCCAATCAGGTATCTCTGCATCTCGACTTTGTCGAGTTTGATGGCTTGAGTCCACAAGATTAGGTTGTCGGGTACCATTTAAGGACGTAAGATTTTAAGAACCTCAGTCGATACTTCGAATAATAGCGAAAGATGACATGATAAATGTACGAGCTAGATCCATCCTTCTATGGCTCCTTCTACGATGATCTTCTCATGGTTTTCAACGGCGATGAGCAGCATCTGCGAAGACACTGGGAAGAATACGGAAAGAAGGAAGGAAGATTCCCTAACAACTATGTTAAGGAGTTATACTATTCACACTATGACTACGACGCCTACCTTCTCTACAATTCTGACCTTAAACATCTAAGTGAGGAGGAGGCGCGTAATCATTGGATTAACCAAGGTCTTGGACAAGGTAGACGTTATTGTCACTTCCAAGTGTCTCCTTTGTCACACAGACTCAGCAATGTTCGTCGCTATCCATATGGCGTTAATATCCTCGGTTACTATGATGACGGTTGTGGTCTTGGTGAGAATGGTCTGTCTATTGCTAAGGCTCTAGATATGTACGCCATTCCTTACGAGATCAATAAAGGTACTTACGGCATAAACATCATAACCTACGATCTCTCCATTCTCCCAGATATCTCGCCTCTTACGGAAGGAAGGGTGAACATTGGAGTATGGGCGTGGGAGCTGGAGGTATCGTGCCCGAAAAGACGAGGATTGCCTAAGCTGTTAGATGAGATCTGGACTGTGTCCGAGTTCTGTAAAAGAGAGGCTGGTAATAATGCTATTGTGGTTAAAATCCCTCCATCCTGTCTAGGATGTCCTAAATCGGTAGCGGAGTCCCGTAAAGAGTTCGATATTCCTACCGAACTCTTCGTGTGTCTGTTCGTCTTCGATTTCCGAAGTTCTTATCATCGCAAGAATCCGTTGGCGGTGGTTGAGGCATTTAAGAGGGCATTTAAGGAAGAACAGGCACTGCTGATCATCAAGGCTAACTATGGCAGTGTATCTTCATCGGAGAGACAGGAGCTCATGTCGCAACTCCCCACTAACTGCCGTCTTATCGAAGAGGAGTACAATAAGGATAAGGTACTCAGTCTCATTAATGCCTGTGATGTCTACATGTCTCTTCATAGATCAGAAGGGTCAGGCTTAACAATGATCGAGGCTATGTCAATGGGGAAGCCCGTTATCGCTACTAACTACTCCGGTAATCTGGACTTCATGAATGATAGCAACAGCTTGTTGGTTGATTGGGAGTATTGTGACCTACAGGGTTATTACGCTACGCTTGGTCTGAATTGTAAGTGGGCTAATCCTAATATTAAGACGGCTGCTACCTATCTCAAGATGTTGTATAACCACCCGGAACTTCGTGACAAATATGGCAAGAAAGCTAAGGACTACATCGTGAAGGAATGGAATCGTGCTGGATTAGCTAAGTTCATCAAGAACAGGATAGATAGATATTATAAGTAGTATAACGAGAGCTCTCGTTATACTAAATGGATCCAACTTTCTATGGCTCGTATTATCCTGATCTGAGAGGTAAGACTGTAGAAGAATTACAGCAGCACTGGGACACCTATGGTAGAATTGGTGGTAGAGTAGGGACGGAGACGGCTCTGCGCTTCTACTATTACTTCTTCGACCCCGATTACTACAAAGCTAGACATAACAAAACATGGCAAGACTGGCTTCAGAGACCAGAGGGGCATTGTCACGCTCTCCCATTAATAGATATGGACGATTATGACCCTGACGATATGCCTGGAACGCTGGAAGAGACGATTAGAAGAAGGAAGTTAGGAGACTTCCCCCTTGGAGTTAATGTCATCGGCTACGTTAATAACGATTGCGGCCTGTCAGAGAATCCCAAGTCTATTGTCAAGGCGTTGAAATGTGTCGGTATTCCTTATACAGTCAAGAGTGTAATGTCTGATCACGAATATCGCGAGACAGATTTGCCTATCGATAATAGCTGTCCCTACCTAATCAACATTATCTGCCTCGACAACCATCATGTCCCGGAGCTAACCAAGGACATAGTCAAAGGGAGAGTTAACATCATTGTATGGGCATGGGAATTAGAACTGCCTCAACCGATGCATGTCGCCTCAGCCAAATACTTCGATGATATCTGGACTATCAGTAACTTCACTAAGGCTTGTCTAGAGAAGGAAATAGATAGGGACATAGCCGTGTTAAAGATACCTCCCTCTTCTCTCGGTTGTTCTAAGACCAGGGAGCGATCGAGAGAAGAGTTCCTGATTCCCGAGGGAAGCTTCGTAGTCCTGTTCTTCTTTGATCTTTTCAGTAGCGTGGGTAGGAAGAATCCATACGCAGTCATCGACGCCTTTAACTCTTCCATCTCCGATAAGGAAGATGCACTGTTGATTATCAAGACTATTAACGGAGACCATCACGCTGTATCTGATGACTATCGACGCCTGCGTGAGCAATCCAAGCCTAATATTAGGATCTTCAACAAACTAACCACACGTGACGAATCCATGAGTCTCATTAATGCCTGTGATGTTTATATATCCCTCCATCGATCCGAAGGATCAGGTTTAACATTGATAGAGGCTATGTCGATGGGGAAGCCGGTCATTGCTACTAACTACTCCGGAAATCTCGACTTCATGAATGATAGCAACAGCTTGTTGGTTGATTGGGAGTATTGTGACCTACAGGGTTATTATGCCGGATTTGGCTTGAACTGTAAATGGGCTAATCCCGATAAAGGTTGCGCTGCTGCCTATCTCAAGCTTCTGTATCACAATCCAGAGCTGAGACAGAAGATTGGAACGAGTGCCAAGGAGTATATCGAGAAAGAATGGACACATCAGCGACTTGGGTTCCAGATTGCAGATAGGTTAGCGGGATGGCTGAAGGAAGAAGGGAAAAGGTAGACAGAGACGACTACATTCTATCATAACAGTAGATGTAGGTAACATCTCTGAACCCTAAAGAATAGATATACCTAAGAAATGGCTAAGATACCCAAGAAGATCTGGTTGACTTACAAGACTAAGGAGTTACAAGGACGCGCCAAGGAGTGCTATGAGTCCTGGAAAACCATGAATCCTGACTATGAGGTCACACTTATGGATGATGATGAAATCGATAGCTTCATTAAAGACAACTTCCCAGAATCCCATTATCGAGCCTTCAAGATTGTACCTCTCGGTGTTATGAGAGCTGACTTCTGGAGGTATTGTATTATCTATGTCGAGGGTGGTATCTACTCCGATGTTGACTGTTACTGCAAGAAGCCGTTTGAGCAGCTGTTAAACAGATATCCAGAAGCTGAGATGATTCTAGACCAGGAAAACACGTCCGACTATTGCAACTGGTGCTTCTGTGGTACTAAAGGAAATTCTCTACTTAAGACTGTCATCGATTTCATGGTGAACAGGATACTGTGCAATGTCTCCAACGGACGCCTCGTTCTTCACAATGAACACTTCGTTCACTATTATACCGGTCCTAGCATGTTCACCGAAGCCATCCATAAACACATTGGCTTCCCTGGAAGAGACTCCAAGGATGGAAAGGGGTGGATTAAGCCACCTATTGTTCTTGCACAAGGCATGTTAGTTACATATGATGAGAATAACACCTCCCATGCAGGCGAGTATATAGAGCATTGGTTTGGTGGAGACTGCTTCAATGATGGCTGGTATTGTGGTTGGAAAAAGGAAAAAGATATACTCTATGAATGCAGAAAAACTGAGTAACACTCATATGGGTTGACCCATATGAGTCATCTATGATGGTAGAACTACATATCAGCCTTGATTCTCTTCAAGGAGTCGCTTTAAGAACACCTGTATTATTGAATACTGGGAAGCTAGGAGGACGGAGTCGTAGAATAGGATGTGCACCACAGAGGCTCCGTTAGGGGCATCTGGAAGATGCTTAACCATCACGAACCCAAGGAGTACCTGTTAGCCACAGGTCAGTCTCACTCTGTTAGGGAATTCATCGAACTAGCCTGTAGACATGTTGGACTGACCGATCTGGAATGGAAGGGATCGGGGTTGACGAAGTCCTACTGGCTAATGGGATGTCTCATAGTTGTAGTCGATCCCTCCTTCTATCGTCCTGCTGATACATTAACCGGAGATGCTTCATTAGCCATAGAGAAACTGGGTTGGAATCCGTGACTAACTTCAACGAGTTGGTTAACAAGATGGTGCAATACTATCTAGCTCTGTAAATGGAGGATCTGCTTCCTTACATCGACTTTTTCACAGTCGACTTCTCTAACATTCCCACTAACAGCGACAAAGCCGGAGTTATCGTGGAAGGTAGATGTCATCCGATGCTGGAGTTGGTATTGAAGAACTTCGTGTATATGTTACCCGATTGGTCTCTGGTCATCTTCCACATCGATAGTAACCGTGAGTATATCCACAATATTCTAGGACCTAATCACAAAGCGACCACTATTCAACTAGATGCTCAGCACTTCGACGTTGATAGTTACAATAGACTCCTTAAGTGTGAAGAGTTCTATCATAGGATTCCGGCTAACACCATCCTGATATTCCAATGCGACTCATTCATTAGGAGAAGAGACATACACAGATATATGTCGTATAGCTATGTGGGAGCGCCATGGGTCCCTGAGATGAAGTACGTTATCCATGACGATACTAGAGTAGGTAATGGTGGTTTGTCATTGAGGAACAAGGATACTATGCTGTCAATACTGAACCAACCACAACTCCAGTATCTGAGACAAGACTCCAACGAAGACGTGTTCTTCAGTATTGGAGTGAATAGATTTCAACTGAATCCTTGTCCAGTCGAGGTAGCTAGTAGCTTCTCGGTTGAACAAGTATATCATCCTAACCCTTTCGGATGGCATCAGGCTTATAAATGGCTTCCAGAACATTGGGACATACTTAGTATGGTAGTGTTAGATATCCAACTGCTATACGGTATCAACGATACCTTCATCGATATAACACCACAGGACTGGGATAGCATCCGATTACATAACTATAACGATGTCGGAGGCGATCCTGTCCCGGGGATAGTTAAAGAGCTTCGTATTATATCACAAGACTTAGATAACAAGCCAGGAGAGATAAGAGTGTCAGAGAATACTCCCATTACTATATCCCGATTTAGAAGACCTATACGAGCACCAAGAGATATAGGTACTATCCTGTGTATGTTGTCAGTAGGCTCGTTAACCTATAATGGGCAAACATATAACTGGATAGGACAAGGAAACTACATCCTTGAAAAGGAACAAGATTGTTATAGACTTACAGCAGTTTAATAGCCGTGATATCACGACTATTAGTAACAGATACCAGGGTTAACGTCGAACTTATCCCTCGACAACATTCAGTGTACGAATTTCGAACTTGAACGGACGGTTCTCAGGGATAGAGAAGGTTTCCTTGTCGGTCGCTATGATAAGAGTCTTAGGAATTCCAGGACGAGGATCGCCAAACAGGAGATTGTATTCGCAATCGATGATGATCACACCGTTATCCTCAAGAGAGAGGAAACGGTCAGTGACATTGTCCTTATCGTAGTAGACTCGTATGTTATGGGGATATAATGGTATATCTATTTCCTGATCCTCCTTCAACGTAATGCTAGAGTTTTGCCACATAATGGTTAGCGTCTTAGCAACCCCAGGAATAGGATCGCCAAATATGGTGTTGTAAGGCTTGGCTATTGTTAGATTAGGACCCGATGTTATAATGTTAGCCGTTACATCCTTAAAAGTATCACGAGCGCCATATCTAGCAACGAATGAGGGCAATATTCTCATTAATTGAATCGAACAACTAACTAGGCTTAGCTTGCTTTCGATAGTAGCCTTAGCCGCTTTACCCACGCGATTCCTATAATGTACATCGTTGTACAATCGTGTAAGTGCCGACGCCATCTCGTCTATATTAGGTTTGGCCCAATAACCAGTACCGCTATACGGAGGTGTATTATCAGGGATAGGTACCATCTCATAACTAACAGGGACGCTATTAGTGTTATCCATAAAGTCCATGTTACCCGAGTAACCAGTAGCCACTACCGGTTTACCCAACGACATGGCTTCTAGGATTGTGAAGCCTAACCCTTCTGATGCGTGAGGTGATAGATACACATCACATTCGTTAAGCAACTTCCAACGCTCATAATCGCTATAGTTATCAGGGATATGGATGATATTAGGAGCGAAGCGACTCGAATGAGACGAAGTCGAATGGTTAGGTGTGCGACCGATCATATCATCGATAAACTGCCGTATGTGTTGTCGATTTTTAGTGTTGCTCTTCAAGATTAGACGCTGTCCATCCCCAAAAGCTCGTCTGAAGGCTTCGATAGCCAATGCTGGATTCTTCCTATCCACAACCGAGTCGACAGAGAACATATACAGAACCGTGAACGGTTTATCGTTGTTCCGTTCCGTTGATACTTGAGGAATTATTGGAAAGTTTACGACTTTAACCGGTTGTGGGATGGATTTGGAAATAACACGACGACAGAACTCCGATACAGTCCATATCTCATCATACAGACTCACAATATGGTCGGGTGGTGGTACATAATTCTCCGTCTCCCATGGTTGAATACCGATAGTGTATCTATCGAATATATCACCGTATTGCTCGAAAATAGATGGAGTCTCATTAATAGGGAAACTAACGATGTTAATAGCGTAAGGGAGCTGTCGTGTCAATAACGGAATATAACCATCATACTTGATATAAGCAATAGATACCGGATTACACACATGAGGAATTCCGATAAATTCCAGTAACTCGTGCAGCTTTCTAGCCATCTCAGCCACTCCCGATTGATACTCGAAGTTGCCTAACAGATTAACACCGTAACGCATCTCTTTACAGAGGAATAGACGAGTTAACTCGTCTATTACACTGATGCCAGGAAGGTTTCGAAGTCTTCGTTGCTCATATCTTCACCCTTAACCTGATACTTTAGTTCTTGAGGATACACACCCTTATACCTCTTTCTGAGTGCTGAAGCTAGCTTGCTCTTGTATGGACTATTGGTGGTAAATACATAGCCGTAAAACCAACTTAGTTTATCGGGTACAACCTTCATCACCTTATCATGGAGTAGATGATTCACTAGCTTCCCTTCTTCATAGAAGGGATAGTCAAAATGTTCGTATTCATCCATGAAGGAGGTAAGCGCGTCACACTTACCATAGCACTTGAACAAGGAACGCAAAGCGTCAACGTCTCCCTTGGTTACACAATACTCATAGAATTGTGCCAGTTGTTTATCTGACTCAGAACCCATAGCTTGGATTAGCTTACCGATAGCTTTGATGTCCTTCTTGACCAGTGCAGTCCTAAGTTTCTTATATCCGTCGTCCATTTCCGAAGTAAGCGATGAATTCAATGTCTTCGACATCAGATTGTCCTTTGATACATCTTGGTAGATAACCACGAGATAAGTATAGACTGTACAGAGCCTCACGACTCGACTGTAATGGTAAAGATGGTGATAAATAGATACGACAACACACATCGGGGATCACTTCAAGTATGTCAGGTGTCATGAATAAGTTAGCTTCTCGTTGCGAACAATGAGAGATAGGATATAACAAGCATGTATCTGTCAGGAACATGTCCAGCTGATGATATCCACGCTTGTAAGCCTTGAATAAGATAATCAGTGCCTCAGAATCTAATAGACGAACAGCCGTCTGATAGAACTGGTACAGGAAGTTATAGTTACTGAACTCTACTAATGATAGCAATCCCGTGTCTAAGTGTTGCAGTCCGATCTTAAACAACTCATAAGGTTTGGTGCGTAATACACGATGTCGATAATATGAGGGATACTTGGAACGAATGTGATAAATTTCACGAAACGTCAGGAAATCTAGCAGGACATATTCTATCACGTCATCTGATAATCCTAACATTTGTAGAATTCACAACTAAATGAAGAACAAGCTCACCAATTTAACCGTCAAGATACCTGACGTCAGTCATGAGCCAGCTAAGCTCACACCATCTGATGAAGAAGAGAAACAGCAAGCGTACGAGTATTTTCAGAAACTACGAAGCTGGGGCGTGGATCCTATAGCCTTCTTAGACAAAGCGGTAGCTAAGGTTAAGAGGAACAACCTAATGGACATGGAACTAGTCGATGGAGGTGTGGAAAGAGTGTATAGTATACTTACCGGCTTGACAAGAGGAAGTAAGTGGACTGTTGAAAGGGAACATCCCGGAGTTATATCGTTAACGATTGCACCAAACTTCGAAGTAACAGAACAATCGCTATCGTCGTTATTGATGTCGTTAAGCTTCTTCGGCGATATCCATGGTCTCATTGATAGAAAAGACAACATAGCCAAGTTAACCGTCACCGGTTCTAAGGATAGAATCCTTCTGTTGTTTATCGGTCTTAAGTACTTCGATGAAAAGGAGCATCCACATCTCCTTAACACCATCTACGTTAGTAGCTACGATTTACCATAACGCGAGTCGACTCGCGTTATGGTCGGATGCAGTGTACATCGTGTATATCTAATACACATGCTTTCAAGTTATTATGGCTTCGCATCCAACCAAGAAGCCGAATGATTCTCGTCCAGAGTTGTAAACGACTGTTGAGATTCCAAAACTCAGATATAGAACACCGAACTACAGCCTTGATCATGGGATAGTTGATGACTCCATAAGTCAAGTTAACACCTCTTGAAGGTTCTAACCTTCAGAGATGTACATCTTCTTGTGGATGATACAAGAAGATGTAACGAGCTGGATGCGAAGCATCCGGCTCTCGGTTATATCGTGGCTTCGCCACGATATAACGCGGAAGCCTGTTGAGATTCCAAAACTCAGATATAGAACACCGAACTACAGCCTTGATCATGGGATAGTTGATGACTCCATAAGTCAAGTTAACACGTCTTGAAGGTTAGAACCTCCGAAGATGTACATCTTCTTGTGGATGATACAAGAAGATGTAAACGACTGTTG
>Ga0078972_1004671_pt1 | contig 36754 bp, 36 predicted proteins | sample YelNatPaOPGAMG01_FD_67568 | JGI IMG/M metagenome (GOLD analysis project Ga0078972, IMG submission 67568) | Hot spring thermophilic microbial communities from Obsidian Pool, Yellowstone National Park, USA - OP-RAMG-01 (SPADES assembly) (version 2) | ecosystem: Environmental > Aquatic > Thermal...
GTGACTGGAGTTCAGACGTGTGCTCTTCCGATCTCCCCCCCCCAGCCCTCCCCCACAAGGGGGGAGGGAGTTTTGTTTTTCCCTCCCCCACAAGGGGGGAGGGAGTTTTGTCCGTTAGCCCAAAGGGAGCATTCGGCTTCAGCAAACTTGCCTATCCGTTCCTCAACCGTCGTTCTTTCTCTGTTTTGCCAGGACACCTTGTTGTTGCAAGAGTTGTGTCGGCTGCCAAAGTGACAAGCAGATGGAATCACCGGAGAGCACGAATTGTATTGTATTCAGGCGCTCTTGCAATTTTGAACAAGGTTCCTGTATAATTGTTCAGAATAATGGCAAATTTGCACGAGATTGGCGGAAGCTCGACCAGAGCGTTTGCCGCTGAGCAGAGAACGGAAATTCTTGTTTACTAATGCTTTATGTCAATTCATGAATCCAAATGGCGTGGCCGGCGTCTAATTAGTAGAGCGAATGGTCCGGCTTTTGCAATACCAAACAATGCTAGTGCGGATTAACATTAAGTCCGCACAAACGGAGTCCGGCAAGAAATCCTCGCCGTCTGCGAATAAGACGGCAGCGAACTATCTACCGATTCCTGCCCTGGGTGTAAAGAGGAAGTTGCGGCCGGAGAGAGAACAGTAGGATTCGGCAAATTTCCCGAACCCTTTTTCCCTGGAAATGTGTCTCTTGTAGGAGATCGGTTCGCTGAGGTTCCGGACTTGAGGTGCTTTTGGACCTGGATTGCAGTGGATGCGTAATAACAGAGAAGAGGTCCGCGAGAGGATTCGCGGCGTCCTCTCCCCAGCGGAGAGGACGAAAAGGAGGCTGGCCTCGGCCTTGCCTTTTTCCTGCCATTCAGGCAGACAAGGGAAGGCCGAGGCCTACAAGCGGCTGGAGGTCCGATCCCGATGCGGACACAAGGCCGAAAAGGAGTGGTGGCTGTGACTGGCTTCAAGCAATCCGTTCTCAAAGAGTTAACGGATCAACAAGTGCGCTTCGCGCCGCCGGCCCGGCGGGCGGAGCAGTTGGTTCGCGCCGAACGCCTTTTGGCCGAGGTCGATCCCAACAAGCAGTATCCGTATCCCTTTATCTGTTGGCGAATCACAGATTACCGACCGCAGGCCCATGCCGACCTGCTCATTCCGGGCGAGGATTTGGTTCATGACCTTCAGCTGATGATGCAGGCCCTTTCGGCGAAAGTGCTTGCTCCGCTGCCCCCAGAGAAACTTCCCGAACCGGTGGTCACGCTGGAGGAGATTAGCAAGAAGTTCAATGTCTCGACGAAAACCATCCGGCGTTGGCGTCGCTTTGGCTTGGTGGGGCAACCCATTGTGGCCAACGGCAAACGCCAGGTGGGCTTCTTGCAATCGGTCGTGGAGCGCTTTTTGAAGACCCACCCCGATCGGGTGGAGCGGGGCAGCCGTTTTTCGCAGATGACCGCAGAGGAGCGCGAAGAGATTCTGCGTCGGGCGCGGCGACTGTCGCGCGTGTCGGGTGGCACGCTCACCGAAGTCAGCCGACGCATCGCCCGCCGTCTGGGCCGTTCGGTCGAGACCGTCCGGTACACCATTAAAAATCATGATCGCCAGCATCCCGAGCAGGCGTTGTTTCCGAATTTGACCGGCCCGTTGGATGAGGCGGCCAAACAGGCGATCTATAACTCTTGGAAGCGGAGAATTCCTGTGGAAACCTTGGCCAAACGCTTTCAGCGCACTCGGAGCTCGATCTACCGGGTGGTTAACGAGGTGCAGGCCCAGCGTTTGCTGGCCCAACCTCTGGATTACGTCCCGCATCCTTCCTTCGAGGATCCTGCGATGGAGGCGGAGATCTTGGCACCTATGCCCGATGCGGAAGCCTATGAGGCCAAACGCCGGACCATGCACGCCCCCAAAGACGTTCCGCCGGAGTTGGCCTCGTGCTATGAATACCCGCTGCTGAGTAAGGAGCAGGAGCAACACTTATTCCGCAAGATGAATTTCCTTAAGTACAAGGCGGCCAAGCTGCGCGATCAACTCCGCAAGGAAGGTGGCGGGCCTAACGAAATCGATCCCGCACGCGTCCGCCAGCAGACGCTTAAGGAGATTGACGAGCTGCAGAAGGAAGCCAACGCCGTCAAGGAGTTGCTCATTAACGCCAACATGCGTTTGGTGATTAGCATTGCCAAGAAACATGCGGGCCAGACCGACAACTTCTTCGAGTTGGTTTCGGACGGCAATATGTCACTGATCCGCGCCGTCGAGAAGTTCGATTTCGGCCGCGGCTTCAAGTTCAGCACCTACGCCAGCTGGGCCATCATGAAAAACTTCGCGCGGACCATCCCGGATGAGCTTCATCGTCGCGAACGCTTCGTGACAGGCCACGAGGAACTGTTCGAGATCGCCCCGGACACGCGCACCGATGAGCACGAGATCCTGGCCACCCACGAGCGGGCCACCCGCAGCGTCAATCGGCTTTTGGAGTATCTGGAACCGCGCGAGCGCGAGATCATTCGCATGAGGGCCGGCCTGGACGCCGACCCGCGGACGCTAGAGGAGATCGGCCAGCAATTCGGCATCACCAAAGAGCGGGTGCGCCAGCTCAACGCCCGCGCCATGAAGAAGCTGCGCACACTCGCTGAAAAGCAGGATCTGGACCTGCTGCTGTGATCCAAGACTTCGGTTGGCCGCGCGCTGTGGGCAAATGCATCCGCACTGCTCTACTCTAGCTCGCGGCCAACCAAGGGGTCCTTCGGCCGACCGTCTCCGCTTTGTCCGAGGCGCTGGCGCACCCCTCCCACCCAAGTCCCATCTACATTCGCCTCCTGTTGCTTGAACAGGCCCTCCCGCGGTAGAATCAGCCCGCCGGTGGGAGGCCGTTCGCTGCTCGAGGGGTTTGGCGTCTTGCCGGTTCGTGTCGAGCTGGAAGGTCGCCGTTTTTGGCAAGGAGGTCATTTATGCGCCCCGCTTTTCTGGCGCGTTGGGCATTGGCAGCGGCGCTAGTCGTCGCCGCCGGCTGCTCCAGCAACAAAGGCAAACTCGAATCGACAACCTGGGCTTCCACAGCCACGACGGTCAATGGCGAAGAAATCGCGGCCGGCGCACAGCGGCTGCAATTCGGCAAAGATGGCCATTTGTTCTACACAGTGGCCGGCAAGCTCTACAAAGGCAACTACACCTTGGGCATGGGGCCGGCCGTCATCTTCACGTTAGAGGAAGACCTGGAAGGACGAAAGATCCATCCCCACAAGATCGTTATCCAGGGCGATCAGCTGACACTGACCAACGCCGACGGTAAAGAAGTGGTGTTTGAAAAAGTCAATTAACGCGCCGAACCGAGCTTGGTTAGCCGCGCCCCGAAGGGAAGCGTGTTTCCCGCGCCGCAGCGTAGAGCGCCTCTTTCGTGAACTATGCTTGCGCAAGGTAGTTCGCCCTATTTCTGACAACCGAGGAGGCACGCCTTATCATGAATGCCTTGCCTTTGCCGCTCCTGTTCGGCCTTGTCGGCACCTTGCTGATCGTGGCCATCTATTTCGTCTGGGTCCGCAAACCCGGCCCGCAGTAGCTACAATGAGTCATGCGGTAGGCAGGACGCGGTCCCTGGAGGAATCCGCCCTCTCGTCGTCCTGCCGCTGTCTTCGACTCCTTGGGCGCTGCTGTATGGATTACATCTATCTGGACAATAACGCTACCACGCCGTTGCTGCCTGTAGTGTGGGAAGCGATGCGGCCCTATCTTACGGAGACGTTTGGGAATCCGTCCAGCGCTCATGCCGCCGGCCGCAGGGCGCGCCGCGCCCTTGAAGAGGCTCGCGAAAGCCTCGCCGCCCATCTCGGCGCCGAGGCCCCGGAAGTCCTCTTCACCAGCGGCGCTACCGAAGCCAACAATCTGGCCCTGTTCGGCCTATGCGGCGAATCGCCCGGTCATTTGCTGGCCAGCGCCGTCGAGCACCCATCCGTCTCGGAGCCGCTGCGCCAGCTGTCTACAGGCGGCTTCCATCTCGACCTGCTGCCGGTCGATAAGCATGGCCTTGTCCCTGTGTCTTCATTGACAGAGCACCTGCGTCCTGATACACGCTTGGTCGCCGTCATGTTGGCCAACCATGAAACCGGCGCGCTTCAGCCTATCTCGTCTCTTGTCAAGCAGCTTCGCGACTGGGCCGCCGAGCGTGCAGCGGCCGCGCCCTACTTCCACTGCGATGCGACGCAGGCTGTTGGCAAGGTGCCTGTGCATTTCCATGATCTGGGCGTGGATACGCTGGCGCTGAGCGCCCACAAGTTTCACGGCCCCAAGGGCATCGGTGCGCTCGTGGTGCGGCGCGGCACACCGTTACGCCCCCGGACCTGGGGGGGACATCAACAGTACGGGCGTCGGCCCGGCACCGAGCCGGTCGCCCTCGCCGTCGGCTTGGCCTGCGCCCTTGACTATGCGTGCCGCGACATGAAGGAGCGCCTGGCACACGTCCGCCGGCTCCGCGAACGCTTCCTGGCTCACCTCCAGGCCCATGCGGCCCCGATTGTCCTTAATGGGCCGGACGATCGGTGCTGCGCCGCCGATCCTACGGGCCTCCCGCACACGATCAACGTTTCTTTTCCGGGCGTGCCGGCAGATGTGCTCCTGATGAACCTCGACCTGGCTGGCGTCGCCTGCTCGACCGGCTCGGCCTGTTCCAGCGGCTCGCTGTTGCCTTCGCCGGTGCTGCAAGCGATGGGCGTGGCCGAAGAAGTACTGAGATCGGCATTGCGCTTCAGCCTCAGCCCCTTGTTGAGCTTGCCGGCCATTGAGGAGGCCGCACGCCGCATCGCCGCCGTCGTCTCCCGTCTGCGCAGCCGGCCTAGCATTCCGGCCTGACTGTCAGGCCGGAATGCTAGGCGGACAATGGGGCAATTTGACTGACGGCTTTAGATGACCTAAAAGACTGGTATCGCCCCTATTGGGTTTGTGGCGCAGCGAAGCGCGACAAGTCTGGCGCTGTACCCGGCGGATGCCGTGGGAAGACGCCAACCAGGCTCCGATGCTGGGAAAGAGGGCGTTTCATGCAAGTTGCGGTGCTCCTCCACAACATCGCGCACCCGCTGGGTCTTCAGCTTAGCGAGATGTTACAAGCCCGCCTCCCTTGTCCAAAGCCAAAGCTAATCGCCTTTGATCAGGCCGAGGAATTGCTGGCGCGCGGTCGGATGAGCATGTTGGTGGTCGTTCTTTCGCCTTTTCCCGATCGCGCCTTGAACCTGCTGCGGAAGATCCGTTTGCAGACCGCCGGTCCTGTCCTCGCCGTCGGTCAGGCTTCGGATTCCAAGCTGATTTTGCGCGCCCTGCATGAAGGCGCCGATCACTATCTCGACGAGGCCGATCTGGAAAAGCAGCTGGGTTCGGTGCTGCAACGTTTGCAGATCAAGGAAGAAGCGTCCCGCCAGCCGGCCGGACAGGTGATCGGCCTGTTGGGCGCCTCCGGCGGCAGCGGCGCCAGTACCTTGGCCGTCAATTTGGCCGGCGTCTTGGCCCGCCAGCTGGGCCGCTGTGCCCTCATCGATCTCAAGCCGGGCATCGGCGACTTGGCGGCCTTGCTCGATGTCAAGCCCACGCATAACCTTGCCGATCTGTGCCTGAATTGCGGACGCATGGATCAGGCCATGTTCGAAAGCGCCCTGGCGCCCCACGCCAGCGGTATTCATTTGCTGGCGCCGCCGCTGACCTACGAGGACATTCGTCTTGTCACAGCTCAGGGGGTCGGCAAAACCCTTCACCTGGCCCGCGAAACTTTTCGCTTTACCGTGGTCGATCTGGAAGATTGCTATCACGAAGAGCAATTGGTGGTGCTGCGGCAGGCCGAGTTGATTCTGTTGGTGCTCCGTCTCGATTTCACATCGCTGCGGAGCACCAAGCGCATCCTCGCCAATCTGGAGCAAGCGGGCATCGGCAACGAGCGCGTCCAGCTGGTCATCAATCGTTACGGCCAAGCCAAGGAATTGCCTTTAGCGCAGGCCGAAGAAGCGCTGGGACGGAAGATCGCCTTTTTCATCCCCGATGATCCCAAGATCATCAACGCCGCCAACAACGCAGGAGAGCCGGCGGTGTTTCGCAGCCCGTCGGCCAAAGTGTCGCAGAGCATCGTGCAGATGGCCAACGCTTTGGTTAACCCCGAGGACGCCAAGCCTTCTTCCGTGCGTCAGGCGGTCAAAAGCGTCAACGGTTGGCTGGCAGTGTTTCATAGTTAACCGGGTGAACGGCCGGCACCCGCCAGCTGGTGCCGGCCCAGATCAGCTAGCTGAAGTCGGCCGTTCCCCAATGGTTTTTTAGGTGTATAAGTCCATGTCCCGTACTCCCCCTGATGAAGCCACACTCCTGGAGAGCGCTTCTTGGGTCGATGTGGAAACGATTCGGCGTCCTTCCGCCGCCGACCCTGGATCGGAGGCCCGACGCCGGCTCAAGGCGCAGCTGCACCACCAGTTGATCGCCAACATGGATGTGTCTCTTCTGGGCACTATCAGCCGCGAGGATTTGCGCGCCGAAGTTCGGCGCATGGCGGAGGAACTGTGCCAGCGCAGCTCGAACCTCCTCAACCGCGCGGAGCGTGAACGGCTTGTTTCCGAAGTGCTCGATGAGACGTTCGGGCTGGGGCCGCTGGAACCGCTGATGGCCGATCCAACCATCAGCGACATCCTCATTAACGGCCACAATGTCGTTTACGTCGAGCGCAATGGCCGGCTGGAACGTGCCGATGTGGCCTTCACCGACGCTCGCCATTTACTGCACATCATCCAGCGCATCGTCGGTCAAATGGGCCGCCGCGTAGACGAAACCAGTCCGATGGTCGATGGTCGATTGGCCGACGGCAGCCGTATCAACGCCATCATTCCGCCTTTGGCCTTGGACGGCGCCCTGGTATCGATCCGCCGTTTCGGTGTGCGCCCGTTGTTGGCCGACGATTTGGTACAAAAGGGAGCCATGACCGAGGAAATGGCCGCCTTTCTCTCGGCGTGTGTGCGGGCCAGACTGAACCTGCTCATCTCCGGCGGCACAGGAAGCGGCAAGACGACGCTGCTCAATGCTCTGTCCGCCTTCATTCCGGCCGACGAGCGCGTCATCACCATCGAAGACGCTGCCGAGTTGCGTTTGCAACAACCGCATGTCGGCCGGTTGGAGACCCGGCCGCGCAACGTCGAGGGCGCCGGCGAAGTGACGACGCGCGACCTGGTGCGCAACGCCCTACGTATGCGGCCGGATCGCATCGTCATCGGCGAATGTCGCGGCCCGGAGGCGCTGGATATGTTGCAAGCCATGAACACCGGCCACGAAGGCTCACTGACCACTATCCACGCCAACGATACCCGCGACGCCCTAAGCCGATTGGAAATGATGGTCGGCATGGCCGGATTCGATGTGCCCATGTGGGTCATTCGCAAGCAGATCGCTTCGGCCATTCACATTATCGTCCAGACCTCGCGTCTGTCCGGCGGCGCACGCAAGGTGGTGAAAATCTCCGAAGTGACCGGCATGGAAGGGGAGAATGTGGTGATGCACGATCTGTTCGCCTTCAAGCAAACGGGGGTGGACCAGGAGCGACGCGCCCAAGGCTATTTCCACACGACGGGTATCCGTCCGCACTACCTGGATCGCCTGGCCTCGTGCGGCATCGAGTTGCCGCCGCAAATGTTCGAGCGCCGCATCCTTACCAGTGCCTGCTGAAGGGGGGAGTGTTTCTTGGTCAGCCGCGACTCGAAGGCGAGCACAAATTCCCCAAAGGAGAAAGAAAAAACGTCACAGCGACCCGTGGGCAGTACACCCCCCGATCATCCAGGCGCCCAACTACCTAATGCGGAGGACTTTCCGTGGGTTTGCCTCTGGTACTTGTGCTGATGTTCTTGGCTGCCAGCCTCAGCATTGCGGCCGGCTATTCGATCTGGCGCGATCTGCGTCAGCGCGATTCCTTCCGTGCCCGGCAGCGCATGGAGAGTGAGTTCCACAAACCTCAAGCCAAACCGGCCACGCGGACCAGCTTGTTCAAAAGCCGTGCCAGCAACTTCGATGTCGATGCGAACGTTTTTCCGCCGGAAGCAAGCAGCGTCGGCACGGCAACGGCGAACTCGTCGCGTTCTCCGCTGCCCACGCTGGAACGCCTCACTTGGCGCTCCCGGCTGCAAATGATGCTGATGCAATCCGGCCTACCCTTGACGCTGCCGCAGTTGGCCTTCCTCTCCGGCGGCACGGCGCTGATGGGCCTGGGGTTGGGCCTGCTGCTTCACGGCCCCCTCTTGGCAGGGATTAGCACCGTTGCTCTGGGGCTGGCGCCGCTGCTTTACGTTCGCCAGCAGCAAAAAGCACGTCACGATCGCCTGCTGAGGCAGCTGCCCTCCGCTTTTGATCTGATGGCGCGCGTGCTGCGTTCCGGGCATTCGGTGCCTCAGGCCTTTCAGGCCGTTGCCGATACTTTTGAACCCCCCATCGCCGACGAGTTCGCCCAATGTCAGGAGCAGCAAAACCTCGGCCTGTTGCCAGAAGTCACCTACCGAGAACTGGCACGGCGAACCGGTGTGCTGGAGATCAAGATTTTCGTCATGGCCATGATGATTCAGCGCCAAACCGGCGGTAATCTCTCGGAAGTGTTGGAGCGCCTCGCCGCCTTGGTCCGTGAGCGCGTGCGGCTACGCAACCACGTCCGCACGCTGACGGCTGAGGGACGCATGCAAGCGGTCGTCCTGTTGGTGCTGCCGCCGGTCCTATTTTTTGCCCTGCGCTTCATCAATCGCCCCTATGCCGATGTGCTGCTCGAACATACCGGCCTGCTTGTCGCCATGATGGCCTCGATGGCCGTCGGAGCGCTGTGGATACGCAAGATCATCCAGTTCGATTTCTAAGCGTTGGCGACCTCCGCTCGCTGACACAGGAGCGACAGCAATGCTCGACAAAGGGTGGATCAACTTGCTCGTGTTCTTGGTTACGAGCGGTCTCGTCTTGGGGTTTTTCATTTGGCGCAACCGCGACCTGTGGCAAACCACGGCCCGCATGCGCGGTCTGGGGACGCCGTCGCGGGAAGGAATAGCCGGTGCCAGCCTGAGCAAGCTGCTGCTGGCGCACTTGCCTAACATGGGTACGCCGCTGTTGCCGACGAACGAGGCCCAACGCAGCCGCCTGCGCCAACGACTCCTCGAGGCCGGCATCTACGATCGCAATGCCTTGGCCCTGCTGATGGGTGTGAAAATGCTGCTAATGGCCTTGCCGCTGGCGTTGGCGGCGGCGTTGGCCCTGAGCGGAGCATTAACACCGAGCCGCGCTGCCGCGGCCGGCGTTTTCGGCATCGGCCTGGGCATGATTACGCCCGGCCTGTGGCTGGACTACCGCAAAAAATCCCGCCAGAGCAGCCTCCGCCGCGCCCTGCCCGACGCCCTGGATATGCTCGTCCTCTGTGTCGAGGGTGGCATGAGCCTGACGGGGGCGGTGCAGCGCGTGACCGCCGAGCTAAACACGGCTCATCCGCTGTTGGGCGCCGAGATGGACCTGGTGCAGCGCGAGATGATGCTGGGCGTCTCGGTCGGTGAAGGACTGCAAAAATTGGCCGCTCGCACCGACCTGGAAGAGCTGCGCAGTCTGGCCTCGGTCATTGTGCAGAGCGAACGTTTCGGTGCCAGCGTGGCCAAGGCCCTGCGCATCCACGCCGACACCTTGCGGCTTCAGCGCCAGCAGCGCGCCGAGGAATTGGCCCAGAAGGCCGCCGTCAAGATCCTTTTCCCAACGTTGCTGTGCATCTTTCCGGCCGTTTTCATCGTTATCCTCGGCCCAGCCGCCTTTCAGCTTCTGGCGATTTTCGCCCAAATGAAGTAACCACAATCAAGTCCCATCCATTTTCGTCCTATACTCGCAATAGGGCCAGCCGTCCAGACCGCAGCCATAAGGGATGTGGTAGAGGCCCTGCTCCCTTACGGCCGCAGTCTTGCTAGTGATTCCGAGGGACAGTCGTGGAACGCACGCTCTTCTCCGACCGATTGTGGCAAGGCGATACCCAACTCCGGAGTTTGGGACAGTATCAACTGCTCGAAGAATTGGGCCGCGGGGGCATGGGCCGTGTCTACAAGGCGCTGCACACCCTCATGGGCCGCGTGGTGGCCCTTAAGGTCATTTCGCCGGAGTTGGTCTCCGATCCCGTCGCCGTCGACTGGTTCCTGCGCGAAGTGCGCGCCAGCACGCAGTTGAATCATCCCAACATCGTCATGGCCTACGATGCCAATGAGGCCGAAGGGCGGTATTTTCTTGTCATGGAATACGTCCACGGCAAGACGCTCGACGCTTTGGTAAAACAACAAGGCCCCTTGGCGATCGCTTATGTCTGTGCCTTGATGCGCCAGGTCGCTCTCGGTTTGCAACACGCTCATGAAAAGGGCATGGTACACCGCGACATCAAACCGAGCAATTTGCTTATCCCGACCCCTCAAGGCAATGCCACGCCCGACGTACAGGTGAAAATCCTCGATTTTGGTCTGGCCCGTCTACACGGCCAGGGCCAAGGCGACACGATCGCCCTGCGCAGCGAAGCGGGCGTCCTGGGCACGCCGGACTACATCGCTCCAGAGCAATCGCGCAACATCCACGCTGCCGACATCCGCTCCGATCTCTATAGCCTGGGCTGCGTCTTTTATTTCGCACTGACGGGCCGTGCGCCGTTCCCCGGCGACAACGCCATGGAAAAGCTCCTCAAACATCTAATGGAACAGCCGCAGCCGCTGGAAAATCTACGCCCCGATGTGCCGCTGGCGTTGGCCGCTATCGTGCGCCGTCTGATGGCTAAGGAGCCTGCCGACCGCTTTCAAACTCCGGTCGAGTTGGTGCGCGCACTCGAAAAACTCCCCGATCTTCTTTGCGACGCGAACACCATCCGAGCCGCAACCATGAGAGAGCAATGGGATGGCCGCTCCCTTGATCCGCCAACACATCCAGTCGCGGCCTCCCGAGGACTTGATCCCCCGTTGGAACACACGTGCGTTCTCGATAGCATCCAGGTGTTCGCGCCATCGGATCTCCATGCCAAGCCGTCCGGGCTGAGCTTGCCGGAGATGCCGTGCGTCCCCCCTCCCTCTGAGCAACAGCAGCTGGAAACGCAGGACACGGGGACGCTATCGCGTTCTGAGGACACGGAGGAAGTCACAGCAGAGACGATGACCGTTTCCAAAGGGACCGGCAGAGAGGCGTTCGTTCCTGGCCCGACCGATGCAACGCCTTTTTCCTCAGAGGGAGCCGACGCCTTGCCGAGCGGCACTTTGCCGCCAATCGATCCCGCAGTTTTTCGTCTGTGGCGTCGCTGGAGGGGCCTTTTGGAAACGATCATCGTCGGCCGCGGCCCTGCGTGCGTCGCTGACGATGTGTACCAAACCCTCCACACGCTGCTTTTGCACGCTTGTCGTGCTGCCATCGATGCTTGCCCCATACGAGAACGCCGCGCTTTCTATGAGGAATGTCTCTCGCTCGCGCAGCCCTGGCTCAGATTGCAAACATTTGCTCACGCCGACGCTGTCCTGCTAGAATCTTTGCTCCAGCGCTGCCGACAGATCGAGATGGAATTGAACAACGGCAAAGCTCCTTGGACGTTCCGTCAAGCTTTCGCTTTCGTGTTGTTAGCACTTAGTCCGGCCGGGGCCGCATTGTGGTACGGGTACTATGGCCGGAAGTGGTTACCTGCCCTTTTCCAAACGTTCCACGGTGAGTTCTCATTGTCTTCGCTGTACTCAGCGTGGAGCGTTTTCTACGCGCACCCGGCCCTGCTGATGGGAGTGCTCTTCCCGCTGGTCATTATCTTCTCGGTCGCATTGCTGTCGCGCACCCCGCGCACTTGAGCGTTTCCGGTTTTCCGCTGCGTCTCTCGTGGCAGCCCTGCCTATCTCAAAAGGCATGACCGTGTAGTTGGGGGGCCTCTGAATTGGGGCGAGCGGGGTTGCGTCAGTGCCCCGAGTGAGCTTTCCCCCTTTCTCCTCCACACGAGGGAAGGCGTTTCGTGCGGCAACTCTAAACTCAGGCGACGCGGCGTTTTTCCGGGGCATCGAGATTGAGCGTTGCTCGTACCGTGTACGCCGATTTGCCCTGACTCTCGAAATAGGTGCGCATCAACACTTCGCCGAGTAGTCCCAACGAGATAAATTGCACGCCGACCAGTTCCAACATGACACTCAAGAGCAGCAGAGGATTGCCGGTCATGAACACGGGCGGATTAAGGAAATATTTCATCGCTATCGTCGCTAATAAACTGACGCCGCCCAAGCCCATCGAGACGAGTCCCGCCGTGCCCAGAACATGCATGGGCCGCGTCAAATAGCTATACAGAAACTTGACTGTGATGAGGTCGAGCAAGACGCGGATCGTGCGGGTCAGGCCGTATTTAGTTTTGCCGGCGACGCGGGGGTGATGGCGAACAGGTATCTGCACGATGCGGGCGCCATGCATCTGCGCCAGCACCGGCACGAAACGGTGCAATTCGCCGTACAAAGGCAGCGCTTCGGCAAGATCGCGGCGCAGGGCGCGGAGGGTGCAGCCCATGTCGCGGATGTGGACCCCGGTAACGCGGCGGATCAGCCAGTTGGCCATAAAACTAGGCAGCTTGCGGATAAGGAAGTGGTCTTGACGGTTGGCACGCAGGCCGAAGACGGCTTCATGGCCTTCCTCGAGCTTGTCCAAAAGCAGTGGAATGTCGGCGGGATCATTTTGCAGATCGCCATCCATAGTGACCAGCACGTCGCCAGAGGCGCGGTCGATGCCGGCGCGGAGGGCGGGCGTTTGGCCGAAGTTGCGGCGCAGACAGATGACTTTGACACGTGGATCGGCCGAAGCCAATTCTTGCAGCACCGCGAAGGAGCCGTCCTGGCTGCCATCATCGACAAAAAGTATCTCGTAATTCGCCAAACGCGCAGGACGGCTGTCCTTGGCGGTACATAGCGGATCAAGAGCACGGCGTAGCTGCTCATGCAGCGGTCGAAGGTTTGCGCATTCGTCCTTGATCGGAATCACCACGGACAGGGTCCGCATGTTCAGACGCCTCCTTCCGATTTTCGGTCTTCACGGGACGGTTTGCGGTCCAAGGAGCGGTCATCTCGTCTGAGCTGCTGACCGTCAACCGCCGATCACCAATCGCCAAATAAACCCCACCGCCGAGCAGGCCCGCTACAGCATAGACCGCGAACAGAAGCAGCGCGAGCGTGACCGCCGACGCCGAATGAACGTGCAGCGGGGCCAACAACAGCACCATGCCGGCCTCGCGCAGTCCCATACCGTTGAGGCTGATGGGCAACAAGGTCAGGACCGATACCAGCGGGATGAGCACGCCGTAGTAAAGCGGCGGCACCGGCAAACCAAGCCCTTCGCCTATCAGCCACGCCAGCACAATGTTGGCCAACTGCACCCCTAACGACAACAACGTCACACCTACCAGGCCGCGACGATCGCGCCAGCACAACTCGGCGCCGTCTAGCCAGGGGTTCAGACGTGGCGGCACGGGCAACCGTCGCCGTAACCAAGGCCATAACGGCAAAATAGCGAGGCCGAGCAGACACGCCGCCCCCATCGCGGCGACGCAGGCGACGATCCAGCCTGGCAGCGGCGTCGGACAGCACACAGTTGCCACACACGCCACGCTAATCAACACCGCCAGACCGTTGACGCGGTCAGCCAACACGCTGAGAAAAGCCGCCAATCCAGGGGCGAGAGACGATCGGAGTTCTCGGGCCGCTCGCTTCTGGCCCATTGTCCCTTCCTTGGCCAGATACCAGGCCCGCACCACGTCGCCGCCTACCGAGGTCGGCAGCACGAGATTGAAGAACATGCCGATGAAATAATGGGCGAGGTAATCACGCCAACGGCCGCCCAGGCCGAGCATATGTCCCAACATTTGCCACCGCGCCGCGCTGACGCCTTGCGCGAGCAGGTACAAAACCAGGGCCAACACCCAGTACGCCACCTTCAGCTGCGCAAATGCCGACGCCACCTGCGGCCACTCGACACGCCATACGAGCAGCCCCATCAATATTGCGCTGCCCAGCAGCCGCCCATATTTCTTCACGGGACCTCCACTGTGCAGATCAACGGCTGCGAGCCGGTTTGTAGGAAAAAAGCGTGCTGGGCTTCTTCCATGTCTAGTCGCAGCTCATAACGTCCCGGCTGGGTCAAACCAGGCAAAACCACAGTCAGGTCAATGAATTCTCCTGGCGGCACCACCGCGTGGAACAAGCCGGATTTGCCGCTAGCGATGCGTTGGTCTCTGTCGTTGGTCAGCACGAAAAAGAGGTGCGTACCGGAATTCGGGCTTGGATGCAGTCGCCACGGTTCGATCGAGGTGTTGTGGCAGCGCACGCGCAGGGCTGTGGGCAAAGGGCCCTGCACATGCAATGGCTGCTGAGTCGGTTGGAGCAACTCCAGACGGCAGCGGCACTCGCCCGGACAATAATCTTCTTCGATCCAGCGGCGGAAGACGGCTGGTGAGTGCGTCAGACCGCGGCGGCCCAGCCATTCTTCATACAGATCAAAAAAGCGGTCGATGTACACGGTTCGTCCCAGCGGCAGATGGCCGTAGCGGAAACCGAGCTGTTGGCGCGCTTCTGCCAGCGGCGTATCGGTGCGCAAAAGCAGGGCGATGGCCGAGGCCATACCGGTACGGTCGGAGCCTTTGTGACAGTGGAAGAGGATCGGGTAATCACTGTGGTCGATGACTTCCAGGAGTTGGCGCAGGGCCACGCTCGAGGGTAGCCGGCAAGCGGAGAAGCCGAGGTCTTCCAGCGAAACATTGTTGCGCAAGGTGACGCGGCCCTCGTCGAGATACCAGGCTTCCGGATCACAGCAACCGCGCAAGTTGACAACGGTGCGAATGTGTTTAGCGCGGATGAATTGCTCCAGGGAAGCCGCCGACAACTGAGCGGAGCGATAAACCTCACCTCGGATGACAGTGTGAAAATTGCTGCCGAGCAAGACGTACAGGGCGTGCCCAACCAAGGCCAAGAGCGCACCGGTGAGACAGCCGTATCCCAGGACGCAGAGCAGCGGACGCCGAGGACGTGGAGCGACTGGGACAACCGTCATGTCTGCTTTGGCCTCCCTGTTCGGCCTACTTCTCTGGTGGGCGAAGGCCCCATCATGCCAAATGGCGGACAACCCGGCTAGATCAGGTGTTAGGTGGGTCGGCCGCTGGATAGGGGCGAGCGGGGTTACGTGAGCGCCCCGAGGGGCTTCCTCGTGGCAGCGCTAAGGGCTTTCGCGGTTGCGCCGCTGTCGGCGCAACCGCCTCTCGTGGCGGCGTTGGTAATTCCACGCTTGAAGTAGGATGATTCGCCGCAGCCAGCGGATGCTTCGTCGGCGCCGTGCTGTACCGAAGTACAAATGCCAGAACCACAAGCGATCGCGTACCTCGACGCCGGGGACGTCGGACGAATACAAGAGTTGAGCGAGGTCTTTAATCTGCCACCACAACCCCGTCCAGCGGTGCTGAGCCAAGCGATGCAGATCAATAAGGCGCAGGCGGTTGTTCCAAGCGTCGGGCAAGCGACCCGTGTCTTCCTCGGCGACATAGAAGTGGCAGAGGTAGAAATCCTTGTGGAACCAGCGGCGCTCGTGCAAGCAGCGCGCCAGCGCGACCATGTGGCAAATCAAGCCGCGTTTCCAGCGGCGAAACGTGACCGGATCAAGGCGCTGGGCCGCGAGAGGCACAGCTTCGTGCAAGGCCAGCATTCCGGTCAGTTCTTCAACAGCGATAAAGCTGCGGAAGCGACCCCAAGGCCCGATGAATTCGCCACCCGCCGCCGCCGTCGGCACGGGCAGCCCCACCGCACGCGCCCATTCCAGGTGCTGCCATTCTTGCATGGCCGGCGACCAGTTGCCTTCCGGCCACAGCAGGGCCATCAGTCTGTGGCGCCACGGTAGCTGATAATGGCGCTTGAGATAGACGACGAGCTGTCGGTCGCCCTTGTCCAAGGTCCAGCGGGCGATGGTACGGCCCTGCTTGGCGTGGAAGCGATCGGTGACGGTCGCCTGCATGATGTGTTCATCCCAGTTTGTCCCAACGAACTCCGGCCAATACGGCTGATGGCGCAGTCGGCGAACGCCGCAGAACAGGCGCTGCCAGAAGGTACCCGCGTTGGATGCCATCGGCCCTCCCGTCCGCCCTAAGCCGCCAGCCGTCTCGGCGCCGCTGACGCGGAAGCGTCCTTCTGGGTGCGCTTTCGCCACAACACCACGACGCCCATCAGCCATAGCAACAGACTACCATACATTGCCGATCCGCAATCACGGAAAAGATTCATCTCCGGCAGCTGCGGCAGGAAATTGCCGATGCCGTTGAGGACCAGCACGACCCAGAGCCACGGACCGGGCGATACGCCCTTGTGCTTTTGCCAGCGGTCGGCCACGAGCGCCATCACCAGCGGCAACAGCAAACTGAAATAATGCAGATGGCACACAGGACTAATCAACAACATGTTCAGGACGAGCAGGCCGAAGAACAGTACCAGATCGATGCCGTCTTCGCGCCGCTGCCACCCGAACGCGCCCAGGGCCGTCAGGGTCAGTAGTCCGCCGAGTGCATAGCTGAGAACGCGCAGTTCCGGCGATGCCTTGGGCGGGCGCGTGGCCAAGTCATAGTGCAGCGTGTTGTGCAGCGCCGTCAGCAGCGATTGTCCCTCCGTGGCGGTCTGGTTGGTCAGTTCGGTGGCGCGTGAGGTGTCGTCGCTCTTGCCCAGCCCCGGCAGCAGGACGGTGCGCGTCATCTCGCGGTAACAAACGACGGTGCGGCTCGGTCCCAGGACCAACACCGGAATCAAGACCAATCCCAGCACCAGACCAACGGCGCAGCCGGCCAGACAGCGGCCGTCGCGCCGCCACAACGGCAACAGCAACAGATAAACCGGGATGATTTTCACACAGATGGTCATGGATAGCCACAATCCCGCTCGAAAAGGTCGCCCATTCAATAAATCCGCCAGGAAACCGGTGAACAGGGCCAAGAGCAGCAGATTGACCTGACCGCGGCTGAGCGTATGGCCGATGGGAATGACGCAAGCCAGCACCGGCGTCAGACGCAGCGCCCACCAGCCGCGGCTGCCGACCGGCCAATTCCACCGCCCGACCCTCCGTTCCAGCGTCTGCGCCAACGGATGAACGGCGAAGGCCAGAAAAAATAGATTGAGCAGATAACAGATAGCCACCGATACGGGATAGGGAAACATGCCGCTGCGATCGACGCCGCTGGGCGGATCCGCCAGCGGCGCAGCGAGGATAGCTAAGAGCGGCGGATAGTGATAATGAAAACCGTTGTCGTCCGTGACGGTATAGAGATCAACTCCGGCGCGGACGGCCCACCCAGCCCGTAGAAACACGTTCAGGTCGCCCTTGCGTGTGTGCTGAAAAGCCGAGCGATGCTCGACGATGACGGCGAACAACGCGATGAGGCCGAAAAAGGCGGCCAAAGCAAGACGTTCGCCGCGCCGCAGAGGCGCGTAGCGCGGGTCGGTCGCCGGCGATCCATCCATGTCGTCGGGGCCTCCAGAGCTACAGACCAGTCAGCGGCTATTGTGATACTCCCGAAACGGGCGGCGTGTCAATCCAGGTTGAGAGGCGTTTTCTCTGCTGCTGATTTTTGTTACCATTGCCGACAGGAGAGTAAACCATGGCGCGCAAGCCCAACAAGAAAGGCCACGAGGAAGGTATCAAGATCATTTGCCGGAATCGCCGCGCTTTCCATGAATATTTTATCGAAGACACCTTGGAGTGCGGCATCGTGCTGACCGGCACCGAGGTCAAGAGCCTGCGCGAGGGAAAAGGCGGAATCGAAGACGCTTACGCCAAGCTCGAAGATGGCGAAGTGTGGCTGATCGGCAGCGACATCCCGGAATACAGTATGGGCAACCGTCTGAATCACAAGCCCAAGCGTCCGCGTAAGCTGCTGATGCACCGCCGCGAGATCGCCAAGTTTGCCGGCAAAGCGTCGCAGCGGGGTTTTACGCTGGTGCCGCTGAAGATGTATTTCAAGAACGGCCGGGCCAAGGTTGAATTGGCGGTGGCGCGCGGCAAGCAGTTGTACGACAAGCGGCAAGCAGCGAAGAAAGCCGACGCCCAGAAAGAAATCCGCCGGGCCTTGTCCGAACGTCGACACTGAGGGGCAAGGAGGCCCTATGCACTGGATCGGCCTGGTCGATCATCCCGAACACGTCTGTTGCCGCTATCGTCTGGCAGCATTTCGTCCCTTTCTGGAACAAGCCGGCCATACGCTGGAACTGATGCCTCTGCCTCGTCAGTGGTGGTTGCGGCTCGGCCTGTTCCATCGTCTGCGTGGGGCCAATGTCATCGTACAACGCCGCTTGCTGGCCGGTTGGCAGCGCACTCTGCTCCGGCGGGCGGCACAGCGGCTGCTATTTGATTTCGACGATGCCTTGTTCCTGCGCGATTCCTACGCAGCGCGAGGGCTGTACGATCGCCGCCGGCTGAGCCGCTTCGCCGGCATGGTCCGCTGCGCCGACGCCGTTATCGCCGGGAATGCTTACCTTGCCGAACAAGCAGCGCGGTGGACCGACGAACGCTCTATTCAGGTGATTCCCACCTGCGTCGATCCGCAGCACTATCCCCTGGCTGAGCCGAGGCAACGCAGCACGCAGGGGCGCTTCGTCCCCCCAGGCGAGGGCATCGAATTAGTCTGGGTCGGTTCCTCGAGCACGTTGCAAGGATTACAAGCGATCACGCCGCTTCTGGAGGCGATCGGTCGGAGCATGCCGGGCGTTCGTTTGAAACTGCTGTGTGATCGCTTTTTGACCCTACGTCATTTACCCGTAGTGCCGGTGCCGTGGTCGGAGGCGAGCGAGGCTGCGGAGATCGCCCGCGCCGACATCGGCATCAGCTGGCTGCCCGACGATGCCTGGAGCCGAGGTAAGTGCGGTCTAAAGGTGCTGCAATATCTGGCCGCCGGGCTGCCGGTGATCGCCAATCCGGTCGGCGTACAGATCGAAATGGTGCGTCACGGCGAGACGGGCTTTCTGGCCCGGACGCCGGCACAGTGGATCGACGCCGTGCGCCGGTTGGCGGACGATGCGGAACTGCGGAAGCGTCTGGGGCGCGCCGGTCGGCGCTTGGTCGAGGAACGCTACAGTGTTGCGGTAGGAGCGGCACGCTGGATACGGTTGCTGGAGCGGCTGCGGGAATCACTGGCTGCTTAGCAGGGATGGAGGCGATGGCGGAGTTTATCGTCCTCGAACGCGGCGGCGTCCGCTGGCAGGTCCGTCCCGGCCTGCAATATCTGTTTGGTCCAGACGGCCTGCGCCTGGATGAATGGCTGGCCGCAGAACAGGCGCACATCGTTAAGCATGGGCCGCATCGCACCGTCTATCACGTGGTTTTGCCGGAGTTGGACTTTTATCTCAAGCACAATCGTCTGGCCGATTGTCGGGCCAAGTTGCGCGAGTTGGTGCGACCCAGCAAGGCGCGGAGCGAGTACGAGCACGCACAAGCGGTGGCGGCACGGCAGGTGCCGACCTTCGAGCCTTTGGCCCTGGGTGAGCCTTGCCGGGCCTGGGTGGCACGAGACAGTTTCCTCATCACCCGCACCCTACCGGAAACCCAGCCGCTGCATACGTTCCTCGAGACCCTGCTGCCGCAATGGTCCCCAGGACGGCAGGCGCGGCTGCGCCAACGCCTGGCAACAGCGCTGGGCCGGCTGCTGGCCCGAATGCACGACGCCGGCATCGCCCACCATGACCTACACCCGGGCAACCTCCTGCTGCGCCTCGACGCCGACGACCACCCCGAACTCTTCCTCATCGACCTGCATGCCGTCCGTATCGGGGCACCGTTATCGTGGCGCGCCCGGCGCGGCAACCTCATTCTACTCAATCGCTGGTTCGCGCTGCGCGCGGAGCGGACGGACCGCCTGCGCTTCTGGCGGGCTTACACAGGGACCAAAGACCAGGAGCCGGCGAAGATCACCGACCTCGAGCGTCGCACGTTGGCCTCCAATCTGCGCATGTGGCGCAAATTGGATCGCCGTTGTCTCCGTAACAATCGCCATTTCCACTGCGTCCATCTCGGGGACGTGGCCGGCCATGCTGTGGCGGAGTTTGCGACCAACGTCTTAGCGCCGCTTTTGGCAGACCCCGATGCCCCGTTCGAGCAGCCGAACAATATCGTACTCAAGAGATCGGCAAGCTCCTCTGTAGTGGAGTTTGATTTGCCGGGGCCGAACGGCCCCCGGCGGGTCATCTACAAGCGCTTCGCCGTGACGCGCTGGAGCGACCCGTGGGCGGCACTGTTTCGGTCGCCGCCGGCGCTGCGTTCCTACATCATGGGGCACTGTTTACTCCTGCGTTGTTTGCCGACGCCGCGGCCGCTGGCGGTTTGGCATCGCTATCGGCACGGCCTGGCCCGCGAAGGCTATCTGCTCACCGAAAAGGTCGCCAACGCCCTCGAACTCCGCTCTTTCGTCGAGCGCCTGTATTCCCTCCCCGCGGCCCAATGCCGAACGTGCCTCCGTCGCCTGATCGACCAAACCGCCCACCTTGTAGCCACGCTGCACCAGCGTCGTCTGTCGCACCGCGATCTCAAAGCCGCGAATTTGCTAGTTTCTCCAGCGGACGGCCAGGGCGATTTGTCTGTTCACGTTATCGATCTGGTCGGGGTGCGCCGTTTGCGTAAGCTCCGCCGGGCCCGCCGGGTGCAAAACCTGGCTCGACTGAATGCCAGCTTCTTCAACCATCCTGGCTTGACACGCAGTGACCGTTTGCGTTTCTTGCGTGTTTATCTGCGCTGGGGATTACGCGGCCGCAGCGGTTGGAAACGCTGGTGGCGTCAGATCGCCGAAGCAACGGCCCATAAGGTCCAACGTAATCTGCACAAGGGACGGCCCCTGGGCTGAACGTCGCTCAATTCCCCTTGCGAAGTGCCAACGCCTGGCGTATGGGCAAGAGTGGGCTACAGAGGCACAGAAAACGCAGAAAAAACCCAGAAAAAAGGAAGAAGATAGGGCCTATGCTTTGCTCCCTGAAGGCACACAAGAGGGAAAAGGTGCAGATGGGGCCCAGGCTTCGTCTGTCTCTTGTTGCCCTCTCTTCGGCGACCCTGGGATTGGCCCTATTGTTTTCGCTAGGCTGCAATTCCTTCAGCCTGCACCTGCTCTCGCGCGACAAGCATGAAAAAGCGAGCACGGAACCGCATCCCGCCACGCCCGCGCCGCCGAGCCGCTATTCCTTCCGCATTCCCCCCTATGTGTTTCTGTCGGACTTCGAGATCGACCGCACCAAGCCGCTCTTTCAGGAATTGGCCAAGCTGCGCGATCAAGTCTACGGCGAATTGCGGTTGACGCCCGGCCGCTCGGCCGTACTGGTCTATCTGTTCGAGAACAAGGATCGCTACGACGAATACATGCATGCTGCCTATCCGAATTTGCCGCCCCGCCGTGCTTTCTTCATCCAGCAGCAGCGCGCCCTCGGTGGCGCAGACGACCTGATGGTCTACACCAGCTGGGGCGAGCGCATCCAACAAGACCTGCGGCACGAGTTGACCCACGCGCTGTTGCACGGTGTCATCCGCGATGTGCCCTTGTGGCTTGATGAGGGGCTGGCGGAATACTTCGAGCTGCCGCCGTCGGAACACGGCATCAACGCTTCGCACGTCGAAACGCTCCGCCGCGATCTGGGCGTCACCTTCCAACCGGACCTTGACCGCCTGGAAAAAATGAAGGATGTCAACGACATGAAAGGTCCGGAATATCGTGAAGCATGGCTCTGGACGCATTGGATGATGCACTCGCGGCCGGAGACGAAAAGGGTGCTCTTGACGTATCTACAGGACTTGCGTAAGGGCAATGCCGGCCCGCTAGCGCCGCGACTGGCCGCCGTTTGTCCCCGGCTGAATGACGAGTTCAAAAAACACCTCGATCAAATTGAGCTGCCCATTAACGCCCGCGCAGTCCCGCCGCCCAGTCCCTCCAGGCTGCGCTGACCGAAAAAATCTCTCCGAATGGTCAGGCGCCTTACATTGTTCGCTTCCGGAGGCAACTTATAATTGAAAGAGGAGCTTTCCCTCTCTTCCCTGACTGAGGGCCTAAGAATGGCCGATGCTTTTCTTCTCTCTGCGGTTCGGACCCCGATCGGCAAATATCTCGGCTCACTAGCGGAAGTGCCGGCGCCTCAGCTTGGGGCCGTCGCTGTCGCCGAAGCCGTGCGCCGCACCCGTGTGCCGGCGGAACAAGTCGAGGAAGTGATTTTAGGCAACGTCCTTCAGGCCGGCGTCGGCCAAAACCCAGCGCGGCAAGCGGCGCTGCAAGCCGGGCTGCCCAACAGCATCGCCGCCTTCACGGTCAACAAGGTGTGCGGTTCGGGACTGAAAGCAGTGATGTTGGCGGCACAGGCTGTCCGCGCCGGTGATGCGGAGTTGCTCGTCGCAGGCGGGGCCGAAAGCATGAGCCGGGCGCCGTACCTTCTGTTTGGCGTTCGCGCCGGCTGGAAATACGGCGACCAAAAAGCGGTTGATGCCATGATTCACGATGGTTTGTGGTGCGCCTTCGAGAACTGGCATATGGGCGAGGCTGCCGAACACATTGCGGCCAAGTGCGGTGTATCACGCAGCGAGCAGGACCGCTTCGCTGCCCAGAGCCATCACCGCGCCGCTGCCGCCTGGGAAAAAGGAGCGTTCGCCGCCGAGGTCGTTCCTGTGACCGTAGGCAGCGGCGCGAAAGCGAAAGTGGTTGCACGCGATGAAGGCATCCGTCCCGAGACGACCATCGAGGCGCTGGCGAAACTGAAGCCGGCTTTCCGCGACGGCGGCACCGTGACGGCCGGCAATGCTTCGATGCTCAGCGATGGTGCGGCCGCCGTGGTCATCGCCTCCGCTCGCGCCGCCGAGCGCCTGGGAACCAAGCCGTTAGCCCGCATTGTTGCCTACGCCACCAGCGGTGTGGCGCCGAAGGACATTTTCATCGCTCCAGTGTTGGCCGTGCGGCAAGTGTTGGCCAAAGCGAACCTGCGCATGGAGGAGATTGACCTGTTCGAGCTGAACGAGGCCTTCGCCGCACAAATGCTGGCGTGCAGCAAGGAGCTGCAACTCGATGAAGCGAAGGTCAACGTCCACGGCGGAGCGATCGCGCTGGGGCATCCCATTGGCGCATCGGGGGCGCGCGTGTTGGTGACGTTGTTGTATGCACTGGAGCAACGCGGCCTGAAGCGCGGCCTGGCGTCGCTGTGTCTGGGCGGCGGCAACGCGGTAGCGATGATAGTGGAGCGAATGTGAAAATAGAGCCGTGCGATCCATATTATTGAGGAGGAAGCTCTTTATGGCTGCTCCCATGAAACATCCACCTGCACAATCCGCCGCTGTTCCGCCTGTGGCGAACGGCGATAATCTGGATCGTTTGGAATTCGAGCGCTGCCCTAATACTATGCCTGAAGTCAACAAGGCCGAGCGTATTGAAGGAGTTGTTTACCTGTCTGCGCCGGTGAAATACGGTCATCACAGCAGAACAAAGAAAGGCCCAGTAGGGTAGGAGATAAAGCTAGTCCATGAGTACCATCATCATTGCAGATGTCGATGCCCGCAAGACCCCGCAGCAATTCGATATCCTGTGTTGGACGGAGCGCGGCTACTCCGCCGCGCGGCGCCATCCACAGTTTTTCCTGCGTTTGGAGACTGTCGACCCTTCTTAACACGTTTGGGCAAAAAACTTCGCCCCTCCGGGATTGGAGTGCTTGCTATCATGGCCACCGTCACCGACACCGCCGCCCGCGAACGTTGGGAAAAAGAAATTGCCGCTGCCCCGCAGCGGGAACAGCCGCCTACCACAGTCAGCAATGTTCCCATTGAACCGTTGTATACTCCAGAAAGCCTGAATGGCTTCGATCCGGACGTGGACCTGGGTTATCCCGGCCAGTATCCGTTCACGCGCGGCGTCCATGCTTCTATGTATCGCAGCCGCTTGTGGACCATGCGGCAGTTTGCCGGTTTCGGCACACCGCGACAGACCAACGAGCGCTTCAAGTTCTTGCTCGCCAAGGGCCAAACCGGCCTCAGCACCGCTTTCGATCTGCCGTCGCTGATGGGACTGGATAGCGACGATCCCCGTGCGGTCGGCGAGGTCGGCCGGCTCGGCGTCGCCGTCTCGACGCTCGACGACATGCACGAACTGTTCGCCGGCATCGACCTGGCCAAGGTTTCCGTGTCCATGACCATCAATGCGCCGGCCTGCATCGCCATGGCGTTTTTCCTTGCTAACGCCGCGGATCAGGGTGTGGACTGGAAGCAGCTGCGCGGCACAGTGCAGAACGACATTTTGAAGGAGTTTCACGCTCAGAACGAATTTGTCTTTCCGCCACAGCCGCATGTTCGTCTTGTTTGCGATGTCATCGAATTTTGCACCCACCACGTCCCGCAGTGGAACACCGTGTCGATTAGCGGCTATCACATCCGCGAGGCCGGCTCGACTGCGGTGCAGGAGTTGGCCTTCACTTTGGCTGACGGCTTCCACTATGTCGAAACCTGTCTGGAACGCGGTATGGACATCGATGCGTTTGCGCCGCGTCTCAGCTTCTTTTTCAACGCCCACAACGATATTTTTGAGGAAATCGCCAAGTATCGGGCGGCGCGTGTGCTATGGGCCGAGGCCATGCGGCACAAGTATGGCGCCCGCTGCGAAAATTCGTGGAAGCTGCGTTTCCATGCTCAGACGGCCGGCTGTTCGTTGCAGGACAAGCAGCCGGAGGTCAATCTCATTCGCGTCGCCTATCAGGCGCTGGCGGCGGTGCTGGGCGGTTGTCAGTCGCTGCACACCAACAGCTTGGACGAAACCCTGGCCCTGCCTTCGGAACATGCCGTGACCTTGGCCCTGCGCACGCAGCAAGTGCTGGCCTACGAGACTGGCGTCACCAATACTGTCGATCCGCTGGGAGGTAGCTATTTTGTCGAGGCGCTGACCAAACAGATGCAGCACGAGGCGCGAAGATATTTCCAACGCATCGAGGAACAGGGCGGCATGATCGCTGCTCTGGAAGCCGGCTTTTTCCGCCGCGAAATCGCGGAGGCCGCTTTTACCTATCAGCGCGAAGTGGACGCCAAACGCAAGCTCATCGTCGGCGTCAACGCTTTTCAGCAAGCCGAGGAAAAACCCATCGAAACGCTAGTCGTCGATGAGAAGATCGAGAAAGAACGGATCGCCCACTTGAAGCAGATCAAAGCCAAACGCGATGGCGAAATTGTGCGCAGGCTGCTCGATCAGATCCGCCGTGTGGCGGCGACCCAAGAGAACCTGATGCCGACCTTGATCGAGGCGTCGCGCGCGCGCTGTACCGTCGGCGAGATCATGAACGCGCTGGCAGATGTATTTGGCCGCTACGATGGAGCAGCGAAGTGGTGAAAGTAGAAAACAAGGAGAACCAACATGGCAACAGCTGTACTTGAGCCCTTGCTGACGGCGGAGGAGTTTCGTCGCTTGCCCGACGATGGAAGGCCCAAGGAACTGAAACGAGGGAGAGTGATTTTCATGAACTTACCGGCGCCGCGGCAGGGCCAAATTTGCGGTCAGGTCTATTATCTGTTGCGACGACATTTGGAAGAGCACCCCTTGGGGCATCTAGTCTGCAATGACGCCGGGATCATTACGGAACACAATCCCGACACGGTTCGTGGGGCCGATGTCGCTTTCTACAGTTTTCAGCGAGTTCCTCCTGGTCCGCTGCCGCAGGGGTATTTGCCTGTGGCCCCCGAATTAGTTTTTGAGGTCCGTTCTCCAGGAGATCGTTGGGGGCGCATCTGGGCCAAGGTTGGCGAGTATCTGGAAGCTGGCGTAACCGTTGTGTGCGTCCTCGATCAAATGACGGAACGCTGCCTGATCTGTCGCAGCGAAGAGGCGATTCAAGTTCTCGCCGCCGAACAAGAGTTAATCCTCGCCGACGTTCTGCCAGAATTTCGTGTTGTCGTGCGGCGATTCTTTGAGTAGGTCGAGGAATAAAAATGATCGAACCTCATCCGCTTCGCGTCGTTCTCGCCAAAGTCGGCCTGGATGGGCACGATCGCGGCATCAAGATTGTGGCCCGCGCCCTGCGCGACGCCGGGATGCAGGTCATTTACGCCGGGCTATGGCTGACGCCGGAAGCAGTAGTCCGCACCGTCGCCGAGGAGGACGCCGATTGGCTCGGCCTGAGCCTACTCAGCGGCGCGCACATGACGCTGGTGCCGCGCGTGCTGCAACTTTTGCGTGAGGCGGGATTGGAGCATGTGGGCGTGATTGTCGGCGGCATCATTCCGGAGAATGATATTCCGAAATTGCTGGAAATGGGCGTGGCGCGCGTCTTCGGACCTGGCACGCCGTTGCCGGAAATCGTCTCGTTCCTGCGCGAGCACAGCGGAGCCAGCCATGCTTAAAACCCTGCTGGAACGCTTCCACCGCCGCGATCGCTTGGCCCTGGCGCGCCTGGTGAGCATGGTGGCTCGTGGCGAACGAGTGGAAGAGATCCTTGCCGGCGTCGGTGAACCGGCGAGCGGGGCCGCTTCAGCGCCCCGAGGACCGGCGCGTGTGATTGCCTTCACTGGCAGCGGCGGCGTTGGCAAAAGCACGTTGATCGGCAAATTGATCGAGCAGGTTCGCGCGGAGGGACAGAGCGTCGCTGTGCTGGCTTGCGATCCGCAAAGTCCGTTAAGCGGCGGCGCGCTGCTCGGTGATCGTTTCCGGATGCCCGTGCGGCCCGATGATGAGGGCGTCTTCATCCGCAGTTTGGCCGCAGCCGGCGGGCACGGGGCGCTGGCTGAACATCTTGCCGATTTGATTCGGCTGCTGGAGGCGTTTGGTTTCGACGTGGTTTTGATCGAGACCGTTGGCGCCGGCCAAGGGGACACAGAGGTGCGCGAATTGGTCGATGTCCTCGTGCTCTTGCTTCAGCCGGAAACCGGCGACGATTTGCAGTGGGAAAAAGCTGGACTGCTCGAAGTCGCCGATGTGATCGCCCTTCACAAGGCGGACCTGCCGGGAGCGGAGCGCATCGAAGCGCAAGTACGAGCCACCCTGGCGCTGGGTGTTTCGGCGGGTCTCTCCGCGGCCTCGCCTGTTGCGGTTTTGCGCATCAGCTCGCGGAGCGGCGAGGGAATAAAGGAACTGTGGCAAATCCTCGCCGCCCGCCCGTTGCGGCGCGGCCGGCGGACGAGTGGCCGTGACTTGCTCCGCCTGGCTCAGCAGATGTTGGCCGCACGCTTTGCTGTCGCTGAGGCAGCGGGGCAAAGCGAGTTGCAACAACTCCTCGCCGCCTGGCAACAAGGTGAAATCGCCTCCACCCAAGCAGCCTTAGCCTTGGTGAACCTGCTGATTAGCGCCCCTTTCCAGCAGGTGTAGCGGTTGGCAATGCTTCTGCGAAGCGTTGTCAACCGCTGCACCTGCCGGCGAAAGCGCGTAAACCCTTTTTACGCTGCAGCCGACTGGGACGACGAAGACGTATCCGCCAGTTTAGCTTGCAGCAGGTCGAGCACATCGGCGACGGTGACGAGTTTTTCCAACTCTTGATGGGTCAAACGAATGTGGAAACGGCGTTCGATCTGCGAAACGATGCTGACAACATCAACGGAATCGAGTCCGAGTCCGTCACGGAGATTGGCCGATTCGTCGAGGTCGCTGTGTTTTTCGCCGGTATCTGCTTCGAGCAATTCAATGAGGGTACGGCGGATAAATGCGCGGTCTTTCATATTATTTTCCCAAAACCAAGTTCCTGTTTCGCCGCAAGCTGTAGGGAGCACGCTCGCCTACGGCTTACAGCGAAACGGAAGTTACCCTCTTGGCCGCATTTTTGACAAGAGCGCTTCTGCCGGCGCGTCAACGCCGGATGCGGGCCAATTCCAGGGAGGTGGGATGGCCGTCCTCAACCCAATCCTGGCGTACCAAGCGCTGCTCGCCATCGTAGTAAAGCTCGATGCAGTTGGGGCCGTTGAAACGATAGTGCTGGACATTTTGCACTTGCCCCGCTACGGAGATCTGGGCCGTGCCGATGAATTGCAAGCGGCCCTGCATGTCGCGGCCGTTGTCGGCGTCTATGACAGGAATGACCCCTTCGCGCAGCTTAGCGTCTGGCAAGGTCCAGTAACTCGACACCCACGCTTCTGCCTTAGCCACGTGCTCCCGCCCATTGACGCGCACGTGAATGCCGTCCGCTTGAGCAACTGCCGACACCTGAAATTGTTTGCCATCGTCGTTACATTGGCTGGCAAGTTGTTGCAAGCGGCCGTCCTTCCAGGTCTCTTGCGTCCGGCAGGTGTACGTGTACGTCTTAATCAAGACCTTGACGCGCACATTGGTATCGCAGGAAACGGTGGTGGCGCCATCCTCGTGTCGCTGAATGGTCATGTGGGCATGGCCCGACGGCTTGCCATCGACCTTGACGATGAATTCGCGTGTTTCGCTGTCGCCAGCGCGGACGACGTCGGCACTGAACAACACGGCCAAGGCGCACATCATCGAGCGCCAGGCATTCGGACATTTTCGGACCATCCTTGTTCTCCTCCGCTGCTTCGAGATGCCGGCGCCGACGCGAACGGCCCGGCGCGTGGTTGGCTCTTATAGCGGTAGATGCTCGATCAGCCAAGGCGAATCCGCGTGAAGGTATGCCGCTCGATTGGGACGAGCGGGGTTGCGTCCGCGTCCCGAGGGCGAGCGGGGGGTGTCAACCCCCCGGTAGAACCCCAGGGCGAGCGGGGGGTTCACCCCCCCGGTAGCACAACCGGGGGGTTCACACCCCCCGCTCGCCCTCGGGTGCTCCCTCCCCTTTGAGGCCAGCGCATCATCTGGATGGATGCGGCACCATCTGCGTGAATGGGAATACATACGCTTGCAGCAATGTGAGCAGCCCCACTACGACCGCGAGCAAGATGCTGTGCCAAAGTACAGCCTTGAAAATGTCCGCTTCCTTGCCAAGCTGATTCGTCGCTGCAGTCGCCACCACAATGCTCTGGGCGTCAATCATTTTGCCCATGACGCCACCGGTGCTGTTGGACGTGCAGATAAGCACTTGCAATTGCGGCAAATCCAGATGGGGAAACATGGCGGGGCCATAAATCTGCGTGGCCGTGATCTTTTGCAAGCTGCCGAACAGGGCGTTGCTGCCGGCATCGGTGCCGGTCAGGAACACGCCCAGCCAGCCCAACAGCGGAGCGAAGAACGGATACAACATCCCCGAATTGGCGAAGGCGAAGCCGAGCGTGGCATCCATGCCGGCGTAGCGCGTTACATAACTGAGTCCCAGCATGAAACAGATCGTCGGGATCGGAATTTTCATGTGAAGGAATGTTCTCTTGAACACCCAGCCGATTTGGCGTTGGTTCATGCGCAACAGCGCCATCGAGAGGAGAGCAGCAACGAACACGGCCGAGCCGGGCGCCGTCAACCAGGCGAAGTTGAAGAGGGCCTCCTCGGCTTTCACCGCCGGGCCGTTGCCCTCTTGGAGGCGGGCGTCACGGAACGATTGCTTATCCAACCCGGGGACGGGGATAAGGTAATTGGTAGCGAGGGGGCCGATTTGCACCGGGCCGAGCGTTTGGCGTTCTCCTTCACGCTGGCGCACCAATCCCGTCAGCAAGAGCAAAATCGACATCAGCACGAAAGGGAACCAGGCCACGGTGATGTTCCAGGCCGTCAACGGCGGCTCTTTGAGGGAGGCTAGGGCCGGTGTCTCGCCGGTTGGTGGGATGGGAGTTTCGCCGGTCGCTGGACCTTGCTTCTCGAAGTGCCATTCCTGGCGGGGTTTCCAGAACTTGAGGAAGAGGGCGGTGACGATCAGCGAGAAGATGCCGCCGCCGATGTCGGTCATGGGATAAAGGACGAGGTCCGGTACATAGACGTGCATGGTGGCAAAGCAGAACTGGAAGAGGGCGAAGGAGCCGCCGGCCGTGAGCAAGGCCGGCCACACTTCCCATGTCTGTTTCCACGAACACATGCACTTGACCATGTAGAGCGGGATAAATAGCGACAAAAGCGGGAGTTGCCGTCCGGCCATGACGCTGAGTGTTTCTGTGGGCAGGCCGGTCACGCCGGTGAGGGTGATGAGCGGCGTGCCCAGTCCACCGTAGGCGACCGGCGAGGTGTTGGCGATCAGGCACAAGACGGCAGCCAGGAACGGATCGAAGCCGAGGCCGACCAGGATGGCGCCACAAATGGCCACAGGCGTGCCCCCGCCGGCTGAGCCTTCGAGAAAGGCCCCGAAGGCAAAGGCGATGAGGATGGCCTGCACGCGGGCATCCCCGGACAGCCCGGCCACCGAACGGCGCACAATGTCGAATTTGCCAGTCTGTACCGTGATGTTGTACAGCAGCATGGCGTTGAAGATGGTCCAGCCGACCGGCAGCAGGCCGAACAGGGCACCGTTGAGGAAAGCCATAGCAGCCATCAAGGGCGGCATGCCGTAGACGGTGACGGCGACGATTAAGGCGACGAGGGCGGCCATTGCCCCGGCCTTGGGTGCCAGCCAGCGGCGCGGTACCAACAACCAAAAAAGCACCAGCACCGGCAAAGCGGCGAAGAAGATAGAGAACAGGTTGGAAGCGGGGAGTTTGTCAGCCAGGGGATTGAGGCGCTGCTGATAGACGGCCCAAAGCATGGAGGAATCCTTTGTGAAGCGAACGCAGGGTGTTGCCCGATTGTATCGTAGAAAGGCAGCACGGCAAGGCGTTGATGGAGCGGTTGACAAATTTCTTGGAAAAAATACTTGCCGAGGCGCGGCCGATCTGATGGAATAGCTCGATCGTATACGGGCACATTGTCCGGTCCATTAGATCAAGGAGGGACGTTCATGTCTCGCGTAGTGACTCCGCCTTCGGCTCAACCCACTTCCCTGCCGCCGCTGGTGATCCCCCATGAGAAGATCGCCCAGCGTGCTTACGAGAAATGGATCAAGCGCGGCCGGCCGCAAGGCACCGAAATGCAAGACTGGTTGGAAGCCGAAAATGAGCTGAGGGCCGAGATGTCGCGGACCAAACCGCCTACAAAATATTGACACCGGAGTTGTCCGTTGGTCCGTTGTCCGACTTCGACGGACAACGGACCCCGGACAACGGACCACGGCGATGACGCTGGCTTTCACCGTACCTCCGCCGAATTCCTCGTTTTTGGGCCGTCTCGATCCGCGTTGGAAGCTGGCGGCGCTAGTGTGTTTTGCTGCCGTCGCGGCCACGCTGCACACGCTCCGGGTCGCTGCCGTGGCCTTGGCTGCGGCTCTGCTCTTGGCCCTGCTGGCACGCTTGCCGCCGCGTTGGTTTCTGCAACGACTGGGGACGGCGGCTTTGTTTTTCCTCCTGTTCGTTTTGCCTTTGCCCTGGCTTCTCGACGGTAATGGGCCAAGCTGGACATGGGGACCGCTCCACCTCTCGAGGCGCGGTATCGAGTCTGCTCTTCTGCTCACGGCCAAAGCGATCACGCTGGTTACGCTCTTCTTGACAGCCCAGGCCACCGCTCCTCTGGAAGCCACGCTCAAGGCCGCCCACGCTTTGCGCATCCCCGCTCTGTTGGTGCAGCTAGGCTTGCTCAGCTATCGCTATGTCTTTGTGTTCGCCGAGGAGCTGCGCCGCTTGCGGATTGCTCTGCGCGTGCGTGGCTACCGCAATCGTGCCCGATGGCACAGCTATCGCACCGCCGGCCACCTTGCCGGTACGCTTTTGGTGCGCGGCTGCGAGCGGGCCGAACGTGTCGCCCAGGCCATGCGCTGCCGGGGTTTTGATGGACAATTCCGAGCGCTGAACACTTTTGCCACTCATCCCGTCGATGTCGTGGCGTTTGTTCTCATCACGGCCAGCGCGGCGGCGCTGGCGGTGTGGGATTGGCTGCCTCGCCTGTTGGGGTGATCGCCGTGTCCGCCGACTTGGCCATTCAAGTGCGCGATCTGACCTTCGCCTATCCCGATGGCGCATCTGCCCTGGTCGGCGTCTCCTTTGATGTCCTCGCTGGCGAAAGTGTTGGACTGGTCGGGCCTAACGGCGCCGGCAAAACTAGCCTGTTTCTGTGTCTGGCCGGCGTCCTCAAACCCCGTGCCACCTTGTTCCAGGTCGGCGGTCTGGACCCGCGCGATCCCGCCCAGCGCCGCCGACTGCCTACCCAGGTCGGCATCGTCTTCCAAAACAGCGACGATCAAATCTTCAGCGCCACGGTCTTCGACGATGTGGCCTTCGGCCCGCTCAACCTGGAATTGCCTGCCGACGAAGTGCGCAAACGAGTCGCTGAGGCGCTGGAGCGCGTCGGCCTGACTGGCATGGAGGAGCGCGTGCCGTTTCACCTCTCCGGCGGCGAAAAGCGCCGTGTCGCCTTGGCCGGCGTCCTGGCGATGCGGCCAAGCATCCTCTTGCTCGACGAACCATCGATGTACCTCGATCCGCGCGGCCGCCGTGAGCTGATCCAACTTTTACACACGCTCGGCGGCACACGGATGATCGCCTCACACGATCTGGAGCTGATTCTGCAAACGTGTGACCGGGTGCTGCTGCTGGATCGCGGCCAACTGATGGCGGACGGCCCGGCACGCACGGTATTGGCAGACGCGACGTTGATGGAAGCGCATGGGCTGGAAGTGCCGTATAGCTTGCGCGGCAATAGCATCGCTTGATCCGAGTCGCTCAGCAAGAGTAGAATAAAGCCGGCAAGAGAAAAGCGTTCACTTCTGACCTTAAGAAGAGGATGACATGACCCAGATACTTGTCGATGCAGTCCTGCGAAGCCGGCTACACGACTTGAAACAGCCCCTGGAATTGTGCGACGAATCGGGCAAGGTATTGGCGCGAATGATCCCCGTTCCCGATCCTTCTCAGTATGAACCGATTGAGCCACACATCAATGCCGAAGAGTTGCAACGACGCCGGCAAGAGCCGGACTTCAGCACTGCGGAAGTGCTGACTTATTTGGAGAAGCTGTGATGTTCACCGTTCGCTGGAAGCGTTCGGCTTTGAACGAGTGACAGCCTTATGGACGCAGGCAGATTCCGCCATGCGTCGGGCCATCACAACAGCGACACATCGGATCGACGAGGAATTGCGACACGATCCCGAAAACCAAGGCGAATCTCGCAGCAGTCAAGAACGGGTTTACTTCGAATTCCCTCTGGGCATCCGGTTCGAGATAGACCGACAACAATCGCTTGTTCATGTTCTCCAGGTCTGGAGCTTTCGCAAGCGAGGATAAGTGCTGGAAAGCATTCTATTTTTTTACCACCCGTCGTATCTGCAAATGCTCCTGCCCCAGCGCCTTCTGCAACTGTATCGGCCAGTCCCACGCCTTCGCCTCGGTGTCGTCCTTGACATACAAACGCACCTTGCGCGGAAAAGCAAGGGCGATGGCTTGCGGCATATCGAGGACGCGCAGCACGTTGAGGAAAATTGGTCCCTGCCGGTGCGAGGCCGGCGGATGCCACAAATCCAAACGTGCCACGTCCGGTTCGAACAGCGCCGCATACAGGGCGATGCCGGCCATGTCGTTTTTGCCTTGCAGTCCCAGCGGCACGTCTTTGAGATCGGCGACAGTGCGCAGGCAGGCCAAAGCACGGCGCACGTCCCAGACGCGCTGGCCGTCGAGTGTTTGGCCCAGGAGTGCGAAACGGCGTCGGATCTGATGGCCAGTCGGTTTGCCATCAAACCGACTGGTTTCCGACCAGCGCGTGGGGCCGATGCCGCGCGGCGCAATGAAGGCCAAGGCCCCCTTGTTCACTTGCAACATTTTCACGTCCTGAGCGAAGCGGGTTGTATCATGTCTTGGTGCTTTCGTCAGCAGCAGCGCTTCTTGGAGGGCGGGGCCGAGATCGGCAATCCACTCTTGCCAGCTGGCTTCGTCCAGCACTTTGAGCATAACAAGCGTCGGTTTATCGGTTTTTTCTGTCGTCATCAGCCACAAGCGCAGCTCGACTTGGTCCTCACTGACAAAATCGTAGGCGCGCAGCCGTAGACCCTCGAACTTGAAATCCTCAGCGAGACGTGGGTTCAACGGCGGTGGTTGGTCTGGCCAGTTGCGAAACACACGGCTGCGCAGCTCTTGCAGCAGTTGCGGAGCGCGGCCCTTCCACCATTCGCGCACCACTTCCGGCGCCTGCGGCAATTCAATCTTCGCCGGCTTGAGGAACGATTCGTGAACCGCGGCGTTGATCGCATCCGCCGGCAGGTGGTCGAAAACCTTGAGCTGTTGCGGCGCCAGCTTGGCGGGTTCCTCGTCGCGGACATCGCTGGTGTCGTTTTTCAACCAGCGGTTCATCCAACGAAAAGCGCCAACCCGTAATTCCGGTGTGTCTTTGTGCGGTCCTTTCGTCTCCAAAAGCTGGAAGCGCTCAGCCGCGTCATACAGTTCGTAGATGCGCCGCACTTTGTCGGCGAGGCGGCGATAGCCGGCGACCGGGAAAATGTCATCGGCGTCGCTGTTGCCCAAAAGCAGCGGCCGCGGGGCACATAGGGCCATGACACGGCCAAAGTCCCAGCGATAAGTATTGACGAAATACATGCAATCGCAATGGCCGGAAATAACGCCGTCGCGCAGGCGCGGGGCCACGCCTTCGATTACGTGCGAGTACAAATCAGCAATGCCGGCCACCGGAATAATGCACTGCGGTCGATCGTCGGCGGCGGCCAACCACCACGACGTTGCTCCGCCGCCGGAACGCCCGGTAACGCCGATGCGCTTGGCGTCCACTTCCTTGCGTGTCTCCAAGTAGTCCAGGGCGCGCATGGCGTTCCAGCATTCGATGCCGGCCGGCGTATAACCGAGCGCCTGCCACCACCACATGCCGCGCGCGTAGGTGCCATGATGTTCGCCCGGAATTTCACCCAGTTGCAGCGTATCGAGGATCAGGCAGACATAGCCATGTTCCGCGAACCAGGCAGGGTGGCGCTGATAAGAAACCTTGCTGCCGTAGGACACGCCATCGATCACGGTGTTGCTGTGGCCGCAAACGTACAGCACTGCTGGGACCGGCAACTTGGCTCGCTTGGGCACGTACAGGTTCGCCGTGACGTACAAGCCAGGACTCGATTGAAAATGTAGTTTTTCGACCGTAAATAGGTCCGTTTCGACTTTGCCGGTTATGGTGGCGTGCAGGTCGGTGCGCGGCGGCAACGGCCACAAGCCGATCATGTCGAGAAACTGGCGGCGAAATTCCGGACGTCTCTTCTCCCAATCTTCACGCGTTCGGATGTCGGCAAGGTCAGCATCAGCGATGCGTTTCACTTGCTGGCGGAAATAGCCGTCGCGCAGACGGTCGCCGCGGGCCGTGTCGGAGGGAATGTGCGCAGCATACAAAGGGAAGAAAATGAGGACGAGCAAAGTGCCGATAGAGAGAAAGCGAAGTGGCATGAGGGATACTCCTAAGCGGCATTTCTTGGGCGCCGGCGAAATCGTCGATTTGGTTCATCGTTTCCCCGTGAACCTTCGGCAATGCATAGGTAGCTCGGTCTAAAAACCTAAGATGACCTCTCCGAGTCAACTCTGCAAGGTCAAAGAGCTGCCATGAAAACAATTATGGCGCCCTTCGCTGTCAACACCTACTATAATCGTCTCAAGGCATCGACTTTGGCCCCCCGAGATCTTCCCCATGAATCCGCACTATCTCATCCGCGATACGTCGCACATTTTCAGCCCCGGACTGCTCTTTTATAAAGATCTGATCCGCAGCAACATCGCGCGCGCTGTCGAGTTGGCCGGCGGTGCGGAACGGCTGCGGCCGCACGTCAAAACGCACAAAACACGCGAGATTGTCCGCTTGGAGATGGAGGCTGGCGTCCGCAAACACAAATGCGCTACCATCGCCGAGGCGGAGATGGTCGCTTCCTGCGGCGTGCCGGACGTGCTCATCGCTTATCCCCTCGTCGGGCCTAACTGCGAGCGCCTGGCTCGGCTGATACCTGCCTACCCCCACTGCCGCTTCTCTGTCCTGGCCGATCATCCGGTAGGGATCAGGGCGTTAGCGAAGGCCTTGTCCGCCGCCAATCAACAAGTGGACGTGCTGCTGGACATCGATGTGGGCCAACATCGTACCGGCGTCGCGCCCGGCGTCGAAGCCATCGAACTGTACGAGATGATCCACCGTTCACCGGGCCTGCGGGCCGGCGGATTGCACGCTTACGATGGGCACAATCGCCAGGAGAATTTCGTCGAACGGCAGGCCGCGATACGGACGCAGCTGGGGCCGGTCTTCAACTTGCGGACGGCGCTGCTTCAAAAAGGTTTGCCGGTCCCCCGGTTCGTCGTGGGAGGCACGCCGACTTTCCCCATTCATGCGCGCCATGACGTGCCGGGCCTGGAATGTTCACCGGGCACGATGGTCCTGCACGATCACGGCTACGGCTCGCGCTTTCCCGATGTTGCCGGCTTTGTTCCCGCTGCTTTGCTCTTGACGCGCGTCATCAGCCGGCCGACGCCGGTGCGGCTCACACTGGATCTGGGTTACAAAGCCGTCTCTGCCGATCCCCCCCTTGGCAATCGCTGTCTGCTGCTCGACGTGCCGGACTATCAGGTGGTCTTGCAGAACGAAGAACACCTCGTTGTCGAAACGCCCATCGCCCAGCGCTATCGTCCCGGTGACGAGATCTTCGCCATCCCCACCCATGTTTGTCCGACGGTGGCGCTGCATCGTCAGGCGTATGTGATTGAGAACGGACAGGTCGTCGGAACCTGGGAGATCGCGGCGCGCGATCGGGTACTGAGTGTTTAGCGATAAAGCGCAGGCGAGCGGGGGTGCGGATATCAAGGGCGAGGGGGGGGGGGACAACCCCCCCCCCCCCCTTTTTTTTAGGAACCCCCTCCCCGGGGGGCCGGGGGTCTTCCGCGCTGCCGGGGGGTGGGGGGGGGAGGCCGGGGAAAG
>Ga0078972_1004672_pt1 | contig 36752 bp, 26 predicted proteins | sample YelNatPaOPGAMG01_FD_67568 | JGI IMG/M metagenome (GOLD analysis project Ga0078972, IMG submission 67568) | Hot spring thermophilic microbial communities from Obsidian Pool, Yellowstone National Park, USA - OP-RAMG-01 (SPADES assembly) (version 2) | ecosystem: Environmental > Aquatic > Thermal...
TCCCCCCCCCCCCCCCCCCCCCCCCCCCGAGGGGGGGGGGGCGGGCGCGCCCGCCCCCCCCCCCGTGGGGGGGGGGGGGGGGGGGGGGGGGGGGGGGGGAATTGTGCCCCATTCAACCGTGCCCTATCGCTATCTCCCAACCCCCATTCCTGGTCGCAGGTTTGGCCAGGTGCCAGCGGCGCCCATTCCCATCCCTGGGCGCAAGTACGAGTAAAGACCGCCGCCTCCCAATCCTCCCATTCCGAATGGTCTTCCAGTTGGGGCCATCATGCCGGTGCCTATCCGCCTCGGCGAATAGGCGCCAGTGCTGACATAGGGTTGCCCTAGAAGGGTGCTGAAATAGGAGCCAGTGTAATTGACAGCAGTGGGATGACCGGTCGCCGGCATCGGCGCGTTGAAGTCTTCTTCGGGTGGGATCCCCGGCGGTTGAGGAAGTTGGTTAAGGATCCCCTGGACGGTCTGGTTCATCTGATTGAAATACTGCCGGCGTTGGAACTGCGGCTCGACAAGAGCGTAATAATTGACCGCCGCATTGCCTGGAATCAACATGTTAAGGTATGGGCTGAGCGGCGTTTGCCAGCCGTATTGGAACCGTGGTTGCTGAAAGGGATAGACATTCTGCGCTGCGGCCGGCAAGGCGGCAAAGCCCAACCAAGTGGCGAAAACAGCGAAGCCAGCAAGGACGAATCGCTTCATGACATTCCTCCCGTGTTTGATGTAAGCCAGCGAAATCGCCCTCAGAGCACTTTCACATATACACTATTATAGTGTCTCAGGACGGCGAGGTTCATCCCCCGCGCTAACATCGCCGGGATAAATCCAGCGACTTGCTCCCCCCATCGGGGGCGCCTAGCGGATCAAGGCCGCAGCGCCAAGGCCGCTGGTCGTGCCGCTCTTGATGGTATTGACCGTACTGGCGCCTAGCAAGGTCACTCCGAAGGTTCGCAAGATCGGCGAGTACAGTTTGGAGAGGAACGTGTCCGCTTTAATCAGATGGTTGGAATCGACATAAACCCGGTCTCCAGGAAATAGTTGATAATTTGTATCGCTTTTGCCACATTTGGTCACGGCCATCCAATCTACCGGCAGGATCTTGGGCGGTTGGCCGGGGCGCGTGGCCCGCGCCACCCATACCCGTTTCTTACTGGCCACGGCCGGTAGACCGTTGATGTTGGCCAAGGCATCCAGCACCGTCTCATTGCCCCGGATCGGGATCGGATAGACTTGTTGGCCATAGCCGCCCCCGTCGGTAATGACGTAGTAGAATTTGCTGTTGTAGATCAGCACGTCCACTTGCAGTTCTTTCTTTACCAACTCCAGGGAGGTGAAATCCTGGCGAAATTCCTGGGCCAAGTCCGTCCCTGGTTTTTCCTGCCCCTTCTCGTCCACTTCCTTAAGGCCACGCAGCAGTCCCGGCATGACTTCCAGCAAACGAGCTGCCACGGCGTCGGCCACTTGATCCAGGGTCAGGCCGGCGACACGGACCTTGCCATAAATGCCGAGGTTGACAGTGCCGTCGGGACCGACCAAGTGCTGCCCTTGAATGGGCTGCAAGCGCAACGTGATGCGATTGGAGGCCTGGATGAGCAACACGTCGGGCGGCTCTACCACGTAGGACGGCAAAGCCATTTTCTCGAACTCCCGCGGCACACTGGGATAGGGCTGTGGCAGTGATACAGCGCCGTCTGGAACAACGTTGCCGGGAGGAGAAGGGGCCAAGGAGCGGGGGGGCGGCAGCACGATGTTGGCCGGCGGCGCGGCATCGCCGCCGTCAAGGACGGGACCGCTGCTGGAAGACAGCGGTGTGCCGATCGGCAGCCGCGCCGGCGGAGCGCTGAGGGGCGTCGCCGCCGCGCTTCCTGGTCCTTCCGGATTCGCTGCCGGTTGCTCGGCGCTAACGCGCTGGACCGGCGACCACGTGCTGGCGATGACTTCACGATGGTCCGTCATTGATTGAGCAGCCGGTACGGATTGGAGTATCACCGGCCGCACAGCGGAGGCCGCAGACGAGGACGGCGCAGTTCGGGAATTAACTACCGGCTGGGCCGGGTAGGCTGTGGGGAGCGTCGGCTCGCTGGGGTGCGACAAGAAATTGCCGTTCTGGGGGGGTGTTTTGGGGATGGCAAAGGCGTCGTGCTCGGAGTAGCTTGAGTGGCAGCCCAGTCCGGCCGCGATCAGGCCGACAAGGGCTACCGTTCCAGCCAGGAGCGATCCTCGGCTTCTGACAGGCATGGCCCGGTTCCTCAAGAAGAAATTCCCGTCCGTGGTGCTTCGGTGACCAAGATAGGCCCCGCGCAAAAACCTTCGGACAATCCTTGTCCCGGTCTTTTCGCGGACGCATCCTGGGAGCAGGACACAAATCGTCCCACTCGCCGAATCTATCGGAATCACCGCCTGCCCGATTTCAACCTTGCTTGCCCGAAGTGCGTAATCTCTCCTTCTCCCGCCAGTCACGATTGGTATTTCGTGGAGCCTTTCTCTGCACGAGGTTATCTTGCCCACTTCAACATGTGCGAAACTGTATTGACTCTCGACTCCGACCGGCAGTAAGATCCCTCCACGCCGGAAACTTCTCTCGCGGCAGAGGCTTCGAGAGGAAGCAGGGCGAGTATGGATTGCTCTGGTCCGGCGCTCGATCCGTCGCGTCTTCATGGAAAGGATGCCATGACGTCTCCAACTACCCGTGTTCCTGCTGCTTCTTCTCGCCGCTTTCCTCATTTGGGAGAGAGTTGGGGTGGGGTCGGTCCTGTGCTGCTCGTGTCTGTCTGCTTTGTGTGGGCCTTCGCCAGCACCCTGACGGACTTGGTCCATGTTTGGCGGACTAACGACCAATATTCGCATGGCTTCTTGGTGCCCGGCTTCGCGCTGGTGCTGCTCTGGCTGCGGCGCGACAAGTTCGACCGGGCGTCCGCGCGGCCGGCACTGGTGGTTGGCAGTCTGCTTGTGGCGTTGGGACTGGGGCTGCGTCTGGCCGGCGTCTACTGGTATTTCCTCTGGCTGGATACCTTCGCCATCGTGCCATGCGTGGCTGGGCTGTGCTGGCTCTTGGGGGGCTGGGCGGCCTGGCGTTGGGCCTGGCCGGCCATACTCTACCTGGTCTTCATGGTGCCGTTACCGTATCGGTTATCTACGGCCCTGTCGGCGCCGTTGCAGAGCTTGGCCACTACTGCCAGCACCTTCCTTATGCAGACCATCGGGCTGCCTGCCCTGGCCGAAGGCAACGTCATCGACCTCAACGAAGCCCGTCTCAATGTTATTGAGGCGTGCAGTGGACTGCGCATGCTCGTCGTTTTTGTGGCCTTGTCAGCGGCGATGGCCTTGCTGACGCGCCGGCCGCTTTTGGACAAGCTCCTTTTACTCGTCAGCGCCGTCCCCATCGCTCTGGTATCGAACATCCTTCGTATCACGGCCACGGGTATCCTGCACGAGACTACCAACAGCGAGACGGCCAATCTCTTTTTCCACGACTTGGGCGGCTGGTTGATGATGCCGCTAGGGCTGCTGTTCTTGGCGGGAGAAGTGAAAATCTTGTCCTATCTGTTCCTGGATCCACCGCCCCCGTCCCGCCCACTTCGTGGTCCCGCATTGCAGCGATCCCGCAAACAGCCCTTGCGGACTCGTCCGCCGCGGCCGGTCGCAACCCCGGCGCGCAAACCGGAAAAAGCCCCACCCGCTCTCGCCAAGCCCGCGGCCGAGAGGAGTTGAGCAAGGCGCCCCGGCCCTGGAACGCCGGAAACGCGCTTCGTTGTCCCGGAACAGAGTGAAGAAGCACAGGCCATCATCACGGAACAACAGCATCTGCCCAGAACGAACCAATGCATTCCTCCAATGGGGGAGGAGACCGTTTCGGTCCCTGTGCCATGCTGCGCACGGGGTGCTGTAACAGAACGCATGGCCAGCCGGCCGCATCCCGCAAGGGTTGTCCTTGGCTGGTCAAAAAGTTAGGGAGAATCAACCGTGTTACCGCAGGATGCCGGTTTCCCCGAACCCCGCAAGGACCAACCACCTTCGCGCGGCAATCCCAAACCTATTGCAGGCCGCATCGACCCCACCAATCGAGGTCGGGGCGACGTTCCCTACCCGGTCCTGGCGCCCTTGGCGCTGTCGTCCGGGCCGGACGTGAGCAATTATCTGCAAGCCCTCCGGCGCCGTTGGGTCAGCGCTGCCGCCATCGGGGGCACCCTTGCTGTCCTCGCTGCCCTGGCCGCCTGGTTTTTGCTGCCGCCCAAGTACATCGCCATGGGGTGTGTCCGCGTCGCTTATGAGGTTCCGACCATCGATCGGACGCCGGGCGGACGTGGCGATTTCTCGACCTATCTGAAAACCCAAGCTGCCCACCTGACGAGCCGCCGCGTCATCTCCGAGGCGCTGAAAAAAGACGAGGTCAAAGCTCTTCATCTGGAAGAACGGACCAACAAAGAGCCGGCCCAGTACATCGAAGACGAATTGAAAGTCGAGTTTCAGGACAATCAAGAATTGGTGAAAGTCCTGATGAGTTCTCCCGATCCTCAGGTATCGCTGGCCATCGTCAAGGCGGTCATCGACTCGTATCTGGACATCATCGTTTATGCCGAGAAGGAAGAACGGCGTCGCAGGGTTGCCGACATGAACGCCGTGTTGAGCAAAGCCTCGGCCGCCCTCAAGCAGAAGCAGGACACTTTGGACAGCTTGGTCCGCAATTCGGGCGACGTAGATCCAGCAGTGCTGGCGATCCGGATTGGCGACTTGCAATCCGCCATCCGCGACGCCAATGTCCGCCGCAGCGATCTGCGCCTGAAGATCCGCGAAGCCAAGGCGGACCTGATTAGCCATATCGCACACATGAAATCGCTCAAGGAGTCCGCCGTTTCCACGCCGTCCGTCGAAGCTGCCCTCAAGAACGATCCCATCGCCCAGAAACTCAAAGCCGAGATTGCTGCCGAGCAAGCGATCATCGACGATTTCGAGCACAAGACCCCAGGCGTTGCTTATCCTTCTCTTCTGGCCGCCAAGAGACGGGTCCGGACGGCCCAGGCCAATCTCAAGAAGCGCAAACAGGAGATTCAGGAAGAGTTGGCCGCCATCGCCGAGACTTCCGGCACCGGCGGCCGCGAAGAAATGGAACGGCTGCGCGTGGCCAAGGAAAACACCATCAAGGCCATGGAAGAGCATCATGACGAATTGGGCAAGAACCTGGTCGCCCTCAATGAAGAACTGGCCAAGTTGAAACGTGTCGATCACGCCGAGCAGGACCGCCTGCGTGAGTCAATCCAGCAGGAGAAACAGTTCGTCGATGACTTGGCCTTGCGCCTGCGAAAAGAAGAAGTTGATCTGGAAGCAGGCACGCGCGTCACCCCGGCCCAAGATGCGGAACTGCAAAAGAAGGACATGAAGAAACAACTGCTCGGCGTCATAGCGGCGCCGCTGGTTACCTTGTTGGGCACCTGTCTGTGCATAGCTTGGCTGGACGTTCGGCAGCGCCGCATCCGTTCGGCCGGCGAGGTGTCGCGCGGTTTAGGCATTCGCGTCGTCGGTGCGGTGCCGGCGGTGCCCAACCTAGAGCAACATTTGGTGGGACCGACAGGCGAGCCAGATCTGGAAGGCCATCCAGCCCTGGAATCGATCGACGCCCTGCGTACTCAGCTGCTGCGCGATGCGAATGACACCCACACGCGCGTGGTCATGGTCACCAGCGCCACGCACGGCGAAGGCAAGACCACGGTAGCCTGCCATCTGGCCGGCAGCTTGGCTCGTGCCGGCCGCAAGACGCTTCTCTTGGACGGCGATTTGCGGCGGCCGTCCGCGCATCAGCTTTTCGAGTTATCCATGCATCCGGGCTTCAGCGAAGTGCTGCTCAACGAAGTCGAACTAACCGACGCGGTGCAAGCGACGACGTTGGACGGCCTGTGGTTCATGGCGGCCGGGCAGTGGGACCGCGAAGTGCTGCACGCCCTGGCCCGCGACGGCGTCGAGGGCATCTTCGAGAAGCTGCAAGAAGAGTTCGATTTCATCATCATCGATTCACACCCCGTGCTGGCAGCTACCGATTCACTGCTGATCGGCCAGCGCGTCGATGCCGTGATCTTGTCCGTGTTGCGCGAGGTCAGCCAAATGCCGCGCGTCTATGCGGCATCACAGCGGTTGACCACCTTGGGTATCCGGGTGTTGGGCGCCGTGGTCAACGGCGCCGATCCTGAAGAAGCGTTGGCTGCCACGGCCCATGCCCGTATGGTGGCCCATTGATCGATGGACGCTCGGCGAGCAGGGGGCGTACAGGTCTCCCACTCCCGCCTGCTGGGAGGTCAACATTCCTGCTCGCTCTTTACCTTAATTGAGGAGCACAACAATGAAACGATGGTTCGCCGCTTTGCTTGGCTCAATCGCTTTGGTAGTCTGCGGCATCGTGCATGGTTACTGGACGGATCGCTGGGCACCGCCTGTGCAAGTGACGCAAGCCGCTGAGCGGCTGGATACGATCCCCCTGGCCCTGGGCGAGTGGGACGGGGAAGTATTGGAAGTGAAGCCCGGCGAGGCTGGCCAAGGCGTGGCCGGTTGCATTCGCCGCCGCTACTTTCATCGCCAAACAGGAGCGGCCATATCGCTGTTTCTGGTGTGTGGCCGGCCAGGGCCGGTCTCCATCCATACGCCGGAGGTTTGCTACGGCGCTAACGGTTTTCTGGTTACCCCCCCCGTCCGTTACGAACTCAGCGGCGGCGGCGACCTGTGGAAAGCCGATGCCACACGCACCAACGCCACCGAAGAGACGCGCTTGCGCCTGTACTGGGGCTGGAACGATGGCTCCGCTTGGAAAGCTGTAGATGATCCACGCGTGCAGTTCGCCCGCCGTCCGGTGCTGCACAAGCTGTACGTGGTACGGGAGCTGAGCGCCGGGAATGACCCCAGCAGCGGCGAACCGTGCGAGGAGTTTTTGCAAGTGTTGTTGCCGGTACTACAGCGGACCCTGTTTTCCAACTAGCTCGCCGTGCCGGCAAGGGTGGCCCTTGCTGGCGCTTCAGGCTGGTGAAGGTTTTTTGCATGGAGGCGAATCCCTTGCCGACGAAGATCACCCCTCGACGGGCCGTCAACATTTCGGCCATCCGGAACGAGATCCAGTCCGCGATCCATTCTTTCGGCCGCGAGCCTGTCCGCCCCTTGCGGCATCGCTGGTATCTCACGTGCAAATATGCCGCCGATTTTGTTCTGGCGTTATTGTTGGCTGTGCCTGCTTTGCCACTGATCTTTGTGGCCGCCTTGTTAGTCAAGCTGACCTCGCGCGGTCCAGCTTTCTATACGCAAACGCGCGTCGGCGAGGATGGCCGGCTGTTCACCATCTGGAAGATCCGTTCTATGATCCACAATTGCGAATCGCTGACCGGCCCGCGCTGGTCGATGCCCGGCGATCCGCGTGTCACGCGCGTCGGCGCGTTTCTCCGCGCCAGCCACCTCGACGAATTGCCGCAACTGCTCAATGTGCTACGCGGCCAGATGAGCTTGATCGGCCCCCGTCCCGAGCGCCCCGAATTTGTGCCAGAACTGGAGCGCGAGTTACCCGGTTATTGGCAGCGTCTGACGGTACGGCCCGGTGTGACCGGCCTGGCCCAGGTGCAACTGCCACCCGATTCCGACTTAACCAGCGTGCGCCGTAAGCTGGCCCACGACCTCTACTACATCCGCTATCTCAGCCCCTGGCTCGACCTGCGACTGTTGCTATGCACGGCGTTCCATGTGCTGGGTTTGCCCTTTGGCATCGCTGGCAGGCTGCTCGGCATTCCCGATGGTGCGGCTGTGGAAGAAGCGATGAGCGACGTGCTGGACGAGCTACCAGTTCCCCGTCCTCGACGGGCTGCTTGAATTTAAGGAGGGAACAGGATGCAATACCGGGCCTTGGCACAACAACGGCAGCGTCGGATGGAAGCATCTGCCGCACCACGCCCGTTCATTTCGGTAATCGTGCCAGTGCGCAATGAAGCCGCCTTTATTGCGGCGATATTGCAACAAGTGCTGGAACAGCACTACGATGCCACGCGCTTTGAAGTCATCGTCGCCGACGGCCGTTCTACCGATGACACCCGCGCCATTGTAGCGGCACTGCAAACACGCTATACCCAGCTGCGTTTGCTCGACAATCCCCGGCAGTGGTCGAGTGCGGGGCGCAACGCTGCTGTGCGCGTGGCGCGTGGCGACATCGTGGTGCTCATGGACGGACATTGCCAATTAAACAATCCGTATTATCTTCAAAACATTGCCGACGCTTTCGTTGAAAGCGGCGCTGATTGCATTGGTCGGCCCCAGCCGCTGGATGTGATCGGGGCCAATTATCTCCAGCGAGCCATTGCGGCGGCGCGGGCGTCGCGGTTGGGCCATCATCCTGCTTCGCACATCTATTCCCGCCGCGCCGGCTTCGTGCCGCCTCACAGCGTGGCCATCGCCTATCGCCGCAGCGTCTTCGATACGGTCGGCCTGTTTGACGAACGTTTCGACGCTTGTGAAGACGTTGAATTCAATCATCGGGTGGCCAAAGCCGGCCTGACTTGCTGGTTCACGCCGCAGGTGCAGGTCCATTACTACCCGCGCGCTACATTGTCGGGCTTGTTCCGGCAGATGGTGCGTTATGGTCGCGGCCGGGTACGGCTGCTACGCAAGCATCCGGAGACGTTTTCGCTGACCGGCTTTCTCCCGGCGGCGTTTGTGGCCGGCCTTGTTGCGGGGCCGCTGTTGGCGCTCGGAAATCCGCTGCTAGCTGCGCTCTATGTTGCCGTGCTGAGCATCTATGGGGCCATAGTGCTCTTGTTCAGCATCGTCCTATGCATGGGCGAGCGCGATGTGCGGTTGTTGCCGCTGTTCCCCCTGGTTTTCCTGACGATTCATGTCGGAGCGGGCGTAGGCATATGGTGCGAGTTGCTGCTAGGCGCCTCGCCGCCGACCGTGCTCCAGCCCAAGGCGTTTTTCCCATGCCGCTGGAGCGAAAGGAGTTCGCGCACATGACAATGAATCTGCGCCTCCGTTGGCAAAAACAGACGACCGTGCTGGCAGCCTCTCGACCATTGCTCAATGCGCTGACGATCGATGTCGAGGATTACTACCACGTCTCCGGCTTCAGCCGCTGCGTATCGCGCCGTCAATGGGACGAGTTGCCATCACGCGTCAGCGGCAACACTCTCCGCGTGCTCGACCGGCTAGCAGAAGTTGGCGTGCGCGGCACTTTCTTCGTACTCGGTTGGGTCGCCGAGCGGTACCCGGTTCTGATCCGCGCTATTCACGCCGCTGGACATGAGATCGGCTGTCACAGTTACGCGCACCAACTCATCTATGAGCAAACGCCGAAGATGTTCCGCGCAGACGTACGGCAAGCGCGGCTGATCTTGGAAGACCTCATTGGAGAGCGCATCACCGCTTATCGCGCACCGAGTTTTTCGATCGTCGAACGCTCCTTGTGGGCCTTGGACATTCTGCTGGAAGAAGGGTTCCTCTTTGATTCGAGCATCTATCCGACGCACCATGACCGTTACGGCATTGCGGGAACGCCCCTGCACCCGTACTGTCTCGAACGCGCCGGGGGCAGTATATGGGAGTTTCCACCTCCGGTTTATCGTTTTCTAAAATATCCTTTGCCGATCGGCGGCGGCGGCTATTTTCGACTCTATCCCTATGGCCTGACACGGCGCGGCCTGCAAGCCATCAATGCGGAGGGCCGGCCGTTCGCTGTGTATCTGCATCCCTGGGAATTCGACCCGGACCAGCCGCGTCTGCGGCCCGGATGGATGCGGGCCTTCCGCCATTACGTCGGCCTGCGATGGACGGAAGGGCGGCTGATGCGGCTGCTGAAAGATTTTCGTTTCGGCACGTTGACGGAATCGCTCGGCGAATGGTTGAACTCGCGCCCGGAATGGCCGCTCACCGCGTAGCTCCAGGTGTTCCTCATGTACTACACGTCCTCAAAACGCGCCTTCGTTCCCTCTGCGACACGCTCCGCGTCCGCCCTACGCGTCGTGATGGTGGATGAGGAATTGCCCTATCCGCCGACATCCGGCAAGCGCATCCGCACGCTCAACTTGACGCTCCGTCTGGCCCGGCGTCACCGATTGACCTATGTATGTCACCGCAACGCCGATGCAGATGAGGCCCGGCAGGCAGCCGCTTTCTTTGCCCAGCAGGGCATAGAGACGCGCGTCGTCGAGCGGGCCGTCCCGCCGAAATCTGGCCTACGCTTCTATCTGCGTCTGGCGGCAAACCTGCTCTCACCCCTGCCTTACTCGGTGGCCGCGCACAAGGGCCGTGCGCTGCGGCGCGTCTTGGCCGAGATGGCGCGCACTCAGCACGTCGATGTATGGCATTGCGAATGGACGCCCTACGCCGAGACGCTGCGTGGCGTCGTCTCCGAGCGGCGCGTCGTCATGGCGCACAATGTCGAATCGATCATCTGGCAGCGCTACTATGAGGCCGAGAGCAATCCCTTGCGGCGCTGGTACATCGGCCGGCAGTGGCGCAAGTTCCAGCGCTTCGAGCGGTGCCTTCTTTGTGCCGTCGAACACACCATCGCCGTCAGTGACACGGACGCTCGGCGTCTGCGTGAAGATTTCGGGGTGCCGCGCGTGAGCGTGGTAGAGAACGGCGTCGATACCGCTTATTTCCAGCCCCAGGCGCGGCGGCGGCGGCCCGGCCGGCTGCTCTTCCTGGGCAGCCTCGATTGGCGGCCGAACCTCGACGGCGTGCGCTTGCTGCTGGAGCGAGTCTTCCCAGCGGTATGCGCCGTCGAACCGGCGGCGTCGCTTTGCATCGTCGGGCGCCATCCGCCGGAGTGGTTGCGGCGACACGTCGCCGCCATGCCTGGAGTCGAACTGCATGCCGACGTGCCGGACGTGCGGCCCTTCCTCGCCGAGTGCAGCTTGCTTGTCGTGCCGCTGCGCATCGGCGGGGGTTCACGACTCAAGATCCTCGAAGCGTTGGCCAGCGGCACGCCCGTCGTCTCGACGCGCATCGGCGCTGAAGGATTGCGCCTGGAAGCGGGGCAAGACTTCACTCTTGTTGAGAATATAGACGATCTTAAAAATGCACTTATTACGGCCATTCGCCATCCCGATCTCCTGCAAGCCCAATCCGAACGCGGCAGGGAAAAGGTGCTGGAACATTACGACTGGGACCGGCTCGCGGAGCAGTTGGAACAGGTGTGGAGGCAATGTGCCTCGGGACCGAACAAGCGTTTGAAGGCGAGGTGTTCACCATGAATATCGTTCATTTGACGGCATCGACGTTTCACGGTGGGCCAGAGCGGCAGATGCTTGGTCTGGCCCATCATCTGCCGGCGACGTACCAAAGTATGTTTTTGTCGTTCGCCGAGGGCGGCCGTTGTCGGCAATTTTTGAGCACGGCGCGGCACCACGGCTTCGAGGCCGTCGCTTTGACCTACGACACTCCTCATTTGTGGTCGGCGGTGCGCGAGATTGCGGGCCACCTCGAACGCATGGGCGCCGACGTGCTGTGCTGCCACGGCTACAAGGCCAACGTGCTTGGCCGTATAGCGGCGCGGCGCCAACAAATCCCTGTTGTCGCCGTCTCCCGCGGATGGACGGCCGAGAACTTTAAAGTGCGCCTTTATGAACGGCTCGATCGTTTCCATCTGCGCTGGATGGATCAGGTCGTGTGTGTGTCGGAGGCGCAGGCGGCCCGCGTGCGCCGGGCCGGAGTGCGGCCCGATCGCATTCGCGTCATCTACAACGCTATCGACCCCATGCGCTTTCACGAACCGGATGCGCGCTATCGGGCCAAGTTGCTCCGCTATTTCCGTCAGCCGCGCATGCATGTCATCGGTGCGGCGGGACGGCTTAGCCCGGAAAAGGGTTTCGAGGTACTCGTGAAGGCGGCCGAGCGCGTCTTGCGCGAACAGCCATGCACCGGCTTCGTGCTGTTCGGCGAGGGGCCAGAGCGCACGAACTTGCAGAAACAGATCAGTGCGGCCGGGCTGGGACAGAGCTTCATCTTGGCTGGTTTCCGGGCCGACCTCGATCGCTTCTTGCCGCACCTCGATTTGCTGGTGTTGCCTTCGTATACCGAGGGCTTACCCAACGTCGTTCTGGAAGCGTTCGCCGCCGGTGTGCCCGTAGTGGCCACTGCCGTCGGCGGCACGCCCGAAGTCGTCGAAGAAGGCGTCAGCGGTTATCTCGTTCCTGCCGGCGACGCCGAGACGATGGCCGAACGCATTTGTCAGGCTTTGAGCCATCCCGACGATCTGCCGGACATGGGCCGCAAGGGCCGGCTATGCGTGCAGGAGAAATTCGGCTTCGCCACCCAGGCGGAGTTGTATCGCGAGCTGTTCGAGCAGTTGTGTCCAGAAGCCAAGACAGGCGAGGCGCCGACTGCCCTGCCCGACGAGACGCCGACGGCGCCGGCGCTTTCTTTGGATGATGACCTTTTGGCTACGGAATCGACATGCAACAATTGATATCCCCTAAACCTGTTATTGCTACTCACGCGGCGCATGTGCGTCAGCGGGGAGAGGGCTGTCCGGCCGCTTCCCCGCGGCCGGTGCGTGTATGTTTCGTCATCGATGAGCTGGGGACGGCCGGAACGGAAGGCCAGCTGTTAGCACTCCTTCGTCATCTCGATCGCCGCCGCGTTTGGCCGTACTTGTGCCTGCTTCGCGGTGACAATCCGGCGTCTCAGGCGCTGGAGCCGGATGCTTGTCCAATCCTCCGTTTGGGTGTCGGCTCGCTGTGCCATCCGCGCGCCCTGCTATCGCTATGGCGCTTCCTGCGCTTCCTACGCCGCGAGCGCATCGACGTAGTGCAGACGTACTTCGCCGACAGCACTTATTTCGGCATTCCAGCGGCGTGGCTGGCGGGTGTGCCGCACCGCATCCGCACGCGCAACAATGTCGGCCACTGGTTGACGCCGCTACATCGTCGGCTGGGCCGGCTGCTCAACGCCTTCACTACGCAGACCATTACCAACTGTGCCGCGGCGCGGCAGGCGCTCATGGCAGCGGAGCAACCCCGGCCGGAGACGGTACGGGTACTGGAAAACGGCGTCGATCTCGACCGTTTCGGCGATCTTCCCCCGCTGACGGCGCGTCCGGCGGCAAGGCCGCATATCGGGGTGGTAGCGAATTTGCGCCCCGTCAAGGGGTTAGATGTCTTTGTGCGTGCTGCGGCCCTGATTCATACTCGCTATCCGCAGGCCGTCTTTACCGTAGCGGGCGAAGGAGAACTGCGGAAACCCCTGGAGCAACAAGCAGCGGCAGAGGGATTGGCAGAGCATTTTTGGCTGCTTGGGCGCGTGACCGATATAGCGGGTTTCCTTGCCGGTCTCGACGTAGCAGTGTTGTGTTCCCATGCCGAAGGCATGTCGAACACTTTGCTCGAATACATGGCTGCCGGCCGGGCCATCGTGGCCACATGTGTCGGCGCTACTCCGGAGTTGATCGCAGACGGCATCCACGGTCTCCTGGTGCCGCCAGGGGATGCGCTGAAATTAGCCGAAGCGATCGTGCGTTTGCTGGAAGACCGTGAGTTGGCCCAACGTCTGGGCGCAGCGGCACGCCAGCGGGCGCAAGAGCGCTACAACCGTGAAGCAATGATACGGCGCTTCGAAGATTTCTATCTTTCTCTTGTCCGAGAGGCGGCACGCACGAGTCGGCCGCCCTCCCTAACTGTTCGCCCCTACTCTCGCCCGGAGCCAAGACCCGATGCCTGTACGTCCCCTAATGTCCGTTGATTTCTCTGCTGTCCCGGCCAGCGAAGCGATGCGTCGCTGGGTTGCTGGGAACGAGCGGCCGCGCATCTTGCTCGTAGCGCGCTGGCCGGTCGGCGCTATCCGCGCGCACTTGCTGGCCAATTATTCGGCCCTGTGTGCGGCCGGTTTTCGTTTCACGTTTGTTGGCCCCGCCGGCGCCGCGCTGGAACTTTTGCGGGCCGGTTTCGACGGCATCGAGGGATTAGGATTTGTGGCCGCTCCGGTAGAGGAACGGCGCTGTCGGCTGTGGCCGACCATCCGCGCTTTGCTCCGCAGCGGGCGTTTCGGTCTGCTTCATTCGCACGGCATGACCGCGGCCGTTCATGCGGCGCTGGCCAACCTCGGCGTCGGGGTGCCGCACCTGGTCACCTTGCACAAACCGCTGCGTCCCAACCAGTTCCCGGGTTGGTTCGGATGCCTGAAACACTGGATGTTGAAGCGCGCGCTCCAGCAGGCCGATGCGATCATTACCGCTAGCGACGAAGCACGGGCGAACCTGATCGAGTACGTTCCGTCTTTGCGCGACCACACACAACGGCTCTTTACCTTGGTCGACGATATTAAGGCGGAACGCTTAATGGTGCTTTTGCAGGCACTGGCGACGCGGACCCTTTTACCTCTTCCTACCGAGTCGATCGCTGCCTAGCGAATCAGGACCAATGATTATGGTTTGGCTACTTGGCGGATACATGTGGTTGTTTATTCACAGGCCGTTTGAGGTCTGGCCCGTCCTCGGTACGCTCCAGATCGAGCGCGTCTACATGATCGGCATGCTTATCACTTGGCTGTTTTCACCCAAGGGATGGGTCGCCAATCGCATTCATTGGGTGACGGTTTTCTTCTCGATTGTCTTGCTGACGACCTGGCTGCTCAGTCCCTACATGGACGAGCCGCTTTGTTCGGCAACTGTTGAAGATTTTTTTAAGGTAATTGTCTTTTATTTTCTGGTGCTGACGACGGTGCGCGACGAACATAGCCTGAAGCTCTTGATAACCTTGTTCCTGGGCGCCGTCGGTCTCTATATGGCCCATTCGTTTTGGGAGTTCCTGGGCGGACGCTACGAGTATCGCATGGGCATTCGCCGCATGAACGGCGTCGATAAGACCTTCGGCGATCCCAATTCCTTCGCCTCGTCCTTGCTCTACACCGTGCCGTTAGCGCTGTCGCTATGGACGGCGAAGCCAGGCAAGGTCATGCGGTTGATGCTGATCGGCCACCTGCTGGGCGCATGCCTGTGCATCATCTTGACGGGTTCGCGGACAGGTTTCGTCGGACTTTGTTTCTGCGGTTTCTTTTTGTTGTTGCTGTCGGTGCGGCGCAAGGCGCTGGTCCTGCTCTGGAGCGGTGTCAGCGGTGTTGTCGCTCTGGGTATAGCTGTCGTAGCTTTGCCAGCGGAACTACAGAATCGCTATCTGACCCTCCTCGATCCCAGTTATGGACCGAAAAACGCGGCGATATCGGCGCGCAGCCGCTTCGACTTTTTTCTGGAGGGCTGCCAGGCTTGGCAGAGCAGCCCTGTGATTGGCCACGGACCGCGCTCCTTTGATTTTCTCACCGGCCACAAGCTGGGCTCACATAACCTTTATGGACAGGTGTTGTGTGAAACAGGCACTCTGGGAGCGTTGGCATTGGCCGCTTTCGTGGTCTGTTTTCTGCTCAACTGGCAGGAAGTCCGCCGCTACTATCTGCATCGCCCGGAACAGCCCCGCGACTTTCTGTTTTACCTATCGCGCAACTTGGCCGTCCTGCTCGTATTGTTGCTGCTCGTCGGATGGTCCGGCCATTCGCTGTACCGTTATCACTGGCGCTGGTTTGCTGCTTTTCAGGCCATCGCCGTCCATTGCGTCCGTAAGAGACAACAAGTGGAGGCGACCGTCGCGCTGCCGCACCTTGTCTACTATCCGAGAGAAGCAGCCTATTTCGTTTAGTCACGACGAAATGGGGAAGCAACCTGACCTTGGACAACAGAATGATTAGCAGTCGATCGTTTCTCAAACATGCGGCGGTATACGGCCTGGCGGGTTTGCTGGTGCAGGCGGGCGGTTTGGTATTGCTGCCGCTGTATACCCACTATCTAACACCGGCCGATTACGGCGTGCTGGAAGTGCTCAACCGGCTGGCCGAGACCGTCGGCACTTGTCTGATGTTCGGCGGTCTGCGCCAGGCGCTGCTGACCTTCTATCAGCAAAGTCCCGACGAAGCCGACCGCCGGCAAGTCGTGGCTACGATGTTCGGCTTGCTGGGCACAACCATTTTACTGGGCGGTGGCTTGATGCTGACGTTGGCCGGCCTGTTGAGCGGGCTACTCAACCAGTTCATGCATGCTAACGAGTCCCCCATCAACGCTGGACTGCTTCGTCTGGCGCTCTTGGCTGTTTTGCTTGAGCCGTTCGTCCAGACGCCGCTGACATTGTTGCAGGCGCGCGTCGAATCGGTGCGGTTCGTTTTCGTCAACATCTGTCAATTTTTTTCTCGCATTGCCCTGTGTGTGTTGTTTGTCAAGTATCTGCATGGCGGCGTGGTCGGGGCACTGGCGTCGTCGGTGGTGGTCCGGCTGCTGTTCGGCCTGGTGTTGTGTTTACGCGAACTGGGCCGCTCGCCCGCCCGTCCGGATCTCTGCAAACTCCGCGGTCTGCTTGGTTTTGCCCTGCCCCTGGTGCCTGGGGGATTGTGTTTCTTCTTGCTCCATCACGGCGACCGCTTTTTCTTACTCCGCTGCTGCGATCTGCAAGACGTGGGCACTTACGCCCTGGGCTACAAGCTGGCTCAAGCAGCCGGCATGTTTGGCCTAACGCCGCTGTTTATGGTTTGGACCAGCCAAATGTACAAGGCAGCGCAGGTCGACAATGCGCCGGCAGTCTTCGGCGCAGCGATCACGCGCATCCTGGCCGCCTATCTGCTGACGGCTTTGCCTCTTGCCCTCTTTCAAGATGAGGTGGTCCAACTGCTGGGCGGCGCTGCCTATGCGCGGGCGTCGGCAGTCGTGGCCCCCGTATTGCTGGCCTATTTCTTTCAAGCGGCAGCGTCGCTCATGGACGCAGGGCTGTATGTGCGGCATCGTACCGGACTGAAATTGGGCGTCACCCTGGCGACCACGACCGTTATGCTGCTGCTGTACGCCCTGTTGGTCCCTACCTATGGCAGCATGGGGGCGGCCCTGGCCACGTTGATGGGTTTTGCCTTCCTCGCCGTCTGCACCTGGGCGGTATCGCGGCGTGTTTTCCTCATCCATTACGAATGGACGCGCCTGGCGGCGCTCTTGGCCCTGGCCAGCGGTCTGTGGTTGGTGTCGCGCGTCTTGCCGGCCGTTTGGTGGGCCTGGCTCCTCAAAGCGGGGTTGTGGCTGCTGGCGCCGGTCCTGGTCTGGTGTACCGGCCTGATGTCTCACCATGAGAAAGACCAGGTCCGCGCTCTTACCCGAACACTCAAGCAAATGGGCAGTTTACGCCTTTTCTCGCGCCAATCTCCAGCGCCCGCAAAAGACCTTCCTCTGTTGGTGCTGCGAATCGGCGGGGAAACCACTTCGCACAGGAGGTGAACGACATGGAAATCCACTATCTCGGTGGGATTTTTAAGCACGGCCTAGCAGAGCGCCGTTCCGCCGTCGGCGTTGGCACGATCGCAGAGGACTGGGGCTGGATGGGCGAAGACGCCGAGCTGTTCTTGCACGCTGCCGGCCCATGTTGCCGGTTGTTCACCTGGGACGCTCTGGCGCTGTTGCTGCGCGGCTACGCGCGGCCCAGCCGCGAACAGGGGCCACTCGACCTGGAGCGCGTGGCCGAAGAGATCCGCTGTCATTACCTGGAGCACGGCGAACTGGCCGTTGACTGGCTGGAGGGTAGTTTCACTCTGGCCCTCTTGGACGGCCAAGCCCAGCGCGTGATGCTCTATCGCAACCTGGTCGGATCGGGATTCACCTATTATCGCGCCGATTCCGCCGGTCTGCTGTTCGGCAGCAATCTCGCCGAGCTGATCGACGCCGTACAACTCTCCCCCCAACCTAACCGCGATGTCGTGCCGGCATTCTTTTTGTTCCGCTGGACGCCGGGCCGGGAGACGTTATTCGACGGCTTTTTCCGTCTTCTCCCAGGCGAGCAGGTGTGTTGGGACGCCCGCGGCCTGACGCGCGTACAACGACAGACCTTCGCTGACCTGCGCAGCCAGACCATCGCCGACGACGCAGCAGTGGACGCTCTCGACGAGACAATGGAGCATGTCCTACTCGATTGCGCCCAGCTGCGGCCGGGCACGGCCAACTTGCTCTCCGGCGGCGTCGACAGTTCGTATCTGCAAGCGATCTGGGGACGGCTGACGCAGGACGAGGAGGAGCTGCCGCGGAGTTTTTCAATCGAGGTCGATCATCCGCACACCTGGGGCGACACCGATTATGCCATGACGGCCAGCCGAGCGTTAGGCAGCCAACATACGCTGGTGCCTGCCGACGCTCCCTATGCCGATTATCTTCTCGATGTTCTGGCAAGCACTGCGGAGCCGCCCAATCACGTGCAAACCGCTTATTTCGGCCATCTGGCGCGGGCAATGATCGGTCAGGGCGTGTACAGCGGTCTGAACGGTTATGGCGCGGACGCGCTGTTCGGCCAAGGTTTGTCCAATCAGCTACATAACGCTGCTCTTCTCCGCCGTTTGGTGCCGCCGGCCTGGCTGCGTCAAAGCGGAGCGTGGCTCAGCAGCCTGTTGGGCTGGACGGACCTTGCGGCCGCTTTCCGATTGGCGGGCCGACTCAACGATTGGACCGATCTGCATCATCCAGTAAATCGAATCGTGGCCTTCACCGACTGGGAAGCGGTGACGGCGTGTTTCGGCATGGCAGCCGTTGCAGACGCCGCGGCGGGGCGGCGGTCGCTGCTGGATCGCTATGCCGTCCCGGACGATCCCCAAGAGCGGCTGCACGCTGTCGATTTCCTCGGCGAATCGATGGATACGGCCTCACTGTGGACGACGCTTTTCAACCGCGCCGGGGCCGATTTGTTCTCCCCGTTTCTCGATTCGCGGATTGTGCGGTTGGCGCTTAATCTTTCTCCGCACGTGCGTTTCCGCTTCCGCCGGCCCAAGGACTTGCTCAAGCGAGCGCTGGTGCGGCTGGCGCCGGCCGAGTTGGCCTATCGAAAGAAGCTGAGCTTTGGGCAGCCGATTTTCGAGTGGCTGGCGCCCGGCGGCCCATTGCGGCCGCTGGTCGATCGCATCGCTGCCTATGAATTCGTCGATGCTGAAGTGTTGGAGCGCGTGCGGCAGCGGCCGACCTGGTTTTTGTACAGCCTGCTGGTCTACGATTTGTGGCACAAACTATTCATCGACCGCTCGTTGCCGCGCCCAGTTAGCGACGCGGTAAGCCGGGCCACGACTGTAAGGGAGTGGTCGGACAGGCCGCTCCCTTACGGTCATAGCTCTGAATAAACGAGGATTACTCATGGCGCTTTATCCTAAACTGGTACGCAACCTATTCCTGCCGTTATCGCTGTGGCGCAACGGAGAACTGGCACAACGGCGCTATCTCCGTGAGTTCGAGCGTACGCAGTATTTGTCTACCGAAGCGATCCGGGAACTCCAATGGCAACGCCTGCGAGCGCTTCTGCACCATGCTTACGCACAGTGTCCCTTCTATCGCACACGTTTCGATCATGCCGGCATGACTCCAGATGACCTGCGCGGCTTGGAAGACCTGCGCGCCTTACCGATCCTGGAGAAACGCGACCTCCAGGAGCAATGTGAGGAGATGGTGGCACGAAACTGGCCGCGCAATGACCTGATTGCTAATCAGACCGGCGGTTCGACCGGCGCGCCGGTGCCGTTTTATCTGAGCAAAGATCGGAAATGTTCCCGAGCGGCGGCGACGCTGCGACACAATCGTTGGGCCGGCTGGCGGATCGGCGATCGCGCCGCCGTCCTCTGGGGCGCCCCGCGCGATCGGCCCGCCGACAGCTGGCGCGCCCGGCTGCGCGGTGTTCTGCTGCGCGAACCGCTGTGGCTGGATACGGCCAATATCACCGAGGCGAGTTTGGCTAAATTTCACACCGATCTACTCCGCTATCGGCCGCGCATCATTCAGGCGTATGCGCGCTCCGCTGTGCTGTTTGCTCGTTACTTGCAAGCGCACGGGTTGACGCCGCATCGCCCTTATTCGATAATCACTTCAGCAGAGGTACTCGAAGCCGAGGAACGCCGACTACTCGAAGAGGTATTCGGCTGCCCGGTCTTCAACCGTTACGGCTGTCGTGAGGTCAGCGTGGTGGCCAGCGAATGTTCTTCTCATCGTGGGCTTCATATTATGGCCGAAGGTCTGTACCTCGAGATCGAGACGCCGCACGGCCCTGCTGCTGCCGGTGAAATGGGTACGATCCTTGTGACCGACCTGCTCAATTACGCCATGCCGCTGATCCGTTACCGTATCGGCGATGTCGGCGCGTGGGCGTCGGGACCGTGCCCCTGTGGGCGTGGTTTGCCGCGGTTGGAGCGTGTGGCCGGCCGTGTCACGGACTTCCTCGTCGGCTGCGACGGCCGATTGGTATCAGGAGTTTATTTGGCCACCTATGTCGTGGCGCAGCGGCCGAGCCTCGGACAGGTGCAGATCCTACAGGACAAGGCCGGGGCAGTGACCTACCGTATCAAGCCGGGGCGTAATTTTAATCAATTACGCGATCTGGAATATCTGCGAACAACAACACGCCGTTATCTCGGAGCAGAGGCAGAGATAGCGAGTGAAGTGGTACAGGAACTGCCGGCAGCACCTTCCGGCAAGTTCCTGTTCAGCCGATCGACCGTAGCGCCCTGTTTCCTGTCACAGCGGAGTGCCAGGAGCGCCCAAGGAGGTTCACGCATCAGAGAAGGATAGAAATGGCCCCGTGTTCTTGGAGGTTCGACCCTGAAGCCCCTGTTTCTACGTGGCAAGTGCTGGCCGGGTTGCCGTGGCTGATGTATCGTTGGTTCCGCTGGCGCACCTGGCGCGGCGGCTGGTTGCCGGGATACTTACGCCGCCATCGCCCTTTTGACCGTCGCGCTTTTTCGCCGGACCAGCCTATCGACATTATGGTGCTCTGTGCCGATCACTTTGAGCCGGCGCGGCGTTTCGGCGACGCGGCGGCCATTGCCTCGGTGCGTTCCTGGTGCATCAAATACGCCAATTTAGTGCATGGCCATCACGATGCCGACGGCCGCCCGCCGCAGCATACCTGGTTCTACCGCTATGACTACCCGAATCCTGGCTGCGTGCAAGCGCTTAGCGACAGCGTTTTTCACGGCCTAGGCGAAATCGAGTTCCATCTGCACCACGGCTACGACAGCCATGAATCCTTCCTGGCGACGCTGCGTTCCGGGCTGGATTGGTTCAATCGCTTTGGGGCCATGCGGACGGCCGAAGCACACCCTCAACAACGTTACGCTTATTTAGCCGGTAATTCAGCGCTGGACAACGGCGCCGGCAAAGATTCTCTCAGCGGCTGTGCTACCGAGATACAAGCCTTGTGCGACACGGGCTGTTACGCCGATTTCACGTTCCCTTCGCTCGGCTCGCCGGCCCAGCCGCGCTTGACCAATTGCATCTATTACGCCCGAGAAGATGGCCGGCCTAAATCTTACGACTGCGGCGTTCCCGTAGAGGTCGGCAAACCGGCCCAAGGCGATCTGATGATGTTTCAAGGGCCGGTCTTTATCGATTGGCGGCATGGCTGCTTTGAAGAGGCGGCCTTGGAAAACACTTCCCCACCCCATCCGCGCCGCCTGGCCGCTTGGCTGGCAGCGAATGTTCATGTGCCCGGTCGGCCCGAATGGATCTTCGTCAAGTTTCAGACCCACGCCATGCAGAGCCGTGCCAGCTTCCTTAGCGCCGCCAATGACGCCCTGTTCACGGCGATGGAGACCTGGTGGAACCGTCCGCCGTTCCGTCTGCATTACGTGACGGCCCGCGAGGCCTACAATATCGTCAAGGCCGCCGAAGCTGGCAAGTCTGGCAATCCCAACGCCTACCGCGACTTCGTGATCCCACCGCCGGCCAACCGATTACTCCATTGCGATCGTCCCTGGCGCCTGCTCACGTATTCGCCCCAACGCATAGCGGTGGAACTGCTGGAAAGCGGCCCCGCCCGGTTGCAATTTGCCCAGGGCAGTCTGGCAGTCGTTTCGGGCTGCATGCGTCGGGTAGAAGCCTTCTACCGCGAAGGCCATCTGGTCGATTTGCACATCGACGGTCAAGGGCCCTATGAAGTGATAGGGCGAACGGCCGACGCCAGCCGGCTGATGAAGTGTCTACCAGCCCGCTGACGCCGGCTACGGGTATTGCCGCCCCGCTGCGCAGACGGTGCAGCGGCGGAGACGATTGGCCTCTTCTGTTGCGGCGGCCTACTCCCGTTGCGTCTGCGGAGCAAGGTTTTCGCCTAGTTGTGTTCGGCGCTGGCGATGCCGACGACGCCCCCGGCAATGCGCGGGCCAGCGTTGCCAGCCGGATCGGATTTCTCGTCATCTGCGCCGCCATGAATGATGACGGCGCGGCCAATGATCGAATGCGGGCCGCTCAGAGCGATGAGTTTGTCGGTCATGTTAATGACGGCCTTACCGTTCTCATCGGCGGTGATGTTGCCCAGATCACCGACGTGCCGCTCCGCGGAGTGTGGCCCGCCGTGTTTCTTCTTGTCGGGATTGAAGTGTCCACCGTGACACTTGGCATCGTCGGATCGGACATCGCCGAATTCGTGGATGTGGAAACCATGCTTGCCAGGAGTCAGGCCGGTGATTTGGCCACGAATCACGACGCCGTCGTCGGTCACCGTGAAGTGGACGACGCCTTCAATGTGACTTTTGAAACCGCGGATCACAGCCACGGCGTTCTTGGGACCGTCATGTCCCGCTTGTTCTTCTGCCTTGGCGCTCAGCAATATCATCGGGACCGCCAACGCCAGCAGAGCAATGATGCGCTTCTTCATGGAGAAAACCCTTTCTGCGAAGACCAACCTGTGGAAACGGGCCCACGTGCCGTCATGCTATGAGATCAACGATTTCTTGCCAGCCCGCAACGCAAGCAAGGGATGATTCGGCCTTTACTTGCGCGGCGAGCGGGCAGCTTGTGCTGTGGGCTAAAAGATTAGCGCCCGCCCGGCGGCACGTATTTCTTCAGCCAAGCGAACACTTCTTGGTGCCAGTATTCACTGTTTTTCGGTTTCAGCACCCAATGCCCCTCATCCGGGAAGTTGATGAACTTCGATGGAATGCCCAGGCGTTGCAGCGTAGTGAACAACTCGTGTCCCTGACTGACCGGGACGCGGAAGTCGAGGTCGTTGTGGATGATGAGCATGGGCGTTTTGAAGTTCTGGGCGTAGCGGTGCGGCGAATGCTTTTCGTAGGACTTGCGGTTCGGCCCCCAGGGCGGGCCGCCGTGTTCCCATTCGTCGAACCATAGCTCATCGGTCAAGGCATACATACTTTCAAAGTTATAAACTCCGCAATGGGTGATAAGCGTCTTGAAGCGTGTGGTGTGGCCTTGAAACCAGTTCATCATGTAGCCGCCGAATGACGCGCCCGCCGCCCCCATGCGCTCCTTGTCGATGTAGGGCAGCTTCTCCAGATAATCGACTCCCTTCATCAGATCGTCGAAACATTTGCCGCCCCAATCGCCGCTGATCGCATCGACGAACTTCTGGCCGAACCCAGTGCTGCCGCGCGGGTTCGGCAGCGCCACGACATAGCCTTGCGCCGCCCACAGCTGCGGACACCAGCGATAGCTCCAGCCGTCTTCCCAGGCGCCTTGCGGGCCGCCGTGAACGAGATACGCGAGCGGCCACTTCTTGGCGGGATCGAATCCCGGCGGTTTCAAGATCCACATCTGCATTTCGCCGCCTTCGACCGGGACTTTCACGCTTTCCGGATGGTGCATGTCGAGTTCGGCGAGAAGGTTGTCGTTGGCGTGGCTGAGTTTTTTCAAGCGATTGGGTTTCAAAGCCCCAGAGAATACGCAGACTTCAGCAGGTTGCGTCATTTTAGCCTGCGTACAGGCAATTTGTCCGTCTCTGCTTATGCAGAGCGACGCGATGGTTCCCGGCTCGAGGATCGGGAAATGCCAGGGGGCCTCTTTTGTAAGGGAGACAGAATAGACCGATTTGTGAGCATCTTGTTCTGCTGTCATCACTAAGTCTTGGCTGTTCGGATGCCAGGCGTATTCATCGACGGAAACATCCATCTTCCCCGTGATGCTGCGAGGCGTCCCCCGAAATGCCCCGCCGGAATCCGTTTCCACCACCATCAATTCCCACTTGTCTGCTTCGAAACCGGCCCGTTTCTGCGCCCGATACGCCAGCATTTTGCCATCCGGCGAAAACACCGGCCCGCTGTCTGCCGCCGGGTTATCCTTGGTCAGCGTCTCCCAATCTTTGCTGCCGCCGCTGATCGGCACGCGGCAAATGTCGTAGTTGGTGCTCCATGCCTCATCCTTGGCCGGCACCGCTGTAAATACGAGATATTTGCCATCGGGGGAGAAGGTGAAATTATCGCCGGTGCTGAACGTGCTGGAAGTCGGGAAAGCATCGCGATCGCCGGGCGTCACGTCTCTTGGCTCGCCGCCTTCGGCGCTCATGACAAACAAATGCTGCCGTTTGTCCTCGACGTAGGAATCCCAATGGCGATAGAACAAGCGCTTGAAGACCCTGGCCTTGACAGGGCTTTTCTCGATCTCCTCCTTGCGTTTCTTGTTGAGGGCGTCGCTTTCCTTAAACGGCTTGTCGGAGTATTCAGGATAGACCGCGGAGACAAAGGCGATATGCTTGCCGTCGCGGGACCAGATGCCGTTGCTTGCTTCCGTATGGATCGTCGTCAGCTGCCGGGCCTCGCCGCCGTCGATGGCGATGATCCACAGCTGATTGTCGCCGCTGCGGTTGGACTCGAAGAGAATGTGTTTGCCGTCGGGACTCCAACGCGGATGGCGATCTTTTTTGGTAGTATTCGTGAGCTGGCGCGTTTCGCCCTTGTCCGTAGATGCCAGCCATAGGGTTGAGGAAATGCTATTGGCGTCCAGATCAACCGTGCTGACGACGTAGACGACCAGCTTGCCATCCGGACTGATTTGCGGATCGCTAATGCGCTGGAAGCGAAACAGGTCGTCGATAGTCATGGGCCGCTTGCCCTCGGCGAAAACGGCAGCCGGCGCAGACAACAGCAGCACCACGATGAATAGAATGATAGAGCGTTCCATAACATCTCCTTTGTTAGCGGTCCTTGGCGTCTCTGGCGTCCTTGGCGTCTCGACAGTTCATTTTTTATAGGAAAAAGGGAGTGCAGGACATGATTAAGACGAAACGTTGGGACGAGCCGCGCGAAGCGGACGACGGCTTCCGTCTGCTGATTTGTCGTTATCGTCCGCGCGCCTTGCCGAAGAAAAAAGAGACCTGGGACCTGTGGTGGAGCCAGCTCGGTCCCAGCAAGGAGCTGCACGCTGCTTTCTACGGCAAACACGGACAAACGCCCATCCGTTGGGAAGAATATCGTCAGCGCTATCTCGACGAGATGAAAGGCGAGGAACAACGGGAGAGCATCGCCCTCTTGGCCGAGAAGATCGCCGCGGGCAAGACGATCACACTGCTCTGCTCCTCCGCCTGCACCGATGCAACGCACTGCCACCGCACACTGCTCAAGGAACTGATCGAGGAAGAAGTCCGCCGCTTGCAGCATAGTGCGAACGGATAAATGCTCCCTGCAAGGGCACAGCTAATCCGCTGTATCCGTGTCATCTGCGTTCCTAGAATCGCCTTGACGAGAGGTTGTCGCGGTCCTACGTATAATCATAGGTTGAGAGTTTGCACGCACTCTCGGCTTGGAACGACCTTTTCTTCCTGATGCCTCGCGGAGGCCCAGAGACCTCCGCGAGGTTTTTTCCGCGCTGGGCAGAGGCGATGTCCCCATTGTTCAACTTACAAGGCCATCGCGGCGCTCGTGCTCTTCATCCGGAAAATACGCTGCCGTCTTTCGAGGCCGCTCTCGATGTCGGCGTCAGTAGCCTCGAAACAGATATGCATCTGACGCGCGACGGCGTTGTCGTTCTTTGTCACGATCCGCTGCTGTGCAATCCTCCCTATAGCCTGCTCCGTCCCGAATCGGCTAGCCCCTCGCTGTCGCCGCCGCTGGTGAGTCGATTCACTTGGGCCGAGTTGCGCGGCTATCGCGCCGACGGTAACCCCGATCCGCGTCGCTTTCCCGATCAGAACCCTGATGTCACACCGTTGGCCGCTCTGTTTGCCCAACAGCACGGACTGCATCCGTATGGCATTCCGACCCTGGAGGAGCTGTTACTCTTCACGGCGGCTTATGCCGGAGAACCAGGAGCGCAGGTTGGTAAATCGGCGGTGCAACGGCAGCGAGCGCGAAACGTGCTGTTCGATTTAGAGTTGAAGCGCGTCCCCTTTCATCCAGAGACCATTAACGATGGCTATGATGGCACGACGCCAGGCTTGTTAGAAGAGTGCGTTGTTGAGACGCTGCGGCGAGCAGGAGTAGTAGCGCGGACGACGGTGCGTAGTTTCGACCATCGGTGCGTCCGTTTGTTGCGGCGGATGGAACCAGGACTGACGGGAGCGGTACTCATCGCGGAAATGGCGCCAGCGGCACCGGCTAAATTGCTCGAGAGCGTCGATGCGCAGGTGTATTGTCCGGCCTATCCGTTCCTGGACGAAGCGATCGTGCGTCAGGTGCAGGCAGCTGGGGCGCGCGTACTGCCGTGGACGGTCAATCAACCAGAACATTGGCGACGCCTGCTCGATTGGGGCGTGGATGGCCTCACTACCGATGTGCCCGACCGTTTAGCGCGCTATCTTGGTGAGCACGGTATCGCCTTTTGACTCATCGCGCCACCGGTTGTACAGTTGATCGTGCTGGCGGCCGACCGAACGCACTCAGATCGCGCAAGAGCCGTACACACGTCTCCTCATCGAGCACGAAGACGCCGCTGCTACCGTTGTCTGGAACACGAGCATAGCGGCCCTTGGAACTGCCCTCCACATTACCGATGTGCAATACACGCTTGCCGGAGCGCGTGGTGATTTCCAGGATTAGTTCCGGTTTGTCGAGTCCAAACAAGGCCAGGTTGGCGTCCTTGTCCACAGCGTAACGGCTCAATTTTAGGTTGGCCAGCGCTGCCAACGTGTCCTCGACCGTTGCCGTGTTGAGCTTGGCATCGGGCTTACCTACTACCTGCCAGGTCGAGCCGGCCTTCTCTAACAAAAAGGGCGCACGAGCATAGCGATAATTCAGCGATTCTATTTCCACGGCGTCCAGTGACGGTGTCCACACATTACGCGGCCGGTATTCGTCTAACACTTTCTGACTCAAAGGCGAATCGAGCAAGAACACGAGATCTGCCTTGGCCAGCTTGGCATAGCGCCGTTCGCCTTTCGGTTCCTTGGCGCCGATGAGCAGGTTGAGCCTTTCCTTGTCGCCGGACTGGACGCGCCATTGCGCTTCGGGGCGATCCAGTCCGTACTTCTTCAAAGCGTCTGCATCGGGCTTTTCGACTATCAGCGCGGCGGCCCGCAGGCGGCTGAGACGGTTGAGAAAATCTTCGAGCAGGTCTTGCTCGGCGTCGCCTTGCAGCGGCTCGGTCAGTTTCCACGAACCATCAACCTTGCGGAAAACCGCATGGCGCGGCCCACGATCCAGTTGCAGGCAGTCGGCATCCTGGAAATGAGCGAGGGTGCGGTCGCGGAAAGCCAAAGGCGTGCCCGCTAGCAGTTCCGCCAGCGAAGCGGGCAACACGGCCACCACTTTGGCCTCATCGACCAGGGCGAAACGCTCACTGCCTTTGCCTACGGACTTGCCTAGTTTGATGATATGTTCCTTCGGTTTCTGGTCCCCTTTCAGCTGGATCGTGACGAGGGCCAAGGGTTTCTCCAAGCCAAACGATTGCAAGTCCTGGGCAGGATAAGCAGCGATGCGCTGGGCGCGCAGACTGCCAAGCTGCTCGAACAATTGCTGCATCACTTGGTCGTCGGCCTTCTCTTTGACCGGCTTGATCAGGTCCCATCCCTTGTCACTCTTGACGACTTCGAGAACATACGTGCCTTTGCGCTGGAACGCAGTAGCAGCGGTGCTATCGAATTTCAGAAGGTCGTGCTGGACGTAATCCAGGTAACTGCGCTCCAACAAACGAGTCGTCTCCGGGGGCAACACGGCCACCCCCACACCGTTGTCGACGCGGGCATAGCGCGCGCCCGGGTCGTTTTCGACGTGCTTGCCCAACTCAATGATATGCTCCCTTGAGACGTTGGTACGGTCCCGTTCGTTGATCGTGATGCGGACGGCGGGTTTGTCCAAGCCGTATTTCGCCCATTCCACGCCTTTGCCGTAATCGGCGAAACGCTGGGCCCGCACGTCCGACCATAAGGAGCTTAGCGACGCTGCGGCCTTAGCATCCGCCGGATAAGCGCCTGCTGGTGATTGCGTTACTTGCCAGACATCGCCTTTTTTCTCCAGCGTCCATGATTGGTCGCCCGTTTGTGAACGCACCCGCTCCACCTTGGCCGCATCGAGGCTTAAAAGTTTGGCATCGAGCAGTTCCAGGGCCGTGCGATCGGCAGCGCGGACAAGGGAGTTGCTGACTATGAAAATCGCCGCATCATCGCCGCGCTTGGCGTAGTGTGAATCGCCTTCTTTCGCTGCCTTGCCGATCAGCAGCGTATGCTCCTTGTCGTTCTTCGCAAGAACAGGCTTGATGCGAACGGTCAGCACGGGTTTGTCCAGGCCGTACTCTACCAGGTCCTTGGCTTCATGGGTCACATAACTCTCGACCTTGGGCGCCGCGAGTTCCGCCGTTATTTTCTGCACCTTCTCCCCCAGGGCGTCTGCTTCGAAAGGGCCGCTGATCTTCCACTCCTTATCAGAGCGCATTAGTACATATTCCTTCTGCCCCGCTTTGTGGATGCTCAGCGATTCGATCTCTTCCGGCAGCAATTGCCACAACGTTTGCGGCCGATAGCTGAGGGCATCGCGCGCCAGCTGGTCATGCAGATCTTCTTTGACGGTAAAGACGGGGCCGCCGTCGGCCAAACGGGCAAAGTATCCCCCCTGGCCGTCGCGCTTTTTGCCAATATGCACCTCTTTTGTCGGCTTCTTCTTGTCGGTGAATTCGATGCGAACCGTGACCGGCGGGTTGTCGAGTCCGTACCGAGGCCCCAGATCGTCTTGTTTCGGCCTTTCTGCGACAAACTCAGCTGCTTCCAGATGTCCCAGATCAGCGAGGAGTTGATCGACCCGTGCCGTATCTGCTTCGGCCTTAACCGGAGTTGCAAGCCGCCAAGCGTCCTGGTCTCGTTCCAGCGTCACTTTTTTGCCCTGGTAATTAATATCGATCTTGGCCACGTCGGTGGCATTAAAATCAAACAACCGTTTGCTGCGATAGCCCAACGCCGAGCGCTGGACCAGCGGCGCCAGGCCGTCTTCCACGCGGTTGATGCGGGGCCAATCGTCCGTCATGACGTACAGTTTTTTCTTGTCGGCGTCATGCTTACCAACGCGCACCGTCAGCGTCCGTGTTTTCTTCGCTGCGGGGCTGGCGCCGCGCTGGTCTTGTCCCTTTATTTCCTCTTCGATGGAGATCTTCACTACGACAGAGGGTTGGTCAAATCCATACTTTTTCGGATCGTCTTTATCAATAATGTCTTTGTCGCGCGCTTGCAAGTCCGACAGCTTGGTTAAGAGGTCTGTGACTTTGCTATTGTCGGCCTCGGCAGGGAACGGTTTGACAAGTTTCCAGTCGCCCTGGTCTTTTTCCAGTACGATCTCTTCTCCTTTGTGCTTGATTTCAACACGGCGAGCGTCGGCGCTGTTGAAGTGGACGATGCGGCTATCGCGCAACTTATCCAGGGTGACGAATATGTCTTTGAGCTTGTCGGCCTTGATCTCGAAGATCTGATCGTTGTATTGCAGCTTGGCGTAACGATACTCTTCTGTCACGGGCGTCATTTGTTGCTGCATTCCGGGAAACATACCCGGCGGCTGCGGCGCCGGCGCCAGCCGTTGGCGTCGGCTGGAGACGGCGCCAATCAGAAGAGTAACCGTATCGCCCTTGTCATTTTTAGTTGTGATGATGCGCTCGGGAGCGGTCAAGCCGGCGCGGACCAGCAAGCCGCCTTGCGTGGCGAAGAACAAGTCCACGGCCAAAGAAGCGGCGTCCCAATACGTATGCGCGTGCCACGACCACGGCGACACGCCGCCGCTGCCGGCCGGTACAAATTGTTCAGCCCACAGGTCGAGTACGCCGGCCAGGAGGGCCTTACGGGCCTCGTCGTCGAGACGATCGCGCACCGGCTCGGCCAGTTCCGCCTCGTTCCAGGATGTTCCGGTACGCACTACCGTGAAACGTATTCTGTTGGCTTTCTTGTCCTCGATGGTCAAGCTCCGCGCTTGTAATTGCTCGACCGTATCGCGGCGGTCCTCGCCGCTAAGGATTTCCTTCTCGAAGAGGCGCCGCTCCTGGTAGTAATCAGTCGGTTTATCGAGCGCGGCGACAAGGCCCGGCGCCAAACGCACTACTTCCTTTTTTTGGTCTAGTCGGACGTAGGTATCGCGGGAAAAGCGATTGTCCAGGTTGTCCGCCGGTTGCTCGCCGAAGGCTAGCGTATGCTCCTCGCCCTTGGTACGGATCGTTACGGTGATGGGAGGATGGTCCAGCCCGAATGCCTGCAATTCCTTGTCCTCGTGAACAGGTTGCGGCAGGAAGCGCGGGCGCAGATTGGCGAGCAGTCCCACCAGGTTTTCGACTTCTCGGCGACGGACGGGCCAGTTGCCAGGAAGTCCCCATTGACCATCGGCTTTGTGAGTTAATTCCGTGATGCCGCTGGGCGCATGGATCTCAAGGCGTTGGATCTGGTCGGGATGCAGGCCCTCCAGAAATGCGCGTGTGCCTTCTTCCTTAATGGCAAATGGATGTGGAGTGGGGGCGAGAATGGTCGGCAAGGGCGGATTGCCGTACCAGGCCAGCAACACACCGGCGCCAGTCAGCACCAGCAGCACAAAAGTGGTCCTGAGATTCATGCGGCGACCTCCTAACCTCGTTCCGCCTCGGTCATCGCAAGCGCCGGAACAGCACGACGACAAAACCGAGATAGAGAAACAATACGGGCAAGCCCAGGCGAGCGCCCCACAGCCATAAGGATTCGGTAGGCGAATCCGGAGGGATTGTCTCATTGACGCGTGGATAGCTCCACACGTGTTCGTCGCGCGGCAACCGATCGTCGCGGCCCAACAGCCAATTGATGGTCTGGACGAATAACTTTTCCTGCGCCGCTGGCAGGTCCTTGCCGCTGAAGAAGCCGCCTTGGCCGATGACCGCCACGCGCACGCGCGCCGGTTTGTCTGCCGCGCTGGCGTACCAATCGCGTGGCAATGTGGTTTCCACAGCCACGCCGATAGGAAACGGTCCCCGGCGGCGTGTCTCCAGTCCCGTGACGGCCGGCTTCAACTGTTTGCGCTTGTCCTGATCGCGTTGCGGCTGCTCGAACTGAGGGATGCGGCCCTCGAGGGGAAACGGCTGATCTTCATTCCAGCTTTGCGGGCTGGTCATGAGGAAAACTGGGTCCATCGGCAGTTGCTCTGCGGCAGTGTTCAGCGACTGCTGTAGCGCGATCAAGGACAGCGCTGCCGTGGTCCAATGAGGCTGCGCCGGCGCTGCCAAGGCGGCGACGGCCAGGGGGCGCAGACTAGGCGGTTCGGGCGGTACATAGTAGACTGGACGCGGAGCGCGGATGCGGATATCCAGCGCTTCCTCCTTGCCCAGCCCGCGCGCCATAAGACGAATGCTGGCGCGGATACGATTAACCGGACGAACGATATCCACGCTCCCTGGCGGCAGGCTATCGCGGGAGCGCCAGTCCCAGATCAACGGCGGGATTTCGACGCTGGCCCCAGCGATAGTCAGGCCAGCGCGGTTTTCGGCGAACCCCTGTTCCTCGACATCGAACAGCACCGTTTGCTTGAGCATCCGCACGCCCAACTGGGTGAGCAGTTCTTCCAGGCCATCCGGCCGGGCCTCGTCAAAGTTGCCCAACCCCTGTGGCCAATTCAAGGGGCCGAAACAGGCCAGGATCGGTTTGCCCGCCTTGAGGAACTCCTTGATCGCTTCCACCTGCGCGGGATCGAGGGGGTAGTATTGCGGCGGGATATTACTATTGATGCTGGCCGTATTGCGCAGTGTCATGCGCGGCACCATCAACAAATCGCAGTCGGCCAACAAGCGTTGCAACTTGGCCTTGAGGTCAGTCATGCGGCGTTGCTCCTCCAAGGCCGGTTCGTTCATCTTGGCGAGGTCGGCCCGCGTCGCTGCCAGCCGCTGACGATAATCTTCGATGGCTTGAGCGAGGTGCTGAAGGTCTTCATTGAGATCTTCGACGTTCTCTTGGATGACTCGGCGCAGCAGCTCGTCCCGGGCGGCGCTCTCGGTGACGGCGTTTTTCCACAGGTCGCGCAATTCAGCTAATTGCGGTCTGATTTCTTGCAATTGACCCAACTCACGCTGCAAGCGCATCTTAACGGCGTCCGACGGCGGATTAAGCAACGCTTGGCGATATTGCCGGATCGTTGCCTCTATCAGTTGGACCTGTTGGGCATATTCTTGCGCCCGCTTCGGGGCCTGATCGACGATTTGTTTCAGCAACGAGGTCCGTGTTTTCTCATCCTCAGCTGCTTTCTCCCAAACGGCGCGCTCCTGTTCGGTTTCTTTGCGGACCTTTTGCAGTTTCTCCAAGTCGTTTTCGTAGAACCGTTGGGTCCGCTTCAGTCCTTCCAGGGTGCTTTCCTCAAGAGAATAAACGGCCGGCTCCAGGCCGAGCGGTCCATTGCCTTCTTTCTTCAAGATAATGTCCGTAACGTCAAAGCCGCGCGCCTCTAGGGCGTTACGCAAGCCCCGCAAACCGATATCGCGCTGGCTGCCAGTGGAAAGTACCTCATGGATGGTGGCAATGGCGATGCGCGGTTTTTTTTCGCCCAGACGCAGGATACGATGGGCGAACGGCTCAACGCCCTGGTAGAGCAGAACGAGATTGCCACGGCCGTCGTGATCGTCTTGCGACAGCGTTTTATCCAGAAGATAGAAGTCATTGAAGCTCAATTGTTGTACGCGCAGCTTATTGTTCTCTCGGCCACAGAAGAACAAACTATTTTCAGGAGCGGCTTCAATCATTTTGCGCAGCGCCTCGGCCCCTTGAGTATCTTGGTCGCCGGCCACCGCTTCCGTCACTTCCTGGAGCCGTTCCTTGAACTTATAATCGCGCGATTGGGTGTCGAGCACTTCCACTCGAATCTGGGGACCGATAGTGCGGAACTGTTCAACGAGGTCGTGGACTTTCTCAATGACTTTGCGTTCGGCGGCGGAATCGTAATCATCCTGGGGCTTGTCCGGCATCAAGCCAAAGACCTTGTGGCGATTGTAGACGAGGATGGTAGTTTGACTGTCCGGATGCAGCTGGGCCAGGTCTTTGCGGATCTCAGCGGGCAGCGTGAAATGCCGATCGCGGGTGCAGTCCACTTGGACGAAGTGATGATACGACCACAGATTGACGGCACCGAGGGCGACGGCAGCCAGGACGCCTTGGATTATGGCGTTGAGCCCGAAAGCGCTGCGGCGCGTGGCGGTGAAGGCGAAGACCACAAGCAATTCGAGGAGCAGCGTCAATAGCGCCGCCGCCGCACCGGTCAGGCAGAGGACGACGGCCAGGTTTTGTTGTGGCATCTGCCAGGCGTTTTGCGCCAGTTCCATGCCAGCATTCCAGGCCTGCGACAGATCAGCGACGGTATGGAAGGCGCGGAATTCACCGCGCACAGCCGCGAAGACGCCGGCAGCGCAAGCCAGCAAGCCGCCGCTCAAGCCGAGCAAGCGGACCCCAAAGTGCAAACGCGACCAGAACAACCAGGGACGCGAACGCGCGGAGCGGGGGGCGTCTGCTCCCGGAGCGGAGGTCACTGCCATCGTCGGGCCTCCAAACTACGAACCGTGAGGAACAAGCAGAATAGGGCCGTGCTGCTATACAGAACAAGAGGGCGCGTATCGAGCAAGCCGCGCGTGAAGGCGCGGTCGAAGTGCAGCGGTACGCTGAAAAAGTACACGATATTGTAGAGATGCGAGCCGACCCCTTCCGGCCGCCAAAAGCCGCTGCCAATAAAGACCAAGCCGACCGCCAAGGCGAGGATAGCGGCCACCATCTGATTGCGCACCAGGCTGCTGATAAACAAACCAATAGCCAAAAACATCGCCCCGGCCAGGAACATGCCAACGTAGGTCCATAACACCGGATACGGATCGAGCAGGACGGGCACTTCGAGCAAATGCGGCCCCGCGGCATGATAGTGCCGCCAGCCGCCAACGCCGGCCGCTATACCGCCCGCGACGATCAGGGCCAGCGACCCTAGCCGTGCCGTTGTGCCCAGGTGCGGCAACAGCAACACTAAACCGGCCATGATGCATGCCAGGCCGGCGACGAGCAAGAGGCCCTCGGCTGTCCAGACGGAGTGAAAGACCGGCGCCTGGGCGCCGAGCAGGGCCGGCAGATAGAACAACGTCGGCAGCCACAAGACGGTGTAGAACGCCAAGCAGGCCAGGTATTTGCACAGCACTACTTGCCAATCGCGCAAGGGCGCCGTCATCAGCATCTCTAACGTGCCGCTGCTGCGTTCTTCGGCAAACAGTCGCATGGTCAGCAGCGGCGGGATGAACAGAAACACCAACCAAAACAGCTTATCGCCGAACAGGGTCTGCATGGGCGATTCTGTGCCCACAGGTCCTTTGGCCGTCAGCAGACCCAAGGTTGTGGCAAACAGATCGCCCGTGACAAAGAGAAAAACCACAAGCACGACATAGGCGATCGGCGAGAGAAAATACGCGCTGAACTCCCGGCGAATCAGACTACGCGCCCGGAACAAACCGACCGCCATCCAGATAAAGCCGACTGCCGCACTGGCAAAGACGAGGGCCAGCAGTGTCAGCGTCAGCCATTCGCGTCCATTGAGGCTGAGATTGTTGAGCATACGCATTTCTCCACTGGGTGAGCGGCGGGGTTGATCCCTGCCGCCCCACGGCGGGGCTGAACCCCGCCACTTGCCTTATTGTTACGCATGGACTACAGCGTCCCGTTCGATTAAATCAATGAACAATTCTTCCAAGCTTTGATTTTCTGGTTTCAGATCGACGAGCCGGCCGCTGGCGACGACCTGGCCGCGATTGATGATGATGGCCTGATCGCAGGTCACTTCCACTTCGGAGAGAATGTGCGTGGACAGCAAGATGGTATGCTCTTGGCCCAGCTCGCGGATCAATTTGCGCGTTTCGCGGATCTGCCCGGGGTCCAGTCCCGCTGTCGGCTCATCGAGGATCAACACCGGCGGATTGTTGAGCAGCACGTCTGCCAAGCCGACGCGCTGCCGATAGCCTTTCGACAGGGTGCCGATCAGTTGCCGTCGCACGTCGCGGACCCAGCAGCGATCCAGCACATACTCGATGCGCTTCTTGGCCTCGCTGCCGTGCAGTCCTTTGATGCCAGCGCGGAAGCGCAGATATTCGACGACGCGCATTTCCGGATAAAGCGGACAGTTTTCTGGCATATAGCCGATGCGCCGCCGTACTTCGACTGGCTGCCAAAATACATCCAACCCGGCGATTGTGGCCCGCCCCGACGTGGCGGTGAGATAGCCGGCCAAGATGCGCATGGTGGTGGACTTGCCCGCGCCATTGGGGCCGAGGAAGCCGACCACCTGCCCTTTGGGCACCTCGAAGGACACATTGCGAACGGCGGCGTAATCGCCGTAATACTTGGTCAGATTGCTGACGTGAATCACGACCGCCTCCTCCTGCGGCCCCAGGGATGCTTCCGACAAATCTTGGACACCTTCTCGTTCCCATGTTCCGCGCGGGAACGCAAAGTGTTTGCAGCATGACGAAATTTGACAATAACGGAAGAGCGGCACGCTGGCAAGGGGGCCGCAGGTTCCGCAAAATCCTTGCAACCGCTACTCTGAGGTGATAACCTCAACTATTGGCGGGTGCAGTTTCGCTCCCTGAGATTTCCCCAAGAGAGGGAAGGACCAACGGCAAAATCCCGCCGGCTGATCTGTCAGCGCTGGGGCTTTTGCCAGATAAGGTAGAAGGAGAAGTCCTCATGTTTCCCCTCACACGTCTTGCGAAGGTCGGTTATCTTGTCGCCTTTTCCCTCATTCTTTTTCTGCTGCTGTCAGCGAAACTGTCGCAGGCCCAGTCATCGTCGGGCGTGACGAGCGGCTACCGCAGCTCGCCCGGCCTGAGCATCACTATCCCCATCATTAGCGGCGGCGGGGGTATCGGCGGCGGTTTTGGAGGAGGTTTTGTTGGTTTTGGCGGTGGATTTGGCGGTAGTTCTTTCAACTTTCAAACGACTACCCTCACCCTCCCAAGTTCTCTGCCAGGAGGGATGCCTCCTCCTCCTATAAACCTGCCCTTGAATAACTTTGGACCGGCAGCGTCTCTCTTCGGTTTTGTCGGCCTTCCTCCCTTCTTGGGCTTCCCTTCGTTCTCTGATTCCACGGGTGCTCCCTGGTCCCTGATTACAGCTATGGGCCTATTCAATGCTGGCGGCGGCATGACGGGTTTTAGCGGCGTGGGCGGCTTTGGTCTGGGCGGCTTTGGCATCGGCGGCGCGGCCATGATGGGCGGCTTTGGTCTGGGCGGCTTTGGCGTCGGCGGCGTGACAGGTTTTGGCGGCGTGGGCGGCTTTGGTCTGGGCGGCTTTGGCGGCTTCGCCGGTAAGGGCTTCGGCGGCTTCAACGGACGCAATGCCTTGTAAGGGGCTGTCTAAACTCCACTTGTGCCTTATTTTTATATCGATTCGCACAAAATGCCTTGTTTTCGAGCAATTTCTGCGAACGAGCGAAAATAGGCGACCCTTGATGTAGTTGAATATCACTGCTTATACTGACGGTTGAGTTTGGCACCCTTCCCCCCTACCCCAACCCTCCCCCACCAGGGGGGAGGGAGAAACAAGGCTCCCTCCCCCCTGGTGGGGGAGGGAGAAACAAGGCTCCCTCCCCCCTGGTGGGGG